>Ga0307492_10000233_pt1 | contig 24090 bp, 22 predicted proteins | sample SI3LmetaG_FD_202365 | JGI IMG/M metagenome (GOLD analysis project Ga0307492, IMG submission 202365) | Sea-ice brine microbial communities from Beaufort Sea near Barrow, Alaska, United States - SI3L | ecosystem: Environmental > Aquatic > Marine > Coastal | place: USA: Alaska | collected 2017-05-06 | reverse complement strand
TGATAATTTAGGTTTATCAAGGTTAGCAACGGTCAATTTAACCTCTGTTCAAGCGGCACAAGATGCCATTATAAATGTCGATAGCCAGCTTGTTACACGCGATAGTAACTCGTTTGATGATGTTATTACTGGCGTCAAATTCACTCTAGACTCAGCGCTACCAGGCACGATTGAATCCTTAGCAATAGGTTTAGACAAAGGAGGCTTGCTTACCAATGTAAACAGTTTTGTTGAAGCTTATAACTCCTTAGCTAAGACCATGGCTAGTTTATCTTCATTTGATGCTGATACCGGCGCTTCTGGCACCTTATTAGGTGATTCAGCATTACGTGGTGTTCAAAATCAAATTAGACAAACATTGACAGGTTCTGTGGCAGGGTTAGGGTTTGACTCTTTAGTATCCATCGGCATTACAACCAATGATACCGGCCAATTGGAAATTGATGCTGGAAAACTAGATGAAGTAATGACTAGCGATTTTACCGCGGTCTCACAATTATTTGCATCTGAAAATGGTTTAGCTAAATCATTAGATAGTGTATTGGAACGTTATATTTCGACGGATGACGGTATCTTGACGGCACGCCAAGATGGATTGCAATCTAATATTGAATCGCTGTCTGGTGATCGTGAGCAATTAAATCGTCGTTTAGCCAGTTTAGATGCTCGCTATCGAGCACAATTTACGGCGATGGATATCTTAGTGGCCCAATTAACCTCATTGGGTACTTATTTGGGCCAGCAGTTAGACAGTTTGCCAGAACCTAACTCTATTAGACGCTAAAGATTTTAGTCGACAGGTTTTAAACGTGTTAATGTTTTGATAAGCAGTGAGTTATGCCTTATTATATTTTTAAGCGGTTTATGGCAGATAAACGATTTGTACAAGGTTTGAGGCTATGTTTGATATGATAACTTTTCAAACGAAGCCTATTAAAAATTTAATGTGACAGTTGTGCTACTTTTAATTAAAGATCCCTTCGAAACTGACGATACAGGAGATGAGAACAGCGTTATTGTATGTTGTTTAAAAGATTATGGTAAAGGATAAAAATATGAATGCTACTGCAGCAATGAAACAATATCAGCATAACTATATTCAAGGCGGCGCTGAAACGGCTTCTCCTCATCGCTTAGTGCAGATGTTGATGGAAGGTGCCTTAGATAAGCTGCTTGCTGCAAGACGTTATATGATTACCAAAGATATCGCTAAAAAAGGCGAAAATATGAGTTGGACAATTTCTATTATCGACAGTTTACGGTCATGTTTGAATGTGGAAGTGGGCGGGGAAGTTGCTCAGAATTTATATGCTTTATACGATTATATGGAACAGAAGTTATTAGAAGCCAATATTAAAAACGATACCAAATTGATAGATGAAGTCGCCCAGTTAATGATTCAAGTTAAATCGGGTTGGGATGCGATTCCTCAAGAACATCACAATACAAGCTCTATAAAATAATCAAGGTGAATACTCTTTTTGATTTAGCCACAGATATTATCGTTATCAGCCGGCAATTAGTATTACAAGCCGAAGCATCACAGTGGGAAGAGTTTACTGAATTAGATGCCAAACGCCAGTCACTGGTCAGATCGCTTAATCTTGAACACATTGAATTATCTGATCAAGATAATATAAGTTTTCGAAGTTTAATGAATGAAATGATTTCACTTAATGAGCAATTAGGCATCATCTGTACCGAGCAGCGCTCAGTTCTAGCCAAAAAGTTAACAGAAATACGACTCGGCGCAAAAGCGACCGAAGCCTATTCGTAAATCAAATATGTGGATATCTAGTTAAAGTCATGAGTGTGATCAATACCAATATTTCTTCATTAAATGCGATGCGGCATCTTACTAATAATAATAATGTTATGTCGCAAACTTTAGAACGTTTGTCTTCTGGACTGCGGGTTAATAGTGCCAAGGATGATGCCGCCGGTTTAGCCATTAGTGAGCGTTTTACTACCCAAATACGGGGTCTGCAACAGGCAGGACGTAATACCAATGATGCTATTTCTTTAGCACAAACAGCTGACGGTGCCTTAGCAAGTTTAACTGAGTTAATGCAACGTGGACGTGAACTGTCAGTACAGGCCGTTAATGATACTAATTCAACGTCAGATCGTAACGCCTTGCAAAAAGAGGTGACCGAGATCCAATCTGAAATAGAGCGTATCACAAGTGATACTGCTTTTAATTCTATTAATATATTTCAACCGCCTAACGCAGCGGGTGCCTCATCACCTTTGTCAACCACAGAACAAAGAATTGTTACAGATTTGCAAACTTCTTGGCTTGAGCAAAGTGAAAAAATTATTAAAGATTATTTTGGTTTAGAAGCCGATGGTGATGTGACCATAAAGATAATATTGGATCCCGCCACCACTATCGGTTCGGCATTTGTAAGTTTTTTCGATGCACCTACTGATACGATGGAATTACACCTTAATGTTGATACTTTTGAAACTCTTTATGCTAGCTATGACGCTGGTAATCAAAATGCAATTAATGCACTAGATCAACTTATTGCTCATGAAATGACCCATGCGGTGATGGCAGCCACAACTAATGTAGAAACATTTCCTCTTTGGTTTACCGAAGGTACTGCCGAGTTTATCCCCGGCGGTGACAGTCGCTTAAGTAACGTATTAACTTCTTTAGGTGGTAATAACAGTACCAACCAAGCGACTGTTGTTAATAAAATTGATGATATGGATGGGGCAAGTGATCCGGCATGGACGGCTTCACAGTTAGAGTACGCAACGGCTTATGTTTCCACCCGTTATTTAGACTCTATCGCCACAGGTGGTGTCAAAGCCTCATTAACCTATTTAAGCGGTGGTGCTGATCGTACCTTAGATGATTATTTTGCTCAGGCAGGGATCACTGGCATAACAAGCCAAGCTGATTTTGCAGCTGATTTTAAAACGAATGGTGTTGCCTTTATTGCCGCTATGGATTTATCCAATGATGATACCGGTGCAATTGGTGGTGCAGATGCCAGTGGTGGCACACGTGTTACTACGGGGACAGGCACTATCTCCGATACCGAAAACTTTACGGATGATCCACTAAAAGGATTTGTCGAAGTTTGGCCCGCTACTGCAACAAAAACAGTGTTAGCAAGCTCGAGTGTATCGTTTCAAATAGGTAGCAATGTAGGTGATACCATTGATGTTGATTTAACGAAGCTGAATTTAAAAGACTTGGGCTTAGATGAGCTTGATCTGGTTAGTTTAGCTAATACTGCCATTACAGCATTTGATAGTGCTTTAGATAATGTAAGCTCACTTCGTGCCCAATGGGGTGCTGTTCAAAATAGATTTGAATCGGTATTAGCAGTAAACAGTGATAGTGTTCAAAATTTATCAGCCAGTCGTTCTAGAATACTAGATGCCGACTTTGCTGCAGAAACAGCGACGCTGTCACGCTCGCAGATTTTACAACAAGCATCAACAGCAATGCTATCTCAAGCTAATACATTACCCCAGCAGGTATTAAGTTTATTAGGGTAAGCATTTAACAGCAGTTAAGGGGTAACTATACTGGCGGCCAATTTGCCTTTTAAGCCACAATTTAACAGCAAAAACCTAAATGAAAGTGGCCTATTTCCAGTGGTTTTATGGCCCTTTAAAATTAATAACGTCATTTTTTTGACAATCAGTAGAATAAGTGCTTAACTCTTGCCTTGTGAATAACTTATATCGACTTATTCGATGTAACATTAACTTCAATGGCCGGAGAAAAAATGAGTTCAAACAATGTATTGCTGATCGATGTTGATCCTGACCGACGAAAGTTATTATCGACATTGGTCGAGTTTATAAATTGCCAAGCTGTTATTGTTCAAAATATAGATCTTTGGTTTGAGGATGCAGGCGATTTATCTGATATCGCAATGGCTATTGTTGGTGACTGTGGTGATAAACATGAGACTAAACAATTATTGCGAGAGTTAGTGAATCATGAATCGGCGGTGCCGGTTTTCCAATTAGACTTAGCAGATGCAAAAGTGTCGGATTTCCCTGGCACATTGGGTTCTTTATCTCTTCCCGTTAAATACCCCCAGTTAAGTAATGCCCTGCAACAAGCCATTATCTATCGCGGCCAACACGATGGCGCAGGAGATAATCAAGCCTATGATTTTCGCCGTCTTGTAGGTAATAGCCGTGCAATGAAGTCAGTACAAAAGATGATAGATCAAGTATGTGAGTCCGATGCCAATGTATTGATCTTAGGCGAGTCAGGTACCGGTAAAGAAGTGGTTGCACGAAACCTTCATCATTTGTCTGCACGTAAAGAAAAACCTTTTGTACCGGTTAACTGCGGTGCCATTCCTGCCGAATTATTAGAGAGTGAATTATTTGGCCATGAAAAGGGATCTTTCACTGGGGCTATAACAGCACGTAAGGGGCGCTTTGAACTGGCTGAAAGTGGCACACTTTTTCTTGATGAGATTGGTGACATGCCTTTGCCGATGCAAGTTAAATTATTACGTGTATTGCAAGAACGTACTTTTGAGCGTGTCGGGAGTAATAAAGCTATAGTGGCCAATGTCCGTGTTATTGCCGCTACCCATCGTAATTTAGAAGATCATATAATTGATGGACGTTTTCGTGAAGATTTATTCTATCGTTTGAATGTCTTTCCGATAGAGATGCCATCGTTACGTGAGCGGCCAGAAGATATTCCGCTGTTAATTAATGAATTAATTACACGGGTTGAACATGAAAATCGAGGCACCGTTCGTTTAACCTCGGCAGCCATTGCTTCTCTTTATCATTATCAATGGCCGGGCAATGTACGTGAATTAGCCAATGTGGTTGAACGTTTAGTGATTTTATACCCCTACGGCACCGTCGAATATGATGATTTACCTGAGAAGTTTCAGGTGGCAGGTGATGCTCTACCTGAAGCGGTTGTGACTGTGATTGAAGAAACACCGCCATCAAAGGGAATGAAACAGGTAGAGGCTAAAGCAGGCCTAGCTATCCCAGAAAGTGTTAAAGACCAAGAAATGATAGCAGCAGAATCTGATAGCTTGCCAGCAGAAGGCTTAGATTTGAAAGAACATCTTGCCAATCTTGAATATTTATTAATCAAACAAGCAATAGATGAAGCGGCGGGTGTAGTGGCCCATGCTGCCAACAGGTTAAAAATGCGCCGGACAACCTTAGTAGAAAAAATGCGTAAATATGGTATTCAACGTGATAGTGATTAGACAATGATACAGCAGTGAGTCACTGGCTTGACACAATATTAAGTGTTATGTTTAATGTGTTGATATTAAAGAATTAATTTTTAAGGCATGAATTTTGCTTTTGATAACGAACAGACACTTGTCGTTATGCGGAGTAAGAGATGAATACAACATCAGTAGGAGCCAAACATAGCTCACAGCCAAGTTCGACTATGCTTGCTGCTGCATTACATGATATTGATTCAACTAAAGATGTGCAAACCTCACCGGCTGCAGCTGAAATGCGAATGACACAGCTTTTAGCAGTATTACCCCTAGGGGTTATTGTACTGAATGGAGAGGGGATCATTCAACAAAGTAATGCGGCCGCTGTGACATTGTTAGGTAAGCCCTTAGACGGACATGCATGGACAACAATTATTGAGCGTTGTTTTTACCCAAGTTCAAATGATGGGCTAGATAGGGTGTTAAATAATGATCGTTTAGCTCATATTTCAATCAAGCCACTAGATGGAGAGCCCGGCCAAATAATATTGGTGAGCGATGTGACTGAAACACGTCAACTTGAGCAGAAAGTCTCACATTTAAAGCGATTATCCTCAATGGGTGAAATGGCTGCCCACCTAGCACACCAAATTAGAACGCCTTTATCTTCGGCCTTGCTATATGTTGCCCCATTGTTAAAAGAGAATACCGATCCACAATTAACCCAACGTTTTGCTAAGCGACTTCATAATAGCATCAGTCATATGGAGCGTTTAGTGAAAGATATGTTGGCCTTTTCGCGGGGAGATATGGCGGAGACCGCGCCTGTTTTATTACAAGACTTGTTGGCCGCAGTAGAACTACAATTTAGATCACAATTATTAGATGTAGAAAATGTGCACTTAGAAATACACGACGCCGTCGATGGCTCTTATGTTTATGGTAGTAAAGATGCATTGACCAGCGCACTGAACAATCTAGTCAATAATGCACGTTTAGCGTGTAATTCTGGCGGGTATGTATCTGTTTTTGCTGATATTATTAAGGATGATGATAAAGCGTATATAGAAATTAGTGTAGAGGATGATGGTGTAGGTATTGCCAAAGCGGATCAAAATAAAATATTAACGCCTTTTTTCACCACTCGTTCTTCGGGAACAGGTTTAGGATTAGCGGTTGTAAAATCGATAGCAAAGGCCCATAAGGGCGAGTTATGGTTTGAAAGTGATGAAGGTGAAGGTAGCACATTTTGTTTGCGTTTACCCCTCTATCAACTTGCAAATGATTTTATGCTTATGTCGCAAAAATAAAAATAAGAAACTAGGAAACGACAATGAATAAATCAACGGTATTAGTAGTAGAAGATGATAGTGATCTTCGAGGGGCTTTATGTGACACTTTAGAATTGGCTGGTTATGAGGTTTCTTCAACAGATCAAGGACAAAGTGCATTAGATAAACTGGCGAATGAATCTTTTGGTTTGTTATTAAGCGACTTACAGATGAGGCCAATGAATGGTCATACATTAATGAAAAAGGCACGGGCATTATTGCCAGATTTACCTATTTTATTAATGACAGCCTATGGCACGGTGCAAGGTGCGGTTGAAGCGATGCATGAAGGTGCTAGTGATTATCTAATTAAACCTTTTGAAGCTGATGATTTACTTGATCGTGTTCAACGTTATATCCGAACAGCCCCCACTACTGAGAACATGGTGGCGGTAGACAAGAGTTCTAGAGATCTCTTAAGTTTGTCTCGCCGAGTGGCAGATACTGATGCCACGGTATTAATTAATGGTGAAAGCGGAACCGGTAAAGAAGTATTAGCGCGATTTTTACACGATAATTCAACACGACATGATAAGCCCTTTGTCGCCATAAACTGTGCCGCAATTCCTGAAAATATGCTGGAAGCAACCTTATTTGGTTATGAAAAAGGAGCGTTTACCGGCGCAAGTCAAGCTTATGCAGGTAAGTTTGAGCAAGCACAGCTGGGCACTATTTTATTAGATGAAATTTCTGAGATGGATTTGAGCTTACAGGCTAAGTTATTACGTGTATTGCAGGAACGAGAAGTTGAACGTTTAGGTGGCCGAAAATTATTGTCATTAGACGTGCGAGTATTAGCAACCACCAATAGAGTATTACGGGAAGAGATTAAAGAGGGGCGCTTTAGAGAAGACTTATTCTATCGACTGAATGTGTTTCCTTTGCAATTGCTGCCATTAAGAGAGAGACCTGACGATATTTTACCATTAGCTCAACAACTAATAAGTCGTCATTGTCGTCAAGCAAAACGTCTGGCACCAGAGTTTGATAAAAGTGCGGTTAAGGCATTATTAGCAAATTATTGGCAAGGTAATGTACGCGAATTAGATAATGTTTTACAGCGCGCCTTAATTTTGCAATCGGGTGATAGTATTAAGGCACAAGACTTAGCTTTTGAGTCAATGAATCTGGACTTTAATGCTAGTCAAAATACTGACGATTTAAATGCTGGGAGTAATTTGAATGATGATTTACGCAGCCATGAACAACGTCATATTATCGAAGCACTCGAGAATAATAATGGCGCAAGGCGTTCTACAGCAAATGAATTAGGGATAAGTGAGCGCACACTTAGATATAAACTTTCACGCTTTAGAGAAGATGGTGTTGAGATTCCAGGAAAGGTTGGCAAGAAGTCTGCATAAGTAAGATTAAGCCAACAAATACTGGAGAATCACCATGATCAATGCCATTGATCCAAATCAATTATTAATGCAGATGCGTGCAGCACAGGCGCAAGCAACGCAACAAACACCGCAAATTAATACTGCGTCGCAAGCGAGTGATTCGACCAGTTTCTCAGGCTTAATGAAGTCAGCGGTTAATCAAGTAAATGAAACCCAGCAAGCTTCAGGTAAGTTAAAAACAGCTTTTGAAATGGGGGATCCTAGTGTTAGCTTGGCTGATGCGATGATTGCTTCACAAAAAGCATCGGTGGCATTCCAAGCAACAGTGCAAGTACGAAATAAGTTAATTTCAGCCTATGAAGAAGTAATGAGAATGAGCGTTTAGGCTTTTTAAATTCTACCTTTCATACTCACCAATTAGAGATAAATCATGGAAAACGTCCCCGCTACTATTAATCCCGCAACAATGATGCCGTTGCCAACCACTCCACTCGGTGCAATGCAAGCCAACGTCTCACGCCAACCTATTACTAAGCAAATCATGTTTTTAATCGCTATTGCCGCCAGCATTGCGCTCGGTGGTTATGTATTGATGTGGTCACAAACGCCCAATTATCAGGTGTTGTTTTCAGGTATGCAGGCTAAAGAGTCTTCTGAAGTTGTGGCTGTCTTGCAGCAATCTAATATCCAATATAAATTAGACCCAACAACAGGAGCTTTGTTAGTGCCTGCCTCTGAAGTGCAAGGCTTACGAATGAAGTTAGCCGCTGAAGGTTTACCGCGCAGTTCTACCCAGGGTATGGAAATGTTGGATGGAGATCAGGGTTTTGGTACAAGCCAATTTGTAGAGCGTGCTCGTTATCAACGTGCAATGGAAGAAGAGTTGTCTCGTTCCATTTCACAAATAAATAATGTTCAAAGTGCCCGCGTGCACTTAGCTACTCCCAAACAATCTGTTTTTGTTCGCGACCGCAAAGTGCCTACGGCATCGGTTATTTTGAATTTATATGCCGGCAGAAATTTAGAGCAGGGTCAGGTAACCGCTATCATGCATATGGTCGGTTCTAGTGTGCCTAATATGTCTAATACTGATGTGACGGTTGTGGATCAAAAAGGTCGCTTATTGAGTAAAAATCAGCGCGACTTAGGTGTGGCAATGAGTGATAATCAACAAGAATATACTCAGAAATTAGAACAACGCTATATTAGTCGAATAGAAGATATTTTATCACCTATAGTGGGGATGGATGGGGTGCGAGCTCAAGTGGTCGCTGAGGTTGACTTTACAGTGACCGAACAAACTAAAGAAAGTTATAACCCCGATCTTGCGGCAGTGCGTAGCGAACAAATTCAAGAAGAAAGTCGTGTTGGTGCTGGTGGTGCATTTGGCGTACCGGGCGCTTTATCTAATCAACCGCCTGGTGGTGGGATTGCCCCAGAAACAGCCGTTGATGCTGAAGGAGGATCAGCAGTCACTTCTCCAGGTAGTAGTAGTAAAAATAGTACACGTAACTTTGAATTAGATCGCACTATAAGTCATACTCGGGTTGCACCGGGTTCAGTTCGAAAACTAAGTGTGGCTGTATTAATTGATGAACGTCGTAGTCTTGATGCTAATGGTGATCTAGTGGCTACTGCACTTTCAGAACCTGAAATGACTCGAATTAATGCTTTGGTGATGGATGCGATTGGTTTTAACCAAGCGCGTGGTGATAGTTTAAATGTAGTCAATGCCCCATTTATAGTACCTGTCTCTGCAGTTGCTTTACCTGAACTCCCTATATGGCAACAAATGTGGGTATGGGATGTCGCTAAACAAACATTGGGTGGATTACTGGTATTATTTTTAATATTTGGTGTGATTCGACCTGCTTTTAAAGATTTAAATACGATCCCTGTCGGTAGCAATGCACAATCTGCAGGCAATAATATGGCAGGAATGACATCTGAACAAACGTCGGCTGCTGCTACTACTGAGGAGCAAGCTCAAATAGCGACGGGCTCTGCTGAGATAGAAGAACAATTAAGTAATGTACGTAGCTTAGTACAACAAGATCCTGCGCTGGTTGCGCAAGTAGTTAAAAATTGGTCTGCGAGTGATGAATAATGGCTGAAGAGCAAAGAAAACTAACAGGTACAGAAAAAGCAGCAGTCTTTTTGCGCTCATTAGGTGAGACTGATGCTTCTGAAGTGCTGAAACATATGAACCCGAAAGAAGTGCAAGTCATAGGTCGAGCGATGTCCACGTTGAGTAATATTAATCGGGCTGAAGTACAAGAGGTTATGGATGATTTTGTGGCGACCGTTGAGCAAGAAACAGGCTTAGGAATAGGGTCTCATGATTATGTTCGTAAAATGTTGGTGGGTGCATTAGGTGAAGATAAAGCGGGCAGTCTGCTAGATCGAATCTTGTCCGGTGGTAATACTAACGGTTTAGAACAGCTTAAATGGATGGACGCACGCGCTATTTATGAAGTGATCCGCCTAGAACATCCACAAATTATTGCTATTGTCTGTTCTTTTTTAGAAGCAGATCAGGGCGCAGCAGTATTAGGGCAGTTTCCGGAACGGGATCAAGCTAATGTATTGCTTCGTATCGCCACCCTAGATGGTATTCAACCCGCAGCCTTGACCGAGTTGAATGAAATATTAGAAAAACAATTTAGTGGTAGTGTAGGTGGCCAGACAACATTGGTAGGTGGGATGAAAATAGCCGCCGATATTCTCAACTTTGTTGAAGGCAGTGTTGAAGCCTCCATTATGGAAAAAATTAAAGAAACTGAACCAGATTTGGGACAAAATATCCAAGATCTTATGTTTGTATTTGATAATCTTATTGATGTTGATGACCGTGGTATTCAAGCCATAATGCGTGAAATTCAAACCGATCAGTTACAACTCGCTTTGAAAGGAGCTGATGAAGGTTTACGAGAAAAATTCCTTACCAATATGTCACAACGTGCGGCAGAAATGTTGCGTGATGATTTAGAAGCCATGCCACCTGTCCGTGTAAGTGATGTTGAAGCGGCTCAAAAAGCAATATTAACGGCGGCACGTGTCCTGTCTGATAAAGGTGACATTATGTTAGGTGGTGGTGGTGGTGATGACTTCCTCTGATAATGAGCTCATTACTGAGCATGCGAATATTGTCTCCGCAGCAGAATTGACGGCGGCTTATCAACGCTGGGAGGCACCTAAAATGGTGTCGGTGACTGATGTTGAAGAAGATGGTCTGAAATTATTAACCGTAGAAGATATTGAAGCCCTACAAAAAGGTGCACAGGAAGATGGTTATAAAGAAGGTTTTGAGCTGGGACGTACCGCAGGTAATAAAGCAGGTCTAGCTGCAGGACAACAACAAATCAATCAACAATTGAGTTATTTGCAACAGATCATGACGACTTTGAATACGCCGTTATTAGATCTTGATCAACAAATTGAAAGCGATTTAATCCATTTAGTACAAACGATGACACGGCAACTAATGCGCCGAGAATTAAAAGCTGAACCCGAACTTGTTATTGGGGCGGTACGTGCTGCGATGGCCGTATTGCCTATTAATGACCGCAAGTTAAAGATGTTTTTGCACCCACAAGATGTGGCGTTGGTCAAAAAAGGTTTATCGCTAGAGGATGATGGTGGTTGGCATTGGATAGAAGACCCTCTGATAACACGCGGTGGAGTTCGACTTGAAACCGTCGATACAACAGTTGATGCAACGGTAGAAGCTCGTTTGACCAGTGTGATTAATAAGTTGTTAGGTGAGGAACGCAGTAGTGACCGCAGCGAGTGATGGTCAAGCACCGAAAGCTAATCGTAGTGCAAACTTGCGGTCGCGATTAAAAGAGCACCAACAACGATTGGACAATCAACCTTCAGAAGTACTATCTGTCAACGGACGTTTAACTCGAATGGTGGGTTTGACTTTAGAAGCGGTGGGTTTTCAAGCAGCGATTGGCAGTCGATGTGAAATAGAAGGGGCTGCGGGTCGAACTGTAGAAGCCGAGGTTGTTGGCTTTTCAGGTGAAGTACTTTATTTGATGCCAACCGGTGATATGCGAGGTCTGGTTCCCAATGCACGTGTTAGGCCATTATCGAGTGACTCTCAAGTACCGGTTGGTGAAGGTTTACTAGGGCGAATAGTAGATGGTGCATGTAAACCTTTAGATGGCAAAGGCCCATTAAAAGTCAATGATCGTGTGCCTTTACATGGCGAGCCAATTAATCCTTTAGAGCGATCACCTGTGCGCCAACATTTGGATGTCGGTGTGCAAGCGATTAATGCCCTACTCAGTGTAGGTCGTGGCCAGCGGATGGGTTTATTTGCCGGTAGTGGTGTTGGTAAAAGTGTACTGTTAGGCATGATGACCAAGTTTACCGAAGCAGATGTTGTTGTTGTTGGCCTGATTGGTGAGCGTGGCCGAGAAGTGAAAGAATTTATTGAAGATATATTAGGTGAACAAGGCCTTAAACGTGCGGTTGTGGTCGCTTCTCCTGCTGATCACTCGCCTTTAATGCGTTTGCATGGGGCGATGTTGGCCACCAGTATTGCCGAATATTTTCGTGATCAAGGTAAACAAGTTTTATTATTAATGGATTCATTAACGCGTTATGCACAAGCACAGCGGGAAATTGCCCTAGCAATAGGGGAGCCGCCGGCAACCAAAGGCTATCCTCCTTCAGTATTTTCATTATTGCCACAATTAGTTGAACGTGCTGGTTCGGGTGCGATAGGCAGCGGCGCAATTACGGCAATTTATACTGTTTTAACCGAAGGGGATGATCAACAAGATCCAGTGGCAGATGCGGCAAGAGCTATTTTAGATGGTCATATCGTATTGTCTCGTCGTTTAGCTGAAGCGGGTCAATATCCAGCGATTGATGTTGAAGCATCAATCAGCCGGGTGATGCCACAAATTGTGGCTGCCGATCATATTGAACAAGCACAATTATTTAAACGTATTTTTTCCACTTATCGACAAAATCAAGATTTAATCAATGTCGGTGCTTATGCTATGGGCAGTGATCCTGAGATTGATGAAGCAATAGCGCTTTATCCACGATTACAAATGTTGATCAAACAAGATATGCATCAAGCAGTGAATTGGCAACAAAGTTTGACCCAATTAAAGCAACTAATGCAACAGCCGGCACCTAACAAGAATCAAGCTTCGTCACCGATGACGATCAATCAAAATGCAAAACGTTTTTAATCTTATCTTTAATGCTAATGGTCGATAAAATAAAAATATGAAAAGATCAAAACGATTATCTCCTGTTGTAAAAATAGCAGCTAAAGACACTGAAGGCGAACTTATAAAAGTGGCTACAGCCAATACGGAATGGTTAGTAGATAAAGAGTCACTTGATGATCTTTATCGTTATAAATCTGAATATCTCGATAGGTTCCGCCGTGGGGATGCGGCGGTAATGTCAGCACAAAAAGTATTGGATTTACGTAGCTTTTTGGTTCAACTTGATCAGGCTATTGAAGCACAAACTCAGCAAGTTAATATTCGTTATGCTGCCTTAGGCCAACAACGCCAATTATGGCAACAGGCCAGAAGTAAACAACAAGCTATGCAATCACTGGTCGGTCGTTACCAAGATGAAGAATTCAAACAGGAAACACGACAAGAGCAACTAGATAATGATGAACGTAATACCTCACAGTGGGTTCGGAGGCAACGCTAATGTTTTGATGCCAACAGTTATCTAAAATGTAAGTGTTTAGCTAAACGTGGCGGATGTTTGAATGACAGCTATTAGGGATAAAATACCTCGTATTTTTGGCTGACTTGCCACCGTCTATTTATCTATTTCTGATCGTTAGTAGCCAGATAAAGCAGCTGGCATGGTCTCTGCATTATAGTTATTAACTGGAGTAAAAAGTTTACTCCTAAATAGTGTGTAAAACAGTAGGGAAACTCGATATGGCGGGGCATAAGGAAGTAACTACAAGTCAAATTTATCGGACAAAAGAACTATTGAGCATAATACATGACCATAATAAAGCGGCAAAAATAACCGGTTCAGCATTGCCGGAAAAGTCAGCAAGTCACCGTCAGCGTTGGAATGAATCATTAGAATTGTATTATGATTGTTTTATACGCTATTAAAAGGGGAAATAAGTAATGTCTGATAATGATACAAGGGTTATTGACTGTGGCGATGCATTAGGCATTGCTCAATTGGCTGATATGTATACCAAATTATTAAGTGGTTTAGCAGAAGGCCACGATATACAGTTCAACGTAAGCAATATTGAGCGTATTGATGCGGCGTCCCTACAAATGATTTGTGCCTTTTCAAAAGAGGTCAAAAAAGCGGGCCATATCTTAAGCTGGCAGGGTGCAAGTGAAGCCTTTGTGCGTAGTGTCAACATTTTAGGGCTGGCAACACTTATCAATATGGAAGACAATGCACAGTGAGGCAACTCAAAGGTCATTTACTCTGTAAGTGTCAATTTTAAATTTAACATAATTGTATTAACAATTAGGAGACATAAAATCCCATGGCGAAGATTTTAGCAGTTGACGACTCAGCTTCAATGAGACAAATGGTGGAATTCACATTGAAAGCAGCGGGTCATACCGTCACCGATGCGGTAGACGGCAAGCAAGCGTTGGATATAGCAAGAACACAGTCATTTGATTTGGTGTTAACCGATGTGAATATGCCGATTATGGATGGTTTGGCCTTAACCAAAGCCTTACGTGCACTACCATCATTCAAATTTACTCCGATCTTGGTGTTAACCACCGAAGCGGGCATGGATAAAAAACAAGCAGGTCGAGCAGCAGGTGCTACTGGCTGGTTAGTTAAACCTTTTAATCCAGAGCAATTACTGGCGACCATTAAAAAAGTGCTTGACTAGTTTAACTCTATAACAAACAACAGCTTACATTAAGCCTGCAGGAAGGTTGCACTCTAAATTTAGGTAGGAAGACGCTATGAGTATTGATATTTCACAATTTCACGATGTATTTTTCGAAGAAAGTTTCGAAGGTCTGGACGCTATGGAAAGCGGGCTGCTTAATCTAGATGTGGGTGCCGCCGATGTTGATGCTATAAATACAATCTTTAGAGCGGCACATTCGATTAAAGGCGGTGCTGGCACCTTTGGTTTTATGGATGTTTCTAAATTCACTCATGTCATGGAGACCATGCTAGATGAAATGAGGAATGGTGATCGGGATGTCACCGAAGCATCGACCAATTTATTGTTAGATGCGGTAGATGTACTGCGAGAAATGTTAACTGCAGTTCAACAGAAAGTAGAAACCGATGACGAGCGGATTGCTGATGTAAGACAAAAGTTAGAAGTAATGATGGCCGGTGAGCTTGATCCAGAATCTGCTATAACATTTGCGGCTGATGCTGAGAATACACCGCTGTCTGAACGAGCGGATATGGTACTAGGTTGGAAAATTGATTTTCGGCCACACCGTCATTTATTCCAAACTGGCAACGATCCAGTACGAATATTCCGAGAATTGGCTAGTTTGGGCGAGTTAAGCGCTGAAGTTAATGATGACAAGCTGCCCCTATTTTCTTATTTAGATCCTGAAGAGAGTTATCTTGCCTGGGTTTTAACCTTGCGTGGCAATGTTGCTGAAACAGATGTAATGGAAATATTTGAATGGGTCGATGATGATTGTGACCTTACCATTTCTCGATTGACGGATTACTCAGCAACGCCGACATCGGAGGTTCAACTTGCCAATGCGAGTAGCGAGCCTGTTACGGAAGTGCCTACACCGAGCCAAGAAACAACAGCCATCGTAGCCTTGCCTGAAACTGCGCCAAATATTGCTGCAACACCGGCAGCGGCTAAAACAAAGGTTTCGCCAGCAACCACTGCAGCAGCCTCTATCCGCGTCGGTACCGATAAAGTGGACTCTTTAATAAACATGGTGGGTGAATTAGTTATTACCCAATCTATGTTGAGTCAGATTGGTGATAATTTTACACCGGAGATGTTGCCACAACTAATTGATGGCCTAGCTCAATTAGAGCGTAATACCCGCGAAATGCAAGAAGGTATTATGCGGATCCGTATGTTGCCGATAAGTTTTGCTTTCAATAGATTCCCTCGTCTTGTACATGATATGACCAATAAGATGGGTAAACAAGTGGAGTTAAAACTAACGGGAGAGCAAACGGAACTCGATAAAACGGTGATGGAGAAAATTGGTGATCCATTAGTGCATTTAGTCCGTAACTCTCTAGATCATGGTTTAGAAACGCCCGAAGTTCGTTTAGCTGCAGGTAAAAATGAGACTGGGCTACTTCAATTAAAAGCTTTCCACCAAGGTGGCAATATTGTCATAGAGATCCACGATGATGGTGCAGGTCTGAATGAAGATAAAATTTTAGCAAAAGCGATAGAAAAAGGCTTAGTCAGTGAAAATGATGTAATGAGTCCTGAAAAAATTCATGAGTTAATCTTTTTACCTGGCTTTTCAACGGCCGATCTTGTGACCGATGTCTCCGGTCGTGGAGTGGGCATGGATGTTGTACGTAAAAACATCAATAGTTTAGGTGGAACGGTTGAGGTGGTCTCTAAACGGGGTGAAGGCTCGATTTTCACGATTCGTCTACCGCTGACCTTAGCTATTATGGATGGACAAACCATTCGTGTCGGTGGAGAGAATTATATTATTCCATTAATTTCTATTATTGAAACATTAGAAATAAAAGCGACAGATATGAAACCAGTATCAGGTAAAGGCGAATTATATAAATTGCGTGATGAATACGTACCGATCATACGTCTCTACAGCGTGTTTAATTTATCTCCTCATATAACCGATATAGAACAAGGCTTGTTAGTCATTGTTGAAGGTGAAGGTCAAAAAGTTGGTTTATTTATTGATGACTTACTAGGGCAGCAACAAGTGGTGATTAAGAGTTTAGAAACTAATTATCGTAAGGTTGTCGGTGTGTCCGGGGCTACTATTCTTGGTGATGGGACTGTTGCGTTGATTCTAGATGTACCAGGTGTAATGGCCTTATATCGAGACCCATCATTGAGCAAACCAGTGCTTAATGACGATCGCGCAGCCTAAGGAGAAAACAATGAGTGATGTACAAAAAATGACTGACTCTTTAGAAGAAAAAGAAGAACGAGCACAACAATACCTAAGCTTCTTATTAGGCGATGAAGAGTATGGGGTTGAGATCCTACGAGTACAAGAAATAAAGGGCTGGGATAGTGTCACTCATATTCCTAATTCACCTCATTATTTATGTGGGGTATTAAACTTACGCGGCACCATCGTACCTGTGGTTGATTTGCGTTTACGTTTTGATATGCCAGCACGTGTTTACACTCCAACCACAGTGGTGGTTGTGCTCAAAGTTGAAGGCATTGCCTCACGCACAGTAGGTATTGTAGTTGATGGGGTGTCGGATGCTCATAATGTGCTACCAGAAGAGATAAAACCCGCCCCAGATTTTGGTGTATCAATTAACACTAATTTCATCACTGGCTTAGTTAGCATTGAAGAAAATATGATGATGATTCTTAATATAGATAGTTTATTAAGTGTGGAGGCGCTGGGTTAAACCCCGGGGACTATAGAAAAAAGCATGAGTCGAATTATTGCCATCATGAATCAAAAAGGCGGTGTCGGTAAAACGACTACAACCATTAATTTAGGTCATGCGCTGGCGCTGGCGGGTAAAACCGTTACATTGTTAGATATGGATCCACAGGGGCAGGTTGCGATTAGTCTGGGCTTAAATAATGATCAGGCCGGTTTAGATAGTGTCTTATTAGAAGACTACAATATTGACGATTGTTTGCAACAAGCTCGCGAGAATCTAGATGTAGTCTGCGCTGGAAATAATTTGGCAGATTTTGAACATGTCACAACGGGCGGTTCATCAAGAGGGCATACATTAAGACGAGCGATAGAAGAATCAAGGTTGATAGATCAAGATTTTGTACTGATAGATTGCCCACCCTCATCGGGCTTATTAGGTATTAATGCCATGTTTGCTGCAGATGAATTGCTGATCCCAGTGTCAGGTGATTACCTTTCATTACAAGGCTTATCACGGATGATGCAGATATTAAAACGAGCCGAAGCCGTGTTAGGACATAACATTCGTTTATGGATTGTTTCAACGCGAATGCAGTTAAGACGTAGGCTGACACAAGAAGTAAGAGACAGAATATTAAAGTATTTTAAAGGTCGTGTATTGAACACGGTCATAAGGGAAAACGTGTCATTGGCCGAATGCCCAAGTTTTGGCAAATCCGTTTTTGATTACAAAGATAATAGCGCAGGGGCTGAAGATTATCAGTCGCTGGCACAAGATTTATTAGGTGGGAGAACAAGCTGATGGCAGAAAAAAAAGCACCAATGGGGGATGATCCCTTAGCGTGGTTAACAGAAGGAGATGAGCTGGATAAAACGGAATCTCAGCCAGCAGCTAAGCCACGCGCACGAACAAGACGTGGGGCAGCATCTCGCCAACCGGTGAAAAAAGAAAAAACAGAAGTGGAACTATTAGAAGAAAGTTTTGCCGCTTTAGCGCCGCAAGGCGAAGCGCTTGCCGCTCGTTTTTATCAGCTATTATTTGAAAACTATCCTCAGGTTATCCCCTTATTTTCAGGAGGGTCAACAAGTGAACAGCAGAAGAAATTATTAGCGGCACTTGTGCTTCTGGTACAAAACCTGCATAAGCCAGACGTACTCAGCGATTATTTAAAAGGTTTAGGCTCACGTCACATGCATTATGGCGTTACCGTCGAACATTATCCCTTTGTAGCTGAGAGTTTATTGGGGGCAATGGAAGAGTTTGCTGGTGAACTCTGGACACCAGCCGTACAGAAAGCATGGGAAAACACTTTAGATACAGTCGCAACAATTATGTTACAAGCATACGAGCCGGTGGAGGCAGATAAAATGGCAAATACGAAACTAGAGCTAGATCAAGAAGTAAAAAATACTCTTGCCGCTTATGAGAGCCAAATAAATGCGATCAGTAAAGTAATGGGAGTTATCAGCTTTGAAATGGATGGCACCATTATTGATATTAATCAAAACTTTTTAGATGTAGTCGGTTATCGCAAAGAAGAAGTGATAGGTAAGCATCACCGAATGTTTGCAGAGCCAAGCCTGGCTTCTAGTCAAGAATACACTGAGTTCTGGGCCAAACTGAACAGGGGTGAATTTGATAGTGGCGAGTATAAACGGCTAGGTAACGGCGGCAGAGAAATTTGGTTAGAAGCCTCATACAATCCTATTCTGGATACGGAAGGTCGCCCCGTTAAAGTCATCAAATATGCAACAGACATTACTGAAAAAAAAGAACTGCAACTGACAGTGCAACGAGCCTTAGGTGCAACTAGAGAAATAATGATGAGGATCGCTGAGGGTGATTTGACTCAACATTTGACGGGTGAATATGAAGGTGAGTTTGCATTATTGCAAACAGCGGTTAATGATACTGTTTCTAAAATTTCTAATATTGTTAAAAATATTAATGAAACAACCACCAGTATTACTGCTGCGGCATCAGAAATATCAGAAGGTAATCTTGACTTAAGTCAACGAACTGAGCAGCAAGCGTCTTCTTTAGAAGAAACAGCGGCTAGTATGGAAGAATTAACAAGTACTGTTCGCCAAAATTCTGATAATGCGCGCCAAGCAAACCAATTAGCTTCAACAGCAAGAGAGCAGGCAGAAAAAGGTGGCTCGGTTATTAAAGATGCGATTTCAGCGATGATAGCCATCAGCGCTTCTAGCAAAAAAGTAACGGATATCATTGGTGTTATTGATGAAATTGCCTTCCAAACTAACTTGTTAGCATTGAATGCAGCAGTTGAAGCGGCACGTGCTGGTGAGCAAGGCCGTGGATTTGCCGTGGTTGCATCAGAAGTACGTAACTTAGCCCAACGTTCAGCATCAGCTGCTAAAGAAATTAAAGAATTAATTAATGATAGTGGCGAGAAAGTGAAAGAAGGTTCAATGCTAGTTGACGAGTCTGGCAGGACACTGGAAGAAATAGTGTCAGGTGCCAAGAAGGTCGGGGATATCATTTCTGAAATTGCAGCGGCAGGTGCTGAACAATCTCAGGGGATCGAGCAAGTTAATCAAGCCGTGACTCAAATGGATGAAATGACACAACAAAATGCGGCCTTAGTAGAAGAAGCGGCAGCAGCAAGTGAGTCCCTAGATGAACAAGGCCGTGGTCTACAGCAGATGATGTCTTTCTTTAAAGTGGATGGCAGTGATGCCACAACTAATACGATCAAAGATGATAGCCAGCCAATTAAAAAACCGCTGGCAAAATCAGCGGTTAAAGCCAAACCCGAAAAGTTAGATGTAACATCTAATGATGATGAATGGGATGAATTTTAAAAATAAAAAAACGTTGAATAGGCTTTATATTTAACATAGTCTTTTGATGATAGGCTGGTTCACCGATTTTTATCAGCTAGCCTACTCAAACCAAAAGATTAACTGTTGTAAAAGTTGAAGCTAAGGATCAGTGAGAAAATTAAACTTAAGGATAGGTATGGCTGAAGAACGCGAATTTGAATTCACCAATGCAGATTTTGAACGTATTCGACAATTTGTATCAGAACACACTGGAATAGTGCTGACTGAAAAGAAAAAAGACATGGTTTACGGTCGCCTGACTAAACGGGTTCGTAAGGGTGGTTTTGCTAGTTTTGAAGACTTTTGCACTGCCTTAGAACAGGGGGATGAAGAAGAACAAGACTTTATGGTCAATGCGATTACCACCAATCTAACGGCATTTTTTCGTGAAGAACATCATTTTGAATATTTGGCTAATACACTTATACCTGAGTTAGTGGAAAAAAATCGACATACCAAAAAACTGCGTATATGGTCAGCAGGTTGTTCTACTGGTGAAGAGCCCTACAGTATCGCCATGATCTTAAAAGAATCGTTGCCCAATTTTGATGAGTGGGATGTTAAAATTTTGGCTACGGATTTAGATGCAAATGTGATTGAACAAGGTAAAAGTGGTATTTATCGTGCAGATCGCATGACCGGCATACGAGACGATCGTATAAAACGTTGGTTTAAGCAGGGACGAGGTAAGCAAGATGATAAGGTTAAAGTGAGTCCTGAATTGCAACAGATGATCAGTTTTAAACGTCTGAACCTGTTGCAAGATTGGCCAATGAAAGGCCAATTTGACCTGATGTTTTGCCGTAATGTCGTTATCTATTTTGATAAAGAAACCCAAAAAGTGTTGTTTGATCGTTATGCAGATATTCTAGTGGCTGATGCCCATTTGTTTATTGGTCACTCAGAAACGCTTTTTAAAGTGTGTAATCGATTCGATTCTTTGGGCACAACTATTTATAGGAAAAATAGTTAGATGGCTAGCCATCGTCCTAAGCAGCCATCATGTTTGAGTGAGTTTGAACATATCAACCGCTATTGGGACCAAGCAAATAACACATGGACGGCAAAGATTTTACCAGGAGAATATTATGTTACAACCCAGCAAGATGAGGCTATTGCCACTACCTTAGGATCCTGTGTATCGGCCTGTATTAGAGATACCGTTTTTGGCATAGGGGGCATGAATCATTTTATGTTGCCCACTCAAAGCGAACATGCCGGGAACTCTTGGATGGACTCCGCAACCCGTTATGGCAGTTTTGCTATGGAGCATTTGATTAATGATATTTTAAAAAAGGGTGGCAATTGGAATAATTTAGAAGTTAAATTGACCGGTGGTGGCAAAATAATGGCCAATATGAACGATGTGGGTGCAAAAAATATTAAGTTTGTTTTAGAATATTTACAGACAGAAAACCTTGATATTATCGCTCAAGATCTGGGTGATACTTTTCCTCGGAAAGTATTATATTATCCAATAACCGGTCGTTTACGAGTAAAAAAACTACGTAAGCTTCATAACGATACCTTAATTCAACGTGAGCAAGCTTACCAAGATGAATTGAGTGTGCAACCTGACTCAGGTGGTGTTGAATTATTTTGAAATCACTGCAGACATTCTGCTGTTTTACTTAGGGATAAGAGAGTCTTTCATCTAGCTGTTATGAACGCTATACTTATCACCAACATAGTTAAGGAAAATTATTAAGTTTATGGCTAAAATTACTGTACTTATTGTCGATGATTCTGCCCTAGTAAGAAAACTTTTATCCGAAGTATTAAATTCAGATGCTGATATTGAGGTGATTGGTACTGCCACTGACCCTTATCAGGCTAGAGAAAAAATAAAAAAATTAAACCCTGATGTAGTAACACTTGATATTGAAATGCCGCGTATGGATGGTGTAACTTTTCTTAAAAACTTAATGCGTTTACATCCACTGCCCGTTATTATGGTATCTACATTAACAGAGCAGGGGGCCCAAGTGACATTAGAGGCCTTAGAGATAGGCGCTGTTGATTTTGTCGCCAAACCTAAAATTGATTTGAGCAATACCTTAAGTGATTATGCTGAAGAGATTATTGAAAAAGTAAAAACTGCCGCCGAAGTCAATACCAGTGCCCTAGTGCGAGAGAAGCTGTTTTTACAACAGCCACCTGAAAAATTAACCGCCGATGCTGTATTGGCTAAACGTTTGCCTACTGCCATACCTTCATATTTAAAAACAAGTGATAAAGTTATCGCTATTGGCTCATCAACGGGTGGAACGGAAGCCCTTAAGACCATACTTCAACAACTACCTGCTAATTGTCCAGGCATTGTTATTGCGCAACATATCCCGGCCTCTTTCAGTGGTCCTTTTGCTGAGAGGGTTAATAGATCGTCTTTAATCAATGTGAGTGAAGCCATCGACGGCCAGCAGATATTACCGGGCCATGCTTATATTGCACCAGGTGGCCAACATTTAATGGTGGAACGAGATGGTGCACGATTTAATTGTAAATTGAATGATGGGCCGGCAGTGAATCGTCACAAGCCTTCAGTTGATGTACTATTTAGATCGGTTGCGCAGAATGTTGGGGCTAATGCGATTGGGGTTATGTTAACGGGTATGGGTGATGATGGTGCAAAAGGGATGTTAGAAATGAAAGATGCAGAGGCCTTTAATTTTGTGCAAGATAAAAAAAGTTGTATTGTATGGGGCATGCCTATGCAAGCAATTAAAATTGGTGCGACAGACTTGCAAGTACCTTTGGAGAAGATCGCCGCTAAATTAATGAGCTTGGCTTAATTTAAACAGATGAACTACGTTGAATTAATCAGCAATAATACGAATTTTTGATTACGAGAAACATATAATAATTTTGTTATTGAGAGTGTTCATCAATGAATGATGAAACTCTAACTGAATCTAGATAGGCATAATAATTGCGTCACTAACATAAATGAGGCTAATGGGTATATATCATTGTCTTTAATCTATTCCATGGAGCGAATATGAATAAACAATCGTTGGTACTTATAAGCTTTACACTGCTTATGGCAGGTATAAGTTTATGGCAAGCTGGCTCAACAACATTAGGTTTAGTCGTTATTACTGCTTTAGGCTGGCATTTTTTGCCGCTTCTATTGCTGTCTAATCCTCTTGAAGAAGAAACTATCGTCTCTGAACCTAATGAGCAACTTCCAAATATAGTGGATGACCTACATGACGAAGCCAATAGGCATCTAACAGAACAGGTAGTGTTAATTCGTGCTGAAAGTCAGCTAATAAATGAGCTTGTACAAAATGCCATAGTGCAATTAACTGATAGTTTTCAAGGGTTAAGCTCCCAGACCAGTAGCCTGAAAGATATGCTGTATGGTTTGTTAGTACAAGGCGACGATAATCAAAATCTAAGTAGTTTTGTATCAGAAACAGAGACCTTGTTAAACTATTTTGTTCAACAAGTGTTAACTACCAGTAAAGATAGTATGTATTTAATGCATCGCCTTGATGATATGTCTGAGAAAGTAGAAGGCGTATTTTCCTTATTAAGTGATGTCAAAGACATTGCCTCCCAAACTAATTTACTGGCCTTAAATGCGGCCATTGAAGCAGCGCGCGCTGGTGATGCTGGTCGAGGTTTTGCTGTTGTTGCCGACGAGGTGCGTAAATTATCTCGAAAATCTGATGATTTTAGTGAAGAAATTAGCCTGTTAACTGGGGATGTTAAAAAAGCCTTGGCTGCAGCCTCAAGCGTGGTCAACAAAGTGGTATCGGTTGATATGACGCTAGCTTTAAGTAGTAAGAAACAAGTAGCCGAAATGTCAGTAAGCATGGCT
>Ga0307492_10000232_pt1 | contig 24117 bp, 23 predicted proteins | sample SI3LmetaG_FD_202365 | JGI IMG/M metagenome (GOLD analysis project Ga0307492, IMG submission 202365) | Sea-ice brine microbial communities from Beaufort Sea near Barrow, Alaska, United States - SI3L | ecosystem: Environmental > Aquatic > Marine > Coastal | place: USA: Alaska | collected 2017-05-06 | reverse complement strand
CTACGACAAGTTGTTAAAAGCACAAACTGAACAAGACGGCAGGGCCTGTGTGCGTCAGCGTAATATTCGAGGCTATGGCATGCTCGACGATAATGTTATTAGCATTAATGTTGGCGGGAAACATTCTTATTACTTATTCACCACTTTGTATCAATGTAATTCATTACAAACAAGTTTTTCTGCAGGCTTTAAGGGCGACTTCTTTGAGTTATGTGGTGGTGGTCGAGATAAGATTTTGACCTCTGAAGAGTCTTGCCCAATAAAAAGTATTTTTGAATTTGAGTCAAAAGAGGAGGCATTTGCTACTTATGAAAAGGTTGACCAAATTCGTCAAGACTTAAGAAAAGAAGCACAAGAAAAAGCGAATCAGCAAGCCACTTCAAAAAGTGATAAAGCTGCTGAATAGAGGATTTTCATTTCTCAATTTAAGAGACTTTTATGTCTACCATCGTTTTCTTCAAAATTAGATATGCAGGAATGAATAACGCTAATTTCCAATTTGGTAGAGAGGTTGCTTTATTGAGTTCGATAATTGTTCTTACAATAAAGCAATATTTTTATCTAATCTGCGGGTCAGAGGTTGACCCTGCAGGTAATCATTATTCTATATGCCCTCTTCAATCTTATTTTCGTTTGTTTTTAGGCACATAATTTAGAATAGACTCGGGGACTGTTTTCTTGACCTCAAAGCCTTCAAACGCTTTTCTGGTAATGACATGGCCAAGACGGCTTTCGATGGCACACAGGTTTCTAAAGTTATCTTTAGCCACAAATGAAATGGCCTCACCTGTGGCACCCGCCCGGCCTGTTCTTCCAATTCGATGAATATAATCTTCAACTTGATCAGGTACATCATAATTTACAACACGGGATAAATTTTGAATATCAAGACCACGGGCAGCTACCCCTGTTGCGACTAAAAATTTAATTTGACCTGTCTTAAAATCGGATAAAATTCTTTCGCGTACTGATTGAGTTCGGTCACCGTGAATGCTTTCTACCGGGATACCACGTTTTTCTAATTGGCTGACTAACTTAGCTGCACCTTGCTTGGTTTCGATAAAAATTAGCGCTTGATCCCATTCTTGTTCTTTAATCAGATGACTTAATAATGCCGATTTATTGCCTTTATCAACCGTGACTAACCATTGATCGATTTTAGGTGCAGATGCTTTGTTTTGCTTAATCGATATTTCAACTGGTCTGTAGATAGAACGTTTCGCTAGGGCACGTACTTCATTAGAAATAGTTGCAGAAAATAACAAGTTTTGACGCTGTTCAGGTAATCGTTCAATAATTTTATTAATATCACCAATAAAGCCCATATCCAGCATCCTATCGGCTTCATCTAAGACTAAAATTTCAAGTTCATCGAAGTGCAAAGCACGTTGCTGTGCTAGGTCTAACAGTCGACCTGGTGTCGCAACCAGTATATCGATGCCCCAAACTAAACGTTGTGTTTGTTCAGATGAGTCCACCCCTCCATACATGGCCATTGAACTCAGCTCTACATATTCACTGTAGGCTGCAATACTTTTTTCAACCTGTACCGCTAATTCTCTGGTCGGCACCAAGATAAGCGCACGAATTCTTTTGCCACGTAGCTTGTGGCCATTATTAAGTAATTGCAAAATAGGTAATACAAAACTGGCCGTTTTACCGGTGCCGGTTTGCGCAGCAGCAATCAGGTTTTTGCCCGATAAAACAACCGGAATAGCCTGTTCTTGAATCGGTGTCGGTTGTGTATATCCTAAATCTGTTAATGCTTTTAGAATGGGTTCTGATAGCTGTAATGATGAAAATGACATACTTTGCCTTATAAAAATAATGTATTTCTAAAGTTTTTTGGCTAGAAAAATGGTGTGTTTACTGCCTTTCCCAGGACGAGCCTGAACATCACGTGTATCCACTCTAAACCCTATTTTCTTTAAGCGTACACTAAATAAGTAGTCGGGACCTGCAGACCATATGGCCAGCATGCCATTGGGATTAAGTGTGTCGTATATGTCTTTTAGTCCGTCTTCAGAATAAATCCAATCATTATCTGAGTGAGTAAGTCCTTTGGGGCCGTTATCAACATCGAGTAAAATGGCATCGAATCTAGGTTGTCTTGAGGTTAACAACTCTTTGACATCGCCAATGTGTACTTTAGTTCTCGGGTCTTGCAGTGGCTTGCCAGCGCAATGTCCTAAAGGGCCTTCATTCCATTTCACTACCTCAGGTATCAATTCGGCAACGGTCACCACAGAGTCAGCATTCACTGCTTTTAGAGCTGCAGATAAAGTATACCCCATGCCTAAACCACCGACTAAAATGTGCGCATCGTGATGGGGTTTAATATGAGCACAACCTAATTGCGAAAGTACTTTTTCTGAATTAAAGACGCGGCTGTTCATCAGTTCGCCACGTTTGCCTGATATCTTTATAGAGAATTCATCGCCGCGTTGGGAAAGTTTTAACTCACCGCCGTCGTTGGGGATTTGTACGGTGTCTAGATGGGTCCATGGGATCATAAATTGAGCTTAATTAATATGGGTGCTTTAGGCGTTTAACAGGTGTGTACTTTATCACAATACTTGCTGCAAACCCCACGTCCTGCGTTATTTAATAAGTGCAAAGTCATCTTAATTAGTTGTCGTCGATTATGGTTGACGTTTAATACTGGTTAATTGTAAACACTATTAAGCGGCGCTTTTTGAAAGGGATAAGTAACCTGTTGTTGAATGAGCTTGGCGTAACGACAAGCTCAATACCTAGTAACCAATAATATTAACTTTTGATTTGGAAAGGCTGGTGTTATACGTTTTTAGAGTTGCTGCATAGTGTGGCATCTTCTTATGGAATACTTGCTTCTGAGATGGACTGGTATTGCTCACACATAAAAATTGCAGCCATTAACATTAAAAGTGAAATGTGTATGGCGCAAGAAGTGATTTAATTTTGTTCTGACCCCAAATTTGGGCAGCAACCAAATTAATATTATCAAACACCAATTCTGATGTTGCATTGTCGCTCGTCATTAGCGAATGCTAAGTTCACCGTGTGTTCTGGTGAGGCGCAACATAATAAACTCTTTACAACACATATAACGATGTAAACACAACTGATAGAATACGCTGCTGTGCATCGAAGTAATAAGTGCGATGTTAATCAACCCCAATAAAAATAAACGTCTCAAAATGTTTAAATGTCACAAGGATGACCTTATATGTTTGCAGGATTAGATTTTGGCACATCCAATTGCTCTATTGGCATCATGAATAATAATCATGAACCTGTCCTCGTTCCATTAGAAGATGGTGAAACAAGGCTCTCTTCTTGTATTTTTTTAGAGCACGGAGTTATCAAGCCTGAATTTGTTTCAGAGTATGAATTATCGAAGCGAGTTCGAGCAGAAAAAGCATCACAATCACAAAGGATCAACAGAGGCGATAAGTCCAGTAATCAAAGAGTCTTAAGTGATGATGAACTGGTAAATATTGTTCGCAAACAATTACGCAAAGAAAATCGCGAAAATGCTAAAACTAGTCAAAAATCACAAAGTGTTATGGAAGCTCTGCAATCAAACTCAGAAGTGATTTTTGGTAAGGAAGCAGAATTAGCGCATATTTCCGATCCTGAAAACGGTTTTTACATTAAGTCACCAAAATCGTTTTTGGGTGCCAACATTTCTGATGTACAACAAGCCGTGTTTTCAACGGTGGTTGAGAAAATGCTGGCCTTTATCAAGCAGGAAACCGAGTACGTAAAGGGTATTGAGTTGCAGCAGGTCGTGATAGGCAGACCTGTAAATTTTCATGGCCTGCAAGGTGATGACGGTAATGTTCAGGCACTTCAAATAATTGATAAAGCCGCTAAAAATGTTGGTTTTAAAGAGGTTGAGTTTTTAATGGAGCCTGTTGCCGCAGCCTACGATTATGAGCGCCTACTAAGAGACGATAGGGTGGTACTTATTCTTGACTTGGGAGGCGGGACCACAGATTGTTCGATGATCAAACTGGGGCCCAGTCATGTTAATTTAGAAAGTAGAGAAAACTGCATTTTAAGTTATTCAGGGAAGCGGTTAGGGGGGATTGACCTTGATAATAAATTGGCCCTGATGACTATTATGCCACATTTTGGTAAACACGCATTGTTAACCAACGGTCTTCCTGTTCCCATAACTTTATTCAGCCAAGCAGTCAATATTAACGATGTAAGAGCACAGCAGGAATTCAGCTCCCATAGAACTGGCAATGAATTGGCAAGATTCTGCATGATGACCAAAGACAAAAGACTTCAAAGGTTAAAAGAATTACGAGAGCGTAAACTTGGACTCAGACTTAACCAAAGCGCTGAAATGGCAAAAATATATCTCTCAGCCAATGACAACATAGATTTACCGCTACATTTCATTGACGATAGTTTATTTGTACCCATCAGCCGAGATGAATTGAGTGTTGCGATTAGCGATGAGTTAAGGCAGTTTGAATTATTAATTAATGAGTCTTTGCGCCAAGCGGGAACTCGGCCAGATACCATATTTGTAACAGGTGGCACTGCAATTTCACCTGTCATTCAAACATGGATTAATTCAATTTTTCCAGATGTTGAGGTGGTGATTGGTAATCATTTTGGGAGTGTAACATCAGGTTTGGTAACCCATGCACAACGCGTATTTAGAGGTTAAATTGTGCGATGATAGCCACCTAATTTTAGGTATAGGCTGACTGAATTTAACATTTATATTAAAGATTCAGTGCCTATATCAAATATTATTATTAATCTAAAATAAGCTTATAAAGCCGACTTAATCTGGTAACCAATCCTTGGAAAGTGAACATAAACCTCTCCAGCGTTCATCTTTTCTCTTAATGGCCACCTCGTCTAGCAAAGATAATACTAGCTCCCCCATTACAGAATCAAATCCGTAATCACTTGGCTGAACGCTGATTTGAGAGCCATGTTTTAATCCATCATATTCGAGGGAATTAAGTTCACCATTGCTAATCAGCTCTCCTAGTTTTTCCTCATCAATAGCGGCTTGACCGCTGATGTTCGAAACCGTGCCATGGCCAATGTTTATCATAGTCGCTAGCCACTTCTGCAAAGCCTGGTAGGGCTATCAATAATCACAAACCGCGGCGTTATTATTGATAAACCACAAGCAATGATACACAGAAAAGACTGCAATGCTGAGCTGTTGACCAAGGCGGTAAGGACCACTATCTAGTAATTGCTGCTCAAACTGCTGCAAATAAATAGGTAGTTGAGAGAGTACTGTTTCCAGAGATATTTTTGGTGCAGTTGCTCCACGTCGCAAATCTGGCCGGTCTTTTACCAAGGCCTCTAATCTTAGCTATTTTCATCGTCAGTTCAAAGCAAACTATGGCTTAACACCAGGGGCGTTTAGGCGCAAGATGATCAAGGAGAATGGCCGCTAAAAAGTTTATGTACTTTTATAAATGAAGTCATCGAGATTGTTCTTCTTAATAAGCAGAATATTGATGGAAAATTCAAAACCATCAACCTTACGGACTGTTGATGATAGAGTTATAAACCAACATGAAAGGTTTAAAATACTAAGTCTGTTATTTATTAGGTAAGCTACGTAGAGTTCAATATTGGTTAACTTGGATCTCTTTTTAGTGGGTTCACCCACCTAATTTCAGAAAACGTATTTAACGGTAATGTCTGAGAGTAAAGGAAGTAGGGTAATGAAAGAAGATCAGCAGCATTTAGAAATGGAACATAAATATCTGAAAATTGTGAGTCAATATACAATGGACATTCTACTCGCAAATTCGGAACAGGAACTCATAGAAATTTTATCAGACACTTTGCTGAATAAACTTAATATTGACGATCTTGAATTGTATTCATTTAATCCTAAAAACAAAACTCTTGCTATGACTGCAGCCTTTACTGAAAAACAGTCGATTCTCATAGATTTGTTTTTTATCCCCGAAATCACTTTGGGCGCGGGACTTATTGGTAAAGTAGCGAAATCTTTAGTCGCGCAGAGTATTGAAGATCTACGTTTGAATTCTGACGTTGAGCAAAATAAATCTCACAATTTGTCAGCGTTTATAGTGCCTATCGTAACGGATGGTAAATTGATCGGGGTTATCTATTGTGCAAGCAAAATGATCGCAGCGTTTAATTTACAACTCCAAAAATCTTTAAATGCGATTTCGTCTATTACTGCTATTAAAATGGAAAAAAACATCGCAATAACACAACTTCAGCAGACTATTGAAAAACTTGAATACAGTGGAAAAATTCAGGACACTTTGTTTGAGATTGCAGAGCTAATTTTTGAAACATCGAATATGCAAGAGTTTTATCAACGTCTGCATAAATGCATCGCTAAACTAATGTTTGCTTCAAATTTTTTCGTGGGTTTGGTTATAGATGATGGCCAAGCGATTACTTTGCCATATGCAGTTGATGAAGTGGATGAAGTGCCTCCAAATGAAGTGATTCCATTGGATAATGAAAAACCTAGTATTACTGGTTACGTGCTCAATACAAACAAGCCATTATTAGCAAGTCAACAAAAAATACAATCCATGATTAATGCTAACCAGCTTTATGTTAAAGGGTCTTTGCCCAATGCCTGGCTTGGCGTTCCATTTGGTAAGCCTCCACTGCGCGGTGTGGTCGTCGTACAAAGTTATACTGAAAACATTGGCTTTACTCAAAAAGATGAACAATTATTATGTTTTGTTGCGCGGCATATTCGCAACGCTATAGAGCGAATGCAGGCGCGAGCTGATTTGCAGTTTTTGGCATTACACGACCCGCTTACTAAACTTTCAAACCGTTCGTTATTTAACGATAGAGTTAATCATGCACTTAACAAATGTAGACGTCATAAGAATAAAAAAATAGCATTGTTGTTTTTGGACTTAGACAAATTTAAACAAATTAACGATACCTACGGTCACCATATCGGCGACCTTCTTTTAATTGAAGTGGCAAAGCTTATACAAAAGTGTATTCGAGAAACTGACACCCTAAGCCGATTAGGCGGCGATGAATTTGGCATCCTTCTAGAAGATATTGTTTCTGCTGATTTAGCTCAAAGAGTAGCGAATAAAATAGTTAAGGTTTTACAAACCCCATTTATGTTGGACAAAATCCAAATCAATACCTCCACAAGTATTGGTATCGCATTTAATGACCAACCTGACAACACTATCGACGCTCTGATAATTTGTGCAGATGAGGCCATGTACCAAGCAAAACAGCGAGGGCGTAACAGAGCAGTTTTACATCAAGGTAAACAGCAGCCCATCATGATTACTACAAAAATTATTGAACAGGATGCTTTAAAAGGATTAATAGATAATCAGTTCTTTTTCATTTTCCAACCTATTGTTGATTTGAAAACTGGCTACATGGTAGGTGCAGAAGCCTTAGTTAGATGGAATCACACCAAAATGGGGATCTTACCTTCCGAGACATTTCTTAATGAAATGGAAGAAAACGGGAGTATTGTTCAATTGGATGTATACAACGTCAATCGAGCAGTAGAACACCTAAAAAATTGGGGGGATCACCTTCCTACAAATTTCCGTTTAGCCGTGAATATTTCTGCACTAGGCTTTGCTTCTAGCGCATTGTTAGAAGCTATTTATTCGCAGTTCGACAAAAATCCACAGCTGCTCCAATACCTCACGCTAGAAACAACCGAAAAAAGTATTATCAAAGGTGTGGAGTTGACTCGAGCGCAAATGAAAATATTCTCTAAAATGGGAATTCACTTAGGGCTTGATGATTATGGTTCAGGTTACTCATCACTGAGTTATTTAGGGCAATTTAAATTTAACCACATTAAAATAGATCGCAGTTTTATTAGTGGACACGATAAAAGAACAGAGCAAAGCATCATATTGGAGACTATCAATAACTTGGCCAAATCATTAGCAATTGATACCGTAGCAGAAGGAATTGAAACACAACAACAACTAGAGCTAATGCAAGACTTGCAATGCTCAACGGGGCAGGGTTTTTATATCAGTAAAGCGTTATCAGATGACGAATTGCTAGAATTACTGAAAAACCAAAAAAAGCTCATAGTTACCTAGTTTACTGTTATGTAAAGACGCGATTTAATTAATCGCAACTAACATGTTGCATAACTTAGTTAGCTATATTTAAATTGAATCCACTAGTGAGTCATTCTTTGAAAAACTTAAAATTAGGTCCCGTCAATTTTGCCACTTCAGTGCTGGCTTCATTGGTACGCTCAGATGCGGGAATTAACAGTAAATCGGCAGTCATAAAGCCTGAAGTTACCTTGAAATTATTTGATATAGAAGGTTGCCCTTATTGTAGGTTAGTCAGAGAGGCTTAAACTGAACTCGATTTAGATGCAGAAATTTATCCTTGCCCTAAACAGGGCAAGCGTTTTCCAAGGCCATGACTGCTCATGCAATCTTGCAGCAGCAGGGTTATCAGCTTAATCCATTTTAGCTGTCTCGTTAGTGATTAGCTTGGATTGACTCCTTCATACCGTAATTATCTTGAATTTTGTGACAAATTTATTCTTAGCCACCAACATATGCTAACCGTCATTTGAACAATAAAAAAGGCGTCCTAGGACGCCTCTATTTGAAAACTGACATTTGAAATCAGGGTTTAATAAAAACGTACCTTGGCTTCAATACCAAAAATTCGTGGTTGATTAACAATACCCGTTAAGTTGTTGAAATCAATTGCACCTTTGAGGTTTTCTTCATCGGTTATGTTGCGTCCGAACAAAGCGATACTGTAATCATCAGCATAGTTCTCATAGGCAATTCTTAGACCGCCTTCAAAGTTATTATTCGTTTTGAACTCAATTGAATCGTATAAAAATAGATTGGTTTTACCTTGAAATGCCCAGTCAGTATAGATTGATATTTCTCCATCATCGCGCATTGGAAAAGCATAACGTGCTGTGAAGTTGAAGATGGTCTCAGGGGCTTGAGGAAAAGGGTTGCCGTGAATTAATACCGCAAATCCGTCTGTACTTAGGTCGAGCACTGTACAATTACCTGTGAAATTGAAATCTGGATTGGCACCACAGGGTAAAACGGTTAATGAATTATCCTGGATTTCGGTATGGTTGTAACTATATCCTGCGGTAAGGGTTAAGTTGTCTGTGGCCAAGTATTGTGCGTCAATTTCAAAACCATAACCGGTGCCTTTATCTGCATTAATAAGCGCTGTGTTATTAGCACCACCGCCAATTGCAGAAAATTGGATGTCGTCGATTTGGTAGTAAAATGCTGCAACATTTAAACGTAGCGTATCATTTAATAAGTCGGTTTTAGTGCCGACTTCAAATGAATTGATGGTTTCGGATTCAGCCACTGAAGGCGCTCCTTCGAATGCAACATCACGGCCCTGGATGGTTTGTGCCCTGAAACCATTTGCTATGCGACCGAATACTGACGTATCGTTGTCAATTTTGTAGTTGGCACTTAGCTCCCAGCTTGTCGTCGTCAATTTCTGCATCAATGTAAGCAAAGTTAGCAAACACATCAAAGTTATCGCCAAGCAGCGCTCTTAACTCTGTTTCAACACCAATGTTGGTTGCAGAGCCTGCGTTAGCGGTAAAGAAGTTGCCGGCATCATCTTGTTGAGTCATCTGATAGACCTGTTTTACTTTAGGCTTTTGGATAACGCTTCTGGATACGTTGTTTCCATGCCTTAGTGACTGACAATCTCCACAGATAATTTAAGCTAAAGAATCCCACAGCACTAAAAAATACAGAACATATTAAACATCCAATTAAAAACGCTGGGCCGATAGTTTCAATGCTTTGTAGTACCCAATCCCAACTTAATTCAAAACTAAATTCTCTTTGTGGGGAGCCCATTACGGTAGTACCTACAATATAAGCCCCATAAAATATGGGCGGCATAGTGAAAGGGTTCGTTATCCACACGGTAGCTACAGATAATGGCAAGTTGACCCGCAAGGGTATAGCCATCGCAGCGGCCAACCACATTTGAAATGGAACCGGCCAAAATGCGAAAAATAGTCCAACAGCAAACGCTCCTGAAGCAGATCGCCTATTTAAATGCCAAAGGTTAGGATCGTGTAACAAAGAACCAAAAATAGATAATATCTTCTGTTCTTTAACTTTTTGGGGGCTTGGCAGAAAGCGCTTAATAAACTTTTTCAGAATAGTTCTCTATACTTTAATTTCATGCAGCAACGGATGGCATTAACTTCTTACAATGGACAGTAAACTTTTCAGTTTTATTGCAGCGTCGTTCACAAGTTTATTGTGGACTAATCTGCCTTCCATGGTTATCACTTTTATACTACTCGTGTGTGCTTGCCTAACAATTAGGAAATATCAACACCTTAGTTGTTTTCTGCTGGGCATAGTCTGGATGGCGAGTGTAGGGCATTGGCAATACTCTTTGCAACTATCTTCAGAACAAACTAGTCAACCAGTACAAATAATAGGCGAGGTAAATAGCTTAGTTATTGCTGAACAAAATATACGTTTTAATCTGAAGGTTACTCAAATTGCAGATCAACACTTATTGTTTGCTAAGATCTTCCGCCTAAGTTGGCGCGAGCCATCTTGGCAGGTGCAGCAGGGGCAACAGGTTAAACTTTTAGTCAAAGTTAAACCGCCGCATGGTTTAGCCAATGAAGCCGGTTTCAATTATCAGCAATGGTTGTTTAGTGAAGGCATAAATGCAACGGGTTACGTTAAATCAGATGATGATAATACGTTGCTTGCCAATGTTAAAAGCATTAGACAAACGTTGCTGAATCGAATGTTAGCCTTTGATTTACCCCAGCGTTCTTGGCTAGCGGCTCTTACTTTTGGTTATCGTGGATTGTTGACACCTGAAGATTGGCATCTAGTTCAAAAAACTGGTGTTGCTCATCTGATTGCCATATCAGGCTTACATTTGGCCTTGGTTGCGAGTGTCAGTTATGTGTTGATAGCATGGGTTGGTGGTGGGCTTATCAGTAGGTTTTATTCTTTACATAGCATCAACTTACACAACGTGGCTATGTTGTTGACCCTTTTTACTACCTTAGCTTATTCAGCTTTAGCTGGCTTTGGTTTGCCCACACTTAGAGCATGGTTGATGTTGTTTTTGTTTAGTATGTTTTTTCTATGGAATAAACATCTTGGGGCGAAAAGGTTAATTTTGTTGGGGCTTACCGGTTTTGTATTGCTGTTCCCTCTGAGTATATTTGGGTTGAGTTTTTGGTTAAGCTTTTCTGCGGTTATCATTATTTGTTTTATATTCTGGCGATGGCCGGTCAAACAAGCTAACTTTTCGCTAACAGCAATACTTTGCGGCATGGTCAAAGTGCAATTATGTTTGACTGTTTTGATGCTACCGTTAGTTGCTTGGCAGTTTTCTTATATCTCAACTGTTGCTCCCTTTGTTAATTTGATTGCAGTGCCAGTAGTGACGATGATCTTAGTACCGATTTGTCTGGTAGCGGTAATTTGTTTAGTGTTTAGACCTGACTGGGCGTTTGAGTTATTTTCTTACGCAGACCTAATACTGAGTTATGGTTTAACTTTCCTCAATTTTTCTTTAAAAATCAATGCCTCATTCTTCAATATTCCAGCATTTCCAGCTGCTGTATGGTTTTTTGTATTCCTATTTGTGTTGGGTTGTTGTTTACCTTCTTTTTGGCTAAATAAAAAATATTTGTTTTTATTGTTGCTACCGTTGGCTAGTCATTTATTAACGCCAAAAATTAACACTTGGCAGCTAGACGTATTAGATGTGGGGCATGGGTTGGCTGTGATCATTAGTAAAAATGAGCATGTAATCATTTATGATGTAGGGGCAAGTTATCCTTCTGGCTTTAATATGGCCGACAGCGTGTTGTTACCTATTTTGCAGGCTAGGGGATTATCAAAAGTAGATTTAGTGTTTATTAGTCACGGAGATAATGATCATGCTGGCAGTTTACCTCAATTACTTAAAGGTATTCAGGTATCACAAGTGATAACTAATCAAGATAAGTGCCAGCAAAATTTTGCTATAAGTTGGCAAGGTTTGAGGATTAAGGCTCTATGGCCAGACAACGCACTTAAACATAACGACAATAATGGTTCCTGTGTAATCAAAGTATCAGATCAGTATCACAGTATTTTATTACCCGGTGATATCAATAAAAGTATCGAAAAGCAGCTGGTGGATTTATATCCAAAAAAATTAAGATCTGATATTTTGGTGGCGGCTCATCATGGGAGTAACACATCTTCATCTGCCGAGTTTATCCAAACAGTGGGAGCTAAATATGTGATATTTAGTCAGGGCTTTATGAATCGTTGGCATTTTCCAAGGCAAGAGGTCGTAGACAGATATCAGACATACAACCCTGTACTGTTTTCAACTTCACATTCAGGCCAAGTTTCATTTCAGATTGAGTACAATTCATCCACACCGATAATTTTAAAAACCTTTAGACAGGATATTTATCCTTATTGGTATGCAAATTCTTCTCACCATTAATAAATATCTTATTGATAGTTGGGGATTTTCGTCCTAACAGTTACACTATCAATGTTTTTATATTTATTCAGATACCCGTTATTTAATGAGCAAGCAGAGCGATTTGGACAGTCAAGTACCAGATAAAATTTTTAAACGTTTTCGCGTTTACCTTAAAGATTACAAGCTGGCATTTGCTGTCGCTATTATTGGCATGATTGGCTACTCGGTAATTGATGTATTGGTTTTAGCCCAGCTAGAAACTTTAGTCGATGACAGTCTAGGTAAAGGTGACTATGAGTATTTGCGATTAGCGGCTTTTTTTATTGTGCCTATCTTTATTTTCAGGGGTATTTTAAATTTTCTTGGGACTTATTCTGTTTCGTGGATTGGAAACCACGTAGTGATGCGTATGCGTCAAGAATTGTTTAGTCGCTTCATTCATTTTCCTGTTGAGTTTCATGACAACAACAGTACAGGCAAGCTAATCTCTAAAGTTATTTATGACACCGAGCAGGTTGCTAATGCGTCAAGTAAAGCTTTGATCATACTTGTTCGTGAAGGAGCATTGGTTATAGGTTTATTAATTGCGATGTTTTACAAGTCTTGGCAATTATCGCTAATTTTTATCTTAATTGGTCCTCTTGTCGCTGTGATTGTTTCTGTAGTAAGTAAACGATTTAGATTGGTAAGTCGTCGTATTCAAGATGCCATGGGCGGATTAACTTCCTCGGTTGAACAAGTGTTAAAAGGCCACAAAGTGGTATTAATGTTTGGTGGACAAGATATTGAAAATAAATCTTTCGCTGCTAAAAACAACCACAACCGTCAACAAAATATGAAATTGATTGTAGCCAGAATACTCAGTGTCTCTTCTATTCAGGTGATTGCTTCTATTGCTTTAGCCGTTGTGCTTTACGTAGCCAGTACCCCAGGTTTAGTGACAACGTTAACTCCAGGGGTATTTGTCAGTGTGGTGGTTTTCATGACAATGCTCTTAAAACCTCTGAAACAACTGACCACTGTGAATAGCGAATTCCAAAAAGGTATGGCGGCTTGTGTGAGTATTTTCGATGTGCTGGATCAACATATTGAAGAAGACAAAGGCACACATAGTATTACCAGAGTTCAGGGAAAAATAGATTTTAACAACGTGACATTCCGTTACCCAAGTAAAGAAACCGCTGCGTTAAAAAACTTGTCTTTTTCAGTCAAACCCGGGCAAACATTTGCTTTGGTAGGTCGCTCTGGTAGCGGTAAATCAACTATTTCAAGTCTGCTGACACGTTTCTATGATAACCAAACGGGCGACATTTTATTAGACGATATGTTGTTAAGAGATATCCCACTAAAAGACTTACGTCGACAGTTCGCTTTGGTGTCACAACATGTGGTGTTATTTAATGACACTATTGCCAATAATATTGCGTATGGTTCAGAAGATAACGTTAGCCGTGAACAAATACTGGCAGCGGCTAAAACCGCCCATGTGATGGAATTCTTGGAACAGTTACCTGAAGGCTTGGATACCATAGTAGGTGAAAATGGATTTATGTTATCTGGGGGGCAACGTCAACGTTTGGCGATTGCCCGAGCCTTGTTATTAGACGCGCCTATTTTAATATTAGACGAAGCAACTTCTGCATTAGATACTGAATCAGAGCGATTGATCCAAGATGCACTAGATAAACTGCAACATAACCGCACTAGCATTGTGGTAGCCCATAGATTATCGACTATCGAAAACGCCGATACTATTTTGGTGATCGAGGCAGGTCAAATTATTGAGCAAGGTAATCATCAAAGTTTATTGGCACAAAATGGGGTTTATTCGCAATTGTATAACATGCAGTTCGGTGAGGAGATAATCGCTAAGTGAGTTGGATTGACAACATGTGGTATTCACCAAGTTGGTACCATTGGCCTGTAATCATTTTGTTATTACCGTTAAGTGCACTGTTTTGGGTATTATCAAGCTTAAGAAGAATGTTATTTCGATTGCAGATCAAGTCTTCAATTGATATCCCTGTGCCAGTTATTGTAGTGGGTAACACCAGTGTCGGTGGCAATGGGAAAACGCCGTTAGTCGTGCATTTGGCTAAGCGATTAAGGCAAGCAGGATACCACCCTGGCGTGTTGAGCCGAGGTTATGGTGGAAAAAATGCCACTTATCCCATGTCGGTAGATGACATCAGCGAAGTCGATAGGGTGGGTGATGAAGCTATATTGATGCGTCAGCATATCAACTGCCCCTTAGTAGTTGATCCTATTCGCCCAAGAGGGGCGATGAAACTAGTTGAGACACATAAATGTGATGTGATTATTTGTGATGACGGTTTGCAACATTATGCTTTAAATAGGGACATCGAAATTGTTGTGATGGATGGACAAAGGCGTTGTGGCAATAAACTGTTATTACCTGCAGGCCCACTGCGCGAAGGTTCGTGGCGTTTAGATAGGGTTGATTTTTTAGTATTAAATGGTGGTTCAGTTACAAATGGAGAGTATTTAATGTCACTTGAAGCTGGCAGATTAATTAACGTTAAGTACCCTAATAAAAGTTTATCGATAAACGATTTACCTTTGCCCGTCACAGCACTGGCCGCTATAGGTAACCCGCAACGTTTCTTTTCATTGTTAGAAAAAAAACGCGTTAAGCTAAAAGAGCAAATCAGTTTTGTCGATCATCATGCTTTTAGTAAAAAAGATATTCCTAGCGGAACTGTGATCATGACAGAAAAAGATGCCGTAAAATGTACCCTGATAGCACATGATGATTGTTGGTATTTACCTGTCAGTGCTAGATTACCCTCACAATTTGAATCGCAACTTTTGCAAAAATTAAAGCAAGTGGTTGCAGATAAAAAACAAAATAAGAGAAAATAATGGCCTTTGATAAAAAATTGTTAGATATTTTAGCCTGCCCAGTTTGTAAGGGTAAACTATTATACCAAGATAAACAGGCACAACTTATCTGTAAATTCGATCGTATGGTTTATCCAATTCGAGAAAATATACCAGTATTGTTGGAGTCAGAAGCCAAACATGTGTCTAGCGAAGAAATGGAACTACTGTTAAAAAGCAACCAGAGTTAAATGTTGGTTAATTTTATTGAATAGATTGAATAGATTGAAGAGATTTAAGTATGCAATTTAGTGTCATTATCCCTGCTCGATACGCGTCTACACGATTCCCCGGTAAACCTTTGGTAGAAATACAAGGTAAACCTATGGTGCAACATGTATACGAGCGAGCTCAAGAATCAGGGGCAAGCAATATTTTAGTGGCCACCGACGATGTCAGGATCGCCAAAGTCGTTGATGACTTTGGTGGCAAATATTGTATGACAGGCGCGCACCACGAATCAGGCACCGAAAGACTAGCTGAAGTAGTCGATTTACAAAACATGTTGTCCCATGAATTGGTGGTGAATGTGCAGGGTGATGAACCTTTTATTCCTGCTGAAAATATCCTGCAAGTGGCTGAAAACTTACATAATCATCAGCAAGCTGAAATGGCGACACTAGCGGTTAAGATCACCGATGTTGAAGAAGCCTTTAATCCCAATACCGTCAAGGTGGTGATGGATAAGCAAGGTTATGCTATGTATTTCTCACGCTCTACTATACCTTACGACAGGGCGCGTTTTCTTGATTCAGACAGCATTGACGAAATAGGTGATTTTTATTTTAGGCATATTGGTATTTATGCGTATCGAGCAGGCTTTATAAAACAATACGTGAATATGTCTCCATCTGGTATAGAACAAGTTGAATCCTTGGAACAACTTAGGGTCTTGTGGCATGGTGAAAAAATTCATGTGCAAGAAGCCAGAGTTACACCGCCTATTGGCATCGATACACCAGAAGATTTAGCTAGGTTATTAGCTAATCAATCCCTTTAATATAAGTAATTAAGGAGTTTGTATGGCAACTGTTGTTGTTACCGGAGCCAATCGTGGCATTGGTTTAGAGTTTGTAAAACAGTATTTAGCTAAAGGTGACAAAGTCATTGCTCTTTGTCGCAATACTAGCGATGAGCTGAGTCAATCTGGCGCCAAAGTGATTGATAAAGTCGATGTCAGTAGCCCAGAATGTTTAGAAAAAATCCTACCTACATTGAGCGACTTAAAAATAGATTTGTTGATCAACAACGCAGGTGTGTTTGCTAACGAAACCTTAGAACATATGTCAGTCAAGACCCTTGAATATCAGTTTAGAGTCAATGCAATTGGGCCATTGATGGTGACTCAAATGTTGAGGCAACAACTGGTTAAAGGTGCAAAAGTCGCTATGATAACTAGCCGTATGGGCTCAGTAACAGACAATACTTCTGGTGGTTATTATGGTTATCGCATGTCTAAAGCCGCATTAAATATTGCAGGCGTATCGTTGGCCCATGATTTGAAAGAGCAACAAGTGGCTGTTGCTTTATTGCATCCAGGTCATGTTCAAACTGAGATGGTGAATTATAGTGGCGATATTTCTGCTGCTGTTGCTGCTGAGCGATTAACCCAGCGCATAGAAGAATTGAATCTGGGTAATACAGGCACCTTCTGGCATTCAAATGGTGAAGTTTTGCCTTGGTAATACGAAAGGTAAAGGGTGTATGAGCTATGTATGAACGCTAAAATCACTTTTTTATTTTTTGATATAGACAGCAGCGAGTTTCGCCATGTTACCGCTGCTTGAGCTAACCCCCAAACAAGCTTGCAAACTCGCCCTCATCAGCCAAGGACTGCATACAAGTAATGCCTTTGGGCAAGGTGTCGAAGGCGTAAATTCGGCTATTAAACATTTAAGTTATATTCAAATAGACTCTATTTCTGTTATTCAACGGTCACATCACCATTGCTTGTGGAGTCGTATAAATAACTACCAAGCTGATTTTATAGATAAACTTTTAACACAGAAGCAGGTATTCGAATACTGGTCTCATGCTGCCGCTTATTTGCCGATGCAAGATTACCGCTTTTCACTTCCAAAGAAACACGCAATAGCGGCGGGTGAAAAACATTGGGGCGATAAAAATCCTGTCACCATTCGACAATGCAGTGATCCAGCGTAAACGACTCTCTGAGGTATTTGGTTTTGATTACCAAATAGAATGTTATGTTCCGCCTGCCAAAAGACAATACGGCTACTTTAGCCTGCCACTTTTATGGGGAGCAGAGTTTGTGGGGCGTATGGATGCCAAAGTAGATCGCAAAACTTATATTTTCCACATTCAAAATTTGCACCTAGAAACTGTCAAGTTAGACGAGTTTATTGAGGTATTAAAGCCAATATTAAAGGCATTCATGCATTTTAATAGTGGAAAAGAGATACAACTTCATAAAGTGACATGTAACCAACACATTGATGTAAATAAAGAAGCAGACATCAAGCAACGCCTGCAAGCTTGGTAGTTTATTCTTCCGCTAACAAAGCACTCTCGGCCTTATTATTTAAAAAGTAATAAAAGTCTAAGGTGCGTTTTTCATTACCCGCTGTATTTATCTGGAAGTAGTTCAAAGTGTCTTCAAAATAGAAACTGTCATTTTTCATAGGAATAACCTCATATTTGGTCTCGTCGTTTCTTTGATAGTAATATTTATCATCATTGAAACTTAATTTTCTTATGGTTTCATCATCCAATTGATAACTCCCAATATATCTAGCGGCAGACTGCTCTGATAGCGGGAAGCGGTTAAAATCGGGTATAGGCAAGGTTAAAAGTGTTGCTGTCAATTTACCTGCCACCGTTGATGGTGCAGTCCAACCACCTCCATTGACACCATCACTATTGCTCAATGCAATAATAAAAGTATCGGTATCAGGCAGGTAAATACTGTGGCTAGAATAACCTAATGTTGACCCACTCACTCTAATAGCATCAACATTCCAAACCTTAGAAAGAGAGTAGGTAAACGAACCTTGGAGTTGAGTACCATCATTTAAAATCACAGGCGAAAGGAGAATCTGCAAATGTACCTGATTAAGCACTTTACTTTGCATGAGAGCATGACTATATAGACTTAAATCCTTCGTGGTAGAGAGCAAATCAGCTGCAGCATACCCCCAATTTAGATTGATCAAATCGTGTTGTACAGGCTCACTGCCTTCAAATGTATAACCAGTCACTTTTCCTTTAATTAGTTTAAAAGAAGCTTGTGTTGTATTGTGCATTTTTAGCGGTTTAAAAATTCGTTCATTAAGAAACGCCTCATATGTTATGCCGCTAATTTTCTCTATTACCATGGCAAGCATACTGTAACCGACATTACTGTAATTTATCTGCGCTCCTGGTACATACTGCCAATGTCCATTTTTGAACTGAGTAATGAGTGCTTCTAATGAAACACTTTCTTGAATACGAGTACTTAAAAATTCAGGTGTGTTGATTGGGTCTACCAAGCCAGAGGTATGTGCTAACAAATGTTTGAGCGTCACATCCCCCTTAGTCTTTGAAATACCGGGTATGTATTTTGAAATGTTATCTTCAAGTGATAACACTCCATCTTGAACAAGCAATAGAATAGCTACGGCAGTAAATTGTTTGGTCAATGAGCCTATCTCGAAAATATGTTGTTGGCTCATTGGTACATTCAGTTCAATGTTTGCGAGTCCAAGGGCTTCTTGATACAACACTTTGTTGTTTTGACTGATAAGCACTGAATATCCAACTGAATCGTTGGATGAAAAACGCCGCAAATCCTCCTTAAATAATGACCCATTAGTGAGCCCGAAATTTGAAAATGTCAGTAGGCAAATAACAGGTATAATTTTAATCATGTACATATTTTTACATCCTTTGATTTGACCCTTTTTATGGGTACAGTGTTACTCTTTATTCGTCGGCTTTATTAGGATGTAAATTGCCTAATAGTGGGATGATTTTTTTCATATGTTTTTCTTATGAAAATACGATGTGTAATTATTTCAACGAGTTAGCTTTAGGTTAAAAGAAAATTGAAGCAGTTTAAATTAAAACACCTATGGGTAGACGTGCAGCGTTGCCACATTGTTGATAATGGACAAACAGTTTCTATCGAGCCCAGAAGCATGGATGTATTGGCTTTCCTAGCTGCGCATCCCGGGCAGGTGGTTTCGCAACTAGAGCTGTTTGACGCCCTTTGGCCAGACACTGTATTTAGCCCCGGAGCCATTCAACGCTGTATTGCGCAGTTAAGGAAGGCGATGGGGGACAATGCACGTAGCCCAGTATTTATTTCTACCCACTCAAAACGTGGGTATTGCTTAGAAGTTGTGCCATCAGATAAACAAACAACTCTTACAAAAGGCCAAATTAAAAAGGGCAGCTGGTTGCTTGTTTGTCTACTTGCTGTTGTTTGGTTATATGCTTATCAGCCAGTGCAAAAACAGGGTGCTTTGACGGGTAAATTAACACCTATTACCTCTACATCTCACTATGACTTTTATCCTAGTTATTCGTTAGATTCAAAAACATTGGCTTTTATTCGCGCTCAAAATGGGCAGACGCATATTTATTTGAAAGATATGGCTACTGGCGCTGAGAGACAACTAACCAAACAAGCCCATAACTTTTTATCGATAGTTTGGAGTGGAGATAACCGCAGTATATTTTTTATAGCCCGTGACCTAAGCGACGACTGGGTGGGCCAACAAGCAATTGATGCAGTTCAAGCAAAAGAAGTGTTCAGGTTAGAAGGAATAGGTGATGTCTGGCGAGTATTTCCAAAAGGGAGCGGCCTGTACTACATGCTTGCAGATATCCCAGTCAACAAAAAGCCAATTACCAAGATAAAACACTACGACCTGAAAACAAAAAGTCATACTGATGTACTGGTTAGTTCAGATGAATTTACTCCTTATCGTATTGCCATGTCGCCGGATCAAAAAACATTGGCCATCGGTGGTGAAAGCCCAGAAAACAAAATCGAATTTCGCTTATTCAATTTAAAAGACGATAAACTTTCAAAACCTTTCGCTTCATTGCCTTTGGGTTTTACAGAAATTAACTGGCGCCCTGATGGTGATGCCTTATTGGTCCACCATCTTAATCAACTCTTCTCTCTTACCCTTGATGGGAAATTTACAACCTTACCCTACAACAATTATCAGAGACTTTTTAACCCAGTTTACCATCCAGATGGACAGAAAATACTCATGTCTTTGACTGAACAAGACACTGATCTCATCATTTTTAATCCTCAAACTGGCCAGTTGCATAAGCACATAGATTCTGATGCAGAGGATAACCTTGCTCGTTTCTCTCCAAACGGACAAAGCATTGCTTTTGTTTCTTCTCGAACCGGTACCCAACAGTTGTTTATGACAAAAAAGAGCCTCGACATTAGTCTATATACTAACCCAGACAACTTACCTATTTATAGAGCACCGGTGTGGTCAAAGGGAGGAGACAAACTTGCTTTTTCCTTTGCTAACAATTTATTTATCTACAGTGTAAATACTAAAATCTTGAGACAAATCAACATGCCCGAAACCTTCACTTCAGTTTTGGACTGGTATACGAATGAGAGTCGATTGCTGATAGCCATCAAAAAGAACAATATTTCATACTTGTCCCAATATGATTTAAACACCCAAACTATTGACGATTTGATTGAGTCAGGCGTCAATTATTCAGCAAGGCTTAGTAATACAGACGAACTAGTGTTTCATAAAGATGGAGTTTTGCATTGGGGGAAACGCACTTTTTTATTGGATGAATTACCAGAAATATCCGGGATGATATATCCAGTTGAAGACGAGTTAATATTTCAATCAGGCCGACAAATCATTAGATTTGACGGCCTGAACTATAGCGTAATGGTTAATGAAATGCCGGAAGAGGCAAAATCTATTGCTGACGTACAGAGTAATCAAAGGTTATTGCTAAATTCAAGGGATAATCAGAATGCAAAAATAGTTGCACTCGAATGATTTAGAATAAAATTGTACGAGCTTTTTAAACAAAACGCTTTTCAAGATAACTGATGATCGCAGAAGATTCATACAACCATTCTACAGCATCATCTTTTTCAATACGTAAACATGGCGTTTGAATTTTTCCGCCACCTTGGAGTAATTCATCACGATAAGGAGAACCTTCTGAGGCATTACGCTTTACGATAGGCAAGTTTAACTTATGCATTGATCTGCGTGTTTTTATACAAAATGGACAAGCAAAGAATTGATACAAAGACAGTTTTTCTAGCTCCGCTGCTACTTGTTGTTGAGCTTCTGGAGTACGTTTAAGTTTTGAACCACGGGTGATAAAATCAATAGCAGCAATAAGGCCACCTAACAGGTTACGAATAAGGTTAATCAATAATTTCATCTATACAGCTCATTTGTTGAATTGGGGAAGTAAAAGTCGAAATCATTATAACCTTTACGCGCATATGTTTTAAACTTTACTTGTTACCTAGTTATAAGGATCATTGTTTTTGCTGCATATTGATATGAAATTCTAGACCAAAAGAGTTTTGATTGAAAAATCACTGGGTGCTTAGATGTTTTGAACTAGCATAGTGTTTGTTATCTTCTGCTTATCAATACACAGTATTTTAGCTGTTTTTAGATTGCGACTTAAAATAAACCAGTTTGGTTTCAACAAAGATATACTTACATGCTTTCTCAAACCTACTTATTGAAAGTATATCTTTTGAGTTTATAAAGATGTGGTATTTGAATTAAATGAAAATAAGGCTAAATAAATATATGGAAACTTTACCCATGAAAGATATTGAAATATATGCTGAGCCCATTGCTCTGTATCAGTTATTAAAACTCGAAGCCCTTGTTTCCAGTGGCGGTGAGGCTAAGGTGGCCATCGATGATGGCCGAGTGTTAGTTAATGGTGAGGTTGAAACCAGACGTCGTAAAAAGATTATAGCCGGTGATATTATTGAATTTGAAAAACAGCCATTTAAAATAGTATTAAAGCAAGAGCTGAAACCCTTTATTGGTTAAGTTAAGCCAGTCTTTGATATAAAGAGAAATCATGTTAGATATTGTTACAATATTCTTTTGAGTCATATTATAAGGCCGCTTATAAGTGACCAAAAATAACTATAAAGCGCTTGTAACCTGCTTCCTTCCGTTGGTATGCGGTGCCAACTAGCCATTATAACGCAATAAAATATAGTTAAAAATAGGAGCTGAATGTTTGACGGTACAGAAATAACAAAAAAAGCTGATAAATTTCATTGTATAGTCTAACTACATGGATTTTTTAGGTTATTTCAGTGTCAAATAAATTAAGTGCGCTCGACCTTGCTTTTCTGTCTTTAGAAAAGCAGACCACACCCGTCAACGTTGCTAGTTTGGCGATTTTTGAGATACCTAAAGGATACAAGGGAAACTTCCCTCGAGATTTGATGGACAAATTAGAAGTCCAGCCTGCAGGACCTCCTTTCAATCAAAAGTTAAGCCATGTTAGCAGCGCGAAGCTGCCAAGTTGGGTAACGGATGAACATTTTGATATTCATTACCACGTTCGTCATTCAGCCTTGCCTAAACCCGGAAAAATGGCTGACTTGTTAGAACTAGCTTCACGCCTGCATAGCCGTCTATTGGATAGGGAACGGCCTTTATGGGAATTTCATTTAATCGAAGGCTTGGAAGATAACAAGTTTGCACTTTACATAAAGATGCATCATGCCGCTATTGATGGCATGGGGGGGATCGAATTGATGGAAGATTGTTTTAGTTTATCCGGTCAAGATGAGGTGAGGGCCCCTTGGGCTGGTCTGAAAAAACACTTAATACCTCGTTCACAAAATTCAATAAGCTTAAGCGAAAAAACAGCTAACTTAACTGCCCAGGTAAAAGACAGGGCAAGCATGGTTCAGGACTTGTCAAAAATGTTTTGGGGCCAAGGATTAAAAGCCACAGGTATCAGTAAAAATACTTCTCCGGTACCTTTTACTGCTCCAAAATCAATTTTTAATGTGCCGATCACAGGTGCTCGGCGCTTTGCAGTAAAATCACTTTCGTTAACAGAACTCAAGAGCATCGGTAAACAAGCTAATGCCACCGTGAACGACATGGTATTAGCTCTGTGCTCTGGGGCATTGCGTAAATATATGCAAGATAAGGGGGCGCTACCCAAAAAGTCTTTAATTGCTTCGGTTCCCGTTTCTGTAAGGCAGATGAATCGGACAGGTAATCAAATTACTTATGTTACTGCTAATTTAGCCACTGACGAGCCCGACACTATGGCTCGCTTAGCCAAAATTGGCGCTTCAACCAAAGATGCAAAAGAAGAACTTGGCTCGGTTTCTGCGGATGCTGCTACTAGCTTTGCTGTGATTGCCCAAGGCTTGGTTGCAGTGATGAATCAGCTCAATATGACCAACGTACTTCCTCCTGTTGCCAACGTGACAATATCTAACGTTCCCGGTCCTAGGCGACCTTTGTATTTTGGTCAGGCAAAGCTTCAAGCAACTTATCCTTTATCTGTATTAATTGATGGCCAGTCACTGAATATTACAGTAGTGAGTTATTGTGATGACATCGATTTCGGCTTAATGGCCTGTCGAGATACCATACCTGACATTGAAAAAATTGCTGATTATATAGATGATGCAATGGATGGAATTAAGGGGGGGATTTATCTTCAGGGTTTAATGCAAAATAAAGATAATTAGCCAATACAAGTTTCCTGACTCTAGGAAGTTTGTATTGG
>Ga0307492_10000231_pt1 | contig 24142 bp, 18 predicted proteins | sample SI3LmetaG_FD_202365 | JGI IMG/M metagenome (GOLD analysis project Ga0307492, IMG submission 202365) | Sea-ice brine microbial communities from Beaufort Sea near Barrow, Alaska, United States - SI3L | ecosystem: Environmental > Aquatic > Marine > Coastal | place: USA: Alaska | collected 2017-05-06 | reverse complement strand
TTTTGACGCCTTGGGTTCATATTGTTTCTCCGTTAGTTCTTTGTTCAGCTGTAGCACTTTGCTCAGCCGCAGCACTTTGCTCAGCCGCAGCACTTTGCTCAGCCGCAGCACTTTGCTCAGCCGCAGCGCTTTTCTCAGCCGCAGATTTAATTCGCGCTTGCCTTGTTTGTTCACTTAATACTTGTGTAAATAATCTTTGCTTTGAAAAAAGTGAGTCTAACCACAAAACTAACAAACTGAGGGCGCCAGAGCCAAAAGACAGCCATACATATAGGCCATAGCCTCCCATATCTAAAAAACCATTGATGTCTTCAAAATACATTATTTGCCCTTACTCAACGCTGAGTTTTTGTGTGCCAAAGCTACTACCCACGGGCGCTTGATTTCTCGTTGTAGAATTTCGTTTTGCATGCGTAATAAAAAAATAGCTCCGCTGGCGAGTGCCCAGCCTAAGATAGACAATAAAAGAGGCCATAACATTTCTGGGGGCATAGACGGCTTGCCGAGCTTTAATATAGTGGCGCCTTGATGCAGAGTATTCCACCATTCTACTGAGTAATGAATTATTGGCAGATTTATCACCCCCACTATAGCCATAACCCCAGCAGCTTTACCCGCCTGTTGTTTATCTTCAAAGGCTTTATATAAAGAAATCACTCCGAGAAACAAAAACATTAATATCAATTGCGAAGTTAACCGAGCATCCCACTCCCACCAAGTGCCCCACATAGGTTTACCCCAAGCCGCGCCAGTAACAAGTGAAATAAAAGTCACAGTCGCACCTATAGGTGCCAAAGCCATCATCGCCATAAAAGATGTTTTAACTTGCCATACCAAACCAATAAAGGCAGCCACTGCCATTGCGCTGTAAAGGCTTTTTGATAGTACTGCAGTGGGTACATGTACATAAATAATTCTGTAGGCTTCACTTTGCTGATAATCCGTTGGGGCATAGGCCAATCCCCAAACAGTTGCAAATAAAATCACTGCCAAACCCAACACACTAAACCAAGGTAATAACCTTTGGCATAGGTGATAAGTTCGTTCAGTTTTAGCGTAAGGATGTAACCACTTCCACATCAGGTTTGACTCACTCTAAGTGCATAAGCAATGGCAAAAGGCGCCAAAGCTAAAGAGAAAAGGAACATAGCGCCAATGATCGCCAGTTGTGCAGAATATTGCAATTGCATTGAAGCAGATTCCACGGCAGAGGTAGCAAAGATTAACAAAGGAATAAATACAGGTAACAATAATAACGCTAGCAGCACACCACCGCGATTTAATCCAACAGTCAATCCTACGGCTATGCCACCAATTAAGCTCAATAAAGGCGTGCCCAGTAGCAAGGTTTTTAACAATGCCCAATACATGGGTTCACTCAAGTGTAAAAACAACGCCAACAAAGGCGACAATATAATTAATGGCAAAATACTGGTTAACCAATGAGCCACCACTTTGACTAAAGCCGCAGCAGGCAATGAGGTACTCGATAACATCAGTTGTTCTATGGATCCATCTTGAAAATCATCTCGAAACAATCGCTCTAAACCTAACAGCGAAGACAAGATAGCAGCCACCCAAATCACTCCTGGGCCAATGAGTTGTAATGTTTTAGGTTCAGGTCCCACTGCTAATGGAAATAAGCTTATCACCAAAATAAAAAATAACATTGGCTGCATAAGCTCAGCCCTTTGCCTATAAGCTAACGCTAAGTCGCGCTTTAAAATAGCCATCAATGCTGCCACTAAATTCGATACTCCAAGGTCAGTTCATCAGTTGGGTAATCTATCTGCAAAGCTTGATGGGAAGTCATCACCACTGCACCACCAGCACTGAGGAACGTAGTAATTTGTTTACTTAACAACTCAATACCTTGAGTATCAAGGGCAGTAAAAGGTTCATCCAAGATCCATACTTTTGCATCTTGTTTAAACCAAAATCTTGCCAAAGCCACACGACGCTGTTGCCCAGCCGACAAGTTAGCAACTGGTATCTCTTCTAACCCAACTAAATTAAGTTGAGCCAAAGTATCAAATATTGTATCGACACCAATAGCGACTTGATGTTGCTTGCACCAATATTCTAAGTTTTCCACCGCACTTAACGTTAAGTTAATTCCCAACTTGTGGCCGAAATACACTAGATTAAGATGATAATTTTCGCGGCAATCTTTAATATTTTGTTGGGAAAAATACACATCACCACAATCAGCGTCAACTAAACCAGCCAAGACACGGAGCATACTGGTTTTACCCGCCCCATTTTGCCCTTTAACGTACAGTAAACTGCCTTGCTCAACGGCAAAGTTTAAGTTTTCGAACAATAACCTATCTCTTTTGATTACAGATAAATCAGTTACAGAAAGTACCGCCAAACCTACCCTCGATTTTTTCTATTAGTTTTTTATAAAAGCGCGCGGCAAATAATGCAGAAAATAGTGCAGTAAAAAATGCAGCAAATTGGTTGTCAATAATATCATAGGGTTTGGCCCTAACCTACTAGCTAAAACAAATAGTTACTGGCAATTGGTAACAAAATAATCAAAAAAGTGGGCATACTAATCAGAATACAATTAACTGAATAATTAAGCAGATTAGCCAATCTACCTTAGTTACGCGTAAACTATGATTTAACTCATACTTCTGAATATCAGCCGATAACGTTTTATGCCTGACATTTCACAATCATCCCAAGCAACCATATCTCAGGCACTCACTCAACTGAGTCAAGTAGCCGCAACGTCTGACGTGGCACGACAAGGTGTTGATGTATTGGTAAAGCACCTTGCTGGTAATGTCTTAAGTTTAAGCAAAAACACTGTTTTGTTGAGTAAAGTCGCTCTGCTAAATAATCCTCATATATCAGGAAAATTACTAGAAGGCCAAACTCACCAAGTCAAATTGAAACTTGGTAATAATCCTTCACTCGAGTTTTTTTCTCCGACCAGTGCCAAAACCACCACCATCATTCCGCTCACTGAGCAACAACTGCAAAGTTTACTCAGATTACCTGCAAAACAATTAATATCTGGCAACCTACTCGCTAATCCAAATCTGACAAATATACTTCCCGTGGTTAATGCTACTGTATTATCGGTACTTTCCAAAGAGCAATTAAAGACTCTAATCCCTTCTGAATTACTTAAGCTGAATATAGCCACAAAACCGCTCGAGGCAAATAATACCGCTTTGACTAAGCAACAACACATCCTTACGGTTAGCCTGACTGACCAGCGTCCACCGCTCGAATTATCAATACCGCTCAAACAATCAAATCAGTTTTCAGTGGGAGAAAAAATTACGCTTGCTATCGCTCCTAAAGGCAACCACTGGCAACTAACTATTCAACAAAATACCAATGATGCAACTAAGCAGTCAAAAAATAGCGGCGAAGATAGTGTGCAGTTAAAAAACCAGCAAGCCACCTCTGCTTTATCCGCTCTGGATATTAAAGTCACTAAAGATCAACAAAATATACTCACCCCCTTACTCGCTTCGCCCTTAATCAAGGCTAGCCTGCAACAAGCCCATTTAGCTAAACCGATTCATTTTGAATTAGCTATTAAGCCTGTTTTACAGCAACTGAGTAAAATTAATAATGAACAAAGCCAAGGGCTGCTGCAAAAGCTTCAGGCTTTACCTATCGATAAGTTAACTTTACAAATAAAGCCTAATGGCGAAATCGAACTACAATTACAAAACGCTAAACCTGTGGCCAATATTCCTTTAACAAAAGAGATTGCTCAGGCTTTGGCTGCACTCAAGCTACCTAATCAACAAGCAGTAGATAAGCTACTTAATCTATCCATTGATTCTACCAAACAGACTCAGGCTGCGTCGCAAGCTCTTCGACCAGAACTAAACCTAAATATTCAAAAGCCAGGCACCGAGGGATTACAGCATACAACCACTGATAATAAATTGAGGCCTATCGTGCCGCCCGTGGATGGCAGTAAATCTCAAGAAATCAGATTAAGCATGAAAGAGGCTGGTGCTAATTTGCTAGCCGAATTACAACAAAGGCCTATGACACAAAGTGTTATTAGTCCGAGCCTGCTTAACAACAGACCAGAACAAATTAATCTAGTACAAAGTTTACTGCGGATTGTTCAAGCTAGAGCAGAAGCCCCTGCAATCACCTTACAATCAATCGAAAAAGCGTTAGTGGATGTCGAGTTTTTTAAAGGCGCGACTGAACAATCGAGCAAACAATTGGTAGAACAAGTATTACAGCAAATTAAACAAGCTCTGCCCCAAGGAAAAGAACAAGACGTTAATCAAATAAGGCAACTGCTCACCACCCCAGCTTTAAACTTATCAGCATTACAGATGATTAACCCCACATCGAGCCAAGGATTTATGAGTGGTTTGGTCACACTATTACAAATGTCTCTCAGCGCAAGGCTGGCACGGAATCAAACGTCGAGTCGCGCTGATCATATTACGACAACGTTAAATAGTGTGTTGGGCACAACCAGAGAAAGTAAACCCAAGGTGACACCTAAGGCAATGAATGAAATGTCACAACTGGAACAAAAACACCAACTAATGAAGGAAATCGGTCGTTTGTTATCGGGGCATCAGGCCAACAAGTTAAGCAATGCGGAACAAATGATCCAAGGTCAAGAAACCTTCTACTACAATTTACCTTCGGCGTTGGGAGGTACGATTAAAGACATTGAATTGTTAATTAAGCGGGAAGAGAGCGATAAAGAAAACACATCCTCTGATGAGAAGAGTAATAAAACATGGCAACTTACAATGAAGTTAGCGGTCGGTGATTTGGGGGAGTTATTAACTAAAGCCAAACTAAAAGCGAACACCTTAGAAATAAACTTTTATGCCTCCAATGACACTGTGAAAATTCAGGTAATGAATTACCTGCCATTGTTACGCAGAAAGCTCGACTCCCTTGGCATTGAAGTCAGCAAAAGCCAGTGCCAGCTAGGTAAAATTCCAGATACATTGCAACAACGTCCATATCATATGTTTCAAGCTAAAGCGTAGGAGGCTTAAATATTAATGACAGATAAAGCCACAAAAAAGCCTAAACAGAAAAGCGCTGTAGGTATTAAATACAATCAGAGTAGCGATTCAGGCACATCAACTGGTGAAGCTCCTAACGGTGGGGCACCTACCGGTGGGGCACCAACCGGTGGGGCACCTACCATAATCGCGAAGGGGTTTGGTGATTTGGCAGATGAAATTATTACACTTGCAAGACAGAATGGCGTTTTAGTGCATGAAGATCCGTACCTCAGTGATTTTCTAGCCACATTAGACTTAGGTCAAGAAATCCCTGATCAGCTTTATCATGTAATAGCAGAACTCATTTCGTTCTCATATGTACTGCAAGGTAAGTTTCCGGACAGCTGGGCAAAAATGCATAATAAAGTTTCTAAAAAGGTCTAAGGGTAAACTTTTACCCTTAGACCTTTAGGGCCATCTATAAGCTCAAAACAGGAGCCCTAAAATAACAGAGTAAAACCTTTGATCCACTTAGTTCAAATAGTCTAAGATTTTATATAAATAGCAGAATGTGTTCAGTTCTGCGCCAATCGGCCGAAAACTAAACTAGACAGTAATTATTTAGCGATTAAATGGGAAGATATGTTATAAATTCTCATTCGCTATAAAAAGGGACATTGGACCTTTATTATCTATTAAATATGTGGAGTCTCAATTCATGTTGGTCAGTAAAAGCAGATATGTTGAATTAGAACAAAAATTAGCTCATGTAGAAGCAGAAAAAAATCGCTATAAAACTGAGAATAAAGACCTCATAGCTGAGTTGAGTGATGTAAAGGCCACTTCAGCTATTCAAGAAGAAGCGAGTTTTGATAAGCAGATTTGGCCAAATTTACTTGATTGTATAGGTCAAGTGACAAGCATAAGAGAGTCTGTTCTATCTTCATATGAAGTGATTCAGAACGAGGCCCAATCTATCGATGAGTTGAACCTAGTTCTAGATATTGGTCAAAAATCGATAACAGATATTGCCGGTGGTATGGAGCAAATCACTGAAAAAATGCAAAATATGTCGCAAAGTATGGCTAATTTAGAAGCCATTGCTGACAGCATTAATTCTTTTGTTGTGACCATTTCTAAAATCTCTGACCAAACCAACTTGTTAGCACTTAATGCTGCAATTGAAGCGGCTAGAGCTGGAGATGCAGGACGAGGGTTTTCTGTTGTAGCTGATGAAGTTAGAAGCTTGGCAAGTAATACTAGCAAGTCTGCAGAAGAAGTAGGTGGCCTCATTGCCAGAATCAAACAAGATACAGAATCAGGTGTTAAATTTGCTACCGCTCTTGAAGAGTCAAACGTTGAGTTGTCCAATACCATTGCTGGCTTAAATACCAGTTATAGCGGTATTAACAACACAGTCGGCGCAATGCAATCATCCATTGCAGGGGTAACGGATAGAAGTTTCATGCAAACGGTGAAGTTAGATCATATTGTTTGGAAAGGTGAAATATATGAAGTAGCCTTAGGACGTTCTCAAAAATCTTTAGATTCATTTGTAGATCATAAACAATGTAGATTAGGACAATGGTATAACAGTGAGCAATCACGTCAGTACCAAAATAGTTCATCTTTTAAAGCAATCGACAGACCACACTCTGAAGTTCACCAAAGTGGTATTGCTGCTTTAAAACATTTGCAAGATGGTGATATTAAGGAAAGTTTGATCTCTTTCGAAAAAATGGAACAAGCTAGTATGCAACTTATAAATATTTTAGATGATTTAGCGAACTAAGTTTAATTTGTAGTAGTTCTCATTTGACTTAATCATTCCCTGTTTCAAACGCATAAAAAACCCGCTATCTTAGCGGGTTTTTTCGTTTTAATATTCAGATTACAGAACGTGTTCTTTTTCAGATTCATCAGCCTCTAGGATAATCCTTTGTTATGGCTGCAAAGAACGCCGTGTACATCAATTATCCGGAGGCACGCCTTGACTATCTCACACGCTTTTTAAGCGTTGAAATAAGCAGTGACCTCGTGGCAAAAATAAGCGATAGATTGGAACAACAATGTGACAATCCCATAGAATGGGATAGCTGGCAGATATTGTCGCAAAACATCTGCACCCCTTACTTCCTTACTTCCTCACTTCCTCACTCGCAGAGCACGCAAAGGCTATTAGAACTTTTCTTTTATTGAAGATGAAACCGAGCGAAACATCGCCATTAATTTTGGCATATACCCAAAGCCATTGGAGTTGCAGCTAGGCGGCAAAGAAACGCAGTCCGATGAGCTTAGAGGTACTAAGTGATTAGGGTGAGCGAGAGCAGCCAACAAGTATGTTACTTGCCATCACCTGCTCTTCAATATATTGAGAACGTAGCGTAAACATGCGTATTTCAATACCTTGTAATTGTCGCATCTTAAGAAGCACTTACGTTAACTTGACAGCCGTGTTATAGGCATTAAATGACATAGATGAGGCAAGGCTTGAGGTTAATGACTCATTACTCCTTATAAGCGACCACATCGTAGGAATTACCGACAAATGGCGCAGTCCCCCCTTTATTGTTGAAACCGTTATGTTAGCTTGCAACTTAAACAATAAAAAGACCAATAATTCATGAAGCCGTTTTAGACATTTCTTGACAGTCACAAAAGCCATTCATTTGATGTTAAAAATGATGACAGGAAGGATGTACATGAACCACCATAATGGTATTAAACCAAGTTTTGCGATGGCCTTACTACCCATCGCTCTGACACTGCTGTTACTCACGATACAATTGTTTGTATTCAACGATTTTACACCGCACATTCCCCTAGCTATTGGCATAGGGATCACCGCAATACTTGCAAGATTCAGAGGCTATAAATGGCATTATATTGAAGGCGGAGTGTTCAATGCCCTAAGTATCGCACTGCCATCTATCGCAATCTTAATTACCGTTGGGATGATAGTGGCAATATGGATAGCCAGCGGCACAGTCCCTGTCTTGATATATTATGGTCTTAAGCTTCTCAGTCCTGAATTTTTCCTAGCATCAGGAATGTTATTATGTGCAATTGTCTCAGTATCCTTAGGGACCTCTTGGGGGACGGTTAGCACTATAGGTTTAGCATTAGTGGGCATAGGGGCTGGATTTAATATCCCAATATATTGGACTGCGGGGGCCGTTGTCTCAGGCGCTTTTTTTGGAGATAAAATGTCCCCCTTATCAGATACAACAAATTTAGCGCCTGCAGTCACCGGAGTTAACCTTTTTGATCATATCAAAAATATGCTCCCCACAACCTTCCCCGCTATGCTAATTGCATTATGTATCTATTTATTTGTTGGCTTTAATGTTGTTGATACGCACTCTGTAGACTTTACAAGCATTAACATTATAACAACAGGCTTAGAAACTAGCTTCAACTTATCTGCTTGGCTATTACTACCGCCAGCAATTGTGTTGTTTCTTTCTTTAAAACGGATGCCATCCCTGCCCTCATTATTTGCTGGTGTTATTGCAGGTGCGGCACTGGCGATTACCTTACAAGGTTTCTCTTTGCATGAAACATTTCAATTTATGCAAAATGGCTTCAGTATTAATACGGGTATCACAGAGCTAGACTCTCTGCTTAACCGTGGTGGTATTCAGTCAATGGCCTGGGTGATCACGCTGGTAATGATATCGCTGGGCTTTGGTGGGGCCCTGGAGCGTACACATTGCTTAGAAATCATTATTGAAGTGATATTAAAAAAAACACATTCATTTTTTGGACTACAAGCCGCTGCAATGGGAACCGCTTTTGCAACTAACCTAGTTGCTGGGGATCCCTATCTATCGATTAGCTTACCCGGTCGGATGTTTGCGCCAGCCTACATTAAGCGAGGTTACTCTAAGCTTAATCTTTCACGGGCAGTGGAAGAAGGTGGCACATTAATCTCTCCACTTATTCCCTGGAACGCAGGCGGAGCAGTTGTCATTACCTCCTTAGGTTTAGGTATTGCCGATGGAAATATAGAAAACTTACTCTATATTCCCTTCGCTTTTGCATGTTGGCTATCGCCCTTAATTGGACTCATCTATGCAGCAACGGGGCGCTTTTCGCCTAAATTAAGCACCGCAGAACGCGACCAACTACAAACAGCAGCACCACAAGATATGGATCCCATTAAAGCTTAATAAACTATCAGAAAGAGCAAAAGTCTGCCTATGAGGGAGGCTTTCGGTCTACCGTTAACTTACTGCACTGTGTTGAATTTAATGGCGACTTAACTACCTAAGTCATAGTTTTTAAGTAACTTACCATAGCTCATTCAACATATTCTCGGCATGGAAACTGAATGTCAATCTATGGTATAGCCAGCCCTTTGACTGATGACTGGGTATGCCAGTTTGCGCCGTGCAACATTGTGCTTATAGCGATATGCGGGGCAAGTATGGGTGGATCTTCAGCGGCCTTTACAGGCCAAGACTATCGCTGTGTTGTCGGCCAGCGTCTTAACGTGAGCCTTTACTTAAGCGCCTTGCTCAAATAATGCCTTCACTAATCAGCATTTTTAAAATTTCCTGTGTTGATTCTTTACTGTCGTAGATTACTTTTCCAGCGCCCCCCTGAACTTTAGCAGTTGCCGCTTTAAAACGATCAGCAGCGGTTTTGGCTTTCACAACTTTTAGCCTTTTAGGACGTTTTTGTGCACTGTTAACTTGCCATTTACTCTGTTCAAAATCCTTATGGTAAGCATTACATTGTTTAACGACCAGCTCACCACGCATGGCACAGCCGTAAGCACTTTGTCTTGGTGCAGGTGCCGATAGATCAACAGTGGCAATAAAGGGTAGGTTGACTTTCACTTTGCGCCGCTGGCCTCTTGGCAAAGCTTGCAACACCTCGGCATGTCCGGCTTGCTTATCAATGGATACAATTTCTGTTATCGACGCAACTATCGGCATATTAAGTTGCTCTGCCAGCAAATAAGGTAACATGCCTGATGATTCACCCTTTTCAGCCTGCACCCCGGTTAAAATAATGTCTGGTTTGTTAGCGCTAAAATGTTCCAGTAACGTGGAGGTGACATCAGCATACTCAGGTACATCTATTATCTGTATTTGCCCCAAGCCCATACCCAGGTAATCCCTTAACACGCCTGTTGCCTCAGTGTTCAGTGCAGGGCCTGCATACAGAGAGTCTAATTTATCTGCGGCTAGTTTTAGGCCAAGCTCTATGGCACGGGCATCCTGTTCAGCCCTTCGGGGACGTCCTGATAATGGATGTTCACCAATGGAAATAAGTGTGCTTATACTAATGTTTTGAGCAATAGTCATATTATCCTTGGCCATGATTGACACCTTCATATGGGTGATTTTGTCCGGCACGATGTTGCTGCACTAAGTTGCGTAAATCGTTCAGTATGGCAGTGCTGTCGCCAATTGCACTCAGATCAGCCCGTTTGACCATATCACACTTGTCATCGCTGTTGATCGCCACCACTTTGTCACATTGGGCTATACCCTGCATATGTTGTACGGCACCTGAAATACCTACGGCAATGTAAACTTTAGCCGTGACCCAGGTTCCTGATGCCCCAACCTGACGATCCCGTGGCATATACCCATCGTCGACCGATACGCGGCTAGCGCCTTCCGTTGCCCCCAGTGTTTTTGCCGTCAAATGAAATAAAGGCCAATCTTTTACGCCATTACCGCCGGATAAAATAAAACCTGCTTCGGACAAGTTAACGGCATTAGGATCAACGCTGAGATTGCCCTGATCAAGCATGCTATTATTGATGGTTGTTGTGTGAAAAGGCAACAACTGGCTTTGATGACGGGTCTCACTCACCGGCTCGCAGCACTCCTCAAGCACTAATAAGATTTTCGTCATAGGGCGAATAATGTCGGTTTTACCGGCTGCTCCGCGACACAGCAGGTGCTCGTCCGTTACTTTCCACACACCACACGCCACACGCTGGCCGAGTCTGGCAGCTAAACGACGGCCTAAGTCTCCACCACCTTGGATGCTGTCTGGTAGCAGAATATGTTTGGGTTGCAGTTCATTGACAATATTGTATAAGTCGACGCAACGTTGCTCTGGGTTGTAACTTTGATACTCACTGGAGTCAAAGTGAATTAAACGATCAATGCCTGCAGTTTCTAGTTTGTCTTCTTTGAGTTCACCAAAGGCCACCGCTAACACTGCACCTTTGGCGTTATTGTTATTCGCCAATTGATGCGCCAGTCCTAGGGTATCCCTGTCATGACTGGTTAAGCGGGCGGACACTAGATCCAATGCGACCACGATGTAAAAATCCGCTTCATCTATTTGATGCAGAGGTAAAATAAGGTCGGCTGGCTTAGCGCTTATACGGCCTAAGGGGCTCGTGTTTGAGTCACCCGAGCGGTCAACACGTTTTATACCATTAGGACCCATAAAACCGATATTGTGCAAGTTTTTGCGTAGCAATCCACTAGGGCCCCGTTTAGGCTCCCCACGGTTTGCCTGGTGTAAAGGGTGCAGTCTATTGCGCCCTATCCACTGTGCCCTTGGGTCGCGACGGAAGATATCATTCATTAGGCCTCCTCATCACTCAAAGCATCGAGCATCAATTCAGCAATGTCTTTAACTTGAGGACGCGGTTCAACCACACCTTCTAACATCTGACTACATCCAGGACACGCTACTGCGACAATTTCCGCCCCAGTGGATTTGGCGTCATCCATGCGCATATCCGGGATCCGTTGTTTACCAGGGATATCCGTCACTGCAGCACCACCACCACCACCACAACAACGGGATTTGGATTGACTGCGCTCCATCTCTTTAATATTAATGCCCATCGCTTCGAGTAAATAGCGTGGCGCATCGTATTCCCCGTTGTATCGACCTAAATAACAAGGATCATGGTAGGTAAGAGAAATGGCATTATTGGTATTAAGTTTAATTTTTTCACTTTTGACTAAGTCGGCAAAAAACCCCGTATGGTGATAGACATCATAGTGCCCCCCAAAATCAGTATATTCATTTTTAAGGCAATGAAATGCATGAGGATCCGCAGTCACTATATGCTTAAATTGATAGTTGGCCATGGTCATAATATTAGTTTTCGCCAGACGTTGAAAGGTGGCTTCATCTCCTAAACGCCGGGCCAGATCGCCGCTGTCGCATTCACTCTCACCCAACACCGCAAAGTCAACTTTAGCGGCTCTTAACAAAGTGATCATAGCGCGCAATGTGCGCTGATTGCGCATATCAAACGCCGCATCGCCAATCCACAACAACACGTCGGCCCTTTCTACATCGCGGCCAAACACCGCTAAATTTTGATCCGCAGCCCAGTTCATTCTGCTGCTGGGTGCATGCCCACTAGGGTTGTCAGTAGAATTCAAATTATCTAACACTTCGGCACCTTTGCCGGGTGTTTTTCCCTTTTCCATGGTTTCAAAACGGCGCATGTCAACTATGGCATCAACATGTTCAATCATCATTGGACATTCTTGTACACAAGCCCGGCACGTAGTACATGACCATAGGGTATTGGCTTCTAGTAGCACATCAACAATGGGGATAACAGCCCCACCCTTGTGGCTTCCGAGCTCAACACCAGGGTATGCGCTGCCGGCAAATTTGGCAGTATTACCACCAGCCATGCCGACCACCATGTCCTGAATGATTTTTTTCGGATTGAGCGGTTGCCCCGCCGCGAATGCAGGACACGCTTTTTCGCAGCGGCCACATTCAACACACGCATCAAAGCTTAATAACTGGCTCCATTTAAAATCTTCTGTTTTTTCTACGCCTAATTTGTCTTTTTCCAGGTCAATACTGATCAAGCCAGTTGAACGGCCGCCACCAAAACGTTCCTGACGACGGTGTAAACCCAAATGCAATGCCCCCGCAAAGGCATGTTTCATTGGACCGCCCCAGGTCATACCAAAAAACATTTCGCCCACACCCCAGATGATCCCAACAACAAGCAAAATGGCGAGTAACCCACTCCCTGAATCGATTGGCAATAAGCCAGAAGCAGGTAGAGTTAACACAAAAAAACTTGAGGAAAAAATCAGCAAGCTATAAGGCAGTCGCGACCAGGGACCGAGTGATAGATTAGGCGGCGGATTGATACGGCGCATTAACACAAAGATTGCACCGACAAACATTAAGCCACTCGATGCTAAGAGCGCATAATTTAGGATATGGGTAGCCACATCAAACAGGTAAATTAAAATAACCAATAGTGCTGTGACGACAAACCCACCTGCCGTCGCCACATGGGTATTGGATATATATTTATCACTGGCTACCACATGATGCAGATCCACCAAATAGCGCTGTGGGATGGAAAATAGTCCTCTCCAGTGAATGGTCGACGCCTGCCCCTGACGCCATAACGCTATTCTGCGTAACGCACCTATGATGGCAAGCACTAAGCCAAGCAGTATTAATAGGGGCAACCATTGCGGTAAAAACTCAGCAAAAGACATGACAATACCTATAGTAAGATGGGGTCTTAACAATCACAGCTAATATTAAGCTGGGTACAAACGTCCCCAGCGTTGACCTAGTAATGAGTGCAAATTGCGTCGCACCATGCAAGCTGACTAAAAATCCTTGCACAGACGTAGCGCGTCATAAATCGCTGCGTGGGTGTTACGCTGAGCAACACAGTCACCAATCCGATAAAGCAGATAGCCATCCGCAGTCTCAGCTAAAGCCGGCTGGGGCTTGGCTGCATACAAGGCTTCGATATCAATTTGCCCTTTGTTACGTGAATCTTGTTTAAGTTGGAAATAGAGCTGTTCATCTGGGCGCACACCGTTTTCAACCACGACTTGGTCAACCACTCTTTCTTCTTGCTGCCCGGTATATTCATTTTCCAGTACGGCGACCAATTTATCCCCTTCGCGGTAGACCTTTTCCAGAACTAAATCAGAGCTCATGATCACTTCACGCTCATACAAACTGCGGTAATAAGTAGGGAAAGTAGTGCCACCTACAGCAGCTCCGGGTTTGATGTCGTCAGTCACCATTTCAACTTGCGCGCCGGCGTGGGCAAGAAAATCAGCCACCGACAAGCCGCTGAATTCACAAATAGTATCGTACACCAACACATTTTTACCCGGTGCTACTGTGCCATTGAGAATGTCCCAAGAACTGACCACTAAACCTTCGGCTGCCCCCCAATGAGGGTTTTGGGTTAGGAAGGGCTGGGCACCTGTCGCTAAAATAATGACGTCGGCATTCGTGGTTCGGATCGTAGCTACATCGGCAGCAGTATTTAACTGTACGTCTACGCCCAACCGCGCCAATTCCAGGGCAAACCAACGGGTGATCCCAGCAATTTGATCCCGCTGTGGCGCTTTGGAGGCAATGGTAATTTGTCCTCCTAGTTCAGGGTTTTTCTCAATCAAACTAACCTTGTGTCCTCGTTCTGCACACACACGAGCCGCTTCCATCCCTCCAGGCCCACCGCCTATGACGACAACCTTGCGAATGACACCGCTGGTTTTTTGGATAATATGCGGCATGGTGGACTCTCGGGACGTGGCTGCATTTTGAATGCACAACACGTCCAAACCCTGGTACTGACGGTCGATGCAATAATTTGCACCCACACATTGTTTGATTTGGTCAATCTGATTGAGTTTAATTTTGGTGATTAAATGAGGATCTGCAATATGGGCTCGGGTCATACCCACAAAATCCACGTAACCGGCTTCAAGAATGCGTTGTGCCTGGTTCGGATCTTTAATGTTTTGGGCATGCATGACGGGCACATCAACCACTGCTTTGATACCCGCAGCCAGATGCAGAAAAGGCTCCGGCGGGTAACTCATGTTGGGAATAACGTTGGCCAGGGTATTATGGGTGTCACAGCCAGAGCCGATCACACTAAAAAAGTCCAGCAGGCCGGTTTTATTGTAGTACGTCGCAATTTCTTTCATGTCTTCGTGGTTTAGACCATCAGCATGAAATTCATCGCCGGTAATACGCAATCCCACAGCAAAATCACGCCCCACTTCTGCGCGTACCGCTTTGAGTACTTCCATACCAAAGCGCATGCGGTTTTCGAAACTGCCACCCCATTCATCGGTGCGTTGGTTGACTCTTGGACTCCAAAACTGATCGATCAAATGCTGATGCACGGCAGATAATTCAATGCCGTCTAAACCACCCGCTTTGGCGCGCCCAGCTGCTTTGGCAAAATCACCAATGATGCGCTGCATCTCTTCAACCTCTATGGATTTGCAGGTTGCACGATGCACAGGTTCACGGATCCCACTGGGGCTGACCAAGGTGCTCCAGTTCCCACCGTCCCAGCGAGAACGACGGCCCATATGGGTGATTTGGATCATAATCTTGCCACCGTGTTTATGCACTGCATCGGCTAAATTTTGAAAATGAGGAATAATTCTGTCAGTGGACAAATTGACTGATTTCCACCATTCCTGAGGGCTATCAATTGACACCACACTTGAGCCACCACAAATACAAAGTCCTACGCCCCCTTTGGATTTTTCTTCATAATATTTCACATAACGTTCTGTCGTCATGCCGCCTTCAGTGGCATACACTTCAGCATGTGCGGTACTGACTACTCGATTTCGAATTGTCAGCTGATTAATTTTTAATGGCTTAAATAATGCGTCAAACTGCGCCATGTGGGCCCCTCACAGAATTGAGTAATAATATTGGTTAGAAATGTTTGTCTGTACCTATAAGGGTGACACGTCAAAAACTCCGAATTCACAGCCATCTTCGGCAGAAGATTGCACTTGTATGGCCTGAGTTTTAACCTGATAACCCAGACTGTCAGCTATTTGATCCATAGCGCCTGCAAACCAGCCAGTAAACATATAATCAACTTTGCGATTAACTTTTCCGTACTGATAAACAAAGGCTGAGTGTTCCAATCGAACTCGCGCAGTACCTGCTTTTAAATCGAGAGATTCGGTAACAAAAAAGCCCCAGCCACGCTGCGATAACCGTTTCATATAATGTTCAAATACTGCCTCACCCGATAACCCATGGGCTGCGGCTTCTTTTTCGCACCAGAAGTAGGCCGATTTATACCCGGCTTTATATAAAACTTCGGCATATTTTTCAGCGCCTAACGCTTCTTCTATTTCCATATGATTGTTAACAAAAAAGTGCCGTGGCACATATAACATGGGCAACGAATCGGTGCTCCACACACCCGTTTCATCATCTACTTGTATTGGCATTTCTGGACTGTGACTAGTCATCGGCTATTCTCCCCATACGTCTCTTAAGACATTTATCCAGTTCTCACCCATCACTTTGCGGATTTTTTGCTCTGACCAATCATGCTTTAACATGGTCGCGGTTAAATTGGGAAATTCACCTAAGGTACGTATGCCCAATGGGTTCACAATTTTGCCAAAGTTAGTCAAACGCCGTGCATAGCCTTTATCGTGAGTCAACATATCAAAAAAGGTTTGATCATGGCCTTGAGTGAAGTCGGTGCCTATACCGACACAATCTTCTCCGACTAGATCAATCACATAATCTATCGCTTCAACATAGTCATCAACGGTAGAATCAATGCCCTTTTTCAAAAAAGGGGCAAACATGGTGATACCAATAAAGCCGTTTCTATCGGCAATAAATTTTAATTCTTCGTCAGACTTATTACGTGGGTGCTCTTTAAGACCTAAAGGCAAACAATGGGAATAACACACGGGTTTAGTCGATGCCTCAATAACCTCGATTGAGGTTTTTGGTCCAACATGACTAAGATCACACATGATGCCGACTCGGTTCATTTCAGCCACGATTTCACGACCAAAGCCAGACAATCCACCGTCGCGTTCATAACAGCCAGTACCGACTAAATTTTGCGTGTTGTAGGCCATCTGGACTACACCAACACCGAGCTTTTTAAATATTTCCACATAGCCGATTTGATCTTCAAACGCATTGGCATTTTGAAAGCCTAATATGATGCCAGTTTTGCCTAGTTCTTTAGCCCGTGCTATATCAGAAGTTTTAGTCACAGGTATAATCAAGTCACTATCGTTCTGAAAAAATTTATTAAACTCGACAATGTTATTAACAGTCTCCTGAAAACCTTCCCACACTGACACAGTGCAGTTGGCGGCAGTCAAGCCACCGCGGTGCATATCTTCAAAGAGAGCTCTGTTCCATTTGGCGATTACCAAACCATCAAATATAATGGAGTTGCTGTGCAACTCTTGTGCGTTTTGCATGCTTTTATCCTCAAATTACCGAAGCTTTTTTGACTGTTGTACGAAGTAGAAATCTTGATTCAGTCTAGCATTGGCAATATGGCTGATTTGGGCTAATACGACTCATTATTGGCTAATCACGTCGTGTTTGTTCTAAAGGCAAAGTCGCATATGATATCTCCCTTTGCTAAAAGACGCCTATTTGTGTGAACCGGATAAACGCAACTGGGCAAAGAACGCAGATAAGCTAAACTGAGATATCCAGGGCTTACGTTTTTCACAATAAAAAGGTTAGCTAGCTACATGCAGGTGATAAAAAGTTGTTTAATCTACACATTATATTTTTCCTAAGCAGAAAATTTAATCTGCACAGGCAAAGTATTTGAGGGGGGGTTACTTATAATAGATGGAGGTAGCCCTACTATAAGTAAAGTAAATTTATCTACGCAGAGCAGTATATACATCAATAAAGTCTCAACTAGTACACAGAATTGAACCAAAAGTAGACTCTTCACTGGCAGCCTCAGATGGCAATGTTAGACCACGATTGACGCGTTCATCTCTTGGTGGGATCCTAAAGGTATTACGATAACATTTACTAAAGTGGGGGGTAGAAACAAAACCACAGCAAATAGCGACTTCGATAATGGACAGATTGGTCTGTTTAATTAATTGACGCGCTCGGGTTAAGCGTATTTGCAAATAATAGCGGTGGGGTGAGCAATGTAAGTAGCGCTGAAATAAACGCTCAAGCTGACGTCTGGATAAGACCACATAAGAAGCCAGCTCATCCAAACTTAATATTTCTTCAATATTTGCCTCCATTAAATGGACGATTTCTTGTAATTTGGATTGATTTGCGCCTAAAACATGCTGCAATGGAATACGTTGCATCTCAGACTCATCACGAAAATGTTCATGGTTAAACATCTCACAAATGGCGATTTGCAATGCTTTACCATGGGCTTTGCCGATAAGGCATAACATTAAATCCATTGGGGCAATGCCACCTGAACTGCACCAACGTTTGTTCTCAATGGTAAACAGCTGATTAGTACTTTTGATATTTGGAAATTCCTCTTGCCAGCTGGCTAAGAGTTCCCAATGTATGGTGCATTTAATGCCGTCCAATAAGCCAGCCTTTGCCAAGAGGTAACTGCCCGTACAGATCCCGCCTAAGGTCACTTTATTGCGAGATAAGTAGTTCAACCAGCTTAGGGTTGCCTTGGTGATGGTATCTTTAATCGCAATTCCTCCACACACTACCACTGCGTCATAGAGACGGTGTTTATCAATACGACAATCCACGTTGACACTTAAACCGTCGCTTGCCAACACCGCATGACCATCTTGACTAATCAGAGTCCAAGCGTATAGTTTTTTGCCAGCCAGCTGATTGGCCATGCGTAGCGGTTCAATAGCCGAACACAGAGCGATCATCGTGAAATTACTCTGTAATAAAAAACCTATAGTTAACGTTTTATTGCTTTTATCATTATATAAATTAGAAGCGGATGACATGAATCAATACCTCTTGTTTAGCACAAATTAATTTTATGTTTTAGTGATTATTAATCAGTTCTTCAGTATTTTCATCCGATTAACAGCAGATATTATCACGGCTAATACTGGTGAAATAGCGACCACGCCGACATTTCAATAACGACTACATAGGCACTTAAAACGACATTATCATAAATGAAGTGATCTTTTTATTTATCAATGTTGCTGGTGTATACCGAACCATGTCTTAATTGGGTATGTGTATGTCTTAATCAGTTAAACGTATACTACACTAATGGCATTAAGGTGGAGGTATAAAAGTCACAACATGAATAATACCTATGAGCGCAATCAGTACAGCTGATATTCATACAATAAACAACCTACTTGAACAACATAAAACCCTCCCTGGTGCTCTGCTGCCTATATTACACAGTATCCAAGACCAATTGGGTTATGTTCCCCCTGAAGTGGTGCCTATGATTGCTTCAACACTGAACCAATCCAGCGCTGAAATCCACGGGGTAATCAGTTTCTACCATCATTTTTTAACGCATAAACCCGGACAAAATAAAATTTCCATATGTCTTGCTGAGTCCTGCCAAGCCTTGGGCTCAACAGGATTAGAAAAAGACATTAAACAGCGTTTGAATATTGATTATCACCAAACTACAAAAGATGGGAAATACACCCTAGAGCCAGTTTATTGCTTGGGGAATTGTGCCTGTTCCCCGGCTATTCGTATTGGTGAAAAAATATACGGAGAAATGGACATAAATAAATTTGACGAATTATTGGAAGCACTAGTGACCTATAAAGTTGAGCTCACATGAATAGCACTTGCGCATCTATAGCAAATAGGGTTTTTGTGTCACTGGATACCAGTGCGCTGTCTAAAGGCAGCGAAGCGGTAGCTGAGCGTATTCAGCAATACTTAATCAAACAGCCTGACATGGATGTAACGCTGGTAAGAAATGGCACCAGAGGCATGGTTTGGCTAGAGCCCTTAGTTGAGTTTGAAACCGCCCAGGGCCGCATCGCGTATGGCCCAGTTAAGCCTGAGGATGTAGCAGATATTTTCCAGCAACAACCCTTTTCTGGGCTCAATAATCATCGGCTGTGTCTAGGTTTAACCGACAATCTACCTTGGATGAAAAAACAACAGCGCTTAACCTTTGCCAGAGTAGGTCTGATCGATCCCTTGGATATAGAGGATTATATCCGCCATGACGGATTTACAGGCTTAAAAAACGCGCTGTCTCAGAGCCCACAAGCAATCGTATTACAAGTCAAGGAGTCAGGTTTACGTGGCCGAGGTGGCGCGGCCTTTCCAACCGGGATCAAGTGGCAAACCGTGCTTGATACCCCCTCCGAGCAAAAGTACATTGTGTGTAACGCTGATGAAGGCGATTCAGGGACCTTTGCTGACCGTATGTTGATGGAGGGTGATCCTCTGGTACTGATTGAAGGTATGCTGATTGCAGGCTTGGCCGTGGGTGCCACGCAGGGGTATATCTACTTGCGCAGCGAATATCCCCAAGCCCATAAAATATTGAATATGGCCATTAACCGAGCAGAAGCAGCGGGGTATTTGGGCGACAATATTTGTGGCAGCGGCAAACGTTTTGCCTTAGAAGTACGCTTAGGCGCGGGGGCCTATATTTGTGGCGAAGAAACATCCCTGTTAGAAAGTCTTGAAGGTAAACGGGGGGTAGTCAGAGCTAAGCCGCCCTTGCCTGCTATTGAAGGCTTATTCGGCCAGCCTACCGTCGTCAACAACGTCATCTCTCTAGCCTCTGTGCCCATTATTTTAAGTCGCGGCGGTGAGTTTTATCGGGATTTTGGCATTGGACGCTCAAGGGGCACCATTCCCATGCAGTTAGCGGGCAATATTTCCCGACCGGGTTTACTCGAACTGGCCTTTGGTGTGAGCTTAGATGAATTACTGGAAGATTTGGGGGGTGGCTGTAAAACTAATCGGCCCATGCGCAGTGTGCAAGTTGGTGGTCCATTGGGCGCATACCTAGCGCCTGAGCACTGGTCAACCCCTATAGATTATGAAGAATTTGCTAAAATCAACGCGGTACTTGGCCATGGTGGTGTGGTGGTGTTTGACGACACTGTGGATATGGCCGTACAAGCACGTTTTGCCATGGAGTTTTGTGTCGTAGAATCCTGCGGTAAATGCACCCCCTGTCGCATTGGCGCAGTGCGCGGCGTGGAAGTGATCGACAAGCTCACAGATGTGCATGCCGACCAAGGACAGCGCCAGCAATCACTGAGCCTATTAAATGAACTATGTGACACCATGGAATTGGCTTCATTGTGCGCCATGGGTGGGATGACGCCAATCCCGGTCAGAAGTGCCTTAAAATATTATCCAGCTGATTTCGGCCTTGCACCTTTACTCGTCGACCCTCGCTCGACTCATCAAGAGAACACGTCCAAATGATCCAATATTTTGATCCTAAAACAGACTCGATTATCAACCCTATTCATGCACAGCGAGATTTGGGTACCCCTGAAAAATTCTCTACCACTGAGATAACCTTAGATATTGATGGAGTATCGATTACGGTACCACAGGGTACTTCTGTGCTACGTGCAGCGGCCATTTTAAATATTAACATTCCTAAATTATGCGCCAGTGATAATCTTGAGCCCTTTGGCTCCTGCCGCCTGTGTATGGTAAGCATTGAAGGCATGCGAGGTATGCCGGCTTCTTGTACAACGCCGGTCAAAGCGGGTATGAAAGTACAAACCCAAACCCCGGCTTTGGCTAAGTTACGCCGTAATGTAATGGAGCTATATATTTCTGATCACCCGCTAGACTGTTTAACTTGCCCAGCGAATGGTGACTGCGAATTACAAGACATGGCGGGGGGCGTGGGATTACGCGAGGTACGTTACGGATTCAGTGGCGAAAATCATCTGGATGCAAGCACCGATACCTCCAATCCTTATTTTGACTTTGATGCCTCAAAATGCATTGTCTGCTCCCGTTGTGTGCGAGCTTGTGAAGACGTTCAAGGCACCTTTGCCTTAACTATTGAGGGACGAGGTTTTGAGTCCAAAGTGGTGGCTGGGCAAAACCAGAGTTTCATCGACTCTGATTGTGTGTCTTGCGGCGCTTGTGTGCAAGCATGCCCCACCTCTACGCTCATGGAAAAATCCATCGTTGAAATGGGTCAGCCCGATCACAGTGTGATCACAACCTGTGCATACTGTGGTGTGGGCTGTTCGTTTAAGGCTGATATGCAGGGTGAAAAGGTGATCCGCATGGTGCCGGATAAAAATGGTCAGGCTAATCAGGGTCATTCCTGTGTTAAAGGCCGTTTTGCCTTTGGTTATGCCAATCATAAGGATCGCATTACTTCCCCAATGATCCGAAATTCCATTGATGAGCCTTGGCAGAAAGTCAGTTGGCAACAAGCCTTGGACTTCACTGCCAATAAATTCCGTAGCATCCAAGAACAACATGGACGCAATAGCATTGGGGCAATAACGTCGTCTCGCTGCACTAATGAAGAAACCTATTTAGTGCAGAAGCTAGTTCGTGCGGTGTTTAACAATAACAATGTCGATACCTGCGCCCGAGTGTGTCACTCCCCTACTGGTTATGGACTCAAAGCGACCTTAAATGAGTCATCTGGCACTCAAACATTTCAATCCGTTATGGCCGCCGATGTTATCTTAGTCATTGGTGCCAATCCCACTGATGCACACCCGGTGTTTGCATCCATGTTAAAACGTCGCCTGCGCCAGGGCGCGAAACTTATCGTGGTTGATCCCCGTACTATTGATTTAGTTAATAGCCCCCATACCAAAGCCCAACATCATCTAAAATTGCGCCCAGGGACCAATGTTGCGCTGATCAATGCCATCGCCCATGTCATTGTCGATGAAGCGTTGCTCGATAATGACTTTATCACCCGTCGCTGCAATGATCTTGCCTTTAGCAAATGGTTTGAACATATTAAGGATGCACGTCATGCGCCAGAAAACACCTGGCAGATAACAGGCGTGCCTGCCCAAGAAATGAGGGCGGCAGCGCGTTTATATGCTAAGGCGAATAACGGCGCTATTTATTATGGTCTGGGAGTCACTGAACATTCCCAAGGATCTTCCGCGGTAATGGGTATCGCCAATTTAGCCATGGCTACCGGCAATATTGGCCGTGAAGGGGTGGGCGTTAACCCCTTACGTGGGCAAAACAATGTGCAAGGTGCGTGTGACATGGGGTCATTCCCTCATGAGTTACCGGGTTATCGCCATGTGAGTGATACCACTACCCGCCATTTATTCGAAAATGCTTGGCAGGTCGAGCTGGATCACGAACCAGGCTTACGTATTCCAAACATGTTTGATAGCGCAATTAATGGCCATTTTAAAGGCTTGTATTGCCAGGGGGAAGATATCGCCCAATCTGATCCCAATACCCAGCATGTTCAACAAGCATTGATGGCGATGGAATGTATTGTTGTACAGGATCTGTTTTTAAATGAAACCGCAAAATATGCCCATGTGTTTTTACCCGGCTCGTCCTTTATGGAAAAAAATGGGACTTTCACCAATGCAGAGCGACGCATATCCAGAGTCAGAAAACTGATGCAGCCTTTGGCCGGCAAAGAAGACTGGCAAGTCACGGTCGCGTTAGCGAAAGCCTTAGGTTATGAGATGAACTATGCTCATCCCTCAGAAATAATGGATGAAATTGCTGCACTCACTCCAACCTTTAACGGTGTCAATTATGCCCTGCTAGATAAGCTTGGCAGTATTCAATGGCCTTGTAATGAACAAGCACCCGAGGGTACACCTGTGATGCACATAAGTGATTTTGTGGGCAAACAGGGTAAATTTGCGATTACTGAATATGTTGCTACCCCAGAAAAAGTCAATAAACACTTTCCCTTGTTGTTAACCACCGGACGGATTTTGAGCCAATACAATGTAGGGGCGCAAACCCGGCGTACCGACAACCAAATCTGGCACGAAGAAGATAGACTAGAGATCCATCCCCACGACGCCGAGGAACGGGGCATTACACCAGGAGATTGGGTAGGCATTGCCAGTCGCGCTGGCACGACTGCACTACGTGCTACAATCAGTAAGCGTATGCAACCCGGTGTAGTCTATACGACCTTCCATCATCCCTTAAGTGGTGCCAATGTAGTGACGACCAACAATTCAGACTGGGCCACCAACTGCCCAGAATATAAGGTGACTGCGGTGCAGGTGACTCAGGTCAGTGAACCCGCTAAATGGCAGGCAGAATATCGAGAGTTCACCGCCCGTCAGCACCATTTTTTGAATAAAGCATCAGAGCCATTCAATGACATCAGTTAAGCCAGCCGAAGAACAAGCTCGACATCTTGAAGCTAAATCAGGGTTTTGCCTTAATTTCTAGTCGGGCCAGCTATGAGATGGTGAGTAAAGCGAGTCGTGTGGGTATGAGATATCTAGTGGCGGTATCGG
>Ga0307492_10000230_pt1 | contig 24154 bp, 24 predicted proteins | sample SI3LmetaG_FD_202365 | JGI IMG/M metagenome (GOLD analysis project Ga0307492, IMG submission 202365) | Sea-ice brine microbial communities from Beaufort Sea near Barrow, Alaska, United States - SI3L | ecosystem: Environmental > Aquatic > Marine > Coastal | place: USA: Alaska | collected 2017-05-06 | reverse complement strand
AAATGTTTTAGTAAATTTATAAAAGTCAAAATTACACATACATACTTAAGTAAAAAGCATTGGGAGTATCTTCCTTTAGAAGTGTGTTAATTGTAGCTTTTGTAACGGCGAACGGAAGTTTAAAATCCTCTATTCTAAAACTCAGCTTTAAATCTGTTTCAGGATCTTGCGAGACAGTTTTTAACATATTCAATTTCATAACAACAATTTCGATGTTGTGCTTAAGTTGTCTTACTCCTGATTTACCATCTTTATCCTTGACGGCATCTTTTTCCGATTTCTTAATCAAATTATCAACAGCGTCATCCGTGAATGTTATCTCATTCACGAGTCCCAGCTTTTCAAGAGTTCTCGGTACAAGATGTTTGATTGCGATTGCTTTCTTTTCTTTTTGCGAATAACCACTTACTTTGATTATTGGAATACGATCTCTCAGAGTCCTGTCAAGAAGTTCGATATGATTTAGAGAATAAATGAACCAAATATTTGAAAGATCAATGGGGAATTCTGTGGACAAATACTTATCGTAAAAGTTGTGGTTTTGGGTGAAGTCGGTAATGTGTAAAAGAAGTTGGCTGATTTCAGCGCCGTACGGAGTTTTAGATATCTTGTCAAACTCATCAAAGAAAATGATTCCATCGTTGCAGTTAAGTTTTCTGAGAGCGTCCACGATAGCACCCGGCGTACTACCTTCGTAAGTGTAGCCGTGGCCATCCAAGAAAGAACTATCCTTTGCGCCACCCAATGATATTTGGACCATTGGCAATTTAATTGCATTTGCCAATGATTGAACTAAAGAAGTTTTTGCAGTACCTGGCGGACCAACAACAGCCAGACCCGATCCTTTTGATTCTGGATTAGTTAACTTACTATTTAGTACGAAGAGAAGTTGCTCCTTTACCTGGTCAAGTCCGTACACATCCCGATCAAGTTGTTTTTGCACAGCCGAAAGATATTTCATTATCTGTCGAGCATCTTGAACTTTAGCAGATGAATCGTGAGGTTGAAATGGCACACTTAACGCACATGAAAGCCATTCAGTAAGTTTAGGATGTTCCGAAGAAGACGTACTCAACGAAGAAAGGTGTGTGTATTTCCTGTATAAAACTCCCTTGTTTAATTTGGGTATGTTTGCATCCAAAATTCTATATTTCATCGGAATTGCATCGCCAATATCTGATATCGACTCTTCTATTTTTTCATATTTGGAACATTTTGAATCGGACATTTTGTAATTTTTGTAACGTCTAAGATCTTCAAGAATATCCGTTTTTGTTGACATGTGTTCGAACGTGTTTGGGTACAAGTTTTCAAATATATAGATTTTTTCAACAAGTTCACATTTTTCCTTGAAAGGCATGTTTGTTTGTAACACACGTGAAACAGTCGGAAAAACATTTATTTTGTCAAGGATCTTTTCGAATTGTGGTGTGTATTTTTTAACTTCCTTTTCAGAAAGACCGGTCTTCCATTTTGTACCCTTAGCACGGGCTCTAGCTTTTTTAACAGCTCCTTGCGATTTTTCCATCATGGAATCGACTAGATTTTCTATTGCGTCGTCCATGCCACCATTTTCAGGGTTGTAGTCAGATTCAGATTCAGATTCAGATTCATCTGAGTCTTCGTCGGATTCATCGGTGTCGTCGGATTCATCTGAGTCTTCGTCGGAGTCATCGGATTCTTGAACTGTGATGTCAGATTTACGCACTTGACATAGTCGTGTGCTTCTCCTGAGCTTTTCAGATTTTTTTACTTTGGATTTTTTCGAATCATCAAGAACAAATTCATCATCGGAATCTGATAAATTTAATTCATCACCAGTGTGATCCAGTTCACTTTCAGATTGGTCATCGCAAAGATCTAAGTGATCGATGTCGTCATCTGAGGAATTACCACCTTGGGATTTCTTTTCAGACGAGAAAAACACTTTTGTCTTTTTCTTTTTTCGAGACTTCCTGGGATCCAAGCCTAAACTGCGTTTTCTTTTCGATCGAGTTAACATATTTTTTCCTTGATGTATATATTTAATTTTGTGTTATATTAAGAATAAAAAAAGAATATTTATTGTAATTTATGATGGTTCATTTACATGATGTTTGAACCAAGATCAGTTAATGGATACATGTCTTCCACTGTGGAAATAGTAGCATTTATTTTGGATTTCCAACAACCAAGATACTCAGGATTATTCCTCATACCTGCCGGACAACCCATGTCGTTTTTAACACAGACAGCTTGACCCACAGAATTGGTTTTTCGGGTGTACCCAGGTGAACACTTAACAAGTTGACATTGCTCAATAGAATCAGACGGGGAACATGCAAGATATCCTCGGTAACATGTTTCAGCCATTGGGTTATCAGCCATCCCATTGGGACAATTAGCTACGCACGACATTTTTTTAGTTGTTTCGTCATACGAGCCACGGGAGTATCCTGATGGGCACATATAACAGTAATCTTTTGTAGAACTAATATTTTCCCATCGATCATCAACACCAAATTGCGCAATTGCGTTATTAGGTCGGGAGTTGGGCCTTTTGTACAAGTCAGCTAAACTCGGATGTTCATAACATTGCTTGATACATAAATTACTCTGACGCGTAAATCCGGGTTTGCATCCGCTGGACCCATCCCACTCAGTGAGTAAAGTTTGTTCTTCTTCGGTGACTGAACCGGAACCTTCTTGCTGCCTGATTGTAATTACATTTACGTTAGAACTTGTTGATCGCACGTACAACACGTATAAAAATGCTAAGAATGCACACAACAGTACGCCGTAGAATAAATATTCGAACGCTTCTTCTGCTTTCATTATTAATAGTTATATTATGTGTTTGAAAAAAATAATTATTTGGATATTCTACAACTTGACAATTTTGCTTAGTTGCTTCTTGATTCTTGCTCGGTTAAATCCTTTTTCGTTGACCAACCATTCAAGCAACATGTTTGCTTTTTTCTTGTTGGTGAAAGAGTCTTCATCTTCGTTGTGCCATTCCAGGTTGTTGAGGTTGCAGGTTTTTTTAAAATGATCAATTGCCTTTTTAACTTCCTTGTCTTTGAATTTATCCTTGAGGATTCCGGACTTAATCTTTGCGATGACAGTCTTGGGACCAATTCTGTAAAAGAGTTTCTTGACCTTGTCTTTGTACATATCCGTACCAAGTACGATTCCGGTTTGGATGAGCTGCTCTTGAGTGATTTTTTTCTCTTCTAAGATATCAGTAAGATAGAAACGGTTGTACTTCTTCGTACGTGTGTTCTTCTTGATAAGGGTTGAGGCTCCAAACAACAACGCATCTGCATCAGAGGAAAGTACGGCATCGGCTTCCGAAACATCGTCATGGGTGAGTCTTGCGGCCAAGCATTCAGCTTCGGTTCCCTTGGGAGCTTCAACCCACTTGATGTCCAGAAGGTTAAGAATAAGTTTGATGTCATTTACCATCCAAGACTGAAGTGTGAATGCGATCTTCTCCTGCTTTTCGATTTCCTTCTTCTTTTCGGATGGAGTTAGAGTTTTTTCTTCCTCTTCGTCGGAGTCAGTTTCTGAGAACAAGTCTGAATCGCTACCGGAGTCTTCCTCTTTTAACTTCTTGATTTTTGCTTTTGCCTTTTCGCGTTTCTTCCTGCGTAGTTCAAGCTCTTGAAGTTTGAGAGGGTTGTGACAATCCGTGTTCTTCAGTTTCTCTGGATCGAAATCAAATACCCAAATAGTGTCAATCTTGTTGAGCTTATATTTGATGATGTTCGCGATAATAACGGAAATGTGAAGAGTGGGTTTCCCAGAAGGATCCGTTAACCCCTTGACTGAGGCCATACCTAACGCAGCTCGGTAAAGTTCCAAGCTTGCATCAACAGCAAGAACCATGTTCTTGAGATCTTTGAGAGTTACTTCCTCCCATTTTGAAAAAACTTTAACGAAACATTTGACTCCCATTTTGTTGTAGTATATTTATGTAGTATATTACATTAATATCGGAATTCAATTTTGGCAAAAAAAATGTTATTTTCATGCGTTTAAGTAGATTGCATACTTAATGTGTCTTAATAAAAGGCCACTTAGGCCAGTCATCAACAGGATCGTTGCTAAGATTAGAGGTTGCAAACATCCAACCAACAACAAACATACTTGCACCAACCCAAGAGTTGCAGATGGGTGACATCCATCCGTGTTTCGAATCATTGGGATTTCGAGGGTTGGGTGCCAGTTGGTGTTGAATCATAACTAGTCCAATAATCATAACAACAATAGATGCTACTCCGAGGCCGAGTCTTAGTCCGTTCATTTTTTTAAATTAAAGTTTATATACTTGAGAAGATAATATATGTAAATAAAAAAATGAACGAAGGTAAGTGAGATTTATGAAAGTTGGGAATCAGCGATAACGTAGAGGTGATTAGTCACGCTCAAAACCCCAGTTGTCATACTCTTCAGGGTAGTGATCCTCACGGTAATAATCTTCTTCGGATTCTTCGATGTCGCTGGGGTGTTCGGAAAGCCAACATGGATTGCACATACAACGTACCAACTTGTGTTCGCCTTGGATGGCTTGGGCAATAGTGTCACGAGGCACGTTCCAGTACGAGAAGAAATCGATCCAATCTAACTTTCCGATATATATACACCGGAGAATTACACGTAATGTTTGATGCCAGTTGATTCCACACTTAATGAGGTGCCAATATGCAACGATGGGATACACAAACCGACCTACCACAGTCATTGCGTCGTCTAGGTATTGGTCTTCTTCATTGTAGATTTTCACTTCTTCATGACTGTTTTTCCAACAGTTTTGAACGATGTGAAGTGCTTCGGGAATCTGGTAGATAATCTTCAAATGCTTGAAGTCACTGTGAGCGGAAGCCACGCATGCCATGGACGACGTGTCCATGAACGAAGTGAAAATATCACTGACCCCCCTGAATGCGATGAGGCGAATTAGTACGGACTCTAGTGGAGGTGGTATCTGTTCCTCACAAGACTTGTGGAAGTTTAGCCCGAGCATCATCTTGAGCATATGTTGCTCGGAAATTTGCATACGACTCGGTCTCACCCACCTAACCCTGGGAAGCTTGGAGAACTTCCTATCAATGAGTGATCTTTTAAGTAAAGGCCATTCCTTGGATTCCACGGGGATCGGAATTCTTGGAGGGATTCCCCACAACCTAGGAGCGATGGGCTCCTTGGTCTTTTTTTCGTCTGTTTGGGTTTCAGCCGGCGGCATGCTCAAAAGCAGCCGAAGTTTTCTTGGGTATTTGCGTTTAGATTCCATTTTTTTTGATTTATTGATAAAACTGTATATGTTAATTCGTAAAATTCAATTTTTTTTGCATGGGTATCTTACTAATTTTCTGGGCTGTTTTGTCAACAGTTTTGTTTTATCCTTATTGGGAAATCCCAATGTGGATTTAGTCTTTTGAAATACCAAATACCTCAATATAGCTTTGACGAACATATAAAGAAAAATTGAAATATCTATATTAAGTTATACAACTTAACTTTAACACCAACATGTCATCAACTCAGTCAACTTCAATCTCGTCATTTGCACCACCACGAGTGGTGCGGCAGGTCTCTCCCGTGGCTTGGGAACAACAACAGCGCATTAAACCGCATTACCCTTGTGAAGGAAATGAAGAATCAACCCATCGAGCATATTTATCCATATGGCACAGATCTGAACCCTTGGGCAATCAAGTCCATGGAGTCTGAGAATGATGCTGGAAAGATTTCCCTAGATGAAGCTATTTCCATTCACATCATCACAAACGCACTATCCACAAAATTGAACATTTCGTACGAAGGCGACATCCCTGGCCACGGTGGTAAGCCCGACTTCATTGTTCGGTTGGGTACGAATCTTCTTATTATGGTGAGTACCACCCGATCATTTCGGCTAAGTTGGAGCCCAGTTCATAAGAAGCTCATTGATGTGTTTGATTATGATGAGGCTTTGAGACTTATGACTAAGAAGCTGTCAGGTTTGTCACATTGTATTGAATACTCAGCTGCGTTTGCCAACAATCTTTATCAAGCATCCAAGATCAACAAGCCCAAGAAGTACAAGGTCCGTCCTATTCTCCACGTCCTAGCGCCAAGCAACCGAAACATGAAGTTGGTTCTTCGAGCTTACCGAGACATACTCGCAGCCAAGAAGATCAGAGGAATATCCAAGATCCTGGTAGTTGTATCGCTGGTGCGTGATCCTATTTATTGTTAATTCTTTTTTTTTTTTAAAAAATTGAAATTTTAAGCCCTGATATACATCAACTTAGTTACTCTACAAACATCATGCACACTCAAAATCTTGATATTGTTATTGTTGATGGGGTTCATCCCGAACCCCAACCCGAGGAGGAAAAAGACCTGCGGCACCCGCGGTCACGCCAGTCACATAGACAGGCTATTTCCCTCTTCAGTTCTCTAAAGCCACATAGGCTTGACGAGGACGAAGAAAACCCTTTGCTTGGAGAAGTAAAGGTTGATCCCGACGATCAAAACACCCACGAGTATTGGGCAAAAATGCACTGGGATCAAAAGTTCAAAGCTCCCAGGAACTCCACACCCATCTCTCTTGTCCGGGCGTGCCGACTCGGTTTGATTTCTCCCGACGATTGGAGTCGTTTCTCAGAGTTTATCGACGGACTTGGTAAAATGGATTTCGCACTCAGTAATGAGAGAGAGACGTATTTGACTCCAATCAAGTACCACAAACCCGGCACACTAACCCCAGGTTTGTACTGCGTCGCAGCATCTTTCCCACTGACTATGGCTTCCTTTGTTATGTGGGCTGCAGTCAAACGCTTCATCGCTAAAGCTCGCACGTTAGGAAGACTAGGAGCTATGGTGGTGTGGTTTATGTCTGCGTCCGGTTTCATTTCCAAGTTTCACAGCTACATTACGACGGTGCATGCCCGTGAGTTTATTGAGATAAACCGACGTCTCCGACTGAAGTCACTTCGGTTGGATTTGAACAACACGATGACCGAGGAGAAGTACGACGTGTATGAAACCAAGTGCGTTGATGAGAACATCCCCTCGGTCGCTCGAACTCTTCACGGAGCTCAAGGATTACTCATGAAAACATTCACATCAGCCAAGGCCAACTTTGATGAAGCAGTTACGGATAATCCACCCGATGGTGATGAAGTTTGGGTTCCGGTCGAAGGCTATCACATAGATATGTCTGAGATCGGAGCGCTTATGGATCATCTCAAGAGTCACGGTGTTTCTGTTCCTGAAATCCCTACTCTGAAGATGATTCACGACATCGACCTTGCCGCTTGGATGAATGTGGACATCGCCGAGGTTGATCCCGAGGACTACGAGGACTACGAGCACACCGTGTACGGCGAGTACGAGGAAGAAGACGACGAGGAAGAAGACGACGAGGAAGAAGAAGACGACGAGGAAGAAGACGACGAGGAAGAAGACGACGAGGAAGAAGACGACGAGGAAGAAGACGACGAGGAAGAAGACGACGAGGAAGAAGACGACGAGGAAGAAGACGACGAGGAAGAAGACGACGACGACGACGACGACGAGGAATAATCTCTTTCCGACTCTCCCGACTCTCCCGACTCTCCCGACTCTTTCCGACTCTCCCGACTCTCCCGACTCTCCCGACTCTTTCCGACTCTCCCGACTCTCCCGACTCTTTCCGACTCTCCCGACTCTCCCGACTCTCCCGACTCTCCCGACTCTTTCCGACTCTCCCGACTCTCCCGACTCTGCCTTTCTGCCTTTCTGCCTTTCTGCCTTTCTGCCTTTCTGCCTTTCTGCCTTTCTGCCTTTCTGCCTTTCTGCCTTTCTGCCTTTCTGCCTTTCTTTTTTATTAAAAAAAAATATATCAGGATAAAATATACATTCATCTTGTACACCAATCCAATCATGAACGAAGAACAAAAAATCAAAGAACCTCAGTTCGTCCACTTGGGCGAAAAGTCTCCAGATACTCGATGCGAGTACCCTGAAGAAAATAATATCGAAAGCCACGTAGTCTTCGATGTTGCTCACCAAAGGATTCTCGTTGAGTCTGGTGATTGAATCATCTTTGGATTTGACAAAAAGGTTCGGGACGTCGTTTTTTCTCTGGGTGTGTTGTCTTTAGTTGAAGGTGAACATGACGACCAAGACATTGACTCTCCCAATATGATCGGTGTCATTGTTGCCGATGGAGTCACTTTGCAAACTCTCGCACTGACTCTTCGCCACCCACCACATTGTTCCGGACATCCCGAAAAATGGTGGCTTCTTGAAATTGACGTAGATTTCATCCCACGTGAACTCATTGACATCGAAGAAACTCGTTGCCATGGAGACTGCGGGAAGCGAAACGCACCTTACACAAAGTCTTCAATCCAATCTCCTCGCAAGAAGGCAAAGAAGTACGAAGGAAAGTTCGTCTTCGAGCCATCCCGATCATTTCAGGTCGGGGAGCAAAAGACTGGGAAAGACTCTGACACCGACGATGAAGTTCCAGACAAGACTGACGCACCCATCGTGCGTTCTCTGATCGAAGTTGCTGACGTTGACGTGGTCACGCCCATCGATCCTCTTGTAGAGGCGGCAGCCAACGCTAACTCAGATGTCTAATCTAACAATCACATTTTTTTTTCGTGATCGTCTTTCTTCTTTTTTTGCGTGAAAAAAATAATTTTTATTTAATCAAAGATTTTCAGTCAAATTACATTCGACGAATTTCGCACTTTCCTCCAGAGCACGCAACTGTTTGTGAGATCTTCACATTGTTTTTTTTCTCCGTGAAATCAACCCAGGGAACATCCACATAGGTTCTTCGCAGATCGCACCATTTCTTCCAACCGTCAACATCCTTTAGACAATATGTCATCTTCTGAATATTTCCTCCGAAATATCTGCGGGAGAACTTTTTGGCTCGTTCAACGAATAACCTTTTATCCATAAGATTCTTGAGAGCGTCGATCTGACTTTCAAGTTTCAAGTTTTGATCCTTGAAGTCTGGAATATCCAAAGGTGTACCACGTTCTTGAGCCGCGTCACACGCGTCGAATAGATCGTTATCAAATGCTTGCAAAGCATGGACAATGAGTCCTGAGCTAAACATCGCACCATCTCCGTACATCTTGACAAGCTCCTCGGGAGTATGAACACTGGTGAAAGGGCATTGCTTATAGATTTTATCACCAGAGGCTGGCAACAAACTGACTCCTGCGAAATTCTCACGGTTTTCGTAGATGAAATCAGAGACCGCATCCCATTCATCTTCCTTGACTGAAATGGTATTCGATACGTTGTGTTGGAGATAGGGCTTTACGCATAAGTCAACATCACGACCTTCTTGAACCCAGTTCTCTTGTACGAGCTTAACGTACTTAAGTAGCTGCAAAGCATCGACATCCACCTTGGTGAGTGCATCTTCGGGAGTTTCACATAGAAATGTGGCGACGTTGTCTGTTTTGTTTGCGGACCAAACAGATTCTTCCACAGCATCTGGGTTGTGCTTCTGAAAGAACTTACCAGGCTTTTCCAACTTGTTGATTTGAACTCGTCGGAAGTATCGTTTGGAATGTGAAGGATGAATTCCACTGGAAGTCCCAAGGATACACGATGTAGATCCGGCGGGTTTCACACAAGTGGTTCTCGCAGAAGGATTAATGCCAATTTGCTTGGCAATTCTTTTGTTTGTTTCCTTAACAATTCGAGCACCCTTGCGGAGAACTTCTGGGTTGAATGCGATCTTTGGATTATCACACATTCCTGTCATGGATACTCCTAGCAAAGCTTCACGTTCAATGATTCTTTGGGATGCTTCGGAAAGATATTCGAACTTGGTGTAGCCGGCTTGAAGAGTTCCCAGGATAGCTCCTGCTCGACACGCGTCGTAGAATTCTTCGGGAGACTTGATATCCTTCATGTTAATCTCGCAAAGGTTGCAAGCTTGAAAGCCCACCTCTCCAGTCTTTTCGTCAACCGGATAGAGAGCGATTTCACAGTTGTGTACATAGAATCCGTTAGCATCAAATGCATGAATGTCTTCCACGGCACAATCGTAAACATCACAGACTTCATCCTTGACAATTTCAGTGATCTCAACAACATACTTGGATCCCGAAGGTCTTCGCTTATAGGAAGAGAGAATTGTCGCAAGCTTCTCAGTTTTCGGAGATTCGTGGAAACCTACACGTTCCTGATAAACTTTCATACTAGATCGAGAAATGATAAGTTCATGAGTTGCCTTACAATGGAAGAGTTTCAGACCCCCATTTCCATCAGGGAGCATTCGCTCTCCTTCAGGCATGCGTTCCTGGTAGATCTTTCCATAAATACCCAAGCGAAGAGCCATACGCTGAGCTCGCTTAAGTGCGTGTAATCCAACGGAAACAAGTCGAATGCTTACGCCTTTGTTTTGAGTTCCCTGTACCGAACCGTCAGCATCAAACCAGCCTCGAAGGAAACCTGCTTGAAATTCCAAAGATTCTTTTTCAACTTCTTCGGTTAGAATCTTTCCACGATTGATGTATTTCTTGGCAATGCGGAAGAGTTCTCTATTTTGAATTGTAATTTTTCCAACATCTACACACGAGGATTCACAACCGCCTTTGGAATGGCTGGTAAGCATATTGAGCTGTTCAAGATATTTGTTAGCCATCTCTTGCATTTCGTGGCGAGTTTCGCCCCAGTAGCAAAGGTATGCACTCTTCCTAGGATAATGGAATGTTCCATTACCGTAGAGAGATCCTAGAATCCAGCCCTTAGCGAAGTCATCAGATTCAGTATTGATCTTGCAATCGGAAGAACTGTGATCGTGAACATTAATTTTATCACCAACTTCGAGATCCTTAATCTCCACCCACTCATCGTCGGCGGTCATAATCTTGTGATCCTCAGTGGCTCGGACTTCGAATCCTTCATCAGTGATGATCTTGTAGACTTGTTTGGTTCCTGATTTGAAGAAGCCAGTTTTGCATTCGTAAGATTTGCCATCCACAATAGCTGTGAACGGGATGTCAAGAAGATCCTCGGCTTGTTTGGAACCCTCTGAAGTGAGAACCCAAGTGTCGCCTGGAACACAACAAGGATTGTATACGATCTCAGTACTGTCAGCCCAAACGAAGCCAGGCTCGCCGAAGTTTTTGACTGATTCCATGATCTTTTGGAAATCTTCTTTTTTGGTTTCTTTTCTTAGCAACAACGCTGAGTTATTGGCTCGACCACGTTGAGGGTTGTCGATAAACCAATTTCCAGTTTTGGCAGTTACCATCTCTTCGTCATCCGAACTAAAGACCGAAATCAGAGCTGAACGCCTAATTCCACCAGCCAGTACGGCGTCGGAAGCGTTGCAGATAATATCGTGAGCGTCAATGGGACGCAGCTTAGTCTGTCCTTGGGAAATGCAACGATCAAGAAGTTTCTTAATTAGTTCCAAAGATTTCTTAAGAGGCGTTGCCCCGGGAGCGGTACCTCCCATGTCGCTAATGGGACTGCCCTTAGGACGAATCAATGAGAAGTCAAAGACCAAGTCCTTACCTGCGTATTCGGGAAATGGCTGATCTTCGGTAAAGTAACTTGAAAGTAGCGCACCGACGGAATCGGCCCACCCTTCAATGGAATCTTCAACGATGATCAGAGTTGTTTTCTGATCTTCTTTGATGGGAGCAATGTCAGGTAGCTGAGCCACATGATGCTTTTGGACGCTGAAACCAACGCCACACCCACATAGCAATAGCCACATAGCTTCTTGAAACATGCGAGGATATGAACAGAAACTGGCAATACAGTTGTACATTCTCGCGTGTTTATTCAGGATGGCAGGACCGCCAAATTGAAGAGCTCTTTGAGAGCCAAGAACCTTTTTGTTAAGTACAGCAGTCTTGGCGAATTCATAGTCGTCCCAAATATCATCCAAGACCTTCACATACTTTTTAGCATGCATCTGATCGAAGACTCTATCAACCTGTTCGTCCCACGTCTCCCTTCGACGTTTCTTAGGGACATAGCGGCTATACCGCGAAATACGAGTAAATTCTTGAAGTGCTTTAGACATTTTTGGTTTATTTTTGTGGTATAATAATGTTAGATATAAACTTTAAATATGTTTTTCAATTTTAACATTAAAAAAAAAATGTACTACACAAAGCACTGGTTTATTGCAGGGTGTGTAGGGTGGGTGGTTGGTTAGGATGGTGTGTGGTTTGATGATGAGTTTGAGAAATCGCCAGGAAAGAAGGTCCTTCTCTTTGATGTCCGGGAAATCCTCAAACTCGCCTTGGGTAGCTGAGTAAAGATCCTCTTCGATGAGCTTCCAAGTTTCTTCATCCAAATTGGCTTTTCGAGGCTGGTGTAGTTGGTGGAGAGCTATGGTATGCCAGAGGTGGTGTTGTGTTGCGAACATCTTGCGAAGAGCTTCGGGCTCATCCTCGTCGAATAGAATGTCGGACGTGACGTCTAGATTGCCGTTCCAGAATCCATTGGCGAGATCGTCCTTGTACTTGAGAAAGAAGTCGACGCTCTTGCTAGCTCAAACGTCGATCCATTCTTGGTCGCTAGGTCGGAAGCTGATATCAACGGCGATTGTAAGTCCTAGAGGTTCAGCTGCAGCTTTGAACTTCTTCTCCATCATCGCTACGAACTTTTTGTCAGGCTCTTGACCACAATGGGTACATTTAAATGCAAAAATTTTAGCGTGTGTCAACTTGGTATGTTTTGTTAGATTTCCGTTGTTTGAAAATATCTTTTTGCATTTTTTACAGGTGAACTTAGACTCTCTTGCTCTTTTTTGTTTCGCTTTTATTTTGCATTCATCACACGTTTTATATTGTTTTTAAGTTTTGGGATTCTTACTAAAATATGGTTTTAACATATGTGATTTACAGCATGAGCACCAAAACAACCCTTTTTTAATAAGTTTCATTTCGTACTATTTCGTACTATTTCGTACTATAATATATTTTTTTTCATTTTCATAACATATTTTAATATGTTAACTATTTAGCACTCATTAATATACACAAATTAATACAAAAATGGGCTTTACTGACTTTCTACAAAAAAATAGAAATACTATCATAATTATTGTAATTATTTTGGTAATTCATTATTTTCTCATATTGAGAAATAATACTCAAATATATAATTTTGCCATAACCGGCTTCTGGAAAGCTGATAGTGAATTTCTTCAAGATGCGGGGTTAACATCCTTTTTATTATATTTTGCACCAACCGATTGGAAAGGTTCGAGAGCTTGCTATTTACTTGCCGAGAAAGGTGATGAATTAGTTGTAAACGAACCATGTTCGGTGGTTATTTCGCAAACGTGGAAACTGGGAAATTGGAGTACAGAATTCTGCGTGAAGACTTATGATATTTTGTTCAAAGATCTTGAGAGTGGCGATATGCCGAGTAGACAAACTGTAAACTTTTATCCCAAAACTGGGAAACTTATCATGTCCAAGGGAGATGTCATCTACGGAATCTTTTACAAGGATGCTTTCTTAACAGATACAATGTATCAGGCTAATAAAATTAAACCTGAAGAGGAAGTTGAAGAAGAGGATGAATAAAAAAAGTTTTAACATTTTAGAAATCCTAGACCTTTTGGATTCGGGTTAGTGCTTTCATGAGATCTTTTAAAGTTCTCATAACCAGGTTTGAATCGTACTTGAAGTACATTATCTCATGTGTACCAACGTAATGTTGAACGAAAACAGCTTCATCAACCCCAAAGATCCACATGTACATTTGAATTTGTATCTGCTCATAGAGAGGAATCTTGTCGAACAGTCGGTTTTGTCGATTTTTGATTTCAATGATGAATTTTTTGCCGAGATGGTTTGTGTACATCCCATCAATTTTTCCATAAATTCTCCATGGAATTTTGCCAACCATTCCGATGAACTTACCGGAACCCTTCTGCGATTCGGCAACAGTTCCATGAAGTTGAGTTTTAAGCCATTCGAAAACTAGGTTCTCGTGTTTCTTACCATGTTCTTTGTAAATTTCGGATTTAATGTACTTTTTGATTTCTTCTTGGAGTGCAGGCTTGGATTCTTCATCTGAATCGGGATCAGAGTCTGAATCGGGCACCAGTACTTCAGTTAGCTCCTTGCAGAGATCGTTAGAATTGGCGACGTCCACCCGTTTCAAGTATGTCTTGATGTTAATTCCTTTGGACTTAAGTTGACGGGTAACTTCTTTTTTGATTTTTTCTTTGTGAGTTTCAACTTTGGTTTTGAAAAATCTTTTCTGGTATTTTCTTAGACAGTCGTCACTGTCCTGGTATGGATTTTGATCCACAACGGCGGCAATATCTGAAACTGCAATAAAGTAACTCATTTTTTCGATTCTTAATGTTTGTATATTCTTGTTTGTTTAAATTCAATTTTCGCTACGAAATTACACATGCGGAACTCCGATCTGCACTCATGGCTGATAACTTCTCATTAATGAGTAAAAGTTTATCTTGGACGGATTTTCTTGATAAATTCTTTTTGTCTGTTGAGGTTAAAAATTTAATGGGGCTGCTCTTGGAGAATTTATACTTGGTTATTTCAAGTTTTTTTGAAAAGTTTTTTTTGAATGCAGCCTTCAATATTCCTGTATATTCATCAATGTACTGATTCAATACATATATTTTTCTTTTGGTTTTGTGAAAAATAAGAATAATGTAAAAATTGGCACCAGTTCGTCGATTAGAAACCCTAAATGGAATGTTAAAGACCATAACTTTTGGCGAGGAGTCATTTCCCAAAATAAATCGCAACATGTCTTCTTTCGCATATGTCACCATTTTGACCTCACCCGTGTCAACGGTAATTTTGTGAATTAAAGGGAAAGATTTCTCTTCACAAATTGGATATTCTTGAAAGATCACGTTTTTTGGTTGGATCGTCGCTGATGATGAAACAATGAGTTTTTGCATATTTTCACAAGATCTAACATGTGTTATTTCATCGTGGAACATTTCATATTTACACGGAGCGACTGTTGATGATTCCATTTTAATTCATCGAAATAATTATATTACTGGCTGTTCTTCTATTTAGAATATTAAGGTAAATTACTCATAAAAAAAGATATAATATCTTATTATCTTAATAACATGACTGATTCTCGCCTAGCAGTATTTTGGGTATCTGAATTTTCCGCAAAATTCCAAAACTGGGGATTTTTTGGGATGCTCCTGATTGAAAACATGCTATGTTTTGATTAAAAAGCTTTCGTTATATTATTCATTCTATTTTTCATTTTAGTTCAATAATATACATTAGTAATTTAAAAAAAATGAGTAACCAAAGAAGACATCGTAGACTGTCAAGCCGCAGGTCAAGCCGCAGGTCAAGTGAACCAGGTGAAGGACCAAGTGAAAGCTGGGGTATGTGGTGCATAAAAAATAGATTAACATGCCAGGCGTTGGGCATTTTCGTTGCAATCATAATTGGAATGTTACTCCTTTGGTGGTTTTGTTCAACTGAGTTGGGAGGACCTCTGTGTAGCATAATGAGCGGGTTGTGGGCTGCTTTAAAATGGGTGATAGGAGCCGTGGGTTCCGTGTTCTCAGCAATTATACCAGGTTAGAGATCATCATCATCACAATAAATCGGAGCCATTGCTGGTGCTCTGGCTTTCCGATCCCAAATTCCACTAAATGCGTTTTTCGGTTTGAAGTGTGATCTGCGATGCGCAGAATCATGAATGCTCATTGCAATTGTTCTTGAACGTAAAACAGAAACCAACTTTGGTTCGGGATCTCCGTCTTTTTTGTCTTGAATAATCAAATGTTCAAATACATCTTTGGTTCCGATGGATATGCGATCCATGTACTCAGCGGGAACACTCCAGAGCTCGAAAGAATTTCTAAACGATTCTCTGTTTTTCAAGAGGGATTTCACACACTCGACCAAGATGGGGTCGTTGCGGTTTACCTTTACATCATCAGGCCTAAGCTTATGTTCAGTACTAAAGTACAACTTTATGTAAAGCTGCTTCAACCTAAGAAGCCCCCTCTCGTCTTTTGCAATTATTGTTTCGAAACTCATTTTAAAAATTGGATATGCGTGTAATATAAGTATATATTACATATTCTTTAATCAATTTTTATTACAAAAAAGATGAATTGCGCCTGTGGTAAACCAATGCACAACTTTAATCTCGAAGATCTTAAGTTGGACATACCAACTGAATTAATTCTTGAGATATACAAATTTCTCAACAACTCCGCCAAGTTCTCCGGGGTGTTTGACCACCCGGCAAACGGCGGAACCCACCCAATCTGCAACAATTGTAAAAATGTTTTGGAATACCAATGTTTGATGATGGATACCAACATGGCTTGTTGCTCGCACGACGGTTGTCGACGAACTATCTTCATGAATATTTAGACTGAAGTCTTTTCGTCTTCTACCTTGGGCTTTCGCCTCTTGTTCTTCCTAAAGACCCGGGGTCGCGGGATAAATCCCATGATCTGCAAAGCCTTGTTCTGACGCTGCTTGATCTTCTTGTCGTTCTTCACGACCGTCCAACCATCTCCATCATTTTCGGGGGTTTCATTCTTGAAAATATCCTTGTCGGACTGCTTGTCGATGAAAATGTCATGCTGAGCAAGCATCTTATCCTCGTTGCCAAATCGGAGTTCTTCCCAATCCCATCCGATACATTCATCAGCCTTGACAAGTGCGTTTTGGAGTTGGAGAGACCACTCCAAAAACTTAGGATCGTCCTTCTTCTTGAATGGATAGCCACGCCTCTTCCGGTGGTAGAGGAAAGATGCCGCGGGCTTAGAAATTCCAAAGAAAGACATGACAATACATAACCTTTCTTCGTAGGGAACATAACCAGCGTTTTTCTTTTCCGTGGAACTCATTTTTGGAATTTACCTTGATATACTTTCTATAAGTATAATGTTTAGAGGTTTTTCCAACAAAGGGTTTATTTTTCGTTTTCTTTTTCTTTTTCGTTTTCTTTTATAAATAATGTTAAACATTAGAAAGGGAGTTATGTATAGTTTTCTGAAAGCAACCATGGAAAAGAAAGAAAAGAAAGAAAAGAATGCGTTCGTTTGGCTATTGATGCTCGGCGACGAGTACTTGGCTGGTGCTTTAGTTTCAGCATGGAGCTTTCGCAAAAAGGCAACTGTACATGATTTGGTAGTCATGGTAACTCCCGATATTTCTCAAGATGCTAGGGACATTTTGGGAAAAGTATTTGATGTCGTAGTTGAAGTGCCTTACATAGAGGTAAAATCAACTCCAATGCGAACTCAGAAACAGTCGGATGTTTATAATTCTTGGATAAGTAAATCATACACCAAGTGGAACGTGCTGTCATTGGTTAACTACGATAAAGTATGTATGATTGATGCAGACATAGTTATTTTAACAAACATCGATGACTTGTTTGAACTCGAAGCACCCGCCGCAGTGTTCAAAAGTTCATACGCAAGATTGTACGACCCATACAAAAATCCCAAACATGGTGACAAAATTACACCAAAACAAATATGGCAAGGGTTGACTAAATCTAGTTTTGTTGCAACTGCTTACATGATATTGTTGCCAACATCCATGGAATATTACAAGGGTCTAATTAAAATGCTTCAGAAATCACAACCGTATGGATTTCCTAAGTGTTATTATGGCCACGACGAACAGTCTATTTCACATTATCTAAGTTGCTATAAAAACGGACCAAAACTTAATTGGTCCGCCATAGATCCTGTGTACGGGTTCAACATTGGGAAGTACAAGATGATAAAAAAAGGGGAAGTTCCAAAGATTATTCATTATATCAACAAACCCAAACCATGGCTAATGAAAGATAGTTGGTCAGACTTGGATGTTTGGTGGTCTATTTGTCGTGACATGGGTTTCATACCATGGAATAAGATTAAAATCGATCAGGAAAAAATCCAAGAAAAAAACAACACCAAATGTTTTGTTTGTAAGCAATTTAGAAAATCTTCCCACAATCATAATTATCAACAATGCCGATTTTGATTTTAAAAATTGAAAGTAAATAAAGTATAAAATATACTTATCATTACATTTGACTTATTAATCACTTTTAAGATGGACAATAACAACGAACAAAAGAACCCTATTGAGCCGGAAGCGGCGCCTGAAGTACATAACTCAGATTTGAAGGAATCCAAGGACCGAAAGTCATTCGGCTCCTGCATGATTTGCCTCGAAGAATTATACAAGGATGAACATAGAATGTTTCTACCATGCTCTCACCATTTCCATGATCCATGCATCCGACCTTGGTTGAAGACCAACACAGTTTGTCCTATTTGCATGGTTTCGGTTTACGTAAGAGTTGATGAAAAGGACCCAGGCAATATTCCCGAGCACTTTAAGAACCCCGAAGATTCCAGAACCATGTCTGAAGTTTTGCGTGAACGTCAAGAACAATCTGACATTCTCGCATCTATCCAGGGTCATGCACCTCGTGGAATGGGTCATCTAATTGGAGGTCTCGCTGGAAGAATGATGGGCGGAAATCAAGCTGACCAACTTCTTTCCATGATGATGCTGGAAATGCTTGCGGGTGGTGAGCCTGGAGGACCGCCAGGGTGGACCATTATCGCTCCGGTAAGCGGACCACAATTGCAATCTTTGCAAAATCTCACGAACATCATTTCGGGAATTCCCAACGCCGACATTGACGAAGATGACTTGCCTCCGCTCGAGGACCCCGACTCGGAACCCGAAGGTGATGGTGAGTTGCCTCCGCTTATCCCAATGGCTCCCGTAGAGCCTGACTCGGAACCCGAAGGTGATGGTGAGTTGCCTCCGCTTATCCCAATGGCTCCCGTAGAGCCTGACTCGGAACCCGAAGGTGATGGTGAGTTGCCTCCACCCGAAAGCGTCATGGAAGAAGTTGAATAAAAAAAATATTATTTGTGAACTTTCTCTAGTGTATCAAGATTAAATTTTTTATGTTTGCTTGCGACATTTTAGCGTACTGCACTATTACGACCCTAATATCAGACATGTTATGTTTACTAATCTCCTTGTAGGAAATCATAGAAATTGCCATCGATCTTTCCATGCCACTAATGATATTCAACACTCCGTTGATGCATACAGTTGTTAACATAATTTTTTTGGAACCTTTTTGAGATAGAGATTCAATTATCTTCTTTTTGACTTTTTTTGCATTATCCTTAACTTCTTGGGGTGGTGTATTTAAACCCTTCCAAGGAACTATAAGTTTTTTCCCAATCATCTTTTTGATTTGAATTAGCGTGAAAGTATTTTTCACTGGCTTGAGAGCTGCAAGTTTACTTTTAGATAACATTTTTTAGTTATATAAACGTTAGAAGTATAATTTATATGATTTTTTCATCCCTTTTTATGAGGTTTTCGTTTTTTAAGATTGTGTGAAACCCACCCTTTCAAAAGTTCCCAATCTTGACCTTCTATGAACCGTTTGGTAATATCCTTATCAAGGTATTTACACTTTTCGAAGGAAACATTAAGCTTTTTTGTACCGGATGCTCGTGTCACGCCTGTGATGTTTGACATGTCTGGAGTGTTTTTCTAAGCTTATATACATAGACACACATTTCTTTGACAGATAAAAACTGAAAATCATTTTAGAAAAATATACACTGATACATTATACATTATACATCATGGACTTTTGGAACAAATTCTTGAAAATTGAGCAAATGGTGGTTCACCACCTTAGAAAAAATACGGTCGACGACCAAGAGCAGGCGTTGAATGGAATCGACATCGCTGGGAAGATCAGCGGATTTCCTCTGTTGTTTCAAGTTGGTTTCAATTTGAGAAACGGAAAAACTCTCGACGAGAGGAAAGATTCCCTAGAACTGGTGATCTCGCCCAACTGGGATCGGAAGAAAGTTTCTCTAGTCAATCAAGTTTACGAAGCAAGCAAAAAAGCCGATCTTCCAACATACTGGAACGTAGTCAAGTATCAAGTCTTTGAACCATCATTTGTTTACGAACTTAACGTACAAGGGGTGACTTACGAGGATTTTGAATACTGCGCGCAACTAAATTTCGAAGGTACCAAGGCGTGGGTGGGAGTTTTGATCTTTGTCAAAGACGAACTCGCCAAAAAAATTCTTAAGAAAAAAAAGTCGGATGAGAAGAGCCCTGAGAATAACGAATGGGAATTAGACGGCAACTCCGTACAAGGTAAGGCTCCTCTTCTGTTTCTAAATTCCGCTGTAGGTGAGTACAACATGATCACGCGAATCAAAGCTGTGGAATTTCTTCCGGCAAATTCTCACCAGACTATTCCCAGATATTCTCTCGCAGACCTCCATCAGGAATTCGAAAAAATAGATAGACAAGACTACGAAATTGACGCCATACATTCGTGCGTCCGATGCGGGTATCATTCGTATCAAGTTGATGTTGCTCCTTGCGGCAAGTGCAAGAAAGTGTACTATTGTGATGAGATGTGTAAAAAGGCAGATGCGAAGAACCACAAATTTGTGTGTAAGTAATAATATTTATTCCTTCTTCTTCCGACCACGCTTCTTCTTATCATCTTTCTTATCAGGCTTCTTTGATTTCTTTTTTGGTTTTGGTTTTGGTTCTGGTTTTGGTTCTGGTTCTGGTTTTGGTTCTGGTTCTGGTTCTGGTTTTGGTTCTGGTTCTGGTTCTGGTTCTGGTTTCACCACGGGTTCTGGTTCTGGTTCTGGTTCGGCGAATGAAATAGTACTATACACGGGTTCGGCGAATGAAATAGTACGATACTCAGGTTCGGGAAGTGGAGTTACCTCTTCTTCGAGATCCTCATACTCTTCCAATTTCTTGTAGATTTTGCTAACATCAGAAGCAAGGCCATCAAGCTTCTTGCTCAAAGTATCCACAGTGCTTGTTATCGCGGTTAAATCAACAGGTGCAGCATGAGGCTTCGTAACAAGTTTTAAAATGTTTTCCAAAATAGTCCTCAGCGCTGGGTCAAGACCCACAGCCTTAGATAATTTTAGAGTTTCATCAAATTCTTGCTTAACTTCGGAAGACATGATTTTATAATTTTTATATGATTGTTTGAATTATTATTCAGAATACAATTTTGACCACTAAAGTCGTTTTCAAAAAAATTGAATTTGTTCGTTTAATATATATATTAAACCTTTTTACCCAACTCACAATGTTTGAAAACGACGAAATAACACAAGACGACCGGGTAAATCCAGAAATTGTCCAGATAGAAATGGGCGATGAAAGATCCCCAATCAAAACAAAATCAGAACGATCATACCGGGACGCACATTGCGTCTTGGAATTGATTTCCGCAAAATTCCATTGCGTCTTTGTCGCTCAAAAGGGCACATTTAAAATAAAGACCAAATACGGTGAACTTTCGGGGGATCTCAAGAAAAGTATGAACATTGTCCATGAGTATGGTCATGTTGGATTCCACCTCAGATACACTCCCATACCTCGGATCGGGTACACTCCTCTCATGAAAGCATATATATACGTCAGGGACAACCTCAAAAATACCATCATGAGTTTTCAATTGACAAACGTCATGGTACATTTTGATGAGAACTCCACCGTTAAGTCAGTACTCAATCATCGATCAAGTTGTTCATTCACCTACCGTAACCCTGAGTCTAACGTGGCAGTGTCACTATCATGCGTTCGATTCCCAACCAAAAGCCAAGGATTCAGTTTGACTAAATACTTTGGAATAGGTCAAAGAGTCAAGGGGAAGTCACTTAACAAGCACGGAGTCAGAAAGAGCGACATTAAGTTTTCCGAACCCATTATGAAAATGTACTCGGCGATCAAAAAGAGAAGTTCCTCCGAAGAAGAAAAATACAACCTTGTGATTGAGAAACATCCGGTCGAGAACACACCCAAAATATCCCGATTGATCGTGAGGTCCCGAAGACAATTTCCGTTCAAAACCTTTGAGCTTAAAACTCACAAGGTGACCAAGTCAAAGAACATAACAACGAGGTTCCTGTTCACGACGGGAAATCCCGATAAGGGTTCCTTCCGAGCCTTTGTCAGTCCCGTGTCAGGACACAAGTCATTCACGCTACGGATAGGAAACTCCCTTCGGACATTCAGCAGCTTTAGCAAATTTGTTCGGACCCTGGCTAAGTGGAATCAACCTTGTCACGACACAGCCAAGTTCAGGATGTTCAATCATTCCAAATCTCCTAAGATAAGTTTGTGGTTTAACTACAATCCAAAAATTCCAGGAAATGGTGAAATCAAGTTGCAGTACTGGGATATGTACGGCACTCTCATGAACACATACGCTTGCAGTATTGAACATTTGTGCGGGGTGTTTTCGAAAAAGGCACTCATGTCTTCTGATTCTAACATACATAATCAGAGAGATTGGGCCGAGCGTGAACACTGCCCTCACGAAGACGGGTGTCCCAGAAACTGCGCACATTTCATTCCTTCATTGGTTGAGATGAAAAACAAAACTCGAATCCCGATACCCAAGGCCATACCTTGCGCGTGCGTCGGAGATGGTGGTGGATACATTCCCATTGTTAGCTACTACCACTATCAGATTGAACTTTGCAACCCGGTTTCTATTCGGATGGGCGGTTTCTTCAAAGAAATGCTCCACGATCACAGAAACAATCCCGAGATGTACAAGAATTCTTCCATAGTAGTTCTCTTGAACTCTCACCATGATCTCCTCTATCACATAGAAACATTCCTTTACGGATTCAAACGATCCATATAATATCATCTTAAGCTAAAATCTATTTTTTTTATACTTGTTTTATTTACGATGATAAATTTTTCAAATAGGTTTCGTTCATACAGATCAAACAACGCACAAGAATGTAAATTATGTGGAGAGCTGTCTTTTGGCACATGTATTGATTGTTGGACAATGTGTCAAACGTGCGGCAGAGGGGTGAACACTGATGATTGTTCAAAGATTAATGTTGAAGGTTTTGAAGATGCTGATTTTTGTATTCAGTGTTCTTCAAATCTGTTTTCTTTTAATAATGAAGTTAATTTTGAATCTATTATTAAGTTTGCTCAAACAGTAAGACCTTTAATTCCCTTTCTTGGTGCCACAAATGTTTTATATTTGACAGGTACTGTAGCGTGTGTCGTATGTGACCACAGAATTCATTACAAACGATCGTGTTGCGATGAGTGTAGTTATTCTTACCTGGTAAAACAGCTCAATAGAATCTTTCACAAAAGTCACACTAATGAAATAATCTCTTTTATGGAAAAGTATGACGAGTAATTTTACATTAAATCTAAGTTAACTAAATAATTATACAGAAAGATGTTTTACAATCACACGAATCACATCATCTCAACGTTTCCCGCGCCCATATTGTATGTGGACAGGAACCGTCAAACTTCCGAGTTGTTGGTTGCTGAATGCCAAAATATCATTGCTACCATCAATACAAATATGTTACCAAACACAAAATACGCTTTTGAAACGAAACGCACGGTTAATATGGATTGCTATTCGAATTCCTTCACTAAGGAACTCAAACAGATGATCACTGGGTATTACACGTTTCATAGGTACAACGTTACCTGGACTGGAACGACTATCTGCATTAGCTGGGCGCCTATTGTTTTGGAAGTAAAAACAGAAACATGTTGCACATGGAGTAACTGCACAAATGCCGTTATATGCGACGACGCCGATCTTAATGACCTCAAGATGGATACACCGGCTAACGAGGCCAGTATTCCAGCAATCGTACGCAGCTCACGGGCTAACAATTTACAAGCTTCCGAGTCCTATTAATTCTTTCTTCTAAAAATAAATTGCGTTCGAACATGCCATTTTTTTTGAAATGTTTTCATGGATATTTTTTATGTGAACTGAAAGGCTGCATTTTGTGGCAAATTTTTTATTACATCCATCATAACTGCATTTGATTGTTTTTTTATTTGCTTTTCTCTTGTGTGAAATTTGTGACCGACATGATTCGCAACATTTATACCTTTGATGTGTTCTTGGGTGCAAACCAAAAAAATTTTTCATCATTTGACACTTGCATCTTGAGCACGTAAGTAAATTTATCGTGGCGTTTTCCATATTTATCTGTACATTATCAATATATTATATTTTTAGAAGAACTTTGTTTGTTGAAATAAATATTTCTCGTAATTTATCTTTTATTTCATTAATGGATGTAAGAAATGCACCATTTAGAGGAGTGCCGCAGTTTGTA
>Ga0307492_10000229_pt1 | contig 24218 bp, 27 predicted proteins | sample SI3LmetaG_FD_202365 | JGI IMG/M metagenome (GOLD analysis project Ga0307492, IMG submission 202365) | Sea-ice brine microbial communities from Beaufort Sea near Barrow, Alaska, United States - SI3L | ecosystem: Environmental > Aquatic > Marine > Coastal | place: USA: Alaska | collected 2017-05-06 | reverse complement strand
TTGGTTATAGTTGTTGATACGAAAAAGTAAGCGTTTAGGATCAAGTTAAGCAAATATTTCGAGGGAAATATTCTTTTCCCGATTGAAAAACTTATGAAGTACGGTTTTATTCATATAAAATCAACAATATTGAAGCATTTTGAACCAAATCAAGTTAATTAACGTACGTATAAATTAACGAATTCAAATATAAATTAACGGATATTTCTAAATGCGCTTATTGATAATTACTCTTTTAATTTTCCTAACCTCGGCTTGTAGCACAAACTATCCTAATCAATTGGTTACCGGGAAAGCTTTTCCGTCAATTAGCGGGCAGTCTCTTGAACAGAAGGTCATGCGAATTCCTGAAGACTTTGGTAGTCAATTAACCCTATTATTAGTTGGTTATAAGCAAGACTCGCAGTTTGATATAGATAGATGGTTAATCGGTTTAGACATGACGGAAACTCAAGTATCTGTTTACGAATTACCAACTATTCAAGGGTTGTTCCCAAGAATGTTTAGTACCATGATTGATAACGGGATGCGCGCAGGGATACCGAAACCTCTGTGGAAAGGGGTTGTTACGATTTATCAAGACGGTGATAGAGTTCAAGCTTTTACCGGCAACGAATCACCAAATAACGCCCGCGTAATACTATTAAGTGAAGATGGCAATATACTGTATTTTTACGACGATGGATTTGCTGTAGACGCTCTCAATCAACTAAGAAGTATTTTAGAAACCAATAGGTAAGGAGACAGAAAAGCGATTGATTACTTTAGTTAAGTTAACTCTAAAGATGAATAACAATTGACTGTTGTGCCTTCTTGCTGATCTTTCTACTACTAACAAAAATGAATTATCAATCATTCTTACGATTTTTCCCTCGGGGCTCGAGCCATCTAAAATGATGGTATTCCATTGTCGTTTATGCAAATAAGTTTACTGCCATGCCATCCATGCAAAAAAACGTAGCGCAGCAATCTGTTTGACTTTAAATTTCAATACTGAGATTGCCATAACATTGTTCCAGTAACCTAAATACGTTTTAATTTTTTTCTAATAGTGCTTTTGTATTAATCATCCAAATCTCTATCCAAATAAAGCAGTAAAGGTGGCAACAGTAATAAATCAACTACCAACGCAAAAACCAAAGTAATCGCCATCAGACTACCAATTACCGCAGATGTATTCATATGTGAAACCGATAGAATAATAAACCCGCTAGCCAATACAACTGAAGTTGTTAATAGAGCAATTCCTACCTTAGAAAATGACTCCCTAATTGAATCTTCCGCATTTTTTCCTGACTTTCTTGCCAATATATATTTATGTAAAAAATGAACTGTATCATCCACAACAATCCCCAAAGTTGAACAAGCAACAATTGATAATGCTATATCCACAAAGCCAAAAGTCATTCCCCAGAACCCATAGGCCATAACAGCAGGAATTAGATTGGGGATAAGACTTATCAAGCCATACTTAACCGACTTTAAAACTAGCATTAGGACAATTGAAATACCTATCAGTGCAAGAAAGGTTCCCATTAAAATACTATTAATATTTCTATCCGCTATGTGTGCGAACACGATCCCTAATCCTGTGGCAGGACTCGTCTTAATTGCCGGCGCATTTTCTTTTAACCAAAATTGTGCTTTTTCATCCATTGCTAATAATTCCTCTGAACCTGCAAAGGTCATTGAAGCAGAGAAACGAGAGGCGTCTTTATGAATAGTTACTAGATTATTTAGCCCCATACCTTCTGGAAGTCCAAACTCATGAAATAACAAATACTGGGCGGCGAGTTCGCTAGATTGAGGAATTGACTCCCATGCCTTATCGTCATCATGCATCAGTCGGTTTAGATCTTTCATTAATTGACTTAACGATGTGACGGCAACAATTTTATCTTGTGTTAAATACCAAGTTTCAAAATCATCCAGTTGTGTTAAGTATGCTGGGTCAAATATTCCTTTTTTAGTATTTGATTTAAGAGAATATTCCAGCGTATTAACACCTGTTAAATATCCATCAATTCGTGAAACTAATTTAACCACAGGAAAGCTATCATCAAAATAATTTGACCAGTTATCACTCAGTTTATTGCTAGGAATAAATATCGCTAGAGTAACTACAAAACTAGTGACTAAAATTAGCAGTTCTTTTTTTCTATTGATTACAAACTCAGCAAAACCTGTAATCCAATTATTTTGCTTGTGAGTAAATGTCTGTTTTGATGGCATCACCATCAATAAGCTAGGGAGTAATAACAAACTGAAAAGCAAAGCAATCAGTACACCAAAAGCGACCATATTACCTAAATCTCGATAGGGCGGTGAGGAGCTAAAATTTAAGCTTAGAAAACCAATAATGGTGGTTATGCTGGTGACAAAAATTGGCATTAAATTCAGTGATAAACTTTCAAACACTGACTCCTTTTTAGTTTTGCCCTGCCTTAGTTGATTAAAATAAGTCACTAACACATGAACACTATCCGCGACCATAATTGATAATAAAATACTGGGAGCAAAACCTGCAATGGGGGTTAGAACCGGCGCAACCCAACCAAAAAATCCGAAAGTGCATAATAAACAGCTGGTGATTAATACAAATATGGCACTTGCACCCATAACACTTCTTAAAAAGATAAATAGCCCAACAAAAATAATTAAATAACTCAGGGGCATCAATCTCGATAAATCACTTTCAACGGCTCTAGCCAAAGTAGTATTAAATGCGGTTGAACCACCATTATCAATTTGAATGTTTGGGTATTTGACTCTAAACTCGTCTCTTACTAGCTCCATTTCCTCAGTAACACTGATGGAGGCGTTGGCATTTTGTTTATCAAGATGCAAATTGATTATTATGACGCTTAGTTTTCCATCTTTGGTCAATAATGAATGAACTAGCCTTTTTTCTTTAAAAGCTATCGATCTTAGTTCTTTAACTTTATCATTAGTTAAGTCTTCAGGATCTTCGATAAAATAGGCCGTTGTAATATCATCATCCTTTGACTGACTATATTGATAGTTGCTCAATGAAGAAACGCGATAAGCACTTTGAACTAACCAAGACCGCTCAGTTAACTCATGAATTAATGTTAATGCGGTTTTATTAAAAAGGTCTCCTTCTTTAGCTGTTATCACGAAAGTAGCAGAATCGGATTTGACATAATTGCTTTCAAAAGAATCAAAAGCTTGTAGTTGAGGATTATCCTCACTCAGGTAAACTCTAAAATCATTACTAATGGAGAGATTCTTTAATCCGATAGCGAAACCAGTAACCAAAAATAAGGTAATAATTAGAATTATTTTTGGATGATTAACTATCCAATCTATAAATTTAGCAGTATGATTTTCTGATAGCGACATAATTTTTCATCTAATAGCTTTTATGAGTCACAAAATGGACAAACCAACTAGAGCCGGCGTGCTTGTAACAAGCAATATACTCGAAATAACTAATCTCACCAAAAAATATTCCGATAATATTGCGGTTAACAATATTAGCTTTGCAGTGCCTAAAGGAAAATGTTTTGGTTTGTTAGGCCCTAATGGTGCAGGCAAAACAACAACTATAGAAATGCTTGAAGGGATATTATCACCAACGTCTGGAACAATTACCTATAAAGGTAGTAAAATTGACCATGATTACCGCCAAGAAGTTGGTATTCAATTTCAGTATACAGCTATCCAAGATTTTTTGAGCGTACACGAAACACTCACAATGTTTACTCAATTTTATAACGAAACGACGCCGGTCGAAGACTTGATAAAAACCTGTTCTTTAGAAAATATTTTAGATAGAGATACTAGAAAGCTATCTGGAGGTCAAAGGCAAAGGCTGCTACTTGCTTTAGCCATTTTAAACAATCCTAAACTTGTATTTCTGGATGAGCCAACAACAGGTCTAGACCCACAAGCAAGACGCAATTTTTGGCAGCTGGTTAATCGAATAAAAAAGCAGAATAAAACAGTCTTGTTAACCACTCATTATATGGACGAGGCTGAATCCTTGTGTGATGAGATTATTATCATGGATCACGGGGAAATTATCGATCAAGGAACCCCGCAAGAATTGCTTGATCAAAATTTCGAAGGTGTGGTGATTAGTCTTCCCAAAGAAGTGTCGGCTCAACTTAGTGATGAAAGTATTGTTTTTTTGGAAAGTAATAATCGTATTGAAATTGTTACAAACGATACAGAAAAAACCGTTAAAATGTTATTAGATAAATCGATACCAATTAATAACATGCAGATCCGCTCTCCAAACCTGGAAGATCTCTTTATTAAATTGACGGGCAATCAGCTCAGAGGCTAGTTCAATCAAAAGCTAAATCGATTAGAAGGTCGTTTATTTAAGGCGTGATAGTTTATAGGATAAAGCAAAATGTTAAAAAGAATCATCGCAATTCTGGTTGCTAGAAATAAGGAGTTCGTTCGTGATAGAGGAACTCTAGCTTGGAATTTCATTTTGCCAATTTTTCTATTAGTTGGGTTTTCGTTTATGTTTGGCGGTGATGGTAAAGCGTTATATAAGGTCGGTGTGTTAACGAATGAAGAAATCAGCATCAAGGGCATCCAGTCGAAATTTTTGAATTTAAAATATATTGCTAAAGTTAAATACACTGATAAAGAGGATGCCATTTTAAAAATCGATCAACATAAAATTGACTTGTTGGTTGATTTTGACAATCAAAAATATTGGGTTAATGAGACCTCATCTAAAGGCTATATCATCGAAAAACTCTTAGTTGCTAATCATCAAAATTTTGCAACACAAAAAACCAGCGGCCAGGCAGTAAGATATATTGATTGGGTAATGCCTGGAATTCTCGGAATGAATATGATGTTCAGCTGTTTATTTGGTGTGGGTTATGTCATTGTGCGTTATCGTAAAAATGGTGTATTAAAACGTTTTCAAGCGACACCATTAACCACTTTCGAATTTTTATCTGCTCAAGTTCTTTCTAGGTTAAGTATTGTACTACTAGTAACCACCATTTTATTTATCGGCACGAACTTGTTATTAGATTTCTATGTTATCGGTTCGTCATTTAATTTATTTATCGTCGCTTTAGTCGGCGCCATCAGTTTAATTTCTTTAAGTTTATTGATTGCCTCCGCCTCGCACAGTGAAGAGCTGGTAGGCGGCTTACTTAATATGGTTTCTTGGCCGATGATGTTTTTATCCGGCGTTTGGTTTTCTTTAGAGGGAGCGCATCCTTACGTTCAACAAGCAGCATCAGCTTTTCCGCTGACTCATATATTGCAGGCGGCAAGAGCCATCACCACCGATGGAGCTAGTCTCGGTGATATTCAAATTCACCTTTACGTCTTGCTAGTAATGTCAGTCGTTTTTCTAGCTCTGGGTAGTTGGTTATTTGATTGGGGATCTGAGAGGGCTTAATCTAATTTACCTAATGTTTTTGCTGTAAGCTAGTTATTACTAGACCTGCTTTGTCTCAGATTTTAGGATCTTGTACAACGATGAATAACGGCCAAATACATCACAACATCTCATTTTAATGATGTCTAGTGTGTAATATTTACCTATTTTTATGCAGTGCAACAACAATAATCTGCGCGTTAAATGTATAACGTTATTGCTGCTCAAAAAGAAGTTTTTTATGAAAATTCGAATCAGAATTAAAGAATATATGACTAAAGCCGAAAAAGAGTGGATTATTCTTCATTATATTAACGATAAATCAAAACAGTACGAGATTTGTTTAAACGCACGTAAAAAATAGTCAGTAACAAGGTTACAATTTAAAATGAAAAACTTATCAACAACATTTTATCTAAAAAACTTTCCTTAGTAAGCATAGTAATTGCTAGCTTACTAGCTAGTACTTTAACTTAGCACCGCAAACGATTAAACAATATCCTCCAAAAGATCCCGGCGTCATCAATAAGGAACGAATTGTTTATTGGTTAAAGTCTAGAGGCGAAATTGCGATAGATGCTAACAAAGAAACGATTGATAAAGCGGTTTTAAATTACACTAAAAATGCATCGAGTCATTTGCTACCTCTAAATTACACTGTTCCAAATAAAAGAACTTCTAATATTCAAGCAAATAAAAGTATAAAGAATGTTATAGGAAAAAACGTGGCAACAAAAACAGTTAATGTCTTAACCGTTTTAGTTGATTTTCCTGATTTGCCATTTGATGACAATAGACTAACTTCTGCCGATACCAATATGTTTTACTCTAGTTATACGCTAGAACATTATAGCGATTTAATGTTCTCCACTAGCGGCTTTAATGGCCCAAGTAATCAGAATTTGCAGTCGGCTTATCAGTATTACCAACAAGAGACTGGTTATGAGTTCTTTTTAACGGGTACAGCATTTGGCTGGGTTACTGCAGATAGTGATTCTGAGATTTACGGTGAAAATGACCCTGAAAATAATGATTCAGATCAAGATGCACCAGAATTAGTCAAACAAGCCGTTACTAAGGCGGTTGCAGCCAATTCAATTAACTTAGCAGATTTTGACCTTGAGGATCCATTCGATCTTGATCAAGATGGAAACTTAGATGAAGCTGACGGTTTCATTGACCATGTTAATATTTTTCACTCTTCAGTTGGCGAGGAAGCCGGCGGCGGAGTTTTAGGCGAAAATGCTATTTGGTCACATCGATTTTTTGTAAATCAAACAGGAAGCGCAGATACAATGGGATATGAAATTCCAGGTACAGGTTTAAAAGTCTTTGGCTATACCATTCAACCGATAGATGCAGCCGCTGGCGTAGTTGTACATGAATTTGGGCATGACTTGGGCTTACCTGATGAGTACGATACTGGCGATTCAGTTGATGGCGCTCCTGTAGGTTTCTGGTCGTTAATGGCAAGTGGTACTTATGGTGGAAGTTTATCTGGTGATAAACCAACAACGTTTAGTCCTTACGCTCGTGATTTCTTAAAAGAACGACACAATGTAAATTTTATGTCTCAAACGACTATCGACTTAAATACGTTAACCGGTGCTCCACAGAGCTTTGATTTAGTTGAAGCATCTGAGCATTCAACAGGAATTAATCAAATCAAAGTTACTTTGCCTAACCCTCAAATAGCTTTTGGGGCACCTTACTCAGAAACCTACCAATATCATTCAGGCCAAGGTCACAATTTAACTAATGAGTTATCTTTTGAATTAACGATACCTGACAGTGATAGCGTCTCATTACAAATGAAAGCGCGCTGGGATATTGAACAGGATTGGGACTATGTGCAAATTAGAGCTAACGGTACTTCACTATTAGGTAATATGACTCTAGCGACAAATCCTCAAGGGGTGCAATATGCCCAAAATGCTGATGTGACACTTTTGCACAAACTAACTATAACCAAGATAATCATCTAGCTAATAATGTTCAATTTAAAGACACGAATGACTACTCTAGCCCTGATAAACCGGCTGCTGGTTTAATTTTACCTGCGCTAGGCTTTACTTTAGATATAACTGCTCAATCTGCGAATAGCAGCACTGCTACAGTTGAACTCTCAAAGGGAAATATTCCTGTAACTGCGAGTTTTGCACCAGCAAAGGACGCAAGAAGTGTTACTTTTAGTAACTCTACAACTGGTGGTAGTTTAAGTTATACCTACGAATGGGATTTTGGTGATAGTTCAGCAGTCGTCACATCGACCTCTCCAATTCATGTATATGCTGCAGATGGTACATATCAGATTTCACTTACTGCTACTGATAGCGACGGAGCAACAAATACATCTACACAAGAAGTAATCTTGGATACTGTGCCTATTGCGGCCTTTACTAGTAAAGCAAACGCTGAAGTCATTACCTATACAAACTCCTCAACAGGTGGAGTAGGAACCATTTCTTATGCATGGGACTTTGCTGACGGAACCGCTAGGGAAGTAACATCTAGCCAGACTGTGACAGTTCAAGCACAAGTTGAAGCAAGTTCTGGCGGCGGTGGTTCAATTGGATGGATTTTGTTAAGTTCTATCGGTTTACTTTTTGGAAGACGAAAAAAGTTAATGTAAATTAACCAACAAGCTCCTATCAACCTTTCCGTTAGTATTTTTTTGGAAGGGTTTTTAGGTGTTTTTTTCACTTATTTGCATGAAATTAAGTAGATCATTTTACAATAACGTTTTATCGACTGTTGAAACTTATCCCTATTTCCTGACCTAATTCCCATCGGCTATACCAAACGCAACACCTTCGTCGACTTCAGCATTTTGATAGAGAGAATTCTCGATCTCTTGACCAAACGTTTATTTTTGTCTTCAATTCAGATTTAGAAAGGTTATTGGTAATTGTTCAATTCCTGTCTGTAATTCACAATAGGTTTTCCTTTGATCTTTAAGCATTAATGCGCAGACGTCGGGACTATGATGCGCTCAAAGGATAACCAAATGACGAAAAATAAAGTGCATAGTTTGAATACAGTTAAAAAAAATGAGGCGATATCCTACTTAAATTGCTACTAATAACCAATAAGCGCTACGCTGGGTGAAGCAACTAAGGTAAAATTGCTCAACATAGCTCTCTCAAAACGCTCCCTATGAGACAGCAGAAAAATAAATTTCAGGGAGAAAATAAATAATATAGAAAAAGATTACCATGAGTAACGAAATTAACAACAAAACTGAAGAATTGAAGCCAACTAACTTTATTAGAAATATCATTGATAAAGACCTAAAGTCAGGCAAACGCAAAGCTGTTCAAACTCGATTCCCGCCAGAACCCAATGGTTTTTTGCACATCGGTCATGCTAAATCAATTTGCATCAACTTTGGTATCGCAGAAGATTACCAAGGTCAATGCAACCTGCGTTTTGATGATACTAATCCCGCAAAGGAAGAGTCTGCTTATGCTGAAGCCATTGCCAAAGACATTGAATGGTTAGGTTTTAAGTGGAACGGTGATATTCGTCACTCTGCAGATTACTTTGATAAACTATTTTTCTACGCCGAAGAACTTATCAGTAAGGGCTTAGCTTATGTTTGTGAGTTAAGCATGGAAGAAATGCGGGTCTATCGTGGTACTTTAACTGAAGTAGGTAAAAATAGCCCTCACCGTGGCCGTTCGGTTGAAGACAACTTGGCGATGTTTAGAGCAATGAAAGCCGGAGAACATAAAGACGGTAGTATGGCTTTGCGCGCAAAAATAGATATGGGTTCAGCTAATATCAACATGCGTGATCCGGTTATTTATCGGATCAAAACCGCGCATCATATTCGCACTGGTAATGATTGGTGTATTTACCCAACTTACGATTTTACTCATGGTATATCAGATGCCATAGAAGGTATTACTCATTCCTTATGTACCCTAGAGTTTGAAGATCACCGCCCGCTTTATAATTGGTTTTTAGATAATATTTCAATTGACTGTCACCCACAACAGATTGAATTTTCGAGACTAAATTTGGAACACACTATAACTAGCAAGCGCAAGTTAAATAAACTTGTTGTAGATGGAGTGGTTGATGGTTGGGATGATCCTAGAATGCCAACTATTTCAGGAATGCGAAGACGTGGTTATTCAGCCGAAGCGATTAAGGACTTTGTTGGAAGAACAGGCGTGACTAAAAAAGTTCATACAGTCGAAATGAGTTTGCTTGAAAATTCAGTTCGAGAAGACCTTGGTGATAATGCGCCAAGGGCGATGGCCGTTTTGAATCCGCTTAAAATTACTTTGACGAATTATCCAGAAGATAAAATTGAATCTATTCAAGCTCCTATTCATCCACAAAAAGAAGAAATGGGAAAGCGTGAAATATTTTTTAGTAAAGAAATATTTATCGATCAAGAAGACTTTAGAGAAAGTGCCAATAAGAAATACAAACGCTTAGTTTTGGGTAAAGCTGTTCGCTTAAGAAATGCCTATGTAATTACCTGTGATGAAATTATTAGAAATGCTAACGATGATATTATTGAATTGAAATGTAGTTACGATAAGGATACTTTAGGAAAAAACCCAGAGGGATACAAACCAAAAGGAGTGATTCATTGGGTCAGCGCTAGCCACTCTAAAACGGCAACTGTTAGGCTTTATGACCGTCTATTTAATGTGGCTAATCCTGCATTAGAAGAAGATTTTATGGCCAGTATTAATACCGAATGTTTACAAACTATTAAAGATGCACGCGTTGAAATGTCATTAACTACCGCAAAACCTGAAGCTGTTTATCAGTTTGAACGTGAAGGTTATTTTTGTGCTGATAGGTATCAACACAATGCTGATAATTTGGTTTTCAATCGTACCGTTACCTTACGTGATAGCTGGGCAAAAATTGAAGCTAAATACTAAGACACTAAATCCAAACGTAAACTTAACACCATGTTAAATGAATTTTTGATTTTGGCTATTGCAAACGCTTTTGCGGTAGCTAGTCCTGGTGTTGATTTCGCTTTGGTGTTAAAGAATACTCTACAAGTGGGAAAATCTGCAGGAATTGCAACGGCGATTGGTATTGGACTCGGAATCTTAGTTCACATGACTTACACCTTATTGGGTGTTGCATTAGTAATTTCAAAATCACCAATAATATTTCAAGGTATTAAAATTCTTGGAGCTATTTATTTATTATGGATCGTTTATCAAAGTTTTCAATCCCGCATAAAAAGAAAAGAGACATCGATTAATAATCAATTGATTGAACAGTCATGTTACATATCAATGCGACAGGGCTTTATTGTGAATATATTAAATCCAAAAGCTACGATGTTTTTTATTGCAATATTTACAAATATAATCAGTATTGAAACACCCCATAAAATCCAAATGCTTTACGGTTTCTGGCTTATTATTTACGCTATATTCTGGTTTACATTTGTAGCTTGGATTTTTTCAAGACAGCAAGTAAGAAACTGGTATTTGCAAAATGGTCACTATATCGATTGGGCAATGGGAGTATTTTTACTCTTTATTGCTTTACGACTGGTGCTGAGCTAAAAATGAGAAGTCAATTAATTACTAGGCCGGGCTTCAACCAACTCAAACAAGAGTTAGATAACCTGTGGCGTGTGGAACGGCCAGAAACTACCAGAAAAGTCACTTGGGCAGCAAGCCTTGGCGATCGCTCTGAAAATGCAGACTACCAGTACAACAAAAAAAGGTTAAGAGAAATTGATCGCCGCGTTAGGTATCTAAGAAAACAGCTAGAAAACTTACAGATTATTGATTTTTCACCAAGCCAAGAAGGAAAAGTATATTTTGGCGCTTGGGTTGAAATAGCTAATGAAGACGATCAAACAAAACGCTTTCAAATTGCGGGTTATGATGAAATTTTTGACCGTAAAGATACCATTTCCGCTGACTCTCCCATGGCTCGCGCTCTTTTAGGTAAGCAGGTTGATGATGATTTTGTGGTGAAAGTAGGACATGATGATTTTTATTGGTGGATTACTAAGATTGAATATATCAGTTAGATCCAAGTCCGATAATAATTTTAAATCTGATTAACTTCATTCATTTTGTTTTCTAGTTAAGGTATTCCTTCCCCAGCCTAATAACCGTGCAGCCTCCGCCTTCTTTCCAGAGCTTAATTCTAATGCTGTTTTTATTAATAACTGTTCAACCGTTTTTTGAACTTGAATCAGACTAGTTTCATCACCTTCTTCATATCTGTTTTTTAAATCATCAGACAATTGTTTTTGCCATTTCATATTTGATCTTGGTGCTGTATTTTCATGAAACTCTTCGGGTAAATCCTCTTTCAAAACATACTGACTATTTGACATCACTGAAAGCCATCGACAGGTATTTTCTAATTGACGGACATTACCCGGCCATGAAAAATCTTGCATTGCGGTAAGGCAGTTTTTTGATAATTCCTTTTGTGGCTCATTAAGTTCTTGAGAAATATTAAACAAGAAATAATTGGCTAATAACTCTACATCTTCTTTACGCTCGCTTAATGATGGTAAGTTTAATGGTATGACATTTAAACGGTGATAAAGATCCTCGCGGAATTCTCCTTCTTCTACTTTAAGTAATAAGTCTTGATGAGTGGCCGCCACGATTCTTACATCAACGGTTGTTGGCTGTGCAGAACCTACACGATAAAAAGCGCCTTCTGATAAAACTCTTAATAATCGGGTTTGTGTTTCAAGAGGCATATCGCCAATTTCATCTAAAAACAAGGTGCCATTATTAGCCTGCTCAAAACGTCCTAAGTAACGAGAACTTGCGCCAGTAAATGCGCCTTTTTCATGACCAAATAATTCTGATTCTATTAAATCTTTAGGGATCGCAGCCATATTTAAAGCTATAAATGGTTTATCTTTTCTTGGGCTATGTTGGTGTAATGCTTGAGCTACTAATTCTTTTCCTGTGCCAGACTCACCTTTAATTAAAACACTCACATGTGAATTTGATAAACGTCCAATCGCTCTGTACAAATTTTGCATTGCAGGTGATTCACCGATGATCGAGAAATTATTTTTGGAAGTTGGTTCAATTAACTTTTCTTTCACCGGTCTCTTGTTTAGTGCCTTGGTAACAACCTCACTCACTTCATCAATATCAAATGGTTTTGGTAAATATTCAAACGCTCCTTTAGTATATGCTTTGACTGCGCTATCCAAATCCGAATGGGCCGTCATAATAATCACAGGCATATCTGGGTAATATTTTTGGCAATGATTAAGAAGATCTAGCCCTGAAGATCCTGGCATTCTTACATCAGATATGACTAGGTTGAATTCACTCTCATTAATCAGTTCAATCGCATCTTCTACATTTGAAGACTGGATAACTTTTAAGCCCAAATCACATAAAGTCTCGTTAATTACCCAGCGAATACTGTCATCATCATCAACTAAAAGTACTTTTTTATTCTTTAAGTTTTGCATCATTTATTCTCTACTAAGATTCTTTATTTGGTCATCATTGGCAAAAACAGGCTAAAACAAGTGACATTGTTTTTTTGCTCTAATTCTATAATCCCTAAATGCCGTTGCACCAAGCTTTGTGCAATACTAAGCCCTAGCCCACTTGACTGCTTGCTGCTAATGGTGGGGAAAAATATATCATTAACTAGGTCTTTTTTTACACCAGACCCATTATCTTCAATATCCACCTTTAAGACTTGTCGATGTTGTCTATCACCGATTGTGTGTCGATTTTTGATCCTAGTTCTCAGTACAATCTGCGAGCTTTTAAAGTCTTGAATTACGGCTTCTATCGCATTTTTTATTAAATTAATTAGCGCTTGCTCTATTTGATTTGGCGCTAGCATTAGGTCGGGAATACTTGGGTCATAATCTTTAACAATATCAATTTTATGTTGTTGTTTTTGTAACAATAAAACATCTAAAGCGTGTTCTAATAATAGGTGGATATTGGTTAGTTGATTATTCTCAATTTTGGCAGGCATCAATAGTCGGTCAACTAAATCACTTAACCTATTTGATTCTCTAATAATAATCTGTGTGTATTTTTTTGAAAAGTCAGACGGCAATTTTCTTTCAAGCAGTTGTCCAGCTCCCTTAATTCCCCCCAATGGATTTTTAATTTCATGCGCGAGGTTTCTTATCAAATGTTCACTGACTCGACTTTGTTGCTGTAGTCGTTGGTCTTTTTTAATGTTTTGAGGGGTTTCGCTCGATTGAATTTCTAATAAACAACCGCTTTTTATCTTCGGCTTATCTGAATTGATTGGTGTAATAATTAAGTTGACTGTCAAACTGCCTTTCGGTAATTCCATTACAATGTCTTGAACCGAGGTTGACATATTTTTATCCATAAACTGAGAAAGGAGCGCTTGATTAAACTCGCCAGTAATTAATCCGAAAATGGGTTTTCCCACTAGTTGGCGACGTGATAATCCTAAAACTTGCTCCGCGGAATGATTTAAATCGGTGATTAAAAGCTCGCCATCTAAATTAATAATAGCGGTACTAAGTTGATTAATGGTTAATGATGAAGATTTCATTAAAAGAGTGTATAGGGTATTTTAGTGCGGCGCATCTTTATGGTGCATATAATAACTTAAAGTTATACAAATTCGTTATTGAATAACTTTAATCTCAATAATAACAGCCGATTGTGATATCAAAAACTTTAGGTTAATACAAAATACGACTACGAATAGTCCCTTCTACCTTTTTTAACCCATCAAATGCTTCTTTACTTGATGAGTCATCAATATCGGTTACCACGTAACCAACATGTTTATTTGTTTGTAAGTACTGAGCTGAAATATTAACACCTGTATCTGAAAATATATCATTGATTTTTGCCAGTATGCCTGGTTCATTATGATGAATATGGCATATTCGATGTTTACCAACTAATGCTGGCAACCCAACTTCTGGGAAATTAACAGAAGATAGAGTGGAGCCATTATTACTATATTTAACTAATTTTTCGCTGACTTCTATACCAATATTGACTTGAGCTTCCTTGGTTGATCCGCCAATATGAGGAGTTAAAATCGCATTATCGAACGAACGCAGTTTTGATATAAACTCGTCCTGGTTAGATTTTGGTTCAACAGGAAATACATCAATCGCGGTTCCTAATACGTGACCACTCTCCAAAGCCTTTGTTAGCTCATCAATATCAACAACGGTTCCACGAGATGCATTGATAAGAATAGCTCCATCCTTCAAGACATCAAATGCTTCTTTGTCCATCATGTTTTTAGTTTGCGGCGTTTCCGGAACATGGAAAGTAACCACGTCTGAGGTTTTCAGTAAATCGAAATAACTATCGGCAGGACTAGCGTTGCCGAGCGATAATTGTTTTTCAATATCAAAAAATTGTACTTTCATTCCTAGACTTTCTGCAAGAATTCCAATTTGAGTTCCGATATGTCCGTATCCGACGATTCCAAGTGTTTTGCCACGTGTTTCATAGGAGTTTGTGGCTGTTTTAAGCCACTCTCCGCGGTGAGCTGCAGCACTTTTTGCTGGCACTCCGCGTAATAATAATATGATTTCAGCTAAAACTAATTCAGCCACACTTCGTGTATTGGCAAAAGGAGCGTTGAAAACGGGAATTCCTCTTTTAGTTGTTGCGACAAGATCGACCTGGTTAGTACCAATACAAAAGCAACCAATAGCGGCTAGTTTAGGCGCTTTTTCTAATAAGTCGGCGGTCACTTGTGTTCTTGAGCGAATCCCTAAAAAACGGGCATCTTTGAGCACTTCTTCCAATTCATCTTGAGGAAGAGATTTGGCTGCAGTAAAAATATTAGTATAGCCGCCCTTTCTAAACAGTTCTTCGGCACTCGGATGTATGCCCTCTAAAAGAACGATTTTAATTTGATCTTTTGGCGTGGAGGTGATGGTAGCGCTCACAAATGGATCCTTGAATAATTTTGACAATAGAAATAGAGAATAGGCAATTGAGCCTGTAATGGCTAGTATTTAGATTAAAATCAATGTAATTTTTTGTTCTAATAGACGGCTTTTTAAAAGCGTCGTCCGTAAGTTGATTGGTTTATTAATACTGCTAATTTTTGATCTTATCAATAATTTGTTTGCTTTGCACTAGTAGTTTGCATCTGCGCGTGGGATAAAGAACTCTAGATTTTTCTTTTTAAAACAGCCATTGTCAATCGAGCAACGCAAACAGGCTGATCTGAATCATTAACAATTTTTATATCCCAGACTTGAGTCGATCGACCAATATGGATTGGTGTTGCGGTTGCGTGGACATACCCACTCTTTGTTGATTTCAAATGATTAGCATTAATTTCCAAACCGACACAGTAATGATTTTTATCGACAGCCATTGTTGCGGCAATACTACCAACGGTTTCCGCCAGCGAGACAGATGCACCACCATGTAATATTCCCATTGGCTGATGTGTTCGGTGATCAACCGGCATTTTTGCACAAAGATAATCATCACCAAAATCGATCACTTCTATTCCTAGTGTGTCTACCAGTGTATTTTTTCTATGTGAGTTTATTTCTTCCAAATCAATATTTCTTTTCCAGACTCTCATTTTTTTCCTAAATTTTAAATATGTTAAGACTCTAATTATAAGCGACCATTTTGCACGACTTCAATAAGAGCTAATTGTGCTTTATCTAGTGGTTTTTTATCCACTAATTTTTGATAGATGGTAATTGCTCTATCTGTATCACCATTTTTATAGAAAACCCACGCATCAATCATCCCTTTCTGGTTTTCAAGCTTTAATAGCATCAAGTTAAATTGCTTAGCGGTATAACTAAAACCTCCAAAGTCGTTGAGTGATCTTGTTAGCGAAAAGTATTGATGCGACTAATAAGCTGATAAATAATAATCCAATAGTCACTATCATCGAACGTAAAAGATCTTGCTTCATAAAATCAATTTGTCGGTTCGAGACTTTAATAACAACACCTGTAGGGTGTTTAGTCTCATCTAAAATCAATGCGAAGCTCATTGTGCCATTGATATGTTCAATTGAAGCGCTAGTTTGGCTATTTAAATTTTTTTGCTTGGCTGATCAAATTAAAAAGAATCTTGTTGTAAACTTTGTCCAGTAAAAATATTTTTCTCTAATTTTGTCTTAAGGTTATTAATAGTCGCTGAAAAGGGTAATCTTTATCAATGGCAACATAATTATCTAAAGCTTGTTGATAACGGTTATATTGAATGTTTTCTGTAAGGCTTTCGCTTTTTAACAAGGCTATATTTTTATGGAATTTTCCATCAATAAAAGACGCTATAGTTTTAGCGCCTTGTTCTTGTTGTTTTAAAAATCTTTCTATTAAGTAGCCTTCTGCGCTTTGATAGATCGTAAAACCCGTTATTGCAAGAACCAAACAAACAACCATTAAAAACCATTAAAAACCATTAAAAACCAAAGAATAATAGAAAGTAACAGTCAGTGAAATTTAAATCAACATTAGCCATTGCGATTTCTTGCAAAACTGAATATATCCCTTACATAGGACAATCTATTAAAGTAATAGATAAAATCTGGCAGGGAGCGATTGGCAGCCATAAGTTACGTTTGATTGTGGACAAAGAACACTTTAATGACGCACTTAACTGGATCAATCAACGCGACAACAAAATTCACGCACGCTTTCTAAACTGCCAAGATTATCAGCAGCCACAAACTGCATTTTTAGATGGATTTTCGCAAAAATTAAACTTTAAAAACAATCGACATAAAAAAGTGATTGATTCAATTATTGAAAAATTAGACGAGCAACTCAATGAGTTGCAAAACCCACAATCAGATGTAGGTAAAGCTGAGTCAAAATGGAAAAATGAAAAAATGAAAAAACTAAAATTAATCAAATTCAAACGTTAGCCAATCAGCATCAAGTTGATATTCAGGTAACGGAAACTGAACTGCAAAGAGCTGTTAATTGTATCAATGAAGCTAAAAATAGATTTTCAGATGAGCTTAACGAACAACAACAAGAAATGATTATGCAGGATTTCCCGTCAATCGAACTATCAAAGCTCGAACAGATGGTCACGCTAGAACGAGATGATTTAAAAATATTGCAGGACAAAACTAAGCATCTACAAAAACGCATGGCTGATCTTGAATACTCACTTAGCAAGAAAACGATATTAGCAAAAAATAAGGATACTGGTGCTCTGAGCGAAGTCGGTGCGGAACTCGAAGATGTTGACAGTTTTCTAAAACAACTCGAAGTACTTAACAAAAAGGCGCTACCACAAAAATTGGAACGTTTTGTAAGCTATTTAAATCAACCTTCGGATCAAGGAGTGACTCAATTATTAACACAGGTAGAAAATGAAGTTTCGGTAATTGAGGAGCGCATTGATGAACTGAACCAAACACTGCAAGGCGTCGATTTTCAACACAATCGGTTTATTCAATTAGTCCACAAAAATCACTCACCAGTCCCTGCAAGATCTGTAAAAAGCGCAAAGAGATCTACGTAGCGGCACTATGCAAGACGACCAAGGAGAATATCAATATAAATCCTTAATTGTTATCATAGATCAACTTAAAGTAGCGATTGAAAAAAAGCGCACGCGACTCGCTCAAGCATTACTTGATCAACGATACCGATTGCAATTTGCAGTAGCGATTATTGACCGAAAAGCCAAGCAGAAATCGAAACACGAACAGGTTCAAAAGGGGGTATTGGGGGTGAAAAATAAATCATGGCTAGCTTTATTTTAAGCGCATCACTAAGCTACGCGCTTTGCCCAAAAGACCGAACCATCCCTTTGTTTGGCACAGTGATTCTAGATGAAGCTTTTTCAAAAAGCTCCCAAGCGGTTGCTGCAAGAATTATTATTGCACTTAGGCAGTTCGGATTAAACCCTTTATTTGTGACGCCTAATAAAGAAATGTGTCTATTGAGAGAGCATACATCAGCCGCTGTACTGGTACATAGAAGAACTTCGCAATCCTTAGCTGTCAGTTTAAGTTGGCAAGAAATTGATCAACATATTAAATCGCGCAAAACAAAACAAAGCAATTAAGTTTAACCAATAATTAAATCTGTTCAACAATTATCTAATAAACTTAAAAAGCAGTGGTTGTCGGCGGATTATCGTCAAGACAGGCTTCTTTCAAATAATGCGTGGCCATTAAAACTATCTATTGGCAAACCGTCAGCTTTACAACTAAAAAATCAATTGGCATCGGTTAAGGAACATATAAATGAATGGCATAAGCTAAAAGTTGGTGTGGTTGAATGGTCAGAAATTAAATACCAATCAGCCACGACGGCAATCAAAACTCCTGTTTATTGGTATTTAAATCAACCTACAGACTGGATCGAAGCGACCACGGATCAATCGATAAAAAACAGGTTTAACTTATTAATTGAAGTGATTAAATCCAGTGAACCTGTTTTTCACGGTTACCTTGTTCGTCATAGAAGCTTATGGAGGGTGCTAACAAAGAAATTAAACAAAGGCTCATTCAATGCGTAAAAGTTGCAAATAAACTGCAACCATTGATGGCAAACGGTAAGCCTTTAAGAGCCATCCCAGTTGAAGGGATGGATAGTAAATTTCTAGAAAACAATGAAGGAGTTTTAACGGCATTACTCAACAAAAAAATCATGATTTATATCAAGGAAAAGATCTCCGGCAAACATTGGGCGCAAGCTTGAAAGGAGAAAATTAGATTTTAGTTAAACCGCTTTCAAAAAATCTATTACCTTTCAGTCAATTGAGGTTAACAGCCAATGAACTTGCTAAGGTTGATTTACCCGCATCAAATATTCTTGTGATTGAAAACGAACAATGTATTCATCAACTGCCATCAATAGAAAATACTATTGCTATACTCTTCGCGGGTCTTAATTTGTATTGGCTTAAGAATCCATTATTTCCCTCAAAAAACATTATTTATTGGGGAGATCTCGCTACATGGGGTCTAAAGATACTAGCTTTAGCACGCGAGCTACAACCTCACGTAGAAGCAATTTTGATGGATAATGAAACTGTAATAAAATATGTTGCTAATAGAGTAAAGGAGCCTAAACCAGTAGGTCAAGCACCAAGATTGGGGTTGAGAAAAAAGGAGTTATCATTTTCGAATTTCTTAAATCTTCGGATAAGGGCCGTTTAGAACAAGAATTTAATTCAGCAATTGATGTTGAGTTAGCTCTTAAAACTAAACTTTAATAGCTCTAAATTAGAAATCACCAAGTATCAATACAAGGTCGTTTTTTACCTTGTCTTGGGCTAACTGGTAGTGTCGCCTTTAACCCTCTTATGATCCAATCCCGACTTAATGCTGGGTCAATCACTGCATCTATTTCCATATAACTAGCTATATTGATTGCTTTACCTTGTTCATAGGCTTTCAGTACTAATTCATCAAACAATTGTTGTTGCTCCTGCGGATCTTTAATTGCTTTCAGCTGTTTTGAGTAAGCCAATTTAATGGCTCCTTCAATACCCATCGCGCCAAACTCACCACTCGGCCAAGCTGCAGTAAAAATTGAAGAATGGAAGCTTCCCGCTGCCATGGCTTGAGCACCTAAGCCATAGCCTTTTCTTAATACCAAAGTAAAAAATGGGATTGTTAAGCTAGCTGCCATCACAAAAATTCTAGAAATATGTCTAACCGTTGCTTGTTTTTCTGCTTCAGGCCCAACCATAAACCCTGGCGTGTCACAAAGTGAAATCATAGGAATATCAAAACCATCACAAAGTTGCATAAAGCGCGCAACTTTATCACCAGCGCTTGCTTCAATCGCGCCACCTAAGTGTCCCGGATTATTTGCGATTAAACCAAATGGTTTACCTTCAATACGTATTAATGCCGTAATCATACCCAATGAATAATCTTTTCGTAACTCAAGGACGGAATCTGAATCTGCAAAGGTTTCAATCAATTCTCTAATATTGTAAATTTGTTTTCTATTTTTTGGGATACTATTTCTTAAATTTTCTTGGTTCTGACATTTCCAATCCTTTAAGTCACCTTGAAAATAAGATAAATATTTTTTACAAATTTCAACGGCTTCTAATTCATTTTTTACTAAAATATCAATCACACCATTTGGACCTTGAGTCGAAATAGGCCCTACCTCTTCAGCACTATAAGATCCTAAGCCTCCACCTTCAATCATTGCAGGACCCGCCATACCAATGGTCGAATCTTCCGTCGCTATAATGACATTACAAACTCCCAATAATGCAGCATTTCCCGCAAAACATCTACCCGCGACAATGCCAATGGTTGGTACTAAACCGGATAACGAAGCGAGTCCAACAAAAGTATGACAATCAAGACCTGTTACGCCATTAAAATCAGTGTCAGATGGACGTCCACCGCCGCCTTCTGCAAATAGAACGACTGGAATTTGTTGTTCCTTTGCTAGCATTAACATTCGGTCCATTTTTTTATGATTCATAATGCCTTGTGTACCGGCAAACACACTATAATCATATGCCATGACTAGGCAGCGACTTTTATTATCTGTAAACCTTTTTGAATTGATTGAACCTGTTCCTGTAATCAAACCATCTGCTGGACTTTTTTCAACTAGTTCATCTTCACTAAATCGGCGGCGTTGCCCTGCTAATAACAAAGCGCCGTACTCATTAAAACTCCCTTTATCAATTAAATTAGCGATATTTTCTCTTGCTGTACTCATTCCTTTTGCATGACGTTTTTTTACTGCGTACGGTCTAGCTTGATCTGTAGTTAAACTATATCTTTTTATAACTTCTTTTAATTCTAGCCGAATATTTTTAATTTCATTTGTAGTAACTTCAATCTCCGCGTCTAATGTCCTTTTTGTTATTTGTACTTCTAAATCAATTAGGATTTGATTTTCTTCAACAACCTGACCGGACTCAATTGAAATGTTTTTGATTTCTCCTTGAAAATTCGACTTAACTGGATACTGCATCTTCATAGATTCAATCGTTAATAAGACATCTTTTCTATTAACTTCATCTCCAACTTTTACGCAAATATCAATAATCACACCAGCGCAAGGAGACTTGACTACCTTATTATTATTTTTCATTTAATATTCTCTATAGCTAGTTAAAGTGTTTTGCTTTGTAACTCAATATATTGTAACGCAGTCATCTGGTGGTAAGTCACCTGTGAGTAAACAATTTCAACCGGTTCAGGATCCACGATTTCAATGGGTATCTGTAATGCTATTGCTGTTTCTAACGCCATTTGAGTAATATTAACGCTAAACGAAGTCCCCATAAATATAATTCGATCGGCACGTTCCATTCTTTCTTGCGCTTCTGTGATTCGATAAAGGTCGGTGTAATATTCATCAAATAATAAAACAAATGGTTTGTATGAAACATTTAACTCTGGCTTGCCTTCAATAGAAAATAACTCTAACAACTGTCTATTGATCGCCTTGTTCTCCGGTTCTTTATTTTTACAATCATCCACAATCCTATCCCATGGCGTATCAACCACCTCAGCAGTTACACCTTGCGTATGGACTTGAGAATGAAAGAGCGTCATCTGATCTAGGCGACCATGAATCGGGATATAATCATTGTTCCCAGCCTTTCCGTCCAACCCATCAATATTTTGCGTAATTAAATTTTTGTTTGCTAACCAATAATGAACCTCATTTGGGCCATGATTTCTATAGGCCGCAAATCGATGATAGTACCAACGCAAAAACTCGGTTGGGTTGCTTTGATACATATGGCGAGTCGCCATTTCTTGAGGTGTATAATTATCACTACCAATGGTCCAATAGCCATCTTGGCCACGAAACGTAGGAATTCCACTTTCTGCGCTAACACCGGCACCTGTTATATAAAGTATATTTTCTGATTTATTATTTTTCACAACTGATTTTCCATATCCTACCGATCAATTTGGCTGATTATAACTCTAATAACTAAACAACATAAGATAATGCTAATGTATAAGTTAGCTTTTTAAAGTAAAAATTGCAAACCAAGTTGTCCAACTTGGTGTCAACTAAGTGTTTAACAGGTAGTTCAAATTACCAAAAAAATTAGTTTTAGCAAATAAAGAAAACTAACATTGCCACAATTATTAAAAAACCTCGAAAAGAGAAAAGACTTTCAGAATTTAATCTAGATATTGAACACAGCGGAAATGATCCAAACAGATAATAGTAAAGATACACATGTTAATTTGGATTCTTCTGGTGGCTCAATTACTTTATATGTTCCTAAAGGAATTAAAGCAACGGTTAGTGCTAAATTAAAAATAACTCAAAGTGCTAGAAAAGTTTACAGAATTTACGCGGACTTTCCATTAACTATTAAAGGTGAAGATAGCAGTAGAATTAGCGCAAAGGAGAAATTAACGGTGGCGGTGATAGAATTGATATCAGTACTTCAAATGGTGATACTTATATTAAAATGATTGAAGATTAAATTCTAGAAACATAAAATTCAACTCTTCTCGACATTACTGCTTAGAAATCAGGAGTGATGTCCACAAAAATTAATGAGCTATAACCACCCATTTTGATGAGCTATACGAGCCGCTTCTATGCGGTTTTTTGCATTCAATTTACTTGATGCAGAAGATAGATAATTTCTAATTGTCCCCTCAGATAAGTGTAATTTTTCTGCAATCATTTCTGTTGTCGCGCCATCCTTTGCCAACCGAAGCGCTCTACGTTCGTTATCAGTTAGTGGGTCAATTTCCATCCATGCATCTTGTAAAAGTTCGGGTGCTATTACTTTGCCACCCTTTGCTATTTTTCTTATAGCGGATAACAGCTCGCCTGATGGTGAGTCTTTTAATAAATACCCTTTAACTCCCGCATCCATCGCCCGTCTTAGATATCCAGATCTAGAAAAGGTAGTAAGAATAATTGATTTTATAGCGAGTTGATGGGATTGGATTTCTTGCACTAACTCTATTCCGGTTAGCTGTGGCATCTCTATATCGGTTAACAATACATCGATAGGAGTTGAAGATTTATCTAGTAGGAAATCGAGTGCATCTTGGCCATTTTTTGATTGATGGATAACGTTAATATCATTTTCAAGATCAAGTAACGATGCTAAAGTTGTTAATAACATTGCTTGGTCTTCTGCGATTAGTAAATTAATCATATATTACCAACATCCGAAGCTGTCATAGATCCTGTTATAGGAGTTGTAATAGGTATGGAAATGGTCAACATGGTTCCAGACTTAGAATCAATAACTAAGTCGCCTGAAAGTTTTTTTACCCTTTCAAACATTCCTTTTAAACCAAATCCTTTTAAACCAAATCCTTTACGATTAGATTGTTCGGAAAATCCAACGCCATTGTCAGAAATAACCATACTTATCATCCCATCAACTAGTCTAATAATGGCTAAAACCTTATCAGCATTTGAGTGCTTTAATATATTGGTAACTGCTTCTTTTAAAATAATGGCAAGTTCTTTGTTAGTATCATCATCCAGCGGAAATTCATCGAATTGATATTCAAATATAACGTCATTGCTTTGAAGTACATATTTAGCATGCGCCAATTCAGTATTAAGATCACTAGTTCGATAGCCAGTGACGACTTCTCTAATTTGCTTGAGAGCATCTCGTGAAATATTTTCTAGCTCTTTTATTTGCAGCTTGGCCGCCAGCGGTTCTTTATCAATTAACTTGCCTGCGAGTTCAGCTTTTAAAGTAATAACTGAAAAAGTATGTCCAATTAAATCATGTAAATCTCTAGCAATACGCTCTCTTTCTGATGTTCTCGCTAAATGACGAACCTCTTGCTGGCTCAATTTTAATTCTTGATTTTTTATGTCAATATCATGTTGGTAAATATTAATTCCGCCAATCAAAAAGGAAAATGCGATTGCTGGGACGTAAAAAAA
>Ga0307492_10000228_pt1 | contig 24259 bp, 22 predicted proteins | sample SI3LmetaG_FD_202365 | JGI IMG/M metagenome (GOLD analysis project Ga0307492, IMG submission 202365) | Sea-ice brine microbial communities from Beaufort Sea near Barrow, Alaska, United States - SI3L | ecosystem: Environmental > Aquatic > Marine > Coastal | place: USA: Alaska | collected 2017-05-06 | reverse complement strand
AACAAGTAGGGTCATTAACAATAGCTCATAGTGAAGCACGCTTCGAAGAGATAAAGCGCATTGCTGCGATGAATAATGCGTTTGGTATTACACGAGTTGATATGGTGACGCCAGAAGAAGCCAAGGCGATTTACCCATTCCTTAAGTCAGACGATTTACTCGGCGCATGCTGGGTTGAGCAAGACGGAACAGCCAGCCCCGTTGATGTTACGATGTCTTTTATTAAAGGCGCGCGTGGACGTGGTGCTAAGTGTATTGAAGGCATTACTGTCACTGATGTTACATCGGCAAATGGCGCAGTGACCGGTGTCATGACTGACCAGGGTCCAATAGTGGCTGATTTTGTGGTGAACTGTGGTGGCCTATGGGCACGAGATTTAGGCAAAATGTCTGGCGTTAATATTCCACTTCACGCTTGTGAACATTATTACGCAATAACCGAAAAACAAGACAATATTCCAGGTGACTTACCGGTGCTACGAGACCATGACCGCTGTGCCTATTATCGTGAAGATGCCGGCAGCCTGTTAGTTGGTGCGTTCGAGAAACATGCAGTTGCCTGGGGTCAGCATGGCGTACCGAAAGATTTTGCTTTTGAAGAACTCGAAGGTCACATGGATGAGCAGTTAATGCCTGTTTTGGAAGACGCTATGGCGCGTTTGCCATTCTTGCAAGATGTCGGGTGGCGACAATTTTTCTGTGGACCAGAAAGTTTCACCCCAGATGATCAATTTCACATGGGTGAAGCACCAGAACTAAAAAACTATTATGTTGCCTGTGGTTTGAATTCAGTCGGAATCCAAACGTCCGGTGGCCTGGGACGCGCCTTGGCCGAATGGATGCACAAAGGTCATGCACCGATGGATCTATGGGGTAACGATATCCGTCGCATGTTCCCATTCCAGTCAACCCAAAACTACATTGAAGAGCGTGTCACCGAGTCACTCGGTCTACTATACGAAAACCACTATCCTTATCGACAAATGACCACATCACGTGATATTCGTCATTCGCCTATTCATGAAAAGCTTGCTTCGCATAATGCTTGTTTTGGCGAAGGCGCGGGTTGGGAGCGACCAAACTGGTATGCACCGAAAGGTGTCGAGCCTAAATATGAATATAGTTTCGGTAAACAAAATTGGTTTGAATACAGTGCAGCTGAACATCAAGCAGCGCGTGAAAAAGTCGTACTGTTTGACCAAAGTTCATTCTCAAAGTACCTGGTTCAAGGCAGAGATGCTTGCAAAGTATTACAGAGAATTTCGAGTGCAAACGTCGACGTTGAATCAGGCCGAATGGTGTATACCCACTGGCTCAATGACCGAGGTGGTATCGAAGCTGATTTAACCGTGACCCGGTTGGCTGAAGATAAGTATTGGATTGTCAGTGGCTCTTCACAAACCATCAAAGACCTCAATTGGTTGGATCGAAACATTGCCGATAACGAATTTTGTTGTGTGAGTGATATCACCAATGCCTGGGCTGTTTTTGGTATTCAAGGGCCAGACAGTCGAGCTCTGCTAACCGATACACTTAACCACGACATGACAACGGGAAATTTTGGTTTTGGCTCATTCCAGGAAATTGAACTTGGTTCATCTCGTGGTTATGCGGCACGCGTCTCTTATGTTGGTGAACTGGGTTGGGAGCTTTATGTGCCGGTTGACCAGGCTCGCCATGGCTTCGACACCCTTTGGGATAAAGGTCGGTCGCATGGATTAACACTCGCTGGAATGCATGCGTTAGATTCATGCCGAATGGAAAAGAAGTTTGTCCATTACGGTCATGACGTTGCCGAAACAGATACGCCATTAGAATGTGGCATGAGCTTTGTTTGTGATCTAAATAAGAGTGAGCACTTCATCGGGCGTGATGCGATCTTAAAGCAAAAAGAATCACGTTCGTTCATGAAAAAGCGCCTCGTTCAGTTCTTACTCGAAGACCCTGAAGCAATGCTTTACTCGCATGAACCGATTCTACGTGATGGCAAAATAGTTGGTCATTTAACCTCTGGTAACTATGGCCATACACTAGGGGGGTCGGTCGGGTTAGGGTATATCGAAGTCGAAGATGAAATTACGGCTGATTACCTGGCATCTGGCAAGATCGAAATCGATGTTGGCGGTGAGCCAGTCGCAGCAAAAGCTAGCTTGGTGGCTCAGTACGATCCAAAAGCGGAGCGTATGCGCGGTTAAGCTAGTCGAGTGTTATAGGTTGGACCGAAATTATTCGGCTCAACCTGTTCTTAGTGACTGCATCCTGTCAGTTAAGGAGCTGAAACTCTAGTCCCAGGCATTAATCGTTATCGCTCAATCCTGCGCCAGCACCAGCCCTCGATTGCGCCGTAGCGGGCGCATAAGTCCGAAATGCGAGCTCGTCGACTAATTGCCATACGTCACTATCAATGGCATAAGCCAGGGTCGAAGGCATGTGTTCCGGTGATGTGCCAAACGTTTGCTGGCAGCTGACGGCATCAATGTTATCTAACCACAGATCATCTCTATTACCTTCAATTCGAATCCCACTACCGTAGCAACTGAGTTTTACACCAGCCCAGCTAGTCGTAATAATCATATTATGACAACGCGAAGCTTGACCAATGGTTGCGGCCAGTAGGACTGGATAGGCAACTGCCCCTAAACTAATGGTGTGACCATCAAGCAATAATTTGACTCGATCAGCAATCGCGGCACCGGTGATTATTGGGCATAGTGTTTGACCAGTGGCCTGCCAGAGTTCACTGATGGCATCTGCTCCAATGATGGGTTTGTATTGCTCATAATCCTTACCCTCAATATTCTGCAAGTGCCTGAGCATCGATTCGGGGCCAGGTAAATTAAACGCGGCTAACCAGCGCGAAGCCTTACCCGCTTCTTCTGCCAATCCCCAGGGTAAGTCGATGGCTCTAGCGACTTTTCGGAAGTAACCTTCGATTTCAACCAGCGTCTGTTTTTGTTTCATTTTTTGATCTGTGTTATGAGGCGGAAACTGGTATTGTGTGCTCTAGTAATTCATTTGGGAAAGGAGAATCTTGATACATGCAAATTCTGACCCAACGATCTGAGCGAGGGTCGAATTTGGTGGCACCAAAAAAGGACAGCTTACAACGAAGGAGGTCTATCGGTAGCATGTCGGAAGCGATGACGTTGTCCTGTACTTCTGCATAGGGCCGATTTTTTAAGTTCTGTATCCTTCGCATTGTATGGCGATGTTCTGGATGCGCCAATAAAAACTCGGCAATCGAATCTTGCTCTGAATGGTATTTTGTCCAGGCCAATAACGCTTCATTGAGTTGATGAATGTAATAGCCAATGGCATAGGGTGATTCATATTCCTCACCTGGTTCATCAAATCTTTCACCCACTCTTGGTTCAAGTTTTTCAGCTGAGGTGTACCAAAAACGTGCCCGATTTTGAGGTTGATCAAAGTCTACTGACAGGGCCCATTGGCACTGAGAGTTGAGAATATTGAATGTATCCGAAACGGTCATAGAGCCATTAATAAAAAAACTGAGGTGTTCATCTGCATCCATACAGTCCGTCAGGCCATCAACTAATTCACCGTAAGGCTCGAGTATCAATGAGATTAATTGCTCCTGGCCTTCAAGGCTGAGTTGTATTTCAGCCCACTCATAAAGCCGATCCCAGGGGTGATCAAGGTTCAGGTTTTCAGTGCTGATATACGCCGACATTTTTTTGAGGTCATCACCGAGCATAGCTAATTTTTTTAACTGGATTTCATGTGTTGTATGCCAATTCGAAAGATTAAATTTAGCTCGCTCAAAACAGGCCAGAAATTCTGCGACTTCTGCGGCACTGGCTTCATTAACAGCTCGCACTCGAGCGATGGCTTCTTCACGGGCCATCATCCAGTTATTGATCAGGGCTGGGTGATTAAATAAAAATGGGGCCATACCGAGGCCAGTAGAATTGCCGACGCCAATACGTTTTCTAAGATCCGGCTCAATAACAACAGCTTTATCGCCACCGATAGATTTTGCGATATGCTCCACCAGGTCAATTGCGAATGCGCGAATTAACCAGACTGACAATAACTCGGCCTGAAACGGACCTTTGAGTTCGGGTCTATCACAAATCGTTAGTCTATCGGCAGCACCAAATTTTCCTGAGCCATAAACGGCAGTTGTTCTAACCAGATAACCAACCGACTCAAGCTGATTGCGGTCAGGTTGCTCACCAACCGAAAGTTTATCGATGACATGTTTCCACAGTCGCACTGAGCGATTGGCGCGAGACAGGCTTATCTCGGAATCGCTAATACGCCCAGCTTCCTGCTTCGGTACATTTTGCTGCAAACGGTCAAGCTCGTCTGTGGTGGGGATACCATCAAACAAAGTAAAGGTGGCATCCCAGGCAGTGGCGATGACTCGATCGGACCGCATGTCATCTGGCAGGTAGTGTGAAAAGGCAACAAGGGAGTAAGTTCTAACTGGGCCAGTAACACTATAAACAGCGCGGCCGTAGCCGTCGCTATCGATTTCCCAAACGGGCTTAGCAAAGGTCCATTGTTCTTTTTTTAAGCGTCGCAACAAGGTGCGCATAAACGATAAACGCGTCTGGTGAAAGCTGCCCATCCGCGCGAGTCGCATGACTACTTCAGGAGGGCGTCTATACTGAGCTGCCTCGGGTATTGGATTTTGATCGGCACAATTCATTTTTCTACCGCCTATTTCTATATTGAAAAACTGACTGAAAAGCCTATTAAACAGATCTACCTAACAAGTCTAGTATGGTCCGAAGTTTTCATCAAAGAACCGCAGCCAGTTATTGCCCATGATCTTAGCTGTATCCTGGGCATTAAAACCGACCTCTAGTAAACCCTGATCGATATTCGAGAAATCGCGGTTATCGTTAAACCAGGGCGGCATGTCAGGGAATCCTGCATTTGCAGCTGAGCCTTCGCCGTAATCGATTTTTTTAGTCCAACGACCAATGCGCATCCATTCGACTACTGAGTCGGGGTGGTTCTGACATAGGTCTGACCCTATTCCAATATGATCAACGCCCATTACATCCGCACAATCAGCTATCATTTGGCAAAAGCTTTGCAAACTGCAGTCTCCCTTACCCTTTAAATGATGTGGGTACATGCTAAAACCAAGCATGCCGCCAGTTTCACCCAGACCTTTTAATATGGCGTCTGATTTATTGCGCAGCGCCGGTTCCCAAAAGTTAGGGTTAGCGTGGGTGACGACTATAGGTCTACTACTGACCTCTATCGCTTCGAGGGTCGAGCGCTCAGCTGAATGGCTCATATCAACCACCAACCCAACTCGATTCATCTCTTCGATCACTTGCTTGCCCATACGGGTAACGCCTGTGTCATTTGCCTCGTAACAACCAGTGGCCAACAGCGACTGATTGTTATAGGTGAGTTGCATGAACCGAGCACCGAGGGTGTGTAATATTTCGACTAAACGGATATCGTCTTCTATCGGCGATGGGTTTTGGAATCCATAAAATATAGCGGTGCGATTAGTTTCACGTGCCAGACGCACATCATCACCCGTTCGGCCCTGAAAAATGAGGTCAGGGAAACGTTCAAAAAAACTATTCCATTGTTCTATATTAGCCACAGTTTCACGAAAATTTTCGTGGTAAGCAATTGTGACATGAACCGCATCGACACCACCTTCGCGCATTTGCCTAAAAATTTCTTCCGACCAATTGGCGTATTGTAACCCGTCGATACGATAGCTTATGTCACTCATGCTTACTCCCAACTTGTATATTAAAGAAGCTGTTACTTATCCAGTCACGCTTACTCAGGTACACCTGAACTGATATAAGAAGTTTTTACGTGAGTATAAAATTCTTTCGCATATGAGCCCTGTTCACGTGGGCCGTAAGAGCTTTCACCACGACCACCGAAAGGTACGTGGTAGTCCGTGCCTGCAGTCGGCAAATTAACCATCACGCAACCCGTTTTGGCATTGCGGCGGAAGTGCGTCGCACGAGCCAGGTTGGTTGTAATAATGCCAGCCGTTAATCCAAAGCGAGTATCATTCACTGTGTTGATTGCTTCTTCATATGAACCAACTTTAATAACACAGGCCATTGGTGCAAATAACTCTTCACGGTTAACTTGCCAGTCATTGCTAGTACCTGTGAATACCGCCGGAGTCATGAAGTAACCTTCAGTTGCGCGTTCAACACGTTCGCCACCACAGCGTAATTCGCCGCCTTCCTTCTTAGCCAATTCTACGTTCGCCAGGTTTTGAGTGAGTTGAGCTTCGCTCGCAACAGGCCCAATTTGAGTGCCTGCTTCCAGCGCATGACCGACCACCATGGCTTCGGCACCAGCAACCAAACGCTCAACAAATTCGTCATGAATGGATTCATGTACTACTAGTCGAGACGAAGCAGTACATTTTTGACCCGTGCTGCCAAACGCACCACCTAGCGCACAGGCGATAGCGGTATCAAGGTTTGCATCATCCATAATCGCCAATGCATTTTTAGAACCCATTTCGAGCTGAACTTTAGTAAAGTTACCAACGGCTGTTTTTGCAATTTCGCGTCCCACTGGCACAGAGCCAGTGAAGCTGATGGCATTTACCATTGGGCTTTCGATTAATTGCTGGCCAATTTGGCTACCCGAACCCATCACCAAATTGAACAGGCCTTTGGGTAAACCCTGTTTTTCGATAATGCGAGCCAGTGCTACGGCAGACGCAGGAACAATATTGGCGGGTTTCCAGATAACGGCATTGCCGAACGCGAGTGCTGGAGCAATCTTCCATACTGCTGTCGCCATCGGGAAGTTCCAGGGAGAAATAATAGCAATGATGCCAACCGGCTCGCGGCGGATATCGACTTCGATGCCATCACGGGTAGATTCAGCATTTTCACCCATTTGACGCAATACTTCGGCCGCGTAATAAGTGAAAAACTGGCCAGAACGATACACTTCACCCTTACCTTCAGGTTGTGTTTTGCCTTCTTCACGTGCCAGTAGCGCGCCAAGTTCTTCACAATTCGCGATCAACTCGGTGCCAATATTCATTAAGATGCTATAGCGTTTTTCGAGACCGACCTTCGACCATTCGATTTGAGCCGATTGGGCTGCATCTAGTGCGAGGTCAAGTTGTGACTTGTCTGCTTGTGCATACATACCAATGGTGTCGGAAAGATCGGAAGGGTTAATATTTGCGACTTCGCTAGCACCAGCAATCCACTCGCCAGCAATAAAGTTGTAGTTGTTATCAGTCATGTTTTCTCTCTGAGGTTTGTCACAGGATGTTAATAAGCATTCTAGTGCAATTCTGCCCTAAGATAGAAGACCCCTGATACTCAGTCAATCTTAATTTACTGAGTATTCATTCAAAATAACTGAAGATAAGGTTGAACCGATAGCTCGTCTCGAGGATTAAGAGGCAATAGCGAGTTAAGAATAAGTGTGTCGCCAAATTTGATGGGTTCAAATTCATGCAGAGGCATCTTCAGGCGCTTGAATTCGTCGGTCAATTGAGCGGGTTTAATTAGATTGGAGGGACTTGTAGCTTTCGTTCTTCAAACCAACCTACCGATATGTCCGTATATTGATCTATTTTACTTTCTCTATTTTTCTATAATTAAAACAAGTTAGCCATTGGGTTTGGATTAAACGTTGAGCTTGGTATTTTTGCTGAAGATGGCCTTGTTACCATAAATTCACAGCTGCCGTTTTCTATATGGAAGAGGGCTCCGGCATACATGCGCTCAGCCGGGTCACTAAAAGCATGAGTAGTGTCGTCTTCTGCAAAACAAGTTGCTTCTATGCCATTGAAGTAATCACCGTTATCCAGGTCATTTACAACGCTAAAAGTAATAGGTTGCAGTACTTTATCGCCAAAGTTAAAACTGACTGAGCCAACCGGTTTACCACAGGTCACTTGGCCAACAGTAATAACTTGAGCGCCACTGATCCCCTCTATTGCATTAATAACCAGCTCACTAGCAGAGCAGGTTCCCTCGAGCGTGAGAACATAGAGTCGGTCTAGATCGAGTTGGTTGTTGCGAGTTAAAAACGGAAAGATACCATTTTGCTGTGTATTAAGAGCATTCCATTCGAGGCGAGTAACATCTGATCCGTTGCCATTGGTTCCTGCAATATAAGAAGCGAGTACCTGCGCCGTACTTACCCGACCACCTCCGTTGTAGCGTAAGTCGAGAACCAACTCATCAATATTGTTTAGGTTAAAATCGGCAAACGCTGTGTCCAGTTCGGCAATGGTCGGAACTAAAAAGTTAGATAGGGCAAGGTAGCCTACAGCGACACCATTTCGGGTTTGAATATCTGTTGTGAGCACGGAGTTAATTTTCACGATTCCGGTGGTTAAGGTCACGTTAAATAGACTACCGTCTCGATCTACCTCAAAGCTGATGTCATTTCCGGAGGGGGAACTACTAAGAATGACATCACCTCTTCGCAGGCATGATTGCGTGCTAAATGAGCCTGGGCAGGCACGGCCGGCTGCGGAATCATCAAAAACATAAGTCACGGTTTCGGTATTGTCAATATCACCGATTATTCTTCCGTAGCCAATACCTTCATAAGTGCCCGCTTCAAAGAAATTCTCCTGAACAACACGGTTGCCGATATAGCTAAAGCGATCCGGCGGATTAACGACAAGATTGGCTAATACCGTTTCGGGTGTATCATAATTACGTAAATCGATAGTGGGTATTTGATCGTAGTAGAGGTAATAGTGGCTCATTACATCGAGAACGAATTTTTTTTGCTGCTCTATTGTTTCGTTGGTTCCCGGTGTTTCTGGGTCATCAGGAACCTCGGTAAAAACGGGTCCAATGGCCGAGTTAGAGTTACCTTCATTACCGCATGAAAGCAGTAACAATGAACAGAGTAGGATGGCCAATATTTTCATAATTTTTTCGTTACTATCCTAGGCTCAATCTATTTTCACACTTGATGCATCGTTACTCTTAGTCTTTGATGAAGAGTTTGTTGAAACCCCTCGACAAATTAGGGTTGGTCTATCTCCAATTACCGTGGCTTGAAGGGCTTAGGCCTGGGAAACCGAGAGGTAATATCAAACTTCGTCAAGTCCATGTGGCTCCGCGTATATTGTTGCGAGGCATCGCTTGGTGGATTGTAATCCCAATCTTGATAATGCCCAACTCGCAGAGCCGCGTGAACCGACCGACGTCGTGCTTGATTATGAATGACTGTTTGCTGTAGCGATTCAGCATTCCAGTAAGATTGTGCTTCTGATCGAAAATCTTCTAGCAGTTGTGAGGGTTCACTTTCGGCAAAGTTATTCAGTTCGTTAGGATCTAGTTCCAAATTAAACAATTGATCTGGGTCGGTCATGCAACTGATAAATTTATACTGCGCGCGACGGATCATCAACATCGGTGCACCAGTACCCTCCGCCAGATATTCACTCACACAGGCATTCGGGTCGTTGCTTGTATCACCATCACATAAGGGTATTAGTGATCGGCCATTCAGAGGGTCGATAGCATTCGGTTTGATTGCACCGGTGCCTTCTGCGGCTATGTCGATTAGTGTTGGTAAGACATCAACCTGGGCGACAGGTTGTGATACTCGGCGTGAGTCGAAGCGTTTCGGGTTGTGAATAATCATCGGAATGCGACAGGATGATTCTCGGAAAGACATTTTATACCAGAGTCCGAATTCACCTAACATATCACCGTGGTCAGAGGTGAAGATGATGGTGGTGTTTTCTGTCATGCCACATTCTTCGAGTGTGTCCTGTAGCCGCCCAACCCATTCGTCGACATAGGATACGTTGGCGTAATAAGCGCGCTTAGCATTGATGATTTGTTCATCGCTGACATCGATGGCGTCAAGGTCGATAACTTTTTCCAGTCGCTTGTTGTGCGCATCCTGTTGATGAGCTGGTGGACGTGGCACCGTTGGCATTGGAATGTCAACATCATCGTATAAATCCCAATATTTTTGACGAGTGGCGTAAGGATCATGGGGATGTATAAAGCTGGTTACCAGGCAAAGCGGCCTGTCGTCTTCAGTGCGCGCATGATCATAAATGACACGTTGTGCCTGAGTGCCCACTTCATCGTCATAGGCGAATTGGTTGGTGATGGAGGATACCCCCGCCTGCTGAACGCTCGACATGTTGTGATACCATAAATCAATGCGCTCGTCGGGGTCTGTCCAGTCGGGTATCCAGCCGAAATCGGCGGGATAAATGTCGGTAGTGACGCGTTGCTCAAATCCATGAAGTTGGTCTGGCCCTACAAAATGCATTTTGCCTGACAAACATGTTTTGTAGCCCATGAGCCGAAGGTAGTGAGCAAAGGTTGGCATTGTCGAGGGCATATAAGCGGCATTATCGTACCCCCCGCATTGAGATATATTTTGTCCCGTCATAAAAGCATATCTGGCCGGTGTACAAAGTGGACTGCTGCTGTAAGCCGACTCGAAAGTAACCCCTTGTGCCGCCAATTTATCAATGTTTGGGCTTTTTACGCTTGGGTTCCCGTAACAGCCAAGTGCTAGAGCCGTGAGCTGATCCGCCATAATGACCAGAATATTTTGCTTCTTTCGCTTTACGTATTTCACTGTTGGCTCCTAAAAGTAAGATCGGACTCTCTAGCAAATTTTTACCGTCGAATATCAACATTTCTAGGTTAGAGTTATCGACTTCGTCGATGCAACCAAGGTTTACTCGCATGTGCCCTAGCATGCGTAACGTTACATGATGAGTTATCATTTCTTACTCTAAGTTTTAAAAGTTTTTATTTAAACCTCAACCTTAACGGCTGTAAATAAAAACCGATTAACGCAAAAAAAGTAAGCCTCGTTTTTAGCTAGGTGCTGGATTTCTGTCATCCAGCGTTCAGCTTCATTTTTTGTAATAATTGCATGTTTAACAGCGCAGTCCGAGAAATTTTCCAACATGCTAGATGAGAAATTAGCGTCTGAATAGCTTGTATTTAGAATAGGGATAGCGGTTGTTTTAACTGCACCGAAGTTTAGCTTTTTGAGCAGGGGAGCGAGTTTAACCGGTAAGTTAGGGCTAGAGACGGTAGCGTCCCAGGCGCCGAGGATTTTGCGTGTCATGACGTTATCAGGGCTACTGAGCACAACACCACGCCAGTCGGTTTCGAGAATTGCGATACGTCCACCAGGCTTGAGTACTCGATACAATTCGGACAGCGCGGTTTCGACGTCATCGACGTACAACAGTGTTTGAATACAGCTAGCTGCATCGAAGCTATTGTCAGCGAAGTCAAGCTCGGTCACTGACCCTTGTTGTAACTCAATATTATCCAATTTGGAGCAGCGATTTCTAGCCACATCAAGCATGTCATTGCTAAGGTCGACACCGGTAATCCGACCTTGCGAACCAATTGTGCTGGACATACCTTGCACTAGCAGGCCGGTGCCACAGCCGGCATCGAGTACCTGTTCACCTGCGCGTAATGCGAGCGCTTCTAGTGTATGAATTCGTTGCCGAACTATCTCGGGCGTTTGATAGCTGCGCTCGATGTCCTGGGCTGCTTTTTTATCATAAATGACCATCGGTTTAGCTCATTGTCGGTGCAAGACATCAAAGGGCGTCTCTAAAGGCTTAATTCAAGACCCTGCTTGTAATAACCAGAGGATTTATCTTGTTGTTGTAAATGTTCGCTAAACAATTCAGCCAATACAAAGCAGGCCGCAGGCGTTGCGTTGACACCGATGCTAGCTTCAAGATAGCCTTGAGCCTTGCCCCATAATTTCGCACGGATGCAGATGCGACCCAGTGCGAGCAGCAGGTGCTCGTTTTCGCCGAAATCGGCCAGCCATTTCTCCGCTTGTTTCAATTGGTGGGTGGCGTCACTGGAGCTGAGTTCACCATAAGCTTCGATTAATCCATCATGCCATTGTCGGTCGAGCGATTTAACTATCAACTGCTCTGCACCGGCAAGTTGCCAGTTTGCTTTGTTATAGAGCCTGACACAGTGAATTAAAATGTCGGCATTTGCCTGTACCACTTTTGGTACGTTGTCCCATGCCAAATCGAGAATAGAGCTCGTGCCAGTATCGGCACTGATATCAAGAAAGCCTCGATAAGCGACTGTTTCCATGGCTTTCAACCTTTCCTCCTCGAACAGTTTTTTCTTGCGGATGTCTGGCAGTAGTTCAGTTAGCGCACGCCAGTCTTCTAACTGGTAATGAACTTTAGCGATTAGTCTCACTAAGTAGTCATGCCTGGGGGCAATGCTGCGCAAATGGGTTAGCGTCGCCAGTGCTTGTTCTGATTGATGGTGCGATAACTGTAGCTCAGCTTGTGTCACACCTATCGCAATTTCGGCTTCTGGTTTTGCTTCATGGGCCGCTTTTAGGTAACTGTCGCGCGCGTCATGTTTGCCCTGTTGCTGTGCGGCTCTGGCGGCAGCTAAATAATGCAGCAAGGGGTTTTCACTATAATCAACCAGCTTGATTAGATTTTTTTCAGCCTGTGAAAAACGGCCTTCGGCGAGGTCGATCAATCCCTGATTGAGTAGCTTTCGGCTTTTTGTGAATCGACGGTTCTGTGACTGACGCTTGACTGACAAAGGTATGTGCCAGATTCCAACGATGGATTTAAAAATGAAATGTACCAGTAACGCAGTAATCGCCACAGCGATAATGCCAAACGCCAGACTGGTCTCTATCGAGTAATCGCCGTATTTGACTAATAAAAAACCAGGATCGTCCTTAATAAATAAAATTGCGCCAAGTACAGCAATGATGAGTATGAGTAATCCGATCAAAAATTTAAACATTGTCGGCGGCCTCATTTATCTGGTCTGGCGATACCGCGTCCGATGCTGCGGCCTTTGGTGCATTTTGGCGTTGGCTAATGATGTTATTAAGCAATTGCAATGATCCGTTGATAGCTGGCTTGGTTGGTTTTATGACAGATTTTTGAAGCTGCAATAATTGCCTATAAAAATCGCTATTGGCGGCATCGTCAAGATCATAATATTGTTTGAACAAACGAATATTCTCCAGCATTAACTGGCGGTATTGAAATTCATCACGCTCAAGCACTGTCCAGCGTGTGAGCTTTAAATTACCTTCCATAATTGCTTCAATATTGACGATGAGCGCTTCGGTTTTGGTTGGCTTATCAGTGTTGCGTTTAACCGTCACTAGAGAAGTGAAAAATGAGGTGACTGTCTCTTCTATGGTTGCATCGACGGCTGGAGATTCAGTTGACACCATAAGGGTGCGGGTGGCCTTTACGACTGGCTTATAGCCAGGCTTAAGCGCCTGAATCTGTTGGCTTAGCTGCGATAGTAATAACGTCATGCCGACTAGATCTGGTCTGGCGCGGGTTTTTAAATCGGCGATTTCTTCGCTGATTAATACTCTAACCGGTAAAAATCCAGGGTCGGCGGTTGTCGCTATCTTGTCGCTGGCGGCCTGCAAAGTTAGCGCGGCCCCTTCAAAGTCGTTTTCGAGCGCGAGTTTATGCTGTGCAATACGCAGCAGGTAAGCTACTTCTGACAATTGCCAGTCGCTATCACTACGGCCATAGAGATCGAATAATTTTCTGGTCGAATCTTGCAGTACTTGCTGTTGTTGTTTTAAGTCATCGATGCGCGACCCTGAGCTGTCAATGTCTGATTTCAGCGGTGAGAACTCGGCTTGTACCTTTGCTTGAATTTGAGTTAAATCGACCTTTTTATCGATTCGAGTTTGTAATTGCAAAAGCAAGGCTTGGTTCTGGGCTTCGCTGTCTTGTTGCATTTGCCAGTAGTAGAAGGCGGCAGCCATAAGGCCAATGATTAACAGTAAATTGAGCAGCCCCAAAAAAGGAAAGCCTCGTTTTACTGCTGCTGTGTCGGCCTGCTTGGTATTGTCAGGCTGGGAGGCCGTTGTTTTTTCGGTTGGCTTTGTTACCTCTGTCGAACGGGCTGACTTTTTGGATGACACTGTTTTTTCACTGTCGTTGTCAGGTTGAGCCGAAGTTTGACTGGCAGATGTGTCGATCACAGTGGTCTCATTGGCATTGGCATTGGCAATGACGGGGTCTTTAATCGCATCATTCTCAACTTCATCGACCTTAACGCCATCAAGCATGGCCTGATCAGTCTTAATCTCTTCAGCAGAGGGTGAATTTGCTTTATTAGGTGATTTTTTTTTGCTCATAGATTTCCGACTGCTAGCTCGCTGGTCCATTCGGTAATCGCCAGTTGAATGCCTTGGTCACTCGCATTGTTGGCAATAATGATGCTCGCATTATGTCCCAGTTTTACGGCCGATTCACGCATTCTTTCGCTGATCAAAAGCCATGGCGTCTTTAATAGTCGGCTATGCGAGAGTCTATCGACTGCTTTCATTGTGTTCTGCATGCCTTCGGTGCTGGTAAATACGGCGAGCGTTGGGGCATTACTATGACAGAGTGTCTGATAATGATCAGCGTCATAATGAGGCAACTGACGGCGATAAACTTCACAATAACTCACGCTAGCACCACGAGACCGAAGTTCATCGCCGAGTAGATTACGGCCCTGTTGGCCCCGAAAAATAATGATGTTTTTACCCTCTACCTGTTGAAGTTTGGCTGCGGCCAGTAAACTTTCACTATTGAATAACGCATTGCTGTCACTGGGGCAATGAATGAGACGGGTTGTTAAGTTACTTATTCGCGTTGCCAGTGCCTGGTAAGTGCTCTCACCAATAACACCAAACTCCAGGTGAGACTGTAGTTGATCCGTTCGCAAAAACCGAAAAGCCCCATCAACTGCATTACGACTGACGAATAGCGCAATGTCATAGTGGTTGATACTTTGGCCGAGGTTAAGGTGGAACTCAGTGGCGTCGCATTCGACTATCTCGATGCTGGGGAAGCTCAACATTGTCGCGCCCTGCGACTGCAGTAGAGTATTCAAAACGGCCTGTTGATGCGCTGGGCGCGTATTGAGCACGACTTGCTTGCTGAGTCGCTGTGACCTGGCTAATGTTGATGATGAAGGCGTTTTTCGGACCATTGCTATTATTGGGGTATTTTAGCTATTCGTGCAATTTAGCCAGTATTTTACCCGCACCCTGTGCGATTAAATCCTCGGCAACTTGAATACCTAGGTTGGACGCTTGTTCGACAGGGCCTGTTTTTTCAGCCCGTAGCATCACGCTGCCGTCGGGTTCACCGACCAGAGCGCGCAAATAGAGCTGCCCATTATCTAACAGTGCAAATCCAGCAATGGGCACCTGGCAACCACCATTGAGTGCTTCATTCAAAGCGCGTTCGGCGGTGATACGGCTGGTCGTATCGGCATCGGCTAGCGGTGCTAGTAATTGCTTTACGGCCTCATCGTCACTGCGTACTTCGATACCGACGGCGCCTTGACCTATCGACGGCAGACATTCTTCGGGTGCTAAAGCGGTTTTGATTCTTGATTCGAATCCCAGTCGTTTCAGACCCGCGCTGGCGAGGATAAGCGCATCATACTCGCCATCGTCAAGCTTGCGTAAGCGCGTATTGACGTTGCCACGAACCCAGTTGATTGTCAGCTGTGGGTAGGTTTCAAGGATTTGGCATTGGCGACGTAAGCTAGAAGTGCCAACGATACTGCCTGCTGGCATCTCGGCCAGCGAGCTGAACCGATTAGAAACGAAAGCATCACGAGGGTCTTCACGCTCCATGATGACGGCGAGTTCCAATCCTGGCGGGAAGGCAACAGGTACGTCTTTCATCGAATGAACAGCGATATCTGCGGTTCCTTCGAGCATGCCAGCTTCTAGTTCCTTGACGAATAAACCTTTGCCGCCAATTTTGGCGAGAGGAGAATCAAGCAATACATCACCTCTGGAAACCATCTTGACCAATGTGACTTTAAGATCAGGATACAATAGGGCAAGGCGGCGAGATACTTCTTCGGCTTGCCATAATGCAAGCAAGCTACTGCGGGTTGCGATGCGTAATTCAGTGAGGGATGTTTTCATCTAAAGATTATAAAATTTTGTGACTACTGAGCGCAACACGTAATAAAGCTACCCATAAACAAAAGTTACAATTTTTTAATAATCTTCCGCACACCCGATAAATGTCGACGGCTGACTTCGAGGGTATTGTCGATACCGTCAAAGCTGACTTGATGACTATCATTCTCAGCCCTTAAACCATTGACACGAGCCAGGCTAATGAGCGCATTACGGTGGATACGATAGAAGCGGTCGCCGAATTCGGTTTCGAGTGCTTTTAGCGCGTCTTCGATTAATAACTCGCCACCACTATGGCGTACGGTGACATACTTTTGATCGGCATTAAAATAGTAAATGTCGTCAATCGCCACTAGCACTAAACTACCACGGACACGGGCGCAAATATGCTGGCGTGGCTCGATATCGTCAAGTTGCTGGTTGGTCTGTAATGTCTGTGCCTTATTGGGTTTAGTTGCAGCTTCGATGGCGGCCTGTAATCGTTCTTTTTTAACCGGTTTGAGCAAGTAATCAACGGCATGGGCTTCGAATGCTTCCAATGCGTGATCAGCATAGGCTGTGGTGAAAATCACGGCGGGGGGATGTGCCATTTTAAATAGGTGCCGTGCCGCTTGAATACCATCCATGCCAGGCATCCGGATATCCATTAGCACAATGTCTGGTTCGGTAGACGTTGCCATTGCCAGTGCCTCATTACCATTGCTTGCCTGCGAGACTACCTGACAATTGGGCAGGCTTTCGATCATTCTGTTGAGTCGGTCGCGCGCAGGTTTTTCATCATCAACGATCAAAATTTTCATCAGACTTTCCTGGCTAGCTTGTCGGTTGGCTTGTCGGCTAGTATGGGTAATAAGAGGGTTACCGTGAATCGGCTATGCTCTTCGAGTTGCTGCATGCTGGCTGCACCAGCATAGGTGATTTGCAGCCGTTCACGAATATTGTCGACTGCCATCTGGTTGCCCTTGCGGTGTTGCTCGGTTCGATTTTCTAGCAGTGGGTTGGAAATGACGATGTGAACCATATCCTCAACCTGCTTGATAGTAATGTCGATAGTGCCGCCTTTGGATAATGGTTCCACACCATGGTAAATGGCATTTTCAACCAGCGGTTGTAATGTCAGAGCTGGCAACCAAAGTGGTATGTTGCCATCTGGCATTGTCCAATTGATGGTCAGTCTATCCCCTAAACGCAATGCTTCGAGCTGAATATAGCTGCGGGTTAATTCGAGCTCTTGCTGTAAAGAAACACTGTCTTCAGCAGCCAGACTGGCGCGAAATAAGTCCGACAAGTTTTCAATCGCTTGCTCGGCGAGATCTGGTTCGTTGTGGGTTAGGCTGGCAATTGTGTTCATGCTATTGAATAAAAAATGTGGCCTGATTCGAGCCTGCAATGCTTGCAACCGAGCCTGTGCCTGAGTGTCGAGCACTATCATGGATTCGTATTGAAAATAAAAGTAGCGCAGTGCCAGTCCCATCAAAATAGCCGTGACGGACAGGTTTCGAATGATTTCAAAACTAGTGTTTGTATTACCTAATGCGCTGCCTAAAGAGAGCCGCATCATCTCAGTCATGTGCACGTTCAACAGTGTCACCGCAAGCGTGACCGACAACCCGACAGCAAACGCAATCAGCGTGGTTGGCACTACATTGCGCATGACGCCCCAGCGCGAGAGGAGGCACAACACGGCGGCCGATGTTAATCCTATCCATTGCATGAAAACAGACTGTAGAGCGACGTGAATATAGAGGCTGTCAGTGTCATAACTGACCAGCGCAAACACAATCGCAACTAACTCGATCACCAACACAACGCGCAAAAACACATCGGCATTACAAAAATTAGGCAGATAATTGCCTTTTCGCGTGAGCGGTGAATTATTTTCAGATGAATTTAGCATAAAGAGTTGATTTGTTTTTCCTGCGCTGCAAGCATACAACAATAAGTAGTATAGGCAATTTCCGAACAGACGCGCAGGCTCTGTCACACACCCAACAAAAGAAGTTAATTATGAGCAAACAAGATTCCCGCATGTGGGGTGGCCGATTTAATGAACCCACCGACGCCTTCGTAGAAGCCTTCACCGCCTCAGTTGGTTTCGACCAGCGTATGGCCATGGTCGATATCGAGGGCTCTCTCGCCCATGCCAAAATGCTGCATAAAATTGGCTTGTTGAATGATGAAGAGCACGCCGCAATTGAAAGTGGCATGGTGCAAATTCAGCAAGAAATTAAAGATGGCGAATTTGAATGGTCGGTCAGCCTAGAAGACGTTCATATGAATATCGAATCACGTCTCACCCAAATCGTAGGTGATGCCGGCAAGAAGCTACATACAGGTCGATCACGTAACGATCAGGTCGCCACCGATATTCGGCTTTACTTACGTACCGAAATCAATCAATGCCTATTGCAACTGCGCGGTTTTCAGGCCGGTTTGCTCGACCTGGCCGAACGCGAAGCCGACACCATATTGCCCGGTTTCACCCACATGCAAGTGGCCCAACCGATCACCTTTGGCCATCACATGCTGGCCTGGTTCGAAATGCTCGACCGTGACTATAGCCGGCTGCAAGACTGCTTAACCCGCATGAACATCATGCCACTTGGCTCAGCCGCCCTGGCCGGCACCTCATACCCACTAGACCGCGACTATGCCGCCGAATTATTGGGCTTTGATGCCCCCAGCCGAAACTCGTTAGATGCCGTCAGCGACCGCGACTTCGCGATTGAATTTTGTGCCGTTGCCGCTATTTGCATGACGCACATGTCGCGCATGGCAGAAGAAATGGTGACCTGGTCAACCGCCCAGTTTAACTTCATTCAACTACCTGATCGTTATTGCACCGGCTCGTCGATCATGCCGCAAAAGAAAAATCCCGACGTACCTGAACTGGTGCGGGGTAAAACAGGCCGTGTGAATGGTCATTTGGTCTGCTTGCTAACACTCATGAAATCGCAACCACTGGCCTACAACAAAGACAACCAGGAAGACAAAGAACCATTATTTGATACGCTCGACACACTGCAAGGCAGCCTACGCGCATTCGCCGATATGGTGCCGAACCTGAAAGTAAACCGCGACAGCATGTACGCCGCAGCCAAACAAGGTTATGCCACCGCCACTGATCTGGCCGATTACTTAGTCAATAAAGGCTTGCCATTTCGTGATGCCCACGAAATCGTCGGCAGCGCCGTAGCGTACGGCATAGAGCAAGGTAAAGACCTAAGCGAATGCAGCCTCGACGAAATGAAGACTTTTGATAGCCGTATTGAAAATGATGTATTCGATGTGCTATCGCTTGAAGGCTCAGTCAATGCTCGTAATATCCTGGGTGGAACCGCACCTGCGCAGGTGCGTTTTCAGGTAGACGCTTGTCGTAAAATGATTGCTGGCAATTAAGCCGTTAGTCGTCGATAGTAAAAGGTGAGATTTCAACTAGACACTAGAGCAGGGTATTCCTATGAAAATTTCTATCGCACTAATTGGTGATCACGACGAGTCCGTCATAGCGCATCAGGCCATACCATTGGCAATTGGCCTGACTGCTGAGGCACTTAAAATTGATGCGACGATCGAATGGGTCCCAACCGAATCGGTCAGTGCACAAAAGCTCAGTCAGTTTCACGCGATTTGGTGCGTGCCTGCGAGCCCTTACAAAAACATCGACGGTGCTTTAACGGCTATCCAGTTTGCGCGCCGTAACGACATCCCTTTTTTGGGCACCTGTGGCGGCTATCAGCACGCCATACTTGAATTTGCGCGACACGTGCTGGGGTTTGAAAAAGCAGCGAGTGTTGAGCAAAATCCAGACACAGAAATGCCGCTTATTTCCGCGCTCAGTTGTAAATTAATAGAACAAACAGGCTCGATCAACCTAGAGGCAGATTCAAAAGTATCTGCCTTCTATCAATCGGATAAAATTGAGGAAGACTACCATTGTAGTTTTGGTCTCAATCCTGACTATCTGTTTATATTTGATGGAAGCGATTTATGCTTCACTGGGCGCGACGAATTACTAGCACCCAAAATACTAGAATTACCCGATCATCGGTTTTTTATAGGCACCGCTTTCCAGCCAGAAAGGTCGGCGCTTAAACAACAAGTCCACCCTTTGATTTTTGGATTCCTACAGGCTGCGGTAGAGGCGAAAATAGTCGCAGCTTAATCCGCTTTAATGTTTTGCCTCCCTGGACGCCAGAGAGGCAAAACAGAACAAGCCATAGGTGCTTCAACCGCTCTCCAGCACAGATTCAAGCCACTGGCTCATATCATCGATTTCCTCAGCGCACACACTATGTGCCATACCATCATACTCAACCCATTTCGGTTGATAATCCTGTTTTTCCAGATGCCCACGTGTTCGGTAAGCCAGATCAACCGGTATAATCGAATCTGCAGAGCCATGCGCGAGAAAAATCGGTAGTCCAGCATTCACCTTATTTTTCTCGTCGGCCAGTGATTCGGCCAATGGCAGATAAGTCGATAACGCCATAATGCCGGCAAGCGGTTTATCGAATCGTAAGCCGGTCTGTAGCGCAATCACGCCACCTTGCGAGAATCCAGCTAACACAATTCGAGCACTATCAATGCCCTGAGCCATTTGGGCTTCAATCAGCTCAACCAGCAACGCCTGTGACGCACGAATGCCGCCTTCATCCTGCCGAGCCGCAATATCAGCCTCAGCAATATCATACCAGGCACGCATCACAAAGCCTTGATTAATGGTCACCGGAATCATCGGCGCATGCGGGAAAACAAAGCGAATATTTAAATCAGGGCTCAATCCTAGTTCTGGCACGATAGGTTCAAAATCATGCCCATCGGCACCAAGGCCATGTAGCCAGATAACGCAGCTATCGGGTGTACCAGAACCAGTTTCGACAATAAGAGGGGAGTCAGACATATTAGATCAACCTGCAAAAATGAGCTGTAAATTATACCTGCCATCCTAGGTTTGTTCGACTAAATGTAAGTGTCTATAAAGCGGGCAAAAATTATTTTTCGGTGTTTAACTTTCGATGGCACGCCCTTTTATTTGGGTCAATATCGACACAGTCGAGAGGGCTTCTAACTGCATTACCACAACGCTCCAGCACATGGGTATAAATTTGCGTAGTTCGAATATCTTTGTGCCCCATCAACTCCTGAACAGTTCTAATGTTAGCTACAGGGATGTAGTGTATGTCGGTTTTACAGGAGCAAAAAACTGACCCTAACCCGCCTGCAGAAGATGTGTGGCGAAAGAATGACGAAACGTATGCGTACTGGCTTGCTTAGGAATAGCTGCATTCTTAATCCCCTGCTTGACGGCGGGTTGCAATAACTGCTCGCCCAAATGATGGCGTCGCTCGATGCCCGAACTCGGATCGATAGATCGTTTATTCGCAGGGAAGACATATTGCCAGGCCCACTCCTGTTTGGCGCTGGGATATTTTCTTTCCAATGCAAATGGCAAATAGACAGCGCCAAATCCAGCGTCCTTGTCAAAAGCATGAAGCTCCTTAGACTTAGCCAATTGAAACTTAAGATCGACCGCTGCCGAATCAGGTAAAAGCGTTACTCTATCTTTGCTACCCTTGCCATCCCTGACAGTTATGGTTTTGTATTCAAAATTAATATCCTTAATCCGCAGCCGAACACATTCCATTAGACGCAGGCCCGAACCATATTGTAATTTAGTCATGAGGGAAAAAGGTGGCTGAAGATTCTGGATGACCTGTGATGCTTCACTAACAGTGAACACTACGGGAACCCGCGTTGACGGCTTCGCACGAGTAACGCCATCTAGTTTAGGTAATTCAATGTCCAGAACTTGCTTATAGAGAAACAATAAAGCACTAAAAGCTAGATTTTGTGTTGAGGCGCTAACATTGCGATTGACTGAGAGAAGTCAGGTGCTTTTCTATATGCTCGGCACCTAACTTCCTTGGGTGTTGCATTGAATGAAAATATAGATATTATTGAATCCAATGGATGTACGTTTTTTCGGTTCGAATACTATAATGTTTGACTCGAATATTATTACGTACGACTTCTAGCAGACTAGGGGCTTGTGTCATGAAAGGATCATCCTTGAGAGTTAATGTAATATTCCATCAAAGTAACGTAAATTCACAATCAGTACTTTGTAAATCAATCACTGACATAAACTTCTCAGGACTATACGTCAAATTGGTGTGTTATAACACGTCGTTTTGACGTCTACTAAGCGTTATGTGACTATGCTAGACAATGCCTCACAAATCGCGCGGTATGTTTTGGTTTGCGCGCTAATGGTGCCCTTGCTGGGAGGCGCCTTGGTTGTCGCTCCTTTCTCCTCCCTCCAGGCTAGGCGCATGGTGCGTGCTTGGAATAAGGCCTTTCTTTCGATATTTGGCGTATCCTTCGAAGTGGAATTCCAAAGCAGCCCTAAGCAGTTGGAACAAGGCGGGGTAATTGTCGGGCTGAATCAGCAGAGCCTCCTTGATCCAACAGTCGGGTTTGCGGCGTGGGATAAACCAGTCAACGCGATCTGGAACATCGAGTACGCACTAATTCCTTTTTTTGGCTGGGTGTCTTTTATTCTTGGTTGGGTGATCGTGCGGCAAAACCCATCGCAATCGAAGCGGCAAATCGCGAAAGCGGCGAAATACGCTGGAGATGGTGGCTTGGTGTTCTTATCTGCTGAGGGGCAGAGAAGTTTCGATGGTCAATTGAGCCACTATAAAAAAGGCCCAGTTGTCATGGCAATAACTGTTCAGGCCCCAATTCATCCGATCTACATTGCCGGTAGCAGAGCTTGTTTGGCACCAGGGACATGGAAGATTCGCCCAGGCAGAATCACTATCAGGTACTTGTCGCCAATTTCAACTACAGGAATGACTTACGAAGATCGAAACGTACTGCTTGAACGGCTGCGTGAGGTCGGTGTGGCTGCGCATTCCAAATGGTTCGAGGGTGGTGGATCAGTCGCCTAACAAATCGTTGCAGCGGACATTTGACCCGCCACCCATTTTTGCTGCCGCAAAAACAGGCGTCGCCTCAAATGCCGCTGAACTCAGGCGTTAGGCGATACGATGATCATTCGTGAATTCAATTCTCATACCGACAACGAGGGATTATTAAATTGTATAATTTCGATTCAAGATTTCGAACGAAGCCTTGACCCACGAATGATCCAAGGGTCAGAAATTGCCGAAGAATACAAACAAGATATTTTTGATAGCTGCGAGCAATCCAAAGGGAAAATTTTAGTTGCAGATGTGAATGGTGAAGTTGGAGGGTATGTTCTCATCCTGAATAAAGTTAAAAGTGATTCAATTGCAGACGGTAATATGGAGTTCGGACTCATTCGGGATCTGATTATTCTTGATAATTTCCGCGGAATGGGTTTGGGTGGAAAACTGATGAAGGCGGCTGAAAGTGAAGCTAAAAAAGAAAATGTCAAATGGCTTAGAATCGAAGTGTTAAGTTCAAATGAAACAGCAAAGAGCATCTACCTTTCGAAGGGGTTTCAACCGTATACATTGCTACTTGAGAAAGATTTGCAACCTGATGACAAAATCGTCTAACAATGCCAATCACTCAGAAATCAAAATCTTCGCTCCTCAGTTCGCTACGATTTTGCCTCCGGTGTTGGCGGCGTTAGGTGCAATTAATTGCCTTGAAAGATTTATTTTATACGTATTAATTTAAACAACAACCAAGTGGGGGAGTTAAAATGAGTAATAATATTGAAAAAGCAAGGCAGTTTTTTGAAGCGTGTGAAACTGGAAAAGGCTGGGAAGAATGTAAGGTTTTTTGTAATTCCGAAGCTATTTTTTCAGCACAAACAGGTGCATTAGCAGGAATTGATACCCTAGAAGGTTATACCGAATGGATGAAAAATCTTCTCACTCCTATTCCCGATGGTCATTATGAATTAAAAAGTTTTTCAGAAGATCAAGAGCATCAATGTGTAACAGCTTTTGCGGTCTTCCATGGAACACAAACAGGACCTGGTGGTCCAGTTGATCCGACGGGGAAAACCATAGCAGCTGATTATGTCTACGCAATGCAATTTGAAGGAGGCTTAATTAAGCATATGACGAAAATATGGAACGATAGTATTAGCTTAGAACAGCTAGGATGGGCGTAATTTCGATTTTACACCTAACAAAAAAGGAGAGGTCGCGCGCAGCCGCGACTTAATCCAGTGTTGGACAAGCCCGGTGATCTTTATATAAGGAAATAGCTTTTAACAGGTGGGGGATTTTTTAATGCCTTCTACTCTGGACCTTTATTCAATCGGGTAGCCTATGGGGTCGGACCAGCCTAATCCATTGATACTATAGACTTATTGTCAATATCACCC
>Ga0307492_10000227_pt1 | contig 24310 bp, 11 predicted proteins | sample SI3LmetaG_FD_202365 | JGI IMG/M metagenome (GOLD analysis project Ga0307492, IMG submission 202365) | Sea-ice brine microbial communities from Beaufort Sea near Barrow, Alaska, United States - SI3L | ecosystem: Environmental > Aquatic > Marine > Coastal | place: USA: Alaska | collected 2017-05-06 | reverse complement strand
TCTACAGTACTAATCCGACCACTTAATAAAAATATGACGTTTTGATTGGCGTCGTCTATAACTAACAAATAATAAAATAAAAAAGTAATTGAAGATGAATTTTGTTTGCAGTAAGAGTTTTAAGGAGTGTTAGCAGTATCTAATTAGAGCTTGTCGTCCCAGCTGTTCGCTGTAGGGGCAAAAACATATCTACGTAACTTCTGGAAGCCGACCTTCTTGGCCTCCAACAAATAGAAAATCGAGAAATTAGGCAATTTGTAGTCTGTGCTTAATGTTATTTATTTATTTTTCATCAAAATAATGATTTTCATATATTAGCTTTTGATATCTGACTCGTTCAAACATGTATTGGAAAAGCTGCCTTTAAATAAATGATGATCACTAAACGATAATTGCTTGGGAAGAGTAAGATGCGTATTGGAAAATTACTATTATTATTGTTGGCATTTTTTACGTTCTTTGTGCATCCCGTACTTGCAGACATGCTGGTCGAGGATCTGACGCAGCTTAGTTCCAAACGGGTTAGTCGGTATGTTAGCGAATTTGAGTATATCGTTAACATTACCAACGATGGCCTTAACGCAGAAAACATTTCCTTAAGTGTGACCAGTTCACTGGCACCCACCACCATTGTCAATGGTAATATAACCTTTGCGAACTTGTCCGCTGGCGAGTCAGGCGCGAGTACCAACAGACTTATTTTCAGGCACGATCGCAGAATACCCTATGACCCAGCAGCCCTCAGTTATGCCTTTAGTTTTGATGAAATCACTGGAACAGACAACGACGGCGACGGGGTAACGCTAGAGGCCGGTGACTGTGATGATAACAACCCCGCTATCTATCCCGGTGCTACCGACATTCCCAACAATGGCATTGATGAAGATTGTAGCGGCGCGGATACCGTCACTGAAACTGACAACGACGGCGACGGCGTAACGGTTGAGTCCGGTGACTGTGATGATAACAACCCCGCTATCTATCCCGGTGCTACCGACATCCCCAACAACGGCATTGATGAAGATTGTAGTGGCGCGGATACCGTGACTGAAACTGACAACGACGGCGACGGCGTAACGGTTGAGGCCGGTGACTGTGATGATAGCAACCCCGGTATCTATCCCGGTGCCACCGACATCCCCAACAACGGCATTGATGAAGATTGTAGTGGTGCGGATACCGTCACTGAAACTGACAACGACGGCGACGGCGTAACGGTTGAGGCCGGTGACTGTGATGATAACAATGCCAGTATCTTTCCCGGCGCTACCGACATCCCCAACAATGGCATTGATGAAGATTGTAGCGGCGCGGATACCGTGACTGAAACTGACAACGACGGCGACGGCGACGGCGTAACGCTAGAGGCCGGTGACTGTGATGATAACAACCCCGCTATCTATCCCGGCGCCATCGACATCCCCAACAATGGCATTGATGAAGATTGTAGCGGCACTGATACATTACTTGCGGCCGCCTTTTCGGTTAAAATCACTTCTCCCCAATCTCTAGCTACGGTTGGTGCAACCCCCATTCAAGTTGACGGTACGGTAGATGATGATGATGCGGTTATTTTAACCGTCAACGGCGTTGAGGTTGTACACAGTGGAGGTCAATTTTCTGTTGATGTGGCCCTTGAAGAAGGTCTTAATACTATTCTCGCAAGAGGCAGTAAAAATTCTCAGCAGGTCACTGATAGCATTTCAATTTCGCTCGATCAAACCCCGCCTTTTGTGACTATTGAGTCCCATAAAGATGGACAGAAAGTTTTTTCAGATAAGATAACCATAACCGGCCTTATTAACGACATAGTTAGAGGGACGATAGAGCAAGCTCAAGCCAATGTAAGCGTTAATGGCAAGTCAGCTTCCATATCCAACCGCAGTTATGCCCTCATAGATGTGCCTCTGAGTGAGGGTGAAAACACCATCACCGCGACCGGTTCAGATCAGGTTGGCAATGTAGGTAGTACATCCATCAAGGTGAACTATTCAGCTCCTCAGGGTAGACGACTTTTATTGGTAGATGGACAAAATCAGAGTGCCACCATCAATACGGTATTGCCAACCCCCTTAGCGATACAAGTACTGGATGACAACTTAGACCCTGTCGCCAATCAAGCTGTGGTTTTTAGAGTAACACAGGGTTCAGGCTTAGTGGGAGCAGGATCAGCTGAGGAAGGCAGAGCTGTGGCAGTTGATACAAATGCCCAGGGCAACGCAGAAACCAAGTTTTTGCTGGGCTCCCGGGTTGGTGTGGCCAATCATAAAATTCGAGCCCAGGTTGTAGGTTATGACGATGAATTGATATTCAACGCCAGTGGCACAGGAAAATTAGGAAATAAAATCAGCATAAACTCAGGTAATAATCAACGTGGTGCCGTTGGTCAAGTATTAGCCGAACCGTTAGTGGTGGCAATAACCGATGACGGCGCAAATGTCGTGGCTGGTGCGAGGGTCAAATTTACGGTTACCAAAGGTGAAGGTTTGCTGCAAAACGCCAGCAAAATCTATGAAACCACGACTGATAGTGATGGACGGGCAACCACTGAACTGACACTAGGTTACCTGACAGGCCTTAGCGCACAGCGGGTCACTGCTAAATTGTTAGACGCAGCATCTGGAGCATTACTCACGGCTGGTTTTAGTGCAACAGGATTTGTTGCTGCCGATCCGGGTGATACCCGTATCAGTGGTGTAGTGTTAGACAATCAAGACCAGCCCATTCCAGGAGTAACTATTCGTATAGATGGAAGCAACAGGGAAGATCAAACTAATACACAAGGTCAATTTCAAATAACTCAGGCCCCAGTTGGGCCGGTGCATTTAATTGCAGACGGCTCAACTGCGGCTCCCGAACTTGGGGAATTCCCATCACTATCATTTAATCTTGTTACTATTCCAGGCGTAGACAACCCACTTCGGTCACCTATTTACATGGTGAAGTTAGATACACAAAACGCAGTGAATGTAGGAGTAGAAGATGTGGAGTTAACCCTGGATAAATATCCGGGCTTCAAGTTAGAAGTAGCCAAAGGTTCAGTTACCTTCCCAGATGGCAGTAAAGAAGGTTTGTTGTCAGTCACTCAGGTAAACGCGAACAAAGTGCCCATGGCACCGCCCAATGGAATGCAACCACAATTTATTGTGACTATTCAACCAACGAATACCCGGTTTGATCCACCGGCTAGACTGACATTACCGAATATGGATGGCTTCCCACCTGGTGAGCAGGTGGAAATGTATTCCTATGACCACGATCTTGAAGAGTTTGTATCTATCGGTTTAGGCACCGTCAGCAATGATGCAACCTTAGTTACATCAAACCCTGGTATAGGGGTAATCAAAGCGGGCTGGCATTGTGGCAGTCAGCCTGGCGGCGCGGGTTGTGCACATAACTGCCCAACTTGTCAGGACTGCGACGGTAACTGTAATTGTGTTGCTGCAAATGATGACCCCCGATTGGCCAAATGTGAAAGCTGTAACAACGGCGTAAAAGAAGACGCGCCAACTGATGCAGAATGTTGTACTCAAACCGCAATTGCAAACGACGTTGATTATAAGGCTGGAACACTGCTTGGCACGGCGGTTTGCTGCAATGGCGCGAAAACCTTGTGTTTATATCCAGGGAACTTTAGTAATAGTGGTAATGCTATTGGCGATCAAATTGCCAAAGACTGTGTTGGTGTACATGAATCAAAACATTTCGATCATATAAACTGTGCCGATGATGATTGTGAAACATGGCCAAATATTAAAGCTGGAGTGAGTCAATTCACCGCGGAGTGTGAAGCGTCAAAAGCAGAAAAACAGTGTTTAGATAATAAAAAGGCCAGTTGTGGTGGTAATGCAGCATGTGAAGCAGTCGTTGCCCAATGGGTTCAATCCGCAATAAACTACGGTAACGGTTTTGGCGCTTGTTTTTAATGATAAAAAAGGAACGAAGGTTTGTTATGAAAATAAAGTCACTCAGTTTAGTTAACATCCATATCTTTATTGCTCTGCTCACCCTGCTTTGTCCATCAGTTTTTGCCGATGAATTAATTTGTGAGGGGCCGACCTTCAGTGATAAAGACATACTTGAAATTGTTGAACGCGAGCGTGCTACACGTAAAGTTGTTCCCGCTAAATTCAAAGAAGAAGTGGAAATAAAGATACATCGTAAGCGCTGTCACTACGTTTACGTCGAGTTCCCAAAGAAAAAAACAGTGGGAAGAAATAGGGTCATAGTCCTAAGTCGTTACGGATATATAGTAGACGCATATAGCGGCCGTTCCAATAGTACATTCCTAAACTGTCCTGACGTTAGTTATTCTGCTGAGGATTTACAAAATTTTGTGAATAAACAAAGAAAACAATATAAGGATCTTCCAGACGCCCCGAAAGAATACGCAATAAAAATGAGCAAGATGCGTTGTATGTTTGTTTATTACGAAACACCAATTCCGGAGCAATCTAACAATTATCAGTCTTTTACCTTGGATTATTACGGTGATGTTTATGAGTTTTATCAATCGAAGTAAGGCCAAGTTTATATTTATTATTAACACGAATATGTGAAACATGTATTTGAGCTCAATCACTAACATTGCAGTACCTTTTAGTTCAGATTGTGAGCAGGACGATTAATTTGGGTATACGAGACGAAATCTTTTATACGAATTTAACAGTGGATTATAGATTGAAGGTCTGTGAGTAAGGTTCAGACCAAAATTAGATAACTATAGGGTAATTTTACTCATGAAAGGTAAACGCATCCGTAAAATGTTCTCTTCTTTAGCGAAGTATTTAGTGTTGTGTGGTGTTTCAGTAACCGTAAATGCTCAATTAGATGAGAACTGCATCGTTAATGTACTCAATCGCACCATCCAGGTGTCTGCTGATGGCGGTTGGTCGTTACCTAACATCCCTTCCAATCAAGGCAACATTCGAGCGCGTGTCACCTGTATCGACCCCATAACAGGAGTGACAACCTCAGGTCAGACTGAGTTTTTCCGGATCAGTGAAAACGGTATTACCTTTGTCGGTGACTTTCAATTTGACATAGCCAACACCCCCCCTAAATCTCTGGATTTTGCTAATACTACCCCCGTTTTATTAAACAAAATTGGTGTTGACTTTCAGTTAATACTCACCGCCACCTTGAGTGATGACAGTACTGTAGACGTTACTAATGCGACATCAGGCATTAATTATTCCGTTACCAGCTCAGCTGTAGCAACAGTCTCTAGTAATGGTTTAGTCACTGCCACAGGTAATGGCACTGCACTTATTATTGCTCGTTTGGACGGAGCCTTAACGTCCAGAGTTTTTATTGTTGCCAGCGCCGGTGATCTCGATGGTGATGGTTTGCCAGATGAATATGAGACCCAAAACGGCTTAAATCCCAATGATCCTATAGATGCTTTAGAAGATCAGGATAAAGACGGTTTATCGACCATTGATGAGTTTAACTTAGGAACAGACCCCAATGTCGCTGATACAGATGGCGATGGCATTAAAGACGGCGAGGAGGTGATAGCGGGTACAGATGGATTTATCTCTAATCCACTTCTGGCAGATACTGATGGTGATGGTTTATCCGACGGAATTGAAGTGTTGGTTGGCTCAGACCCTGACGACATAAATGATGCTAATTATACTGCAGCGTTAGTTTCACTTAGTTCTTCACCCGCCAATGTTGTCCTGACGTTTAATGGTATAGATAACGAAGTAAGTACCCAACTAAACATTACTGGAACCCTAGTAGATGGTTCTGAATTAATTCTAACTAGCTCAGCTGATACTACATACTCCTCCAGCGATTTAACCATTGTTAATTTTGGGGCTACTCCGGGCGAAATATTCGGTGGACAGGAGGGCTCTGCTGTCGTCACAGTTGAAAATAATGGACGCTCGACACAAGTCCCCGTTACTGTTGAGACCTTCCAGCCTAAAGGCATTTCTAGTATAACCTTCAGCGGAACCGGTGTGGACACTGATGTGCAAGGTGATTACGTATACATAGCTGCCTCAAGTGGCGGCCTGCACATCGTTGATGCAAGTGACAAAGACAACCCAACTATTACCTCAAGCTTTAACACCACGGCTGGCGCGCTGGATGTGAAAGTGCAAGGTAATACTGCCTATGTGGCAGTCGGTAGCGCCGGCTTGGATTTGGTTGACGTAAGTGATCCTATGCTCCCTGTCCTTCTGTCAAACATAGATACAGGGGGCAGTGCCGTTGATTTGGCCATACAAAATGGTTATGCCTTTGTCGCAACCCAAAGTAGTGGCGTTGAAATTATAGATGTCAATGATGCTACCAAGCCTATTAGTACAGCTCTTATTGAAGGTATTGGCAGTATTGTAGGGGTTGATGTTAGCTCTGACCGTCTGGTGATGGCTTCAAGTACGACCTTATATGTCTATGACATATCCGATATTAACTCACCAGTCCGCCTGGGCAGTATCAACATTGGTAATATTCGTGCGGTGGTAACTGATGGTGAGTATGCCTACCTTGCGGCTTACACCAGTGGTTACAAAGTCGTTAACATTACCGACCCTATGGTGCCTGTTTTAGTTGGGGGTCAGGCGAATTTTTATCCTAGTGATGTAGAACTAACCAATGGCTTTGCCTTTTTCTCGGACATTCTGTTCGTCAACGCCGTACCCTTTGTTAACCTGTCAGACCGTGAACAACCGATCTACCAGGGTGCGATAGATATCCGTCAATTTGGTGACAGGGACGCAACCGGCTTGTCGCTGGACTCCAGCTATGTTTATTCCACCGGCAGTAACCGCTTATATATCTCCCAGTATCGCCTGATTAATGACAATCAAGGCATAGCACCGCAAGTAGCGATTGATTACCCGCTGGATAATGCAGTAGTAGTTGAAGGCCGGCGTTTTATTGCTCGTGCCACTGCCACCGACGACATTGCGGTTCGCGTAGTCAACTTCATGCTGGACGGTACCCTGATATTTTCAGACACCACCGCCCCGTACGAAGTACCGGTAACGGTCACCGGCGCTGCAGATACTGTCGAACTTAGCGCTAGTGCCGTTGATTTAGGCAACAATTCATCGCAAGCTTTAGTGACCCTCAGGGTAGAACCCGACACCGATGGGGATGGTTTAGGCGACGGTGAGGAGGTTGACCGTTATGCGACCGATCCCTTACTCGCCGATACTGACGAAGATGGTTTAACTGATGGAGAGGAAGTGGCTATTGGCTCCAATCCACTAGTCAAAGATACCGACAGTGACGGTATAGAAGATAAGGCTGAGGTAGACGTAGGGACTGACCCTACCAACCCGGATATAACCCCTCCTACGGTACTCACAACCGATCCGGTTTCTGGAAGCGAAGACATTCCGGAAAACACCTCGGTCAGTGTAATCTTCAGTGAGCCGCTGCGAAGTAAATCGGTTAACGAAAGATCGCTGATTTTGTTAGCTGACTCTGGCGGCACTTTCGAAATACCCGGAACCCTGAGACTGGTCTCTAACAATACCGAATTGTTATTTACTCCGGATAGTCTGTTGCCAGACTTCACCACCCATACCATACAAATTAGTGGGGTTAGAGACGACGCAGGCAACCCAATCGTTGATTTTGAGGCCAGTTTTAAAACTGGGAACTTCGTAGATACGTTACGCCCGGCTGTAATAGATTCGAATCCGGTAGCCAACGCCACCAATGTGCCGCTAAATTCCCAGCCTATTGCACTGTTATCTGAACCGATCGATCCTGATACGGTTTCACCCACTAGCTTCTATGTGCAAGATACTTTGATAAACCAAAGAGTTGATGGCGTCATTATTTTAGCTGACGACAAATCGTCTTTGACTTTCGTGCCAAATACTCAGTTATTGGTGGGCAGGCAGTATTATATGTACCTGACCTCCGGCATAAAAGACTTGTTCGGTAATACCTTGCCTGCCACTGTGAAATATTTCACTACTGGGTTCACCCCGGACACGCAGGCACCACAGATAAGTCATACCACTATATTTGATGAACAAGACAACGTTCCTACCAATGTAAGTCTTAAGGTTAATTTTTCAGAATCGATCAATCCCTTGTCGATGCAAAATATTCATCTGGTAGACAATCTTGGTGATCTTGTATTTGTAAACCGTTCACTTAGTAGCAACCGAATGACCGTCACTCTGCAACCTGGCAGTCCGTTGCAGGCTAATACGCGCTATCAATTACAAATAGACTCCATTGAAGATCTGGCTGGAAATTTAACACCAAGCGCTATTTTCTTAGACTTCACAAGCGCTGGCGGGGCTGATACTACTGCAGGCACCCTAATTTCCCGCAACATACCCAATGGGACGACTAACATACCGCGAGATGCTGTTTTTGAGGTTGTGCTCAGTGAACGGCTCGATCCAGCTTCAGTGCAACTGGGCAGCAACTCATTCCGTTTGTATGACACGACAACCGGGCTCAGTGTCCCCAGTAGCTTCAACCTCAGTGCTGATGGCATGACATTAACCCTTATTCCTGATGGCTTGCTAGTGGCTAACCGATTCTATTACTGGTACGTGGGTTACAGTCCCTATCTGTATGATATGGCCAATAACTTCATTGCCCTGAATAATTTCAGTAGTTTCACAACAGGGGCACAAACAGATGATGCAGCGCCGCTTTTGGTTAACACCAACATTATTAACGGCGCGTTTGAAGTGCCCGTCAATGCCCGCGTGGTGCTAACCCTGAATGAGCCACTGGGGAGCAATTGTTTAACTCAGTTACTCATCACCGATGGTGTCGATGACGTAGCCTTTGCCAGCGCCTTGTCCAGCGACAGACGCACCCTAACCCTTACTCCGTCTGCGGCTTTGGCGGCCAATACCATCTATCAGGTTGAGTTCACTGACCTGTGTGATTATGCCGGCAATAGCTTGAGCGGTCAGGCCTTATCTTTCACCACTTCAACTACAGGTGCCAGTGATACTGTCAGACCGGTGTTACAAAATGTCGTGCCGGCTCAAAATGCAGTTGAGGTAGTGGTTGATACCAATGTAGTTATCACCTTTGATGAAACCATTAGTATGCGCAGTACCGTACTCTTTTATAACAGTGATACCAATCAACGCGTACTGGGCAATGTGGATGTCACTGACAACGTATTAACCTTCACACCAGATGAGCCACTACGTGGTGGCACTAGATTCCGCACCGAAATTCGCTGGAATGTCTTCGACCTAGTCGGCAATCAGAATTATTACGGTGATTATTATTTCAACACTGAGGCTTTGGAGGATAACCAACCACCCACCGTGACTATGATTTCACCTCAGCAGGACAGTGTAGACATTAATCCAAACGGTAACATTGTGATCAACTTCAGTGAGCCTATGAACCCCAATACGGTTAACAATAACAATATTGCCTTGTATGTTGACGGTGCGGTAGTCCGACCCAATGTGTTCAAGTCTGCCGATGGTCGTCAGGTTACCCTGTCTGCCAACAAGCCCTGGTCAAGTCTGATCAGCGTCATTATGACCGACGATGTGCTGGACTTGTCCGGTAATGCCTTGGCGCCTTATGTCAGCACCTTTATGACAGGCGTATTGGATAACGACACTGGCAGACCCTCTATCAGTCGTCAAATTCCCACCAATGGCTCCAGTGGTTGGATAGGCCTGGATGAACTGTTGCTCTACACCTCTGAGCCTATGGATGTCAGCAGCATCGATGAGGCCTTCCATATTACCGAAGACGGCGTATTGATTGATGATCAAGGTACGCTGGAAGTATTAGGTGATGGTCGTACCATACGTTTCACCAAAGATACCCCCTTCACTGAAAACCGCTATGTACAGATCTTCTTAAGCTCTGCGGCCACCGATGATTCCGGTAACCCACTGAACAACTACAACGCCTACTTCAGAACGGGGGTCAGTGGTGATTTAGTGGGTACCCGTCCTAATATCAGTGCTTATTACCCTGGTAATAGTCAAACCGGTGTCCCGGTCAATCCCAACCTCTTTGTGTTGTATACCGAGGCTCTAGATAGCGCCACTTTGACCAGTGCCAATGTCAGGTTACAAAACGCAGACAATGGTTTCAGTGATGTGCCAAGCACAGCAAGCTTTGATGCTAGTACCAATCTGCTAAAAGTGGTTCCGGATACCGACTTAGACGCGGATACCCGTTACTATTTATGGCTGTCTGGCGACATCGAGGATACCGATGGTGACAGACAAAACAGCGCTCGTGCGACTTATTTCTACACGGCGGCAGATGGTAGCCGTGATGACAGGCAACCTACTGTGCTGGCGCAAAGTCCTACTTCTGGACAAACCAATGTGGGGGTTAACACTATGTATGCCTCTCGTTATGACGAGAACATGAACCCTCTGACCTTCGATTATGGCACTGGCAGCCAGCGGCGCTTCAATGCCCAATTCAGTGAAAATAACCAGGTGGTGCGTTATGAACGCCTGGGTACTTTGCCTGAACTGACTGAAATTACCGAGGCAGTGCCTGCCATGGTAGACCTAGCAGGCAATCCTGTGGTGCCAAGAGATACCACCTTTACCTCGGCCAATGGTCCTGACGTTGTTAATCCTACCCGGCTGCTTATCAGTGTGCTCAATGGTGCTACCGGAGTGCCTACTAACCCGGTGATTGAATCATTATTTAATGAGCCCATTGACCCTGTTAGTATTACCTCGGCCATCCGCTTGTACGATACTGTTACCGGTCTGAATATCCCTTCCAGCGCTGCGCTCTCAGCAGACGGGCTACGTTTAACTATGGTACCTAATGAAGCCCTATTGGTCAGCCGTACCTACTATGTTTACGTCTACGGTTTACGTGACTTAAGCGGTAATGGTGTGGTTAACTTCTTCAGCAGCTTTACCACAAGTTTTGTTAGTGACAATGAGAGGCCCACATTTGTCGACTCCACCATATTTGAGGGTATTACCGACGTTCCCACTAACATTTGGATCAGAGTGCGATTCGACAAACCGCTTAACCCCCTTGAGCTAAGTGGTGTCATGTTGGAAGACAACATTGGTGGTGCAATACCAAGCAATATCAATCTGAGTGCCGATAGAAAAACAGTTTATATTGTACCTAAAAATCTACTTACCACTGACAGTAACTACCGCTTGACTGTCGATGGATTAAAAGACATCAGTGGTAACGATTTGCTTATACCTGTAGTACAAAACTTCACAACAACTGACAGCCCAGATTTATTGCAAGGAAGTCTGCTCTATCGCAACATACCCAATGGGACGACTAACATACCGCGAGATGCTGTTTTTGAGGTTGTGCTCAGTGAACGGCTCGATCCAGCTTCAGTGCAACTGGGCAGCAACTCATTCCGTTTGTATGACACGACAACCGGGCTCAGTGTCCCCAGTAGCTTCAACCTCAGTGCTGATGGCATGACATTAACCCTTATTCCTGATGGCTTGCTAGTGGCTAACCGATTCTATTACTGGTACGTGGGTTACAGTCCCTATCTGTATGATATGGCCAATAACTTCATTGCCCTGAATAATTTCAGTAGTTTCACAACAGGGGCACAAACAGATGATGCAGCGCCGCTTTTGGTTAACACCAACATTATTAACGGCGCGTTTGAAGTGCCCGTCAATGCCCGCGTGGTGCTAACCCTGAATGAGCCACTGGGGAGCAATTGTTTAACTCAGTTACTCATCACCGATGGTGTCGATGACGTAGCCTTTGCCAGCGCCTTGTCCAGCGACAGACGCACCCTAACCCTTACTCCGTCTGCGGCTTTGGCGGCCAATACCATCTATCAGGTTGAGTTCACTGACCTGTGTGATTATGCCGGCAATAGCTTGAGCGGTCAGGCCTTATCTTTCACCACTTCAACTACAGGTGCCAGTGATACTGTCAGACCGGTGTTACAAAATGTCGTGCCGGCTCAAAATGCAGTTGAGGTAGTGGTTGATACCAATGTAGTTATCACCTTTGATGAAACCATTAGTATGCGCAGTACCGTACTCTTTTATAACAGTGATACCAATCAACGCGTACTGGGCAATGTGGATGTCACTGACAACGTATTAACCTTCACACCAGATGAGCCACTACGTGGTGGCACTAGATTCCGCACCGAAATTCGCTGGAATGTCTTCGACCTAGTCGGCAATCAGAATTATTACGGTGATTATTATTTCAACACTGAGGCTTTGGAGGATAACCAACCACCCACCGTGACTATGATTTCACCTCAGCAGGACAGTGTAGACATTAATCCAAACGGTAACATTGTGATCAACTTCAGTGAGCCTATGAACCCCAATACGGTTAACAATAACAATATTGCCTTGTATGTTGACGGTGCGGTAGTCCGACCCAATGTGTTCAAGTCTGCCGATGGTCGTCAGGTTACCCTGTCTGCCAACAAGCCCTGGTCAAGTCTGATCAGCGTCATTATGACCGACGATGTGCTGGACTTGTCCGGTAATGCCTTGGCGCCTTATGTCAGCACCTTTATGACAGGCGTATTGGATAACGACACTGGCAGACCCTCTATCAGTCGTCAAATTCCCACCAATGGCTCCAGTGGTTGGATAGGCCTGGATGAACTGTTGCTCTACACCTCTGAGCCTATGGATGTCAGCAGCATCGATGAGGCCTTCCATATTACCGAAGACGGCGTATTGATTGATGATCAAGGTACGCTGGAAGTATTAGGTGATGGTCGTACCATACGTTTCACCAAAGATACCCCCTTCACTGAAAACCGCTATGTACAGATCTTCTTAAGCTCTGCGGCCACCGATGATTCCGGTAACCCACTGAACAACTACAACGCCTACTTCAGAACGGGGGTCAGTGGTGATTTAGTGGGTACCCGTCCTAATATCAGTGCTTATTACCCTGGTAATAGTCAAACCGGTGTCCCGGTCAATCCCAACCTCTTTGTGTTGTATACCGAGGCTCTAGATAGCGCCACTTTGACCAGTGCCAATGTCAGGTTACAAAACGCAGACAATGGTTTCAGTGATGTGCCAAGCACAGCAAGCTTTGATGCTAGTACCAATCTGCTAAAAGTGGTTCCGGATACCGACTTAGACGCGGATACCCGTTACTATTTATGGCTGTCTGGCGACATCGAGGATACCGATGGTGACAGACAAAACAGCGCTCGTGCGACTTATTTCTACACGGCGGCAGATGGTAGCCGTGATGACAGGCAACCTACTGTGCTGGCGCAAAGTCCTACTTCTGGACAAACCAATGTGGGGGTTAACACTATGTATGCCTCTCGTTATGACGAGAACATGAACCCTCTGACCTTCGATTATGGCACTGGCAGCCAGCGGCGCTTCAATGCCCAATTCAGTGAAAATAACCAGGTGGTGCGTTATGAACGCCTGGGTACTTTGCCTGAACTGACTGAAATTACCGAGGCAGTGCCTGCCATGGTAGACCTAGCAGGCAATCCTGTGGTGCCAAGAGATACCACCTTTACCTCGGCCAATGGTCCTGACGTTGTTAATCCTACCCGGCTGCTTATCAGTGTGCTCAATGGTGCTACCGGAGTGCCTACTAACCCGGTGATTGAATCATTATTTAATGAGCCCATTGACCCTGTTAGTATTACCTCGGCCATCCGCTTGTACGATACTGTTACCGGTCTGAATATCCCTTCCAGCGCTGCGCTCTCAGCAGACGGGCTACGTTTAACTATGGTACCTAATGAAGCCCTATTGGTCAGCCGTACCTACTATGTTTACGTCTACGGTTTACGTGACTTAAGCGGTAATGGTGTGGTTAACTTCTTCAGCAGCTTTACCACAGGTGCGAGCGAAGATAGTGCTGGACCAGAGCTGGTTGATTCCACCTTATTTGATGATATTACTGACGTACCCACCAACGTTTGGATTAGGATCCGCTTTAATGAACCTTTGAGTGTTCTGGAACTTGCGGGAGTTATAATTGAAGACAGTATCGGCGCATCTGTTACGGTAAATGTCAGTCTCAGTGGCGACAGACGTACTATCAATGTAGTACCTGAAAATCTGTTAGATGCTAATAGTAACTACAGTTTGATTGTGGCAAACATTACTGACATAAGTGGCAACTTACTTAGCTCTAGTATTACTCAGAACTTTAGTACGGGCGGCGGCACAGACCTGCAGGCAGGTTCAGAAACCTACCGCAGTATTCCCAACGCCGAGACAAACGTGCCTCGAAACGCGGCATTTAAAGTAGGTCTGAGCGAACGACTGGCTGCTGCTTCAGTGCAGCCCGGCACCAATTCATTTAGGCTATACGACACCACCACAGGACTTAGTGTGGCCAGCAGTTTCTCAGTCAGCGCTGATGGTAAAACACTTGGCCTAACGCCCGATGTTATATTGGAAACCTCCAGACTCTACTATTGGTATGTAGGTTATAGCCCCTACTTGTATGACTTGGCCAACAATTTTATTGCACTAAATCGGTTTAGTTCTTTTACAACCGGTGTTCAGGTGGACAACAGCCCTCCTGTTTTGCTCTCGAGCAACATCGTTGGGGGAGGAATAAATATTCCAGTTAACCCAGATATAATCCTGACCTTGAATGAGCCCTTAGGTGATAACTGTTATCGTAATATTAATTTAACCGACGGTGTCAGTGACATGGTTACAACGATCTCCCTGTCTTCGGATCGTAAAACAATTACAGTACAGCCATCCACTAATTTAGACACCGACACCACTTATACGCTTGAATTTACAGCGCTTTGTGACTATGCCGGCAATAGTCTGTCAGGAGATGCCTTAGATTTTACCACAGGAAGCGATCCATCTGCGGATCTAACAAAACCTACGATCACTAGTATTACTCCTCTATCCAATGCGATGAATATAGCTGTCGACAGTAATCTTGTAATTGTTTTCTCAGAAACCATTGGGGCAACAAATGTAGTAAGCCTGTTCAACGCGGCCGGCCAACTAATTCCCGGAGTTGTCTCTGTTGTAGGAGATCAATTAACCTTTAATCCCGACGCCAGTTTGGCCAATAATAATCGGCATCGGATCGAGATACGCTGGAATATTTTTGATTTGGCAGGTAATCAAAACTATTTTGGAGACTACTACTTCACCACGGAGCAATAAGCCAAAATGAAGATACTAATCGGAATATTGATTGCATTACTATTTGTTACGGCAGTATTTATTTCTCAGCAACAAAATGAAGAAATACCAGCAAGAGATGAACATCGAGCAGTAGACAGGTCTGAAACTAAAAGTGTCTCACAATCGACGACTAAACAGAATAAAGGTGTAGAACAATCTGCCTTACAACTACCCAAAGTAGATGAAGTGAAAAGAGAGCAACAACTTGCCCAGACAAAACAAAAATTAGAAGTGTTAATACTTAAGTACAACGATAATTTGAAACATCCAGCTGCAAAAAAAGAATTAGAAACCGAGATAACAGCCCTTATGGATAAGTATAATGTGCTGTTATTACCCGCTGCACTGGAAAAAATGAAACAGCTCAATGAGCCGCAATCATGAGTCATTGGTTTTACACGTTATTGATGTTTTGTCTCTCTTCGGTTGTATCTTTTCCATTACAAGCAGATCAACACTTAATTCCTGATAATAAAGTCCACTCCGCATTCCTGTTAAACGAATGGCAAGCAAATAAACCAAGTCTAATTGCTTTTAACGACCCTAGATGCCCCCACTGTATCAAGGCTCTTGCACAACGGGAAAGACTAGCCAACTATAATGTATATCTTTTTTGGGCACCTATTTTAGGTGATGCCAGTAAACAAACTGTTGATCTCTTGTTTCATTGTGATTCGCCCTCAGAAACCACTGTAATAGAATCAGTTATAAACAGAAAAGCACCTACATGTGCAGGCCCAGAGAAACAAGTTCTGCGCTCCCTAAACGATAATATGATCCAACAATATGCCCTTAACTCCGTACCACAATATTGGTACGGTGGTCGGAGAGTTGCGCTTTCTCAGTTAAACCTTGCTCTATCTACTAAACAGATTATTCAAAGCATTGCACAAAACAGTCTGTTAAAAGTTCAATGGGAGCGATATAACTCAAAAGCTGTAGCTACTGCAAATATTGCTATAGCCAACATAGGTCTGGTCATTACACAGGACACTGAAGTATCTAAGCAACTAATCTACATGATGAGTCAAGACAAAAGATTTAACTGGTATATTTTCCAAAATTCCGCTTTATCTTCAAAAGAGAATACTGAGTTTCGCATGCTAACTAACCTTGAAAACTCAAACGAAACAACTTTCGTATTGGAAGGAAAAATATTAAGTAAGACCGAGGTGAATTCTGTATTGGATAAAAAATTGATCAGACTGTTATCAAGTTCATAATAAAATTAACCTTAATTCGATTTAAGAGATGACAATTACATTAAACTGACCTTGAACGATTTAATTAAAGATCCACTAAAATTATCTTTATCGATTTTAGTGAACTATGGCTTAGTATTTGAGTGAGCTGTTGAGTCAGGATAATTTACGGCTGCTATTTCGATAATTTTTAACCCATTAAATTTAACCATATCAATGATTTGTATGCTGCTATTTGTGAAGTCGCCGTTTTGCTTACTCAAGGAACAACTGCTCAAAGCTGCAACGAGAAACCCAATCTAGAACACAGATTTCATTTTCCTGATACCCATGTTAAAAGTGTTTTTGCCGCAATGGGCGGTTTTTGCTCCTGGGTTAGGCTTTTGGTGTCACTTAGTTGTCTTATTAAACCACTTATTTCTTCATTTGCAGGACATGCAATATTTAAGCTTTTAGCATGTTTTAAAATTGCACCGTTTATTTCCTCGATTTCTGTCGGTTTACCTTGTGACACGTCCCACCACATGGAAGAACGGACGTTGGGGTCAATTTCTAACATTTTGTTAGCCACACGAGTGAAAATAAAATTAGGTAGCCGTAATACCATCGGTATTTTGTGAGCAGAAATGGCGGTGACTTTGGGCAGTTTAATATCTGACGCATCAACTACTTGCAAACACTCACTCATGAGCAAAGCGATGACTTTGCGGTAGCCCCGCTGCTCTAACATGGCTTTAACTGGAATATCCGCTAATGCGTTGACACTGTTACCTAAATTTAATTGTAATTTTGACCATAACAGAGCATCCATATCAGTCGTGGTGCTGATGGGTAACAATTCTGAGTGTAATGACATGACCAAGGAACTGATCCCGGCTTGTGACTGGGGTGTCTGTTCAATGGTCAGCTTGCCTTCTGAGCCACGATGATAATGCCCAGGCGATATTTCAACCACATTAAAAGGTACCATTACTCTAAGTACCATATTGTCAGGATAGGCTTGTTTGACAGCAGCGTCTGAGCCTAATCCATTTTGGCAACATAGAATAATTGTTTGTAAATCGACTAACGGAGCAATATCTAAGATAGCTTGTTTAATCCCAGTACATTTAACTGTTAGCCATAAAAAGCGGGCTTTTTTGATTGTTGTATCAGGTGAAGATAGTTGTTTATCATCCTGTACATCAATTTTTGGTAATACAGCTTGATGGTCTTGATAATCAGTGAGCTTTAAACCTGAAGCGAGTTTGGACTTTGTGGTTGCTCGACAAATTAATGTTGTTTGAAATCCCTGAACACTGAGTGCGCCACCTAGATAGCAACCAATGAGACCAGCGCCAAAAATTGTATGTTGCTCCCACGGGAAGAAATCTGTCATTGATGAACTGCACTTTGTGATAAATATTTAATAGATTATCACAAACCGTTAGGCCTGTTGACCTTTTGCCGCTGTGTAAATTCACTTACAATAGAGCTGTGTGTTTATAGATTTTTAATCGAAGTGAGTATTGTCATTGACTACTAAATTGTCGCCCCTGTTGTCTCGATTGACAGATTTTTGTTGGTTATTTTTCCCTCCATTACTTTTTTTTAGTGCTTTATTTAGTGTTTATTTTTTCAATCCTGAGTTGTTTGCAAACTGGCTAACTAACCTTTGGTGGATGAGTTATGTCAGTTTGGCTATTGCGGCGATTATTGCTTGGCAGTTTGGTCGAAGCAGACTGGTTTATGCCTGTTTACTACTTTTGCTTGTTGCTGCTAATAAAGAATTAACACTAACACCAGAATTATTAGAAGTGAGGTACAGCGGGGTCTTGTTTAGTTGTGTATTTTTGCTATATAGCAGGGATAAAGGATTTTCAACTCTAAACTTGTGTTTCAGTTTAGCTATTTTATTACTTTTATTTGTGTTTAGTTGGTTAGCTATTCCAGCTTTACAACTCGCCAGTCAAACTTGGTTAACCTCTATAGACAGCCTGCTATTTCAACTATCACCGGAAATACGTAGCCTCATAACAACTTTTAATGCGGCATTGCTAGTCGGAGCTTTACTAGTAGGCTTGGTAAGGTTATTTCTAAAAACCGATAACACCCATAACGCTTTATATTTTGCATTGGGGTTAAGTGCTTTCATACATATTTATAGTGATCCCAAATTTGGGCTGATCACCATTGTCAGTTTAGCGAGCTTGTTCTGTTACTCAGTACTGAAAGACAGCTTTACCATGGCCTTTAAAGATGAACTAACAGGTATCCCCTCTAGACGCGCATTGATGCAATATGTGCAAACCCTTGGACGTAAATATACTGTGGTGATGTCTGATATCGACCATTTTAAAAAATTTAACGACACCTACGGCCATGATGTTGGCGATGAAGTATTAAAGCTAGTGGCCAGTAAATTACACAAAGTAACTGGCGGTGGTAAAACGTTTCGTTTTGGTGGCGAAGAATTCATAATCGTTTTCCCAAGAAAAACATCAGCAGAAGTGATGCCTTTTGTCGAAATGGTTCGCCTAATTATCGCAGATTACGACATTGCCCTTAGAGCTAAACCACGCCCCCCTAAACCTAAGAAGACGTTATCAAAAACAACACAAGCCAAAGAAAAAATAGTAAAAGTCACAACCAGTTTTGGTGTTGCTCAACGGACCAAACAACATCCAGACTTTGCCAGTATTATGAAACAAGCTGACATCGCCTTGTATGCGGCCAAAAAAGGCGGCAGAAACTGTGTCAAGTTAGCGAAACAATGAGTTTTAACGTATGAGCATTGAGAATATTAAAAAGTTACTGGTACTGGGTTACGTATGGCCAGAGCCCAATTCATCGGCTGCTGGTAGCCATATGTTGAGTTTACTAACGTTGTTTGTGCAGCAAGGTTGGCAAGTCACTTTTGCTAGCCCTGCCCTGCAAGGCGAACACAAAGTAGATTTAACAGAGCTGGGTATCGACGAACAAGCAGTAACACTTAATTGCAGTAGTTTTGATGATTTCGTTAACGAGTTCAACCCCAGAATAGTGTTATTCGATCGCTTTATGCTTGAAGAACAGTTTGGATGGCGGGTAGCCAAACATTGCCCTGATGCATTGCGCATATTGGATACCGAAGATTTACATTCACTTCGACATGCAAGGCATCAAGCCCTAAAACAAAATAGACCATTAACTTCAGCAGATTTGAATAGTGATGTGGCTAAACGTGAAATTGCAGCTATTTTTCGCTGTGACTTAAGTTTGATCATTTCAGACTATGAATTTGAATTACTCAAAAACCATTACTCCGTACCCGAACATATTTTACTACACTGTCCCTTTATGCTGGATTTGCAAAACGTTACACCATCAACAAACAGTTTCTCAAACAGACAACACTTCATCAGCATTGGTAACTTTCGCCACGAGCCTAATTGGGACGCGGTGCTTTTTTTAAAACAATCCATCTGGCCCTTGATACGTAAACAATTACCTCAAGCCGAGTTACATATTTACGGCGCATACCCGCCACCAAAAGCCACACAACTACACAATCCCAAACAAGGTTTTTTAGTGAAAGGCTGGGCAAAGGATGCCAAACAGGTCATGCAACAGGCCAGAGTCTGTTTAGCCCCGTTACGTTTTGGTGCGGGTATAAAAGGTAAGTTAGCTGAAGCGATGTTTTGTGGCACACCTAATGTTACCACCAACATTGGGTGTGAAGGCATGTGTATGGGTCTTGACTGGTCTGGACTAACAACAGATTTAAACACATTTGATAGCCAAGAAGACCGCGCGGTAGACTTTGCTAATCATGCTGTGCAGCTTTATCAAGAAGAAACCTTATGGCAGCAAAAACAACAGAATGGTTATCAGCTTATCAAAGCTAATTTTAATCAAGACAACATTCAAACAACGCTGCTGTCGACCATCCAAAAGATAGGAGATAATTTACAAACACATCGTACCCAGAATTTTATTGGGCAAATGCTGCAACATCATCATTTAAAAAGTACCCAATACATGGCTCAATGGATTGAAGCTAAAAACAGTTGAATCCTATACTTCAACGGTCTTTGTTTACAGGTTTCCAACCCAAAACGATATCGAATCAGAAAGACTTCACGGACGGAAAATGCCTTTGACTTTTATTATTCGTCGAGTAACCTCAGAGGATGCTGCCCATCAACCATGCCCATAAAGGGAGAATGAATCGAATAACCTACCAAAGCGCGAAGTTCTGGCGAAAGGGTTTTTACGGTCTCTTTATTTAACTCTAACAAGTAATTTTCCTGTTGCCGCATAAATGCCTCACAATACTGATGGGTAACAGCCAGTCTTGGGGATTTAGCATGATTTGCACCACCACCATGCCAGGTAGTTCCAAGGAAAAATATAACAGATCCAGCCGGCATCACCGCTTTTATAACGTTGTTGGGAGTCGGTCGTTGCTGGCCATCCCAGTTATGACTGTTAGGCACAACAACAGTCGCCCCGTTTTCCTCTGTGAAATCGTCTATTGCCCAAATACTGGCCGCACCTAGCGGTGGTCTAGGCCTAGGGATTTGATAAAATGAATCATCGAAATGATAAGCTTGTTGCTTTTCGCTAGGAAGGATATTAATCACTTGGCTTTGACTAAGTAGAAAATTAGGTCTGAACATTAAATCCATTAAACCCAGGATCCTTGGGTGGTCTGCCAATCTATCTATGCACCGGGTTTTTGCCAACACATTATATAATCGCTGAGTACTTTCTCCCTCAAATTCATTTCTACCTTTGTGCGCCATTAAAGGCAGGCATATGGTTTTAATTTCGTGACACTGGGATGGGGTGAGTAAGCCTTCGATAATTACATAACCGTCAGCCATTAATATTTCAAAATCTTTATCAATCAGCGCCGACTGCCGTTGTGAAGATGGTTGCAGTTGTTTGAATTTTTTCGCCAGATCTCTGTCCGAATACCCTTGAATATTACCTTCTATTTTCATCATGAAACTGTCCTCAATATAATTAATGACTATCTGGCACGCCACCTTGCCAATCATTCCAATGTTTAACGATGTGGTCTGTCACTGTAACGCCCACTAACACAATGTTTTCAACCGTTTTGGCAAAACCACCAGCTGTTTCTCCGGGTGCAGGGTCAAGGTGTTCTAGAGTCGTTTCGTTTGGGTTACCTTGATCAAAATTAACGGAGCCGCGCAAACTTAAAATACGTTGTGTACCATGGATTCGATTTATCACCTGGGTAATAGCAGCGGCTTCCATTTCAGTTGCTATGTAATCATCTGCACCATATAACTCAGTGATATATTGCGCTTGTTTCGATAATCCTGGCCCATGAAAAAACGTATCGCCTGTCATATGTGTGCCCTTTAGGACTTTAGGTAATCGCCTTGCAGCCTCTTGTGGATAGCGCATTCGGTAGGCTTGAGCTTCGGGTGAGTCTTTAAGTGTTAAGCCCGCAGTTAACGCCAGGCTCCATTTAACCAATTTGGGATTAAGTTGATATCGACGAATATTTTCATAGCCTGTACGGGGCATAAAAGTGGGGGCGCCAAGTTTACCTTCTTCTGGGGCCCAGCGATGACCTAAGTCGTAATCGATTAGCCAACTGCCCCATGTCACATCACCTATGGTGCCTTTTGATGGTGGTGTGCCCCCCACTCCACTTAAAATGAAATAACTGCTTGAAAAATCAAATTTTTCGTTTAGTAAAATCGCTTGCATTGAAGCAGATGACGCCACCTTACCCATCCCTAACACGCCGCCACATATACCATCTTCATTACAATAAACAGGCTTGAGTGCACCTTTCACATCAAACGGCTGACTACTGCTAAAATAACGTTGATACCAGTGCTGAAATTCACCTGCTTTATCGCCTGAATTCGCACCAATTTCAAACATAGTAGCAATAAATACTTTTACCTGAATAGGTTTGGTACTGGCAGCAACGTGGCTACAAAATAAAAATGAAGAGAGTAAAATCAAAGATAATAATTTGTGGATATTCACAAGCATTCCCCTGTCGTTAAATAGTGTTAATAGTTCGGGTTAAGGATTAATAGCTCTAAATTGGTGGATCGCCTCAAGCACTTGCTCAAGTGTTTTTAAAAAGGCTAAGGGCTCATAATTGATTGGTAACTGCACTAATTTTTCACCACTGGCATTGAGTATCAGCAACGTCGGAAAACCAGTAACTTGGTAGTTTTGCATCAAGTTTGTACCCTCTGGTGACTCGTACTCTATACGAGCATAAACAAAGTCTTGATTAAGCTGTGTTTTGACTTGTTCATCAGAGAACACTTGTTGGTCTAGTTTACGACAGGATGGGCACCAAATAGCTGACATATCGACTAAGACTAATTTATTGGAACTTTTGGCTAGCTCTAACGCTTGAACTAAGCTACGGATCTCTAAACCAGTTTGATCTATGGCTTGTTGCCCAAGATAACTCTGAATCGTTCTATTCCCGTAATACCCTAAAACAGATATCAATATAATAATCCCGCACACATCTAATACTTTTCTAACGTGAGATCGCGTCTGGTCTTTCTTATTGTTTGTTGACATCTAAACCTCTTTATTTGAGGGTTGAAATTGACAGTATTCAGTAATTTTATGTACCACCGCGGATAGACCATTACCTCTGGATTGGCTTAGATGTTTACCCAAATGTAATGTTTGTAAATAATCAGCTAAGTTAAAGTCTAATACTTGATTGGCTGTTTTGCCTGACAAAGCTTCGAACACTACAGCTAACAAACCACGAACAATTTTGCTTGGCGAATCCCCCTCTAATACTAATGCGCCTTCTTCTATAAAACACCTAATCCATACCTGGCTTTCACACCCAGACACTGCTGAAGCATCTGTTTTATATTGGTCTTGCAATCTAACTAACCCTTTACCTGCTAACATTAGTTGTCTATAGCTTTGATCCCAGCTTTTGGCCTGTTTAATAGACTCTGCAATCGGCGCATGCTTTGTTGGTTTATGTTCGAACGATGAGTCATCAATCGCCAAATGATTGGCAGGCTCAGTTAACAAACTAATACATTCGGTAAGTGCAGCACCAAAGGCGTGAATATCTGCACTGGTATTGTAAGCCGCCATAGACACTCTGATGGTACCATTGATACCGAGCGCCTCCATCAAAGGCATGGCGCAGTGATGTCCTACTCTAACGGCAATATTGCGTTTATCTAACAGTACCGCTAAATCGTAATGACTGACGCCTTGCACGGTAAAGGACTGCACACAAATACTGTTGACGATGTCACCCCATAACCTAACTTGTGGAATAATAGACAAAGTATCGAGCAACTGTTGATACAAGTTGTGTTCAAGTCCTAACAGCGTAGTTCTATGCTGTTGAATAAACTCACTAGCAACACCGATACCTAACACCCCAGCAATATTAGGTGTGCCTGCTTCAAACTTTAATGGTGGAGGCTGAAAGGTAGTGTGTTCGAAACTGACTTTTTGAATCATCTCACCGCCAAGTTGATAAGGTGGTAATTGCTCCAGCAAAGCATACTTGCCATATAATACCCCGATGCCAGTAGGACCAAACATTTTATGCCCGCTAAACACATAGAAATCGCAATCCAACCGTTGCACATCCACCGCTAAATGACTGACAGCTTGCGTACCGTCTATGAGTGTTAATGCCCCGAATTCTTTGGCTTTTGAAATAATAACTTCAATGGGATTGATGTTGCCCAGAGCATTAGATACATGACCTAAAGCAACCAAAGCGGTACTAGAATTAATTAATTGCAATGATTCTTTGAGCTTTAACACACCATGAGTGTCCACAGGCATGACTTGAAGTTGTAGATTTAATGTTTGTGCTATTTGCTGCCAAGGCACGATATTAGCGTGATGCTCTAGGGCTGATATTAGAATACTGTCACCTGCTTTAAAAACACTTTTAGACAACCCACTGGCTATAAGGTTAATGCTTTCCGTCGCCCCTTTAGTCCACACAATTTCTTTGTGACT
>Ga0307492_10000226_pt1 | contig 24316 bp, 13 predicted proteins | sample SI3LmetaG_FD_202365 | JGI IMG/M metagenome (GOLD analysis project Ga0307492, IMG submission 202365) | Sea-ice brine microbial communities from Beaufort Sea near Barrow, Alaska, United States - SI3L | ecosystem: Environmental > Aquatic > Marine > Coastal | place: USA: Alaska | collected 2017-05-06 | reverse complement strand
CTACCGTGACTGGAAACAAACAGACAGCGCGCTGTATACCGAATTCGCCATGAATCTCATCAAACACGGCATCATGCTAGAACCCGATTCCCGTGAACCTTGGTTTATTTGTGAGTCGCACAAAGACTTAGACCTAACATGGCTACAAGAGACAGCCGATCGCGCAATGGTCGAAGCAATAGCCGCAAAGCAATAACCGCTAAATAGTAGGGCTTCAAGATATCGACGAGCTGCGCGACGCCGTCAGTCAAGTGGCGGAAAAGCCCCCACTATTGGCTGCCGCATGGTAGACCGACGACACCAGCGACCCTCATGGATCATCATTGCCTGACCTACGGCTTCCAGCTCGGAACCGCTAGAGCTTTATGGCCCTCTCACAACGATGAAAGCCGTTCCACTAACGCGCAGGTCGCCGGTAACGTTCAAACAAACAATGGGGAGGCCTGGCAACCCTGACCGGCCTAGCCTGTGAAGGAGCATCTGATAAGCGGCACATTGGCGCGTGTCTTGCCACAACACGAAACAACGGTCACTCACCTAGACATCGATATTTACGCAATTTATCCCTGCTGGCGCAACAAGTCGGCAACAATCCGACTCTTCATTGATTACCTGAGCACCGAATTCAGCAAGCACGACCGGCCCTAGATTGAGGATGACACTGCCCTGCCGGTCATATCAGCGACATCAACTTGTTACGTCTTTAATCTGGATACTTTTGCTATCTGTGCTGAACGTGGCTTGAATCTACTACCCACGTCTATCGAATCGCGTATAGATTACGTGTACTCTCTGGATAATATCTAAAAATGACATAAAACGTCGCCCGATCAATCGAGGAGATTCAACCTATGAGTTCCATTCCGGCCGAATTTGACCCCGCTTATATCGCTGCGAAATCTAGCCCAGAATCTCAGATGTACCACGCAGAGTTAGCATCAAAAGACCCCATGCGCTCAGTACTTGAAAACAATCCTGAAATCTATTTTGTTCCGCCGAAGCGAAGTAATGAATGGGGCCAATGGGAGTTCAAGCCAGGTTCCTATTACGACACGACCATAGGCGAAAAACATCCTCACTGGACAAACGAAAATCTACCTAAGGCGACCAAAGACATCGAACGACTGCGGTCCGATATGCTGAAGTGGGGCTACTGCAAGGTTGAAGATGCACTTTCTGCTGATCAGGTAAACGTCATTCGGCAGCGCGTTCTGGAACAAGCGGAAGGTGAAAGGCTGGCAGGTATCGCACAGAAAACGCCGAGCGGCCAAAATCTAAATTGTTGTGTTAATAAAGGACAGTGCTTTGAGCGCTTGATTGAACAGCATACCTCCGTTGTGCAAGGCGGCGCCTTGGTAGAACAGCTGGTGACTGAAGCCCTTGGGCCGAATTGGATATGCACGTCTCTTATCGCGGCTATATCTATCGAAGGCGGCGCTCCCCAGGCACTCCATCAAGACCAAGATATCGCGCTTGACTCCAGAAGCCCTTTAACGATTAATATCCTCACACCGATCACCGACATTGATGAAAACAATGGCGGGACACTTGTTATTCCCGGTAGCCATCTTGTTTTGTCGGAAGCGATGCGAACACAGAAACCTGTCGGCAAACTACCACCAGCAATCAATATCGACGCTAAGGCAGGCACCATGATCATCACAGACGGACGCCTCTTACACAGCACGGGCATCAATCACACAAAGTCGCCTCGAATAGTTATGCTTAACGGCATGCAGCATCCGTTAGTGAGGCAGCAGGAGAATTGGATGCTATCGGTAAGGCCTGAAGTGCTTAAAAGAGCTAGTCCAAAGCTGCTGCAGCGCATGGGTTATCAAGCAACGAACGCTGCACAAACCAATGAAGGCCACGGTTTTGGCGCCAGCGGCTTGATAGGTGAATCTGCTGGTTCAATCCTGGACTTTCGACTAGCAGCAGACAGAGGCGAATACTTACGTGTTGGTGAGCTCAGTCCAGACTCTACAGAACAACTACTCAATACCGCATTCACCCTACGTGATGTCGTTAGTAAGGCGAGAGCTGGCGGACAGCGCACACCCGTCGGCATCGGAGGGCCGAAACTCAACCCTTAGAAAAGAGCGTTATCTTTGCCACTAAAACTCTCTGCACCTACCCCGGGCTGCGCACTCTGGTAAGCTGGCGCGGACAGGGTCAAGCATCCACAAATAGGGAGTTAGAATTATGGGCGTAGTAAATAACGCATGGAAATTAGCAAGCCGTCCCGATGGCGACATTGAACAAGGGGATTTGGAATGGGTATCTGAAACCCTTGCCGATCCTGCGGCTGGCGAAATCTGCGTACGCCATGTTTACCTTTCTCTTGATCCGACAAATAGAATTTGGATGAGTGACATTGATCAATATATGCCGCCTGTTGGTATTGGTGACGTTATGCGAGGCGGAACGTTGGGCGTTATCGAGGCCAGCAATGCCGACGGCTATGCTGTTGGTGACTGGGTTAGTGGTATGGGCGGTTGGCAGAAGTATACTGTCAGTGCTGCAAATCAATGGCAGATTCTACCAAAAGACACAGGCCTTCCTATGACGGCCTTCATGGGTTGTTTAAGCTTCATTGGTATGACGGCCTATTTTGGTCTGTTAGACATTTGCGATCCAAAACCCGGTGAGACGGTTGTGGTCAATGCCGCAGCCGGTGCTGTAGGGTCATTGGTTGGGCAGATCGCAAAAATCAAAGGCGCGCGGGTTGTAGGTATTGCTGGCACCGATGATAAATGCACATGGATTAAAAATGAATTGGGTTTTGACGAAGCCATCAACTATAAATCAGAGAACGTGCTGGAAACCCTCAAAAAACATTGTCCTGACGGAATCGACTGTGTTTTTGAAAATGTCGGCGGTCAAATATTGGATGATGAATTGACGTTGATGAATAACTTTTCACGCATATCATTATGCGGATTGATTTCCACCTACAATGATCTGGATGCCCCGGGTCCAAAAATGTTCCGCAACATTTTGATGAAACGCATCATGATCAAAGGCTTTATCGTCTCAGACTATATGGACCGCGCCCAAGAAGCCATGGAAGCAATGGGCACGTGGATGATGGAAGGAAAGTTGCAATACCGAATCGACGTCCGCCCCGGTTTGGAGAATGCGCCACAAGAAGTCAAAGATTTATTCGTTGGTGGCAATAAGGGAAAATTGATGATCCAGATCAGCGAAGAGTAAGTCTGCATGGGGACGCGCAGAATCAACGAGAAATGCATCACCATATCCCTGGCATTTACTACGTAACCTGAGCGCATATTGAACTCACTCGTACAGGCAGAAATCGATAACGCTTGCTAATATTCGGCCTACCATTCGCCAGACTAATTTTACCCCTTGCAACCCATTAATACAGTACACTGTGACTAAAATCATATAGCGAGATTTAACATGCAGTTTGATGATGTCTTACTCGGACGCCGCAGTGTTCGCGGCTACAAAACCGATCCAGTGCCGAAAGCACTGATTGAAGAAGTTTTAACATTGGCAATGCGTTCACCGTCTTCGATGAACACGCAGCCGTGGAATTTTACCGTTGTCTCAGGCGAACCATTGAACCGTATTCGCGCCGGTAACACAGAACGTAATCTCGCTGGCGTGGCTCATTCCCGTGAATTTCGCGTTGGAGAAGCCTTTGCAGGGCAGCACCGTGATCGCCAGGTTGGTGTTGCCAAGCAATTGTTCGGTGCTATGGGTATCGAGCGGGAAGACAAAGAAGGACGTCTTGATTGGGTGCTGCGTGGCTTCCGCCAGTTTGACGCCCCGGTTTGTGTGATCATTACTTATGACCGTGTGCTGGCAGACAGTGATGACACCGCTTTTGACTGTGGCGCAGTAACAACAGCCCTGGTAAATGCGGCTTGGTCCCGGGGCTTAGGTGCTGTAATTAACAGCCAAGGCATTATGCAGTCGCCCGTGGTGCGTGAGCATGCGAGCATTGCTGACGACCAAGTGATTATGAAGGCTGTTGCACTGGGCTGGCCGGATGAAAGCTTTCCAGCCAATGCGGTAGTCTCAGAGCGTAGGACCGTTGAAGAGGCTGCTCGCTTTTTAGGCTTCGACGACTAAGTAAAAGTGCATGGGGAGCACCGATTCCGTAGTGACTTGACGAGCCGATGCTACCACCTTAGCTAAGGTATGCCACTCGTCTCTGGCAGAAAACTTGGCTTGCCCTGATTTTTTAAAGGAATTCGAAGTGGTGCCGGTGAAAATAATCACTAACCGATTATTCATCGGCCTTAAGCCATTAAGGACTCGGCCTCCCCCTTTATTCTCCGTTGGGGGCGCTTAGCTCTATCACGACATCAGTCAAAGACCCATTGGAATCTATCATCATGCTGAGCGCTTCCAGCTTGAATTCCTTGGCGCAACGCTTGTACTCCTTAGTGATTATAAGGTCACTCTTTCGGCGACGTTGTCGCCACGTAATAGCATCCGCCACACCGGCGAGACCTCAAGGTAAGCTAAGACTATCTTCTGGTCTGTAAAAAGGACATGCATGATCGAAAATGAATATGAGATACCCGGCCTGTTCTTTAAAGAACATTATTTTGAATGCCCCTTAGACCACAATCAACCGTCATCTTCGATGATCACGATCTTTGCCAGAGAAGTGGTATCTTTGAGCAAGAAAAATGAAAACCTGCCTTTCCTTCTATTTCTTCAGGGAGGACCAGGGTTTCCTTCACCTCGCCCTCTATTAAATGAGGGTTGGATGAAACGTGCATTAAAAGAGTTTCGTATTTTATATTTGGATCAGCGTGGCACAGGAAAAAGCAGCGCCATCACATATCAATCGATGAGTTTGTTTAATAACGCTCACAAACAAGCTGAGCACCTAAAACACTTCCGATCAGACTCCATTGTCAGTGATTGTGAAATGATTCGTAAAGAATTGATAGGCGATGAAAAATGGTCGGTTCTTGGGCAAAGCTTCGGCGGCTTTTGTATCACTCGATATCTGTCGGCGGCACCTGAGGGTTTGCGTGAAGCTTTTCTTACGGGGGGTCTACCCATCACTGAGGGCGGAGCTGACCGAGTTTATAGGCACACTTATCCTAGAATATTGACTCGAAACAAAGCCTATTATGAGCGTTATCCCGAAGATGTGTTGAGAATTAAAGAGATCGCTCAATATTTGCTTGAAAACGATGTACAGCTACCTGGTGGGGGGCGTTTAACCGCAAGAAGATTTCAGCAATATGGTATGAGCTTTGGCTTCGTAGGGGGATTCGAAAACTTACATTACCTGGTGTTAGAAGCTTTTGTTGTCACGTCTCATGGTAAAGAGCTGAGCTACCCTTTTTTACGCACATTCGAAAACAGTCAGCCCTTTGAAACAAATCCACTCTTCGCCATCATGCATGAATCTATTTATTGCCATCAATTCGCCTCTAATTGGGCTGCTCAGAAAGTGCACAATACATTGCCTGAATTTGAGATTAACCCCGAAAAGCAAGATTTCTACTTTGTCGGAGAGATGGTTTTCCCTTGGATGTTTGATGATTACAAATATCTAAGACCACTCAAAGCAGCAGCAGAGATTTTGGCTCAATACGATGATTGGCCATGCCTCTATGATTTTGATCAATTGGCCAAAAATGAAGTTCCCGTAGCAGCCGCAATCTACTATGACGATATGTTCGTTGAGAGGAAATTTTCAGAAGAGACTGCGACTAAGATCCAAGGCATCTCATTGTGGGTGACAAACGAATACGATCATGGTGGCTTACGTCATGATGGTGAAAAGATACTTGATCGATTAATAGGTTTGGCTAGAAAAGATATCGCCTCACACTAGGGTTTGAGACGACATGGAGGCCGCCACGCGGTTTGCATTCTCATTGATGCTGGCCGCCTAAGCCGGGCAAATCATTGCCGGGTGTTGTGTGATGCTATTGGACCGCTGCAGGCATACATGACAATGTCGTTGGGACAACGTTTTTTGTATGCCGGCTTCCCCATGTGGCTTATGCTTGAACGCGGTATTTGCTCGCAATATTCTTCGGCTTTACCTATTCCAGCGTCATGACCAGCATTCTGGTTTGCACCCGCTTGATGGCTTCAGTGCGAGCGCCATGAGCATCGTTTCGTCTTTGGCTGGGACGGCATCGGCCCAGGAGGATTCATTGGCGATACACCGCTCGACGTGCTGGGAAACGAGCACCTGACATTTACCTTCGTCTCAGGCATAGGCGCGATTAACCTGGTGTTACTGTCAATCTTCGCCTGCAAAAAACAGCACGCCCGGCGTAAAACCCTGATTCAGAATAGCCTGCCCGAGCAAAGCCTTGGATAACTCCCCCCGGCAAATCCCTTAGCGAAAATGTCGGCGGCGGCGCGACATAACCTTGCCGTTCATCAGGGACAATTTTGGACCCCGTTTCAGCTAATCTGTTACAGCAGTTTGGTATAACGATCAAGGATCGGCAGGATCTCGTCCCGGGATTTTGACGGCAGCGGTAATATCGCACGGGTGATGCCTGCGTCTGCATAACCTTTTAGCACGTCAGCATCCGGTTGCGCACCAAAGATACTCACCGATAGAGAACTCATGTCGCGACCGGCGGCATCGGCAAAACGCTTAAGACGCGTCAGATTCGCTGCAGCATCAAAGCCATGCCGGGCTCTCGGCAACCAGCCATCGCAATAATTCACGATGCGCTGCAAGGTATAATCGCTTTCACCGCCTAAAATTAACGGCGGATACGGTGACTGGACAGGTTTTGGGTGACACCAACTAGGCTCAAACTGCACATGCTTACCCTGGTAACCATACGTTTCTTCGGTCCACAAACCCTTCATAGCAAGCACCTGTTCCTCCATGCGCTTAAAGCGGTTTTTGTAGACCACGCCGTGATTGCGCATCTCTTCTTTGTTCCAGCCGCCGCCGATGCCAAAAATAAACCGGCCATTGGACATTCGATCGAGGCTGGCAACCAGCTTGGCAGTAACAAGGGTATCTCGTTGCGGCAACAGACAAATGCCCGTCCCCACCTTCAGGGTTTCAGTTGCCGCAGCGGCCCAGGCGAGCGAGACAAATGGATCATAGGTGTGGGAGTACTCCAGCGGTAGCTCGCTGCCACCGGGCCAGTCAGACTCTCTGCTCGCGGGGATATGCGTATGTTCGGGGTTAAACAAAGATTCAAAACCACGTTGCTCCAACTCGACGGCCAACTCATCCATGCGTATGCTGTAGTCTGTGGCGAAGATCAAAACACCTGTATGCATGAGGCTATTATCCTTGTTGCCTGCTAACGCAGGGCACGTTAAATCGTAGAGGCTAGTGACAGTCAGCTTACGACATGAATTTTGGCATGGTAGCATCACCGTACATGTTATCAACGCCTATCGTATCACTGCTTGCAAGGGCCAGCATGGGCGCGCGTTATCAATATAAGCCCCGAGGCGAATTACACTTCATCGCATCGCGGCAGGACAAAATATGCACTACCTACCCAGCAAATATCATGACATCCGCACTAGGTTATCAGCTCCCAAAATATTTATCTTTTCTTAGCATAACATTCATACCGACCTGCAATTCTGCCGCGGTATCTATCGGCACCATCCATTATCAGGGCAACCTCTGATCAAAGGGATACTGTTAGGCAAAAACTCGGCGAGGCATCACCGGGAATCGATGATGGGGCTTACAGCCACAGGGTTTCTACAATATGTCCACACATCGTAATCCTGTAAATGGAAATTGGTTCGGAATTGAAACCAAACTAAATTCTTTGGCATCAACCGTGATCGATCACGACAAACCGGACATATAAAGAACCAAATCTCCCTAACTTTCGTAAGCCCTCGGAGGCGTCGTTAGAGCGACACCGGTGTTCGGCCAGTCTTCCACAGCCTCAAGCCTACCGACGACGGAGACAAGCAACTTGCTGGTAACGAGAGAGTCAGAGTGAACAGCATTCAATTACTCATGGAATTTTTCGCGCCAGTATTTGTCAAAAATGACAAAAATTCTAATGATCAATCTGACGATAATTAACCTGCCGCGAAGCGATAAGTTAATCGACCGAAAAAAAGCCTGAACACTGTCGAAGGCTCATAGTGAACAATTCAAAAGCCGTCATGGCCATTAAATACAGATGTAGAGAGAGGTAATGTCAGCATGCTTGATTTTCAAACACCCAATGCGCACGTAACCGATAAGCACCAACCAGCAGCCTCGCAAACACCGAGTTTGGACGGCAAGACCCTTGAGTCGCGCCACCATCAAATTACGCAAATCATCGCCCAGACGTTTGACTGCTACAGCGCACATGTTTCGCTCATTGACAATCATCAGCAGTGGCTCGACTCTGAGCATAGATTAGATGATCCGAGGGACGCTGAAAATTTCGCACTCTCTGCCCACATGCTCAACGAGCAGAAAGACAAGCTAGTCATCCAGAACACTCTCGACGATCCTATGTTTTATGACAATCCTTGGGTCACTAGCCACCCATTTATGCGCGCCTATGCAGGGATCACCTTATATTCGCCCGAAAATATCCCCCTGGGAACACTCAGTGTTGTTGATAACAAACCGCGGCTATTCTCCGACGCGGAAATAGAAACGCTGCGAATGTTCGGTCGCCTCGCAGAAACCAGCCTTCAGGCCCCAGTGCCGAACCCTGTGGCACCGACACAAATTCAGCAATCGGATGAACCTGTCGCGCAGCCTTTCGACAACTTTACTACAGCAGTCACCGACATGCTCAAATCGGCTCGTACAACAAGAATGGTTCTGGGCTCGGTAGATTTAACTAAATCAAAAAGTATTCAGAACAAATTTGGCCTTAATGTCCTCAATGAATGCAAGCAAGAACTCGTCAAACGTCTCGACCTTGCCCTAGCGGGGCGCATGTTCTTTGTCGGTCATTGTATCTACGAGGGATTCAATTTCTTCTGCACCTTCGAAGAGGACATTGACGACATAAAGCGCCTCTCATCTGATCTGGACCTGAATATCGGCCGACGGTTTCAGACATCACAAGGAACAGTAACCACATCAGTCGCTATCGGTATCACAGAGATCGGCGATGAGGAGACGGACATTCATGAAATTCTAATCAGGGCGCGAGTGGCGCTGGAAGACGCCACCTTAACCAGCGGGCAGGAAACCGGCATCTCTGTTTATAGAGCAAGTATGGCAGAGCAAGTGCTGACGGCTAGAACCTTGGCCGCAAAACTCGAAGGCGCCATAGCCGCTGAGGAAATTGAGCTCTATTTCCAACCCAAGGTGCGCTTGTCAGACTTCAAAGTCGTTGGTGCGGAAGCCTTGCTCCGCTGGCAGCTGCCCGATCTCGGATTCATACCTCCGCCCGAAATCATCCAGGCGGCTGAAGAGAACGGGATTTTAGTTGAACTTGAAATGTACATCCTTGAATTGGCCATCAAAACTATTTCCCAATGGCACGCGACAGGGATCTTCAGCGGTGTTCTTTCGGTCAATATTTCGGAGCCAACCTTGCTGTCAAAAAATCTCGAGACCGAAACTGCGGCATTGCGCTCGAAATATCAGCTACCTGCAGACAGCCTGGAGTTCGAAATTCTTGAGAGCACGCTGCTCCGTGACGTAAAGACCACATTGCTGCGTATTCATGCGTTGAAACTCCAAGGTATTAGCTTCTCATTAGATGATTTTGGGACCGGTTATTCGTCGCTTTCGCACATGATTAACCTGCCAGTGGATACCTTGAAAATTGACAGATCTTTTGTATTGGGCATTGTCGATGACCAGCGAGGCGCAGCTATGGCGCATCAGATCATTGGCATCGGACGCGCGATGAAGTCCGAGATAGTGGCAGAGGGCGTTGAGACCTACGAGGAGTACCTCATACTTCGCTCACTCGGTTGCGATACTGTGCAGGGTTACTATTTTTCAAAACCCGTTCCCGCTAGCGCGTTCGAGAGCCTGCTAGTCGATCACGACGGCGCCATTATTCCGCCAAACAGGCAGACTAAAAAATCATCGCTTAACGCAGCAGACATCATTAATCGTGTTGGTTTTTTCGCACCCTTGAGCCAGCAAGGCCGTGCTCGTCTGGCCGCTGATGCTACTCATCATTTTTTTCAAGCGGGCACCGAGATTACGTTAACGGGTGATGCCAGCGAGGAGATGTATATAGTGGTTTCCGGGATCGTCGAAATTTATCGAAAATTAGACAACGGCACCATATTCAGCTTATCTAAACTCGAAGAAGATGATGCGTTTGGTGATATCGCCATGCTGGAGGGTAAACTACGGACCACCACGGCCAGGGCACATTCGGAATGCCTGTTGCTGAGAATAGGCATTGAATCGTTCCAGGCGGCTATGAGCGACTACCCGAAGGCGGCAGAAAAAATTGCTACTTTGATGCTTGAACGAAAGGTCCAACGGCAAATAGCCGAATCAGCAACCCCTATACCCGACCCTTCCCTGGACAAGCTGTACGCCGATCACATCGACTTATTGGATGAAAATTAGTACACCTTCAAAATGTCCCTAAAAGCCTATTACCGAGCGACGGAACTGCCACTGAAAAGATTAGCCACTGCCACACTACTGGTCACCGCGGTACTGACCGGCATGTTGCTGCGGAGTTGCTCCCAACCAGATACCGCCACCAAACCCGCCACCGTCAACAATACGGCCCAGGTGACCGATGCGCCGCTCAGCGCTGAGGCCATTCAGGCAACGGCTCGGGTGCTTTAGGCCGATGCCGACATGCCGATACCATGCAAGGAATCGAGCCATGTGCAAGCCGACGGCAATTACAGGGTAGCGCCGGACAAGATGCGTGCCGGCTATGCAGACCCTCGCGCACTGGCAGATGCCAACCTGGCGGCGGTAGTGGACCTGATCACTGACCCCGCAAAAACTTGGTGCTCGCCCGCAGTGCGGAAAAACTCGTTGCGGCACAGGCCAACGGCCAAGACGCCTCAATACTCGGGCTGCAGAATGCACGCATATTCGCCACCAAAGTGAACACCATCGATGAGTTTACAACAACAGTGTGTCGGTCTTTGCCCTCATTCACATCAACCATAACGACTTTATTGATTCTTCACGGCCGATTTACAACAATGGCATCGCTGACCATGAGCCTGAACCTGAGCACGGCCGCCTGTCTGCCCTTGGCAAAGCAACCATTACCCCGGCCACACACTGCTCGCTATTGTCGATATGCCGCAACTATCGGAGACCACAACCTTGCAGGTCCTGGCCCAGGCAAGGCCTCCGGTCATCGCCAACCACACCGATGTATAACCGTCGTCGAATGTCAGCCGCTATCTGTCTGACGAGGAGATTGACCTGATTGGCGCCAACGGCGGGGAATGGGGGACACTGAACCGACAATGACTACATTTGATCCGTGATTAACCCTACCGTCTGTAGTCTATTAGATCAGCGCCAGCCAGACATTGATCATTCTCTACCTAGATGGCTGGCACCCTGACTTTTGAGGCAAAAAAACTGACCAATATACGTTGGCAATCTGGGGAAAAGACGGCGTAGAGTCACTGCTGTCCCGTTACCTTTCATATCAAGGTCATCTGATAGATATTCATTTGATCATGACGAAGAGCGTCACCTCGCTGCAAAGCCATCAAGTCTCGGCTCTCAAATAGTTTTAGCGACAAGGGGCGCAACATCTGCTGCATACTTTTAGTTAACTTGGACTGCAATTTGACAAATGCCAACAGCAGGCAAACACATAAGGCGATCCATATTTGGGTTATCACCGTATTTTTACCGGTACCAATAGACGATTTTATTTTCAGGTTTTGCTTGATCCACTTGAAGAACAACTCGACCTGCCATCGAACTTTTTAAATGTCAGCGATGGTGGGTGCTGCTAGCCTAAAGTTATAGATCAGAAAGGCGTAGCACTTGCCTGCTACCACATCTTCGCAACCAATACGGCGTAACCGAATAGGGCATTTTTTGATATATGGGCGCCCGTAAACTCAATGGTTTGGTCACAGATCAAACTCTTATTTTTCAACACAGGATGGCGAAAAATCACTCGATCTTTGGGGCTTAACTTGAGCCGTATTACAAAGAAAGATTCCTTTTCGGTCAAATGGCACTACCAACCATAGTCGTTGTAGCCCTTGTCAATCACCACCATGCTTCTGTTAGGAGAGTTCAGCCTACGCCCAACGATAATATCGACTGCATTGCCGTCTGTTATCATCACTAACTCGAGCAGGTAGCCGTTATGATTAAGCCCGACATGGCGCTTCACCGCGCCCTCAAACATAAATCGATGGTCGACGCGCCTAATGAGCAAAGCGGGTTCTTAAATCCGAAAGAGCGATCCGACGTCATAGTTAGACAACGGGCCAGTAGCCGCCCAAATAAGGCTTCGCACAACGCATAAGACTTATCCTCATTCAGGCGTGATAAATTCAATCGTGCCAGATTCACGCTACCACGATGGTATAAACGATGCGCCTATACCGACATGTTTTCAACAGTATCACACAAGCTATTACGACCTGAAAATTGGGCCAGCGACAGGATCGCAAACTGAGACCATCAGCATGACGTACGAACACGACGCCCGCTATGGTGCTGTTTTACCAGAGGCTCGAACTCATGTCTCGGCACCGGCTTTAGGCGTTGAGAAAACACCGTGCTATTATGCGCTGCGACTTGGTTTCCTTATTGCTTTTCAATGACTTGTCGTGATTTCATTGTGACAAAAGAAGAAGGTTTTCAAGCCTCTTTATTGGGTCTTTAACGGAACCGTAGTGGTTTAGAATACTTATCTGCCTATTGAATATATATGATCCGTTTTCCTCTCATCCCATACATAGGATTTCTCATGAAACATGAATTTTATATTCGCTTGGGTCAGCAAATTGAAGATACTAAGGCGCAAGGACTTTTCAAAAATGAACGCATCATTACGTCAAGCCAACAAGCCAATATTGAGGTTAATCATGAGCAACAGGTACTTAACTTCTGTGCCAATAATTATTTGGGATTAGCCAATCATCCAGAGCTGATAAACGCTGCAAAGTCAGGTTTAGACAGCCACGGTTTTGGCATGGCTTCAGTACGGTTTATTTGTGGTACCCAAGATATTCACAAGCAGTTAGAAGCTACCATAAGTGAATTTCTAGGCACAGAAGAGACCATCCTTTATCCTTCTTGTTTTGATGCCAACGGTGGGCTGTTTGAAACCATTTTAGATGCTGAAGATGCCATCATCTCCGATTCACTGAATCACGCGAGCATCATCGATGGAGTGAGGTTATCCAAAGCTAAACGTTACCGTTACGCCAATAACGATATGCAAGCCTTAGAAGCACAGCTTATTCAAGCTGACGCCGATGGCGCACGCACCAAGCTCATCGCCACAGATGGTGTGTTTTCTATGGATGGTGTGATCGCAGACTTGGCAGCAATTTGTGATTTAGCCGACAAGTATCAGGCGCTGGTGATGGTAGACGATTGTCATGCCACTGGGTTTGTGGGTGAAAATGGTCGGGGTAGCCATGAATATTGTGATGTGATGGGACGCGTTGATATTTTAACTGGTACGTTGGGCAAAGCCTTAGGTGGAGCATCTGGCGGATATACGTCGGGCAAAAAAGAAGTGGTTAGCTGGCTACGTCAACGGTCTCGCCCGTACCTATTTTCAAATTCTGTGGCACCGCCCATTGTCGCGGCATCTATTAAAGTCTTTGAAATGATGCAACATGGTGATGCACTGCGTAAGCAATTGTCTGCCAACGCTGCACATTTTCGTTTGCGAATGTCAGATGCGGGCTTTACGCTTTCTGGTAAAGATCATGCAATCATTCCTGTGATGTTAGGTGATGCGCAGTTGGCCAGCGATATGGCGGATAAGATGCTGCAAAAAGGCGTTTATGTCGTCGGATTTTCTTTCCCAGTGGTACCCAAAGGGCAAGCGCGTATTCGTACCCAGATGTCTGCTGCCCATAGCCTCGAACACATTGATTTAGCCGTTGATGCATTTATTGAAGTCGGTAAAGAATTGGGGGTTATCTGATGAAAGCTTTAGCCAAGTTACATGCAGAAAAAGGCATTTGGATGACCGAGTGTGAAAAACCCACCGTTGGTTACAATGACTTAATGATTAAAATTCATAAAACTGCCATTTGTGGTACCGACATGCATATTTACCAATGGGATGATTGGGCAAAAAATACAATCCCAGTGCCTATGGTGGTGGGCCATGAATATGTCGGTGAAGTGGTTGATATAGGCCAAGAAGTGCGTGGCTTTTCGCTCGGCGACCGAGTTTCTGGCGAAGGACATATTACTTGTGGTCATTGCCGAAATTGCCGTGCTGGTCGTCGCCACCTATGCAGAAACACCACGGGAGTCGGGGTAAACAGACAAGGTGCCTTTGCCGAATATTTGGTGATACCAGCATTTAACGCCTTTAAAATTCCGGACAATATATCCAGTGACCTAGCCGCCATTTTCGACCCTTTTGGAAACGCAGTGCACACTGCTTTATCTTTTGATTTGGTTGGTGAAGATGTTTTGATAACAGGAGCAGGACCGATTGGCATAATGGCGGCAGCTGTGGCGCGTCATGTTGGCGCAAGAAATGTGGTCATCACCGATATCAATACGTATCGCCTAGACTTAGCCGTTACGATGGGAGCGACTCGTGCTGTGAATGTATCTAATACTCAGTTGCAAGATGTCATGAATGAATTAGGTATGACAGAAGGTTTTGATGTTGGCCTTGAGATGTCAGGTGTGCCGATGGCATTGCGTGATATGCTCGACAAAATGAACAATGGCGGAAAAATGGCGATGTTAGGCATTCCACCTAACGATGTGGCGATAGATTGGAATCAAGTGATATTCAAAGGTCTGACGATAAAAGGCATTTACGGCCGTGAAATGTTTGAAACATGGTATAAAATGGCGAGCCTGATCCAAGCGGGGTTAGATTTACAGCCAATGGTAACCCATCAATTTGCTATCGATGATTTTCAGCAAGGTTTTAATACGATGGAATCCGGTCAATCTGGCAAGGTGGTCCTAAATTGGTAATGGTTGTAAATGTAAAATCCTGAAGTCAGTCAGCTAGATGGAAAAATATAGCCAATATTCAGGTGGGTTTTTATGACCGAACGGCCGTCGCAGACCTAAGGGATGATGGTGGTTACACGTCTAGGTGATCATGTATCTCTTGGTATGCCTGGACCAATGATCTGCAGGCTCCACCCGAAGGCTGCCCTGTTCGCATCGGCTAGCCTGACAACGGGACTATTTTTCCTGCCAATGGGCCGCGTACGAACGCGCATGGGCAAACCACGTGACCAACTGCTGCTTGTCGTGCGAGCGCGTATTGACCAGCGACCACCGATAGACAGCGCCAACGATGATGAACTCATTCGCCTTGATGGTCTCCTGGCGCTGCAAAGCTAGATCAAGGCGGTACTGACCTGACCGCCCGACTTCAGTGAGGCGAGAAGAATCGCCCTGTATGCGTTGTTGCCGCCGTTAACTTGGCCTGCAGCGGCCGTTGTAGAGCTACTGCTGATCAATCCTTGCAGGAATCCCGAGGACAGTCGCAAAATAACATTATTCTGGGGGCAAGGGGACTATCTCAAAATCGGGATCAAAAGCCACTAGGCTCGAAAATATCTTGCCCAGCGCTGTTTTATCACCCTCCATTCGGGCGCGGCCCTCACCTAACAACACAGGTAACTTCACCCCACCGGCCAGCAGCATGCCAAAGTCTGCGCGGGTGATGTAAAGACTGGTATCAGCATCACGAAGCTGGCTAACCTCAATGTTACTTAAATTGCCATTGCTCAACTCCACATAGAATATTGCCTGGTTGGTGGTATTAACAATATTTAACGTGACCAAGCCATGGGTTTCAGCAATTTTACTGTCGACACGAATCGCAATGAAATCAAACAGCACGCCCATATCCATCGCCTGCAATACATCGCGGGACCCAGACCTGGGTGCGCCGGCGCGAATACCGATACGTAATTCCTGAGCGGCAGTCAAATAAATATTGCGCCAACCGGCACCTTCAGACTGGTAGCCTAACTGCTCATAAGTGTCAGCGAGTAATTGCCGGGCGTTGTTGTGGGCGGGGTCCGCCATAACCACTTTGTTAAGTGCCGTGGCAACAAATCGGTAATCACCCTGCCTAAAGTCAACCGCTGCACGTTTTACCACAGCGTCACCACCGCCCATGTATTCAACAAATTTTTCGGCTTCCAGGCGGGTACTCAGAGGATTCAGATTGGCGGGGTTCATATCAAAATAGCCCAGGTACATATTGTAAATACCTTTGGCATTGTGACTGTAGGTCCCATGGTAGCCATTGGTGTGCCAGGCATCAACAATGGTCTTTGGAATGGTCTGCATCACGGCATCACCGATATCCTGCATGACCACGCCATTATTTGCCAGACGCATGGTTTGATTATGTAGAACACCATAATTATCTCGCTGCAAACGCAGAAATTCGCTTACCTCCTGATTACCCCATATCGGTGCTGAATGCGCTGCAAACAACACTTCTACGTCTGCACCCCATAGCGCTAACAGTTGATTAAGGTGCTTTGACCAGGCTAGCGCGTCACGTATTTTCGCGCCTCGTAAGGTATAAATATTATGCATACCGTGATAGGTCAGCTCCGCGGTCCAAAGGGCTTTTAGACTGGGGATATAAGTCACCATCTCTGCCGGTGCCTCGGCACCGGGCATATTGAGGAACAGCATGTTCAGCCCGTCAACTTCGATGGCCGCCACGCCGACATGGGCAACTGTACGGGTCGGTTTAACGTAGGTAATGGTGCCTTTTGACAAGCCTTTGCCCAGCGCCGCGTCGACAATACCTCTATCACCGTTTTCCAGCGTTGCACCATATTGATAAGCCGCCCTGCGAGACATAGCATTACCGGCCAGGACATTCTCGTCGACAATTTCTTTTGTTAAGTCTGCCGGGCCGTAAACAGGAATATTCGGGTAAAGCTCAACAACTGCCCGGGCACCGCCAAAATGATCAGCGTGAGAATGGGAATAGATCATTGCGGTCACGGGCAACTCTCCGCCCTCCGGCAGGTGCGATAACGCAAATTTCAGCGACCTGGCGGCTGCCTCCCGGGTTAACAGGACATCGTAGAGAATCCAGCCGGTTTTGCCTCTGATCAAGGTAAGGTTCGAGAGATCGGTACCGCGTACCTGGTAAATACCCTCGGTGACCTTGTACAGACCATTAGCTGCCTGATTCAATTGTGCCTGGCGATACAATGACGGATTGACGGTATCCGGTATCTCGGCGCCAATGAATTCAAAATCTTTGCGCATTATGGCGGCAGTGTCAGCATCCAACTCAGCAACAAGACCTTTGTTGGTCAATTCAAACGCCCGCGTATCAGCAAAATTGAGGGTTGCCGCAAATGCTTTATTGGCTGCTATCGTTTCTGCGGTGGCCGGCTTACCGGCATAGACCGGGTTCGACTCTGCGGCAACACTAAAACCTACCCCTGAACCTATCGCTACAATTAACCCAAGCAGGCCGACTATTTTTTTTAGCATCACGTTTTTATCCTGAATTGATGACAGTGATTGAATGTGCAACCCCCCATTATTGATCGACGTTAAACGTAGTGGTTAGGCCGCCATGGTCAACTTATGTTTTGGGGCTATACCCCTAGGGCCATGCTCGGCCGTTCGTTATGGTAAGTGCATAACCAGTCAGTTGCATAATCTTGTATCTCCTTGATTGCAGCGAACTGGTGGTACGCTAACCAGTCGTATCTTAACGTTGCGCAATATCGCGCTACATCAGCGTTTTGCTGTGGGATTTCAGGTTGGATAAAATCTAATCGAATACCCTTGTCGTCAGCCCAATCAGCCAATGTCTGACGAATGTATTCCGGGCCGTTGTCACAACGTATCGTCTGTGGCTTACCTCGCCACGCTATGAATTTTATTCAACGCCCTATATATACGGTACACGCGCTTATGTTTCAGGCCGTAACCTTTAACGTTGTGCAGGGACGATGAGCACAACCTAAGACCCCAGCTTCGTTGCCATTGAGTTAATCGTAACAGCCAGCCGGCAATCTCCGCATTCTCATCACCGAGATGGCTTCACCACTTTCTCTCAAGGGCTTCCTTGCGGAACTCAGATACTGACCGTTCTTCAGCATACATCTTCTTTAGGCGGCGATTCTCGTCCTCAAGGTCCGTCATTCACTTCATGAGGGAGTCATCCAACCCGCCGTACCTTGCCCACCATTTGTAAAACGAAGCGTTCCTCATGCCATGTTCCCGGCACAACTCCAGTACCGCAACTCATCTTCGGCTTGTTTCAAGATCGCCAGTATCTGCCTATTGCCAAATCGTGATATGCTGACGCAGAATCGCCTAGCCAAATATGACGAGAAAACCCTACTTTTAACGTCAGTTTTTTAGTAGCGGGATTATTCCATCTCGTAGACCTCCTGAATTACCGCTATTGGGTAAACTCTCCCCATGACCAGGTCAATGCGTTGCAGCGCTATATCGTTAGAGCAAATCGATATTGATTTTCCGGCCTAACTGCTTGTTCTACGATAAAAGAAGCGGTCCAATGGCCAACTTTTGACAGCGCATAAAGCAAGGACTAAACCATGGCAGCATTTGCCCCGGCACGCGTTACCGCAGTGAAACACTGGAACGATCGCCTGTTCAGCTTCAAGGTCGAGCGCGAGTCCACGTTCCGCTTCGAGAATGGCCACTTCACTATGGTGGGCCTGGAAGTGAACGGTAAGCCAGCCCTGCGTGCCTACAGCATCGCCAGCGCCAATTACGAGGACCAACTAGAGTTCTTATCGATCAAGGTCGCCGCAGGCCTTCTAACATCAAGACTGCAACACATTGCAGTCGGCGACGAAGTCCTGCTGGGTAAAAAACCCGTGGGCTCCCTGGTACTCACCGACCTCAACCCAGGCCGCAACCTGTATCTGTTCGCCACCGGCACCGGCCTTGCTCCCTTCCTAGCCATCGTTCGCGACCCGGACGCCTATGCAAAGTTCGAGAAAGTGGTGCTGGTCCACGGCGTACGTCATGAGAGCGACCTTGCCTACCGCAACTACCTCAGCAAAGAACTCAAAAATCACGCGTACCTGAAAGAGGAAGTGCGCCAGAAGTTCATGTACTACCCCGCCGTGACCCGAGATATTTTTAAACATCAGGGGCGCATCACTGATCTGTTGGCGACGGGCAAGTTGGAGCAAGACCTTGGCCTGCCGACAATCGACCCAACGCAGGATCGCGCCATGATATGCGGCAGCATCGCGATGCTGGATGATCTGTCCAAACTGCTCGATTCCCGCGGCTTCGACGTGTCACCGAGCCAAGGGGTGGCGGGTGATTACGTCATCGAACGGGCGTTCGTGGGCTAGCCAACGGCAGGCGCAGCACATGCACTCATGTGACTGCTTACTTAGAATTGGTGTTCAGGCCAACGTTGTTCTTCATCAACACCTGTTCAGCGCGGTAACTGGAGCGGACCAGTGCCCCTGATACGACTTCGACAAAGCCTTTCTTCAATCCCCACTGACGATATTTTTCAAACTCTTCCGGTGTCACATAGCGCTCAATCGGCAGGTGATTTTCAGTCGGCTGCAGGTATTGACCAAGCGTTAAAACGTCGCAATTTACACCGCGTAAATCATCCATGGCTTCGATGATCTCTTCTTCGGTCTCACCCAGACCCAGCATGATGCTGGTTTTGGTCAGAACCTCAGGTTTGTATTCTTTGGCGTACTTTAATACCGCAAGGGTTTGCTCATAGCTGGCGCGCGGATCTCTAACTGGATGAGTGAGGCGCTTTACGGTTTCTACGTTTTGAGCGAAAACGACGATACCGCTGTCAACTACGGTTTCTATGCAGTCGAAGATCCCTTGAAAATCCGGGGTCAGTGCTTCCACAGCGACATCAGGGTTTTCGGCTTTGACGCGTTTAACAACTTCGGCGTAATGGCCAGCGCCGCCATCTTCCAGATCGTCGCGGTTTACCGAAGTCAGCACCAGGTACTTTAACCCCATTAGTTTTACGGATTCGGCGGTATTTTTGGCTTCGTCTTTATCGAGCCAGCCTTGAGGGTTGCCCGTGTTGACAGCGCAAAAACGGCAGGCGCGCGTGCAAGTATCGCCCATTAGCATAAAAGTCGCAGTTCCTGAACTCCAGCATTCGCTGATATTAGGGCACATCGCTTCTTCGCAGACGGTACTGAGTTTGTGTTCGTGAACGATTTTTTTAGTTTTCTCATAACCCGCACCGCCTCTGGCTTTTATTCGCAACCAAGATGGCTTTCTGAGCTTTTTCTGAGATTCCTTGCTGGAGGCTTTTATGCCATTTTTGATCGCTGTTATGCCATTGTCATTGACGAATTTCTCTCCGCTTTGAATTTGTACGACGGATATGTGAGTAGCGGGGATCAGGTCACGGTTAGTCATAATAGTGGCTTACTTCTCAGTCTATGGCCCGGGTTCTTGGGCTAGTGAATGGGCTTTGTGTCAGTTAAGTACGATCCAACCTATAGGCTGTTGATTTTGCAGAGCTTCTTTTGCCAGCATCGGGCTTTGGCCGCCACGAAACTCCAGTGCCTGCACACTTTTTAGCATTCTCAAGCGGGACTGAAGTGACGCTTTCCCAAAAACTTCAGATGTTCCGGAAATACGTACGCACTAGGCCGACGACCAAAATACGCTTGGATGATACTAAAGCTGGCATTTATTTTCCATGGAATAGACTGCGAAATAAATTGGGAATAAATCGGAAGAATAAATGGTAAATCAGGACATCCATCAAATCTAAATATATTCACGCTGGTGAGCAAAAAAGATACTCTATCATAGCCATTTTGAACCGCCGCTATTGCGTGAACTGCCCCTAGGGATACTCGCGTTGATGAGTCAATATCTACTCGATGAAGCGCGGGTAATGGACAATTGATTCTTCTTGCGATGCTTTTCAACTAAAGTGAATGGGTGCGCATAGTGACAACATCGTTGACATCGCCATTTACAGCAGCAATTTATTGATTATCGTGCCGAAAAAAATGCCCAGAAGCGATTAAGATATAACTGCGCCTAGTCAAAAAATTAGGTGGCGCGAATCGGATTTGGACTCAAGATCAAGCAATTCACCCTCTCAATCAAGGCATGCTGTATTCGGGAAATAGTGACTACGACAGTGCTATTGAGGCTTTTGAACAGGGCTTAACACGCAACCGACTTCTTTACGGTCGATACAGTGCAGCGCACATCAATATGCTTTCTATTCTGGGGAATGCTCACCATAAGTCAGGCGCTGCATGAAGAAGTCTAGCCGTACCAGGTCATGTCAGCACCTCGGCCTATGAAAAACTAACCTCGCTTGGTATTGGCCGCGTTAATCGAGTGGTTAACACCTAACGACCTGCCAATAGGGATGCGCGCCAGCCCTACCAAATGTTTAGGTCTAAATAGACCACCCGTTTTCAGTCGACGTCAGAGGCGAGCTGACAGCCGTGGTAGGCGCCCCCTTATCGCTATGGGGCGCAGAAGTGAGGAGTTCGGCAAAAGACCGCGACTAATCCAGCGATGTAGCCGATCGGAATTTTTCCGTAACGGCCGCAGGAGGTGCAACCGATATAAAAGTGGTGAGAACGGATGCGCCGCCAGCAATCAATAAACTGACTCAACGGATTCTTACACTTTATCTCTTTCGGCCCAGACCCAGCGAAGGCCTGCCGTTGAAGGCAGATATGCAACTACACCAGACTTTTGATGATGGACTCGCTGCGCCCAATCAATGTCAAGCGGGGACACTCGCGACGTTGCATGGCTGCAGCCTCATGGCGACCAACTAGCAACGGCCCTGCTGCGGCACCACCGGGATGCGTTTGGATTAATATTGGCGCCGGCCCAGCTCAGTCCCTTAATGCGCCGCAGGCGCCACCTGCCAATGCTGACGTACTGAACTCGCGCAACAGGACCTGTTGGTGGTCTTTTGGGGCGCGCAAAACCGATATTGGCTGTCGGGTCCTACCGCTTCAATTGTTTCAATCACGCGTTACGATGCCTAGGTCGGCATTCCCTCCGTTGTTGCAGTCAAATTCGATTGGCATGGATTATACTGGCTAAATAGGTTCAAATTGGGCCTTTTCGTTTGTTATTATTTTGAGTTGTATCTTGTATCCCGCGGCCTGTGCCAGGCACCGAAGGGTAATGGAGTACGTTATGGCACTGAGTGTTTTTGATCTTTTTAAAATTGGTATAGGTCCCTCCTCTTCCCACACCGTTGGACCAATGCGCGCCGCCTTAATGTTTGTCAATGATCTCGACGGTGCTGACAAACTCGAACCCTGTGAGCATCTCAAGGTAGAGCTTTATGGCTCGCTGGCGGCCACAGGGGCCGGCCATGGCTCGCCCAAGGCTATTCTCATGGGGCTGGAAGGAGAAACGCCAGCTGAGGTTGACGTCGATGGTATTGCCGCGAGAATCGAATTCGCTCGCGCGCATAGTGTGTTGCACTTATTAGGCCGCAAGAAGATTGATTTCAACTTTCGTGATGACCTGATCATGCATCGCCATGAGTCGCTGCCATTTCATCCCAATGGCATGAAATTTACAGCCTTGGATGTGGCGGGCAATACGCTGCTATCGACGGTCTATTTCTCCGTCGGCGGTGGCTTCGTGATTAATGAGACCGCAAAAGGCGAAGATACACTGGTTGAGAACAATGACCAGGTTCGCTATCCGTTCACCACGGCCGATGAACTACTAAAGCTTTGCGATGAGACCGGGTTACCCATCAGCGCATTAATGCTCTGTAATGAAAAAACCTGGCTGCCAGAAACAGAAATCTACGAGCAGCTGGATGCCATCTGGCAAGTCATGCAGGACTGCATAGAAAAAGGCTGTCAGTCAGAAGGGATCATGCCCGGCGGCCTGAAAGTCAAGCGCAGGGCAAGCCAGATGCACCGCAAACTATCACGCCAGATAGGGTCTTCGTCAGAAGACCCACTGGTTGTACTGGACTGGGTGACGGTGTTTGCCCTGGCCGTGAACGAAGAAAATGCGATGGGTGGGCGCGTCGTCACAGCACCGACCAACGGCGCTGCTGGTATTATTCCTGCGGTGCTGCGTTACTACCTCGACTTCTGCAGTGGCGCTTCGCAGGCTGACGTCAGAAGGTTTCTTTTGGCAGCCGGCGCCATTGGCATGCTCTACAAACTCAACGCCTCTATTAGCGGCGCCGAAGTTGGCTGCCAGGGCGAGGTGGGTTCGGCGTGCTCAATGGCCGCAGGCGCATTAACGGAAGTGTTAGGCGGCACCCCTAAACAAGTTGAAAACGCCGCGGAAATCGCCATGGAGCATAATTTGGGACTAACCTGCGACCCCATCGGCGGCCTGGTGCAAGTACCCTGTATCGAAAGAAATGCTATGGCCGCTATTAAAGCAATAAGCGCTGCCCGCATGGCCTTGCGCGGCGATGGCACGCATTATGTTTCACTCGACCAGGTCATCAAGACCATGCGTGACACAGGCCGTGATATGCACGACAAGTATAAAGAAACCGCAAGAGGTGGCCTGGCAGTGAATGTGCTGGCGGTGCCCGTATCGGTTGTCGATTGTTAGGGGTCCGATTATAGGTATGAACTTAGCTGCAACATGTGGGCTAGTACCCATGGTCACGCCGGCACTTTATTTCGACCCGGATGCTTTTGGCAGAGCCAATCCTGCGACTGACGCTGACAAAACGATGGACACTGAAGGCGGAGGAACAGTGGATTTAACGCTCGTTTCACCGTCGTCAGGTTCGACACTAACCTTGTAATCTCGATACCGCTCTCCTAGGTTGGCTGGTCATCAACCAATGCGAACGGCCCATTGAATTCGGTGCACTGCCCCTGAAATTGGCATTAACCATGGCCATGGGCGGTCCGCAATAATCCACTAACAGCTTTTCGCCGACCTTATGCGCTTGGCGCATGCTAGGTTGTTGGCATCCCAGCCACGCCAGATAACGATGGCAGAACTGTGCATAACCGTAACCGTAACCGTAACCGTAACCGTAACCGTAACCGTAACCGTAACCGTAACCGTAACCGTTAGCAGGATGTTGTCCGCGACACTCTTGCCACAACAACAGCTTGGTCTGACTTTGCTTCCAAGCGCCTGTTGAACGGTTTACTGGTCGGGCTCGACAAAACGGCTATCCTGGCGCACCTTGACGATGAAACAATAAGCGGCGCCGCAGTAACTGATATTGAGCGCTTGAGCGAAATCGCGCCG
>Ga0307492_10000225_pt1 | contig 24320 bp, 30 predicted proteins | sample SI3LmetaG_FD_202365 | JGI IMG/M metagenome (GOLD analysis project Ga0307492, IMG submission 202365) | Sea-ice brine microbial communities from Beaufort Sea near Barrow, Alaska, United States - SI3L | ecosystem: Environmental > Aquatic > Marine > Coastal | place: USA: Alaska | collected 2017-05-06 | reverse complement strand
GTAGCGGCTGTTTTGATCATGACACTTCCCCTGTCGTCGTTTTTACGACTTATTCGACGAAACTTTTGTCTCGCCTGATAGGTGCAAACTAAGGGAGGCGTTTGAAGATCAGCTTAAATAACAGCATTAAAAACAGGTGTCCGGCGTGTTGCCTAATGTCCGTTTAATTGTACTTTTTTGCCCGTAAAGTACGGCAATTCCGGCTGTTCCGCGTAGTCCGGGGTACAATTCGGGTACGGGGTAGTTACCGTTTTACAAATGATTGTCCCGAAATTGCGCGCGTTATTGCTTATCGGCCAGCGCAGCGCCGGCCTTCACGCCGAGCCATATTACCCAGCCAAGTCCGCTCACGACCGCGCCCACGGCTGCGGCAATGGCCGCACGCTTTATCATATAGAAGCTGTGCTGAAGGTTCTTGAGGAACGCGAATGTTCGTTGCGTGGCGATCGGGTCTTTAACGTCCATGCCCAGCATCAGAAACGTCTGCTCGACGGTTTCTTTCGCGGCCATGCGCGCGATGCGTTCCAGGTTACTCATTTGGCGCACCGAACTGTTTACGCTGGGAGGCTTGGCAGTCGTGCGTAGCTTCAAGGCGGCCATTCGCTTTCGCAGCAGCAGCGCGGTTCCGTGCTGCCTGAATACGTGCGTCGTCATTCAGATTAACGCTTGGCAGCGGAACCGGTTTCGCCAGGTTCTCACAATCCTTCGGTATCTGCCGGTCGAGCGGCTGCTTACCGAATTGCGCGCAGCCGCCGAACGTCAGCGTCGTTAAGAAGACAAGCGCCAGCCGGCGGACGCTTCGAGATTTCGTCTGCATATTTGTCAACCTCAGTCTGTAGTTCAGTTGCGCGGGTTTCGAGCGCGTCGCGGTGCGCTGTGGCTTCGTCTGCAATGTTGCTCTGGATTTGAGCGTCAACCGTTTTCGCCGCGAGTTGGGACTTCAGGTTTGCTTCCCTGCACTCGGCCCGGCCGCTGCGCAGGCCAGCGTTGAAGATGAAATAGACAACGAGCCCAAGGGCGAGCGCGGCGAGCAGAACACGGCCTAGTTTCGACGCCAGGAACGAGAGCACCGCGGCCGGGAAGAACCACCAAAGGGCACCAATGCCGACGAGCCCTAGCCCGCTGAGAATTCCAATTGCTGTGAACATTATTCGTGGTCTTTCCAGCGCCATACGACGATCGCGATAACGGCAACCACGACGACGGCCGCCATAATGAAGCGCGGGTTTGTGACAAGGTGCTGCACAACGTCCCACAGTCCCAGGTCGTCAGCGTGGCCCTTAAGCTCCGCAGCCTTGGTCGCCGCGTCATTAACCTGCGACAGCGCGTCGCCGCCTTCCGTCACGCCGATAGCGGTTGCGGCCTGCACGATCTTTGATTTGTAAATGGGCTTGGCTGAGCCGAACTCGTCTTCCGGTGCGTCTGCTGGCGGCGTTGGTCCGACAGCGGTTAAAGCCACGCGTTTCGCCGCGGGCGGCGGCGACTTCGGCTTACGGCCGCCGTTGTCAACGGCCTCGAAGTGCATAGGGTCTTTTCGGCCGCTGTAGTAACCGCCCCACATCCAACCTTGACGCAAGAAAGCGTCAATCGCGAACTGTGGAATGTTTCCCTTGGCGTATAGGCCATTCGCTGCGGGGTTGAAGTCAATCGCGGTCGCGTAAGCGTGGTTTGACCACTTCGAGTTTGAGCCCCTGACGTAGCGATGGTTGTACGCGCCTCCGTAAATATGGAGGCCGTAGCTCTCAAGAACCTTCTGGTCCCGACCGCAGTAGTCCCAAATCTCGTTGAGCGCCGCGAGCAATGAATTCGCCGCAAGACGGTGGAACTGGATCTTCTTGACGACGGACTTCTTGCCCTTGTCATCAATATAGATCATGCGGAACGGCGGAATGACCGGCACCATTTGCCGCGGGATTTCGCCCTTTCCTGGGTCGCCATAAAACGCGTTACGGGCTGATTGCGTGTCCTTCGGCCAGTTGGTCATTCCTTCGGTTGGTCCGGGGCTCCGTCCTCTTTATCGAGAAGCGGGATGCCCAGCGCAATCAAACGCGATTGCAGGCGCTTGGCCTTTAACACAGGAATTGAGCCTATCTCAATAGACTGCGCAAGCTCTTTCGCAACTTTCGGGTCAAAAAGTGCGGCTTTGAATGCCTGGTCCGCAGAAATTTGAGCACGCCCGCGCAGCGAGCGCAGGAACGCGTCAATCACAAGATATTCTTTCTGCACGCGGCCCGACTTGAACGCGAAGATACGGCTCGACAACTGCGGAAGCCCCTGCCCTACAGCCTTCTCAACCCATTCGAGCGGGCGCGGCACATAGGCCGCACCTTGTGGGTTCGGGACGCGGGTAATCATGGCGCGGGCCGCAGCGATGTTTGAAATGTCCTGAAGGTGCTGCGCGCCGAAGATGTGGCGCAGCGAGCCCTTATTGTCCTGAACAAATTTCGCAATCGCGAGCGCGTCGCCGTCCGTAGCGCGGTCCCATACGTTGCGACGAAGCGCTGCCAGCGCGCCGTCACTCCGCTTAAGCGCGGCGACAAGCTGCGCCATTTTTCGCGGCTCCTTCAGCGCCGCGTCAATCACGCTGTTGGCCGTAGCGCCGCGGCCGTAGCTGTTGAGCGCACGGTTGAGCATGGAGCCTTCGACGGCCTGCGACCGCTGCGCAAGCTGCTCCTGGCGTCGGATGTACGCAATATCGGCCAGGGCCGGGGTGCGTAGCTCCTGCGCAATATCGGGGAAGCGATCGAGCACAGAGCGGTGCTCCCGCAGCCAGGTTATAAACCGGTCCGGGTTCAGTACGCCGTCACGAACCGCATAATCGCGCAGGCTGTCAACAACCGTGCTCCGCAGTGCGTCGCGCGCCTCGGGGCGGTTCGCGAAGATTTCGTTGAACTGGTCCGCAGCGGACGTGTTGCCCTTCTGAAAAAACGCGTCGGCCACTTTCTCGTCGGTCGTCTTGTAAAACCCGCGACCGTCGAGCGAGCGAACCTTGTAGGCTGCGCCCTGTTCGAACGGTCGAATATAGTCATCGAAATACGCGCGGCGGAATGCAGCGTACCGCTCAGCAACCGCCGGGTCCGAAGACGCCTGAGCGGTCTGATTAATGAGCCCGTCGACCTCTTCGCGAAGCTGCGTTAACTGCCGAATTTGCTTGCGGCTCGGGCTGGCAGCGCCAGCAGCGTCTATCAGGTCGTCGCTCACGCGCTCGCGCAGGCCCTTCAGGTCACGGAACGTCACCCGTGCGGGCTCTGTAATCGCGTTACCCGCTTCGTCGACTGCCCCGGTTGGAACAGGACGGCCAGCGCGGCGTATGTCTTCCAGCACGCGCGGCGTGTTGGCAACGTCGTCAAACGGCGTGCGCGGCTCAAACTGATTATTGAGGCGTCGAGCGGCGGCCGTGAAGTTCGCCGTCACGTCCACGTCGTCAATACCAATCTCTGCGGCCAGTCTGTCAGCCTCGGCGCGGCGCGCGGCGCGCTCTTCGGCAAGCTGGTTGCGAATGGTGCCGCCGGCCTCGGCTCGATCGACAACCGGGAATGACCGGCGCGCGAGGTCTTCACGGGCGCCCTGCACGGTTGCCTGTTGGCGCTCAATGCCGCCTTGCAACCGGTCGGCGCGCTGCCGAGCGGCATTGATGACGAAGTCGGGGTTATCAGCGGCCGAAGGCGCGACGTGCTCGGCGTAATCCGCCACAGCCTGTTCGTTCACGCGACGACGGTTCACGAGCTTATCAAGCTCTGTGCCGGTCGCCTGCGTCTCGATACGCTGCTGCTGGCGAACGAGGCTCTGCGCGCCGGTTGCTTCTGCCACAGATGGGTTGAAGCCCGGAATGGCTGCGCTTAACCGGTCCGCTTCTTTTAGCGAGGCCATGGCTTCCGGCGTCAACTCGCGGCCGAGAAGATCCCGCACGGCTTCGCGACCGACGCGTTCCTGCGCGGTCTTGCTGAAGCTCTGTGCAAATTTGTTGGCTCCCTTAATCGCAAGGGCTGTAGGGCTGACTTTCGCCCAAGCGGCCGGCGCAAAACTGCCTGCAAGCTGCCCTGCCATTTCGGCCATGGGGCTGTCAGGCGCGGCCTCACGCGCAGTCGCAGCACCAGCGCCAGCGCCAGCCGTGGCGATGACTTCGCCAGTCAGCGCCTTACCCGGCGCGCGGGCGATCGGGTCCAGAATGCTCTCAACCAACTTGGGGGCGCCGTTGCGGGCCGCGAGATTAACACCGCTCGCAGCCTTCATGAGCAAGCCACTCGGCAGCGCTGCGGCGCCGAACTCTTCGCCAACACGCGACAACGCGCGACCGGCTATCGTATCGGGGGCCTTCGGAACGAAGCCATGTTTCTCAAACCACTTCGAGCCAAGGAACGGCTCTTGAGAAACCGGCATGCGCGCGAGCTTCAGAAGCCCGTTGACCATGTCCACCGGAAGGCCGAGGCCCTTGTTGAAACCGCCAAAGAATGCACCGGTATACGTGCCGCCCGGCTTCTTTTCTGGCTCAGGCTTTTGTGGCTCCGCTGCCGTTTCGAAGGGCGCATTCGGGTCGAACTGTGAAGACGAGGCCCCCGCGTCCTGTACAACGTCGAACGCGGCGTTTGGATCAAAACCGACTTGCTGAACGTCACTCGACGATGACGCATCGCCGTTTGTTGGAATATAGACGCGCACGACCATTAGGGCAGCAACTCCGCAGAACCGTCTTCACGCTTCCGGTATTTCTTCCCGCCTTGCAGGACAATCTGGTTTGGCTTCACGCGTGACCATGCGTCGCTGCCACCTGCCGCACTGGTGGCGGCCTGCGTCGTGGGGCTCGGGTTGAGCGCGTCAAGGCTCGCGTCGCCTTCGCCAAGAAGCCGAAGGGCACGCTTGATTTCGATGTTGTTGCTCGTCAGCTTCGAGCGTTCCTCTTTCGTGAGCCCACCGCCAGCGATTGCTTCATTGTTCGCAGTCAGGTTCTCATTCAGCATGTTCCGCATGATTGGGATTTTCTGCGCTTCACTGTTCGGGTTGGTCCAGAAGGCTTCGGGGTTTGGGAAAAGCTCGTCCACGTTCTTCTGCTCCGCGACCGGGAAGCGCGGGTTGTTGACGAGCGCGGTCTTGCCAACCTGGCGCAGGTTCAAAAGATACTGGCGGTTCGCCGTCGTCTGCGGGAAAATGCCGTTCTGCCCAATTGCCTTGTCCACGCCGAGGCCGCCAAGAACAGCGTCCGCCGCGCCCTTGAGCGCAGAATACGGACCCGTGCCCTGCGCTGTCGGTCCTTCTGCCGGCGGCCGATCGCCGGGCGCGGCCCTGCGAGCGTCAAGATCGGCTTGCGCGCGGCTCTCGACCTTCGCAGACCGGCTTGCGTCATATGCGGTATCCGCGCCGAGTTTAATTGTTCCGGTCTGCGGGATGCGCTGTTTCACGCCGCCTTCGTCTTCATATGTCTGTCCGTCGACTGACAACACGGTTTTTCCATTCGGCAGCAAGTAAGCGTCTGGCTTTTTCGTGTGGTCATTCGGGTTAGACGACGGCGTAGTGACCTGCGTTCCGCCGGCAGCAAGGACGCTATCAATCGCCGGGTCGTCTTTGCGATAGCTGCGAACGACGCCGTCAACGCCTCGCAGGCTGACAAGCTCCGTCTCGCGCTGGCTGGACGGCGTGGTGACGATCATACCGCCATTCTGAATTGCAGCGTCGAGCGCAGGACTATCCGCACGGTGCGATTTCGTGCTGCCGTCAGGCATTTTGACAGTCAGGAAAGTATCGCTTGGCTTCTCGGCTTTCTTTCCGACCCACGTTGCGAGCGTGTCCATGCCTTTCTGTGGACCCATGACGCCAATCATCTGTCGAAGCGCAGGCGGCATATCCGCGAGCACCTGCTTGATACCGCCGGCCGCTGAGGTCCGAACGTCGTTCTGCGTCGGGATAGCCGGACGCGCGCCGGGCTGTCCCTGCGGGCTCAGAAGACCGGGCGGCTGTTGGGTTGTGGCGGGCGCAGGCGTGGCGGGGTCGCTCCCGGCGGCTGCGGCAGGCTGTTGTGGCGACATGATGCCCGCTGGCATTTGCGCGGCCGAACCAACACCGAAGATGCTTTCCCAGCGCTCCCGCAGCGCGCGTTCGTCTGCGAGCTTCTTAATCTGCTCACGTTGCAGAGATTGTTTGAGCGCGTTCGATTGCCCGGTTTCGTATCCGCTGAGCGCGCCCTGAAGACCTTCGCCAAACGCGCCAAAGAAGTCAGGAGTTGAACGCGGTCCAGCGCCCTTCATTAGCGCAGCAGCAGCGCCCATCAACATTGAGTTGTTGACGTTCGACTGCATTTCGGGCGTCAGAAGACCGGGGATTTCCTGGAAGCCAAACATTCAAACGCCTCACGTATACATCGGGAAATACTGGTTCCCGACTTTCATTGTTGAAGCGACGCCGCTTCCGCCGCCGAGCAATCCGGCCAACCCGCCCAAGCCGCTCAACCCTCCTGTGCCGAACATTCCAGCAATGCCAAGTCCCGCACCGAGAATTCCCGCGAGTGGATTTGAATAGCTGTCCTTCTGAGACTGGCTGTTGGTCGTTGTGTCCGTTTTCGCAGCGGCGACCGACTGGTTCATGCCTTGCAGCTTTTGGTAGGGCTGCTGGATCTGGCGCAGGAATTCGTTGTAGTCGAAGGTCTTCTGTGCCTGGTCCGTCTGCTGCTGAACGCCGCCGGTCGTCAGGAGGCCGTTCACGTCGTTGATACCCATGGCTTGCATGGCTTTGCCGAAGTCTGTCAGGCCGGCAGCGCCTTGCAGATTTATGCCGGCGCCCTGAAGCGCCGCGTTCTGGTTCCCCTGTCCCATGCTGAGAGCCGTTGACAACGCGGTGTCATAGCCGCCCTTCAAGAGGCTCGCGGTCGTGTTCGCCTTCGTCGTCATGAAGTCGCGATCATTCATGCCTTGGACGACGCCGTAGCGATCGCCGCCGAACGCACCGGCTTTTGCCGCGGCGGCGCCGTTCTGCTGGTCCTTCAAGATACGCTGCCGCTCAATTTCAGCGTTTGCTGCGTCAACCACCTGGGACTGATACGGGTTCATGAGCCCGGTAACAGTCGACGAAATACCGTCCGCTGTAAGCTGCGGGGCCGTGAAATTCATTGCATTTGAGAAGCCAGCCCCGGCGGGCGCGGCGTCGCTCTGTCCGGCGCCAACGGTCGACCGCATGAGGTCAAATGCCTGCTGCTGGTCCGGCGTAAGCCCCGCAACACCTTGTCCTGTGTACGGCACAAAATCGGGCAATGACTTGGCGAAGTCATAGTTCGATTGGGACGCTTGATTCAGCCATGCTGGCAGAGAGGTTGTACTGGTGCTCTGCTCTTTGACGGGCGTATTCTTCAATTTGAGCCTTTCTCAATTTGAGTTGATAGCACGACCGCCCTTCGTGTCCAACCCTTCAGAACTTTTTCCCAGCCCGGCCGACCGGCCAAGACTAATTCCGTGCAGCCAAGGTGCTCGCCCCATGACTTGAACAACGGGACCATGGACAGAAGTTCGTCTAGGTCGCCGCCCGCTAAAAAGATGTTCAGGTATCGAGCGCGCGGATACTGGTAAACTTCCGTGATCGCCGCGGACTTTTGGCCGGGCCAGAAGTGAAACGCGCCGCGCTCGATCCCGGCAATAATGTCTCCCATCGTGTGCGTCTCGATCAGGTCGAGCGCGGATTGCAGATATCCTCTGCACCGTGTGAAGTCTGCGACCGCGTCTCGGCCAGCAAGAAATTCCTCAATCAACTTGCTCATAGGGCCGTCGCTGAAAGAACTCCCGCGTTAGAGACAGACAGCGCAAAGCGCGAGCCATTTGGGGAACGCAGAATGAGCTTGTTTTGCACCAGTTCGATGTTCGAACCGTTCTTCAGATTTTTTCGGTCTTCATTTTCGAGGACGGAATTCAGCTTATTCTGGAACTCTGGTGTCCACCGCTCCGGTGCCTGCTGTAGCTTCAACGCTTACCTCCCTGGGTGATCTTGAACCTGTTATTGCCGAACCCCCACTGAGCGTCCTGAATTTGGTCTATACGCAGTGAGGCTTGCCTTCCCGCCACGCGCACCGGAACGTAGCCTTCTGCATTTGCCACGAGGCCGTATGGCCCGCACGTTGTTTCTGGCCCCTTCGGAGCCGTTCGCGTCTTCATCGTCAGGCGGATCGCTTCGCCATTATCAACGTCAGGAAGCATAAGGTTGCTGTAAATCACGTTGGCCCCGCTCCCAATTTCCGCGGGCCCGCTTTGGATGAAAACCTGTCCGTTACGCGATGCTTCGTCTGCAAGAAGCCCTGTTTCATGCTCGAAGATAACGCCGCTAGGGTCGACCGCGATTGGAAGCGTAGATACGCCACGATCGAGCCAGCAGGTTCGGTCCATCGCCCCAAAATACCAAATGTTCCCTTCCCTATAGTTGAAAGTCACATATCGGTTGTTCTCGTCTGAATTGGCCGATGGATAATACCACGTGATTTCACCATATCGACTGTTCTTGGCAGCATAGATTTTCGAGCGCTGAAGCGTGTTTATGTCCCCAAAGACATAATCCTGGACTTCACACGGCATCGGCGAAACAACGCCGTCATATTTGTAAAAGCCGCCAAGGCCCATCCAGAAAGCCCGCGAGCTTTCGGTAGTGACTGCGTTCGCACTGATTACGCCACAACTCTCAGCCAACAACCGATTATTGTAAATCAGCGGCGGACCGAGATAGTCCATCGCGTGAACATCCGTCGTTGTCCACACGAGGACCAACGACCCGACAATGCGACCAGTGACAATGTTTCCAGGCGTCTTGAGGGCACGACTTCCCGCCGTCGTCAGGTCTGAAACCGACCATTCAGTGTTATCCGACTGCGAGCACCAGCGAACACGGCGCCGGTCGCCACCAGCGCCCAGCGCCAGAAGATGCTGTTCATCTGTTACAAGGACGCCTACACAGTCATCAGGCGCATTCGCTATCGGAGCCGGTTCGGCCCCAATGATCGGGCTCCATTCCAAGATCCTGCCATCAGATGATAGCACCGCAACCAGGTTCTCCCCCCATGTGTCGAACGACCACGTCGCAGCGTCCAGCGCCAGCACGTTGTCTGTTCGTTGCCGGCCGTACAGTTCGGCGCCATACGGACCGACGCCGTAGCCGGGCCCCTCGATCGCGTCGGGGCGGCCGGGCACAAGATCATCCGGCGTAAGGTCGCTATAGTCGCCGCCGGAAGAAATATAGAGTTTCTCATTCGTACCGATCGCCGCGTAACGGAAGCCCTTGTTACTACGCCAGCCGATAATTCCGCGTGCCTTACCCGTCAGCGTCGCGCCTTCGGCAAGCACACGACGCCACCCGCCAATTGGACGCAGCCGTCCGTTCTCCCAGCGCACAAGGCTCCCATCATACCAGCGGCCGGAAGCCTCATATTCTGTTCCGTTTCGGAAGAAACCTTTTGGGATTTTTACTGAAACTAAATCGTCGGCCATTAGGACGCAGCCTTGATAATCCAGTTACAGACGGTTGAAGGCTGCACGACGTTGAACGGGGTCGCGTCTCCCTGCGCGGCAGTCTTGTTCTGTGTACCCGCGCCGGCCGCCGCGCTGCGAACCTGCACATTGGTCTTGGCGTTCTTCGTCACGCCAACATTCGTGTTTCCGTTTTCAATGCCGGGCGTGTTTGCTTTGATGGCTGCTTGCCCAGCGCCGTCTGCGGCGTCAGCGGTCCGGTTGACGCTCAGGCCGTGGTTGTGGTCCTGCTCATATAAAAACACGTCGTGGTCATGGAGCGCATGCTCTGTGGCCAATAGAGTATGCTTCGCTTCGCCAACAGGTGCGGCGGCGGTATCCGTCAACGTCAGATGGGTAATCAGCCCGCGCGCAGACGTTGCGCCCATAGTGCTCTTTCCGACCGGGACAACTTCTCGCCAGTCAGGAAGGCCAAAAGTGGTCAGGCTATCTCCTACGCCGAACTTAGTTCCAAGCGCGGCAAATAGTTCGGCCCACGTTGTTCGAGACGCCGTTCCGCCATTCATCCATAAGAACCCCGATGGAAGAGTGTCCAGCACCCACGGAAGCGGCGTTCCGATCGGCAGCGGAAGATTGCCGAGGTTTCCCATGTGCAGGACGTTATTGCTGCCGACCTTCGGCGTGCTCGCGAAAGTAATAAGGCCAGTGTCTCGATCGACCGTCAGCGGCGTACCAAGCAACAGGCCGGCGTCGTCGTATCGGTTCAATTTAAACTTCGAGCCAGCGTTACTGCCACTCTCAACAGTAGCGTCCGCGCCGAAGTCCCAGCGAATAGAAGCGCCGGATTTGAACTTCAGTACCCTTGCATTTCCCGCTGCTCGCGTGAGGTTCACGCCGGAAACCAAAGCATCATTGCTGGCGTCTCGGGTAACAACCGTTCCCTCGCCGCTGGTGGCAAATAGCGCGTCCAGGAAGTCTAAGTTGTCATTGAGCTTGTCGCCCCACGTGTCGTCAGAGGCCCCGATTTCCGGCAACGTAAGATTGAGGTTCGGGGTAAAGGTATCGGCCATCCGTCAGTTCCACGTCTCCGTTTGTTTGATTGCTGGTGTCCAGTCTTCCGGCTGTTTCGTCGCGTCGGTCCATGGTTCAACTTGTTTCGTCGCGTCGGCCCATGGTTCCGCCTGCAACGTCGCTGGCGTCCAAGGCTCAATTTCTTGAGGCACAGTATCCCACAAGAGCTTGCCTTTTGACAATAGCTCAACTACCGCCGCGACCGAAAGACGACCGAGCCGCATAAATCGCCCGGTGAAGCCCACAGCACTAACGGCGGAAATTCGCAGGGCCACACGGAACGGGAGAATTCTCCACCGAGCAGAAACTATGCTGACGGTAGTCACAACCAGCCGGCCCAGCCGCATAAAACGCCCCGGTATAGTGACATGAGGCACAACGGCGATAGCAAGTTTTTTAGCACGCAGGAAGTGACCCACCGTCTGCACGGTGCTGGTCGCGGCGGCGCGGACGGCGGCGCGCTTCAGGAGGTTGCGGAAGTTGGCCGTCAGCCTGGACACGGCAGGTATTACTACCGACGAGCGACGCAGGAAGCGGCTTTTGAAAGTGGCTGCCGAAGCAGCGACAATGACTAGCCGTTTAACGCGTAGCGCTCGGCCCGTGGCGCTCGCATGAGAGCCAGCCGCGAACGCGGCTGATTTCCGCCGCAACGCGCGCCCGGTAAAGCTCGCAGCGCTGAGCGCAGCAAAAACAACTCTCGCAAAGACAACTGTAACACCGCCCCTAAAATTGGAGCCGAGAGGCTTCCCTGCGATCGGGCGATGACCAAGCATATCAGCCGCTCAATGCATCGGGCCAGACTGCTCTAAGCTCTTCCGGCGTCTGCGCTGCTTCAATAGCCGGATCTTGCGTCACGTCTCGCAACGCCTGTTTCGCGGACACTATCCCGGCAGTGCAAGCGCCGGTTTCTTGCGCCCGCTGAAACTGCACGTCAAGGAGCGGCAACAGCAGTGCGCGTTTCGCGCGCATCTTTCCACGCCAGATATCACGAGCCTTCGGCATGTGAATACTAACCTGCCCCGCGTTCATGACCCACGCGTCGCGAAAAGACCGGTCACATGGGGGTGACCAATTCGTCGGCAAATAAACAACGTCAGTCGCGTCCGCAGGGATGGACCTGACGTGTACGTGCCTGCGATATTCCTTCACAGTCATGCGGCCGGCGAATTCCTCTATGGCCTCTTTAGGGGCAGATACAACGATGGATACGCCGCCGTCAGCCCTGGTGTATGCAATCATCATTGCTAATGCTTCTTCCTCACCGGATTATCGTGACGCAGGCATATGCTACGTCTTCGTTCTGCTGAACCCTAACGCCATCCGGTATGCCCGTCTGGAAACGCATTGCAGAAGCGGTCGGCGGGTTATTATTGTCTATTCTGCAACTTGGAAGCAGCGTCGTGTTCGAATTTGTACGGGAGTGCGCTATTGCGATACCGTAGTTCGCGTCCGGCATCGCCGTGGTTAAATTAGCAGTGTAATCCCCAATCCCGTTGTCGGTTATGCTAGAGACATTCCCACTGGCACGGATAGCAATTGTACCCGTCCCATTGAAATTCACCCAAGCACGGCATGAGTAAGACGGGGCGCTACCGCTCGCCGTTGAAAGGGCATTAATCGTTTTATAGCTCTGGTCCCCTGCGAGAAAGGTTGCAGCACTTGCGGTCCCTGAGCCAAGCCGTCCGGTTGGCACTGTGCCTGAAGCAAGGTCGCTAGCGCTACCTGACTGCGCAATCGCTGCAAGCGTTCGAAACACGCTGTCACCGAACAATGCTTTCGCGGATGTAGGGGACGAGCCAAGACGGTTCGGGTCGACCGTACCGGTCTTGAATAACGTCGCGTCTTCTAGGTCTTCCTTCAGAGCGTCAATATAAATCTCAGCGCTACCAGACATGGCAATGCGCGCGCCGCCATTCGTCGAAGACCGCACGGTTGTACGTGCAAGCGCTGTGCCTGTGCTGCTGACGGCACCCTGCCCTGTTTCACGTTGGGCGCCGTCTTCAATGACGTAGGACACAAGCGTTGCATTCGGAATTGCAGTCGCGTCAAGAAACCCGGTCACGGCCGCGTCCAGCGCCGCGCTCGCGCCGCTGCCTACGGTGGACGAAGCCACCCGAACCATGTTGAAGAGGGTTGACGCCGCCATGCTGGTTTAATCCAGCGTTATGACAACATCGCCCGTGTTAAAGCGGAAGATATTCCCCGTCAGGATTTCCTGCGGGTCAGCAAGGCCAGTGATAGGGTTGAGAACTTCGCCGTAGGCCAGCATGTTTCCGCCGGTCGAAGCATCAAAAATGCCAACGTGGCTGATAGTGCCCCAGCCGGCCGTTGCCGTGGGGAATTCGATTTGCGCGTTGTTGGCCGCCTGCGAGGGCGCGGACCCGCTCACAGTGAACGCAATCGCCTGGCGCGCATACGCACCGGTTGCGACTTCTGTTCCGCCGCCGGTTTCACCAGGCGCAGCCGTAAATAGCGCCACGTACCAAGCTGTCGGTCGTGTCGCGGCTGCTGCGCTGAGCAACCATTTCAGAACTAGATTTTCTGCATAGTCACTGAGCGTGTTCATCGGTAGCCTTTCCTGCGTATCGTGAGCGGCCCGGCGTTATAAAGCGCCTTCTCGCTCATGTTGTTAAGCTGGTCGACGGCGCCTTGGACGCCGGAAGACCAAACGGCAATGCGTTCGTCTTCGTGGAGGTATGGCGCGGCTTCCATGAGCGTCCCATACAGATACGCGTCAGGCGCAAGGTCCAGCAGCCAGTTTGTCTGGTTGTCTGCGCCGAGCGGCGGCAGCTTCTTCCGGTACGTCATTTCAATGACGAACTCGGAATTCGGCGCAGGGCAAAGCTCCATTTCATCGCCAGCAAGTCCGAACCAAATTGGCGTCCCCGGTTGTCCGCCATTCTCACGCTGGCTAAGCTCGTCAAGCTGCGACGCTACGGCGAACTTCAAACGCGGCCTGTTCGGCAGGTTCTTCAGGCGCACCCTGCGCATAAGCTGGAAGTCACCCGGCAGCGAGATAAATTCTGGCTCGTCATTCGCGAGGCTGATTGTAGTTGTGGAGCGCTGCTCCATCTGACGGCATGAAAGCGTGCGATTAAACTTCGCTTCCGCGAGCCGCACGAAGGTTGGCACCTTCCCGGCAATGTCCGCGCGACCGAACAGCCAATCCTGACATTCGGTCACGAGATCATTGAATGTGGAAAGCGCGACTGGCATTACACGCGCCCCGGCGCCGTGCGCAGGTACAGATATTCGGGGTCGTTCAGCAGACGACGGACCGCGTCCGCGTGGTTGCGGTCGAACACGTCAACGCCCAACTCATTGCGCCACTTCTCAGCAATAATGAGCGGGATTTCCGCGATCTTACGCATGTCGCGCGACGGCGTGTACCCACGCGTCCCGTCGTTATACGCCTCCTTGTTGTGGTCAAGGATGGGTTGCACGTCCTGAGTGGCGAGGAACGCTAGTCCCTCGCCAGTGTCGACGATACGGCGTTCAATGCCGCTCATACCAGGACCACCTGCTTTCGCTTCAGCATCAGCGCGGCGACTTCCTCAGGCACCGTTGCTTCCTCGTCGTTGTCGAGAGCCTTCTTGTCAGTCCACGGCTTCGTGTCGACGATGCAACGGACCTTCACAAGGCCGTTGAACTCGTCTCCCGTCTCCGTTTCGGGCTCGTCGTTCCAGTCGGCATTGTCGCCGGCTACGTCAGCAGCGGGCTTTTCCGCCGCCGTCTGTTTCTTGGCGGCCTCAGCCGCGGCTTTCGCCGCCGCCTTCTCAGCCGCCTTCTTCTCTGCTTGTGTCGCCATTGTTCTCCCTTAGAAGGTTGCGGGAATGACGCGGTAATAGACACGCACGTAAACGGTGCTATCGCCGGTCGTGATTTCGCCCGTGAGCATGTGCGCAACGAGCGCGGCATTTGCGACCGGCGTAATGGCGCTGTTGCCGCTTGCCGCGGCTTGCGGGCGCACATAACGCAGAGCGTTTGCCGTCTGGTCGAGAAAGCCGGTCGTCTCGCACTGCGCGACTTCCGCCCCCGAACCGTCCGTGTATTTGATGGAAAGATCCTCGCCGGCAGCGATACCACCGTAAGCGGCCGTCCCATACTTCAAGAAGACCGCAGCGCCTTCGAACACGTTGGCGAGCCCCGCGCCCGGCGCTGGGACAAGTGTAATGGGCGTCGCGTTGAGGGCTTTCACCTGCGCTGGCGTAAGCGCAACGTCGCGATAGCGAACGCCGCTATCCGTGCCCGCCGGGAACGTCACAGAGCCGTTCTTGTCGACGGTCATTGCGCGCTTTCGACCGTCACCAGTCATCAGCGCAATACCCCCGTTGGCAATCTGCTTCCAAATCCACATAAGAGTTTTCTCCGTATGCGTTGATAAATGACGAGCCCCGAAGGGCTCGCCGTGGTTCAATGCAGACGGTTAGTCAGCAACCGTGAGGTCTGCGACCAGGCCATGCGCGGCCTCGTTGCCGACGATCGTTCCCCACTCGACGGCGACCGCGCGCCGGTCGCTGTGACCGGTCTTCGCCAAGGCGAAGTTGTGCATGGTCTGCAAGTAGCCGATTTCGGCGTACTCGGGGTCGAGCAGCAACGCCTGACGCTGCACGGTCAGACGCGCGGGCACGATTTGAAGCTGGCCGAAGTCGCTTTCGTAAACCGCGATCGCGGCCACGAGCTTCTTGTCTTCCGCCTTCTTCGTGCGGGTCGCGTTGCCGGTGAAGCCCGAAGCCTTCACCTTGTTGTAGCCGCCGACGATAAGGTGCGTGGGCTGTCCACCCTGCTCCCAGGCCGCCTGAATGACAGGCTTCAGCAGGTCTTCGGTGAACTCGCGTTCGGTGCCGTCAGTCGGTGCCGCGTTGGGGTAACCAACGGTCGTTCCAGACAGCGTGCCGTTCGCGCCGCCAGCGCCGCGGCTGACGTTCGTGCGAATAAAGGCGCCGAGGCCAGCAGTCTTGCCGGCGGTACTGTCATCGCCGGGCACAGCGGCCTTGTTGGACAGCAAGCGCTTCTCCATGTCGCGCTTGATTTCCTGGACCTTGTAGGCAATCTGCTTCGCCATCTTCTGCACGTTGCCCGCGACCTTCGATTTCTCAACGGTCGAGGAAACCTGCGCAACCTTGTCCATAAGCTGCGTGTAGTTGCCGAAACGCTTGGGGGTGTTCGGCGCGTCATTCGACACATCGCCGCCTTCGATTTCCGCGTTGTCGTCATTCGCCGCGGCAAGGTCGATCGTCGACCATTCATGATACTTCTGGTCGAACTTGCCTTTACGGCCGACCAGCATCATGCCGGGAGTTTCGGTGGGCGCGATCTTGTAAACGACGTTTTCAAGATCCTCGCGAAGCGTCGAATAGTCGGCCGACGAACCGGTATTTGCGGGCTGAGCCAATCCTTAACCTGTGGTTCCTTTCTTTTTAGCCGAGGATCAACGCCGCAGCGTCTTCTGCTCGACCAGTTTTGTTCAATCGCTTCTCTGCGGCGTCGCGCTCGGCCTGACGACGGCTGGTCGCTGGGACACGAGCACCCGGCGCCGGCATATCAGGAGCGGCTGCGAGCTTTCGTTTCGCTGCGGACTGCTTCGCCATGAGCGCGTCGAAACGACGCGCCTTGTCGATAGCCACAACAAAGCGATGGTCATATGCGGCGTTCACTTCGGCTTCACTGAACCCAAGTGACGACATGGCGTATTCCCGGTTGACGGTCATACCCTTCTCATATGCCTTCGGGTCTTTCCAGGCTGGCAGCTTGTCGAGCAGCTTCACGCGTTCGCCTTTGACGAACTCCTGAGCCTGCTTGACGCGATCGAGCCGCGTTTCTTCTGCGACGCGATCCTTTTCAGCCTTGACTGCTTCCCGTTGCTCTTTACGTCGCTGGTAGTTGGCCCATTCAACCGCGTATCTCTCCGGTTCTTCGGCCTGCAACGTATTCCACTGCTCCGCTGTCGGTTCCTGGTCCTCGGAGCCCAAACGCTCCTGCAAGGTCTTCAGAACTCCTGCGTACTGCTCGCGGTGAGCCCGAACAGCCGCAAGGTCTTCGTCGAACGCCTTCTTGGCGTCAGCGATTTCCTGCGTCTTCCGGGTGTAGTCCTCCTGCCGCTGATAGCCCGCCAACGCTTCCTTCAGCGTAACCTGAAGCTCCTTGCCATCGCGTGTGATGGTGTAGCGCGGTTCTGCGTCTAGTTCGTTGTCCGTGCCTTCGCTGCCGGCTTCGTCGTCCGCGCCGCTGTCGTCGTCGCCTTCGGTCCCGGCTTCCGCCGAGTTGTCGTCTGCGTCCAAGTCTGCGTCGTCGTCGACGGTAGTGTTGTCCACGTCGCTGCCGCCCTCGGCGCTTCCAGGATCGGGATTGGCGATCAGGAGGCCGGCAATATCTTCTGGTTCTTCATTCTGCGTCGACATGGTTTCTCCAAGGGCATGTGATTGAGACGGTATCAACTATTTATCCGAGACTTGAGGAAAGCTCAAGTGCAAATTCGTGACCGCACGTGGTTACCACGTTAGTTCATTCTTCTTCGGCTTCCCGGCTGCTGCGTCGCTCTTGCGCTGGTCGATCGCGGCGCCGTCAATAATCTGCTGAAGCCGCGTTTCAAATCTGCCGAGGGCCTGAATGTCACGGTAAAGCTCTTCTCGCTTGTCTGCGTCGCCGCTGTTCGTGTTGGCCCAATCCTTCAGGTTCTCAGTCTTCAGAAAGCGCATGATTTGCTTGAACCCTTCGCTGTTCTGTAGGGTTTTCGCGAACTCCGCGAGCGTTGAGACTGTCTTTTCCGCGTCACTCATTTTCACCTGTCCCCTTGTCTGCGCCGCCTCGCGGCTTCAGTTTCTCAACGATGATTTTTGTGGTGGCGGCGATTTGGTCGCTGTTAGCCTTCACGGTCGCCCTGATATTTTCGGCGTCAATCGTCGTCTGGTGCGTGGCCTGAATTTCGACCAGACGCATGTTCGCGTCAGATTGGATGCGCGACATTTCGATTTGCGTCTTCGTGGCAAGTTCTTCGCGCTTGAACTGAAGTTCAGCCATCTTGACGCGTTCGTTACTCGCGATCTTCGCTTGCTCAATAGCCGGGTCCGGCGCCGCCGGTCCCGTTTGCTGGCCCTGCTTCGCCGCGGCCATTCCCTGCGCCACCTGCTGTTTCTGCTCTTCGGACATGGTCGACGGGTCCGTGAAGAAATTCGCAGTGTTCCGCCATGACATAAGCTCAAGGATCTTCGAGAGTGTATAGTAATACTGCTCAAGCGAACACAGCGGGTTATCCGGCCCGAGCGTCTGAATAATCTGCTCTTGCTTCGCGAGAATTTGCATCAGTGACGCAAGCTGCTCCTGCGGGCTTCCACGGCCGAGCGGCAGGTTGACCACGACGCCCATTCCGCCGTCGAGTACGGCGGGGTCGATCGTGACCCACTTGCCGCGAAGCTCGACTGTGCGTGCCTTATCCTGGTGCTTGACGATCAGCTTCAGAATGCCGCGGAACAAGCGCTTCATGCCTGTTTCCGCGAAGATACGCGCAACCATTTCGATACGCGACATGGCCTTGGTAAACGTCGCCTGAACGGCATCCTTGTCCGTCGATTGCAACACCTTTGGGTCGAGCCCCTGGCTCGCGTCGGACATACCGGTTCGCGCCTCCCGGATATTCGTGAGCAGGTCGAGAATTGGGAGCCCTTCGCGGCCGACGAACGGCGTCACGAGCGGCTGCACCATGCCGGGTGCTTGCTGGCGGATAATGTTCGACGTGTCCGGGTTCAGAACATCGTCAAGGTTCACCTTCCCTTCGACAACGGCGGTCTGCGGCTTCACGGACTGCGCGAGACTGTCGAGAATGTCGCGCATGACGCGCGACTTGATACGCTGAATGTCCATCGTGAGGTCCGCGACCGATTGGCCGAAGAACTCGTGCGCTTCAGGGTACGGGCAGAACGCCGCAAACTGGACTTCGTCGGTGGGCTCAGCTTCAAGCACCTTGTATTTCGTGCCGGCGCAAACGACGCGGATAAGCTCAGCGATACCGTCGCCGTCCTTGTCCGCCTTCACATAAATTTCGCTGTATTTGATCTTCCGCGACGTGCTGTCCTGCGGCGTTTCCGGGTCCGGCGTGACGCTGGCGCTATCCGTTGGCTTTCGTGCCTCGGCTTCAATGCTCTCCGTGTCGTCGGGGTCATTGTCACAGTCGGTTAGGTCCGCGGCGTCAAAGCCCATTTCTGTAAAGTCGCTGAGCGTCTTTTCTTCATGGTATCCGAACAGCGGTGTATGCTCGATCGAACGGCCCTTGCGCGACACAATGATATTTTCGCAGGGCACCGCTTGGACACGAATGCGGCCATGGTCGCGGATTTGCTTTATACGCAGGTCATAACAGACCGCCGGGCCAAGAACAGCGGACTTATCAATGTACGAGCGCTTGCTGACAACCTCAACGTCATCCTCCCCGACGATCGCAAGAACTGTGTCCTCGTCGAGCCCGGTGTAGGTGGTGAATTCCGGCTTTCTCGACTTCTGCCACCAGTATTTTATGAAACCGGTCTTGCGCACCATGGCGTCCTGAAACGCGTCGTGCAGCGTAATGAAGCTGTCCGGGTTGTCCTGCTGAAGAACGATATTCTGAACGTAATCGGTCGCCTGCTTCGCCTGGTCCTGCCTGGATTTGAACAGTGACACGTCTTCGACGGGAACAGGCGTGTACGAAACGACGCCATCTGCGCTCAGGAAAATACGCAGCATATCTGGCATCATGCCGAGAACAGTATCGCGAACCTCGCTGAGAACGGCCGTTGATCGGTCTTCCTGCGCGGCGTCCTGGTCAACGTCGGGGAGCCGGCCCTTCCAGTATTCAGTTGCCCGCGTGCGGTCTGCCCGAATGCTTTCATCAATGTAGGACTGAGCATCCGACGCAAGTTCAGTGACGAGCGTTTGGAATTCCGCGCTGGATAACCCGCGCTCGTCCTTCTTCGCTGCTGGTTTCTTCGCCGCCGGCTCTTCCGGTTTCAGTAGCTCGGCGGTGTCAATCACGTCCTTCATGGTTTGATCCTAGCTCAACTTCTAACCCAGCGGCGACCACCGGTCAAACGCGCCTCGTGTTCTTTCGCTTCAGCGGCCCCTTACGCGACGTGCTGGACATGACGCCGGACGCGATTGCACCTGTGCGAGCGAACGTCAGCAGGAAAGCGTCCGCACCGTCAGGGCTTCGGCCGCCGAGCACGCCGCGGGCTCGCATTTCATCCTTGCTCTCAACCTTCGCCTTTCCTGACGACGTGTATGCGACGAGCGGCGCAACAAGCTCTTCGATCGTCTCCGGGTCGTCCGGCATGGCGGTTAGCTTCGACATGAACCAGTCTCGGCCGAGGCACCACAACTCGTCGCGCAGTTTCACGGCCTGCGCAAAGACGCTGGGGCTCTCGCCCACGTTGATACCGACCGCCGGCAGGTCCAATTCACGCAAGCGGTCACAGACGCCGCCGCCTACGCCGATAATGTCGACAAAGATTGCTTCAGGCCGGTCCGCAACGGGTGTCTCGTCCCATTCCTTCACGATGTAACCGACAAGCTGCATGGTATCCGGCGTCTGCCAGCGCTTCACCTTTTCGAGCAGGACCGGGCCCTTGCGCTTCGCGAGGGACGATTTGTCCCGTGTCAGTGATCGCGCAACGTCGACACCCCAATAGACCGGGTCGCGACGCGGCGCCGTGACCTTGCCGAAGCGCTTCACTGCGTCTTCGACCAGAGAGCGGCCAATCAGCGTGTCGTCGTCGCCTTTCGGGAATTCCCCGAGCACGCGGATACGGAAGCGGTTGCTTTCCTCGCCAAACGCCCGCTCTTCTTCGATGTATGCCGGGTCGACGCGCGAACTGTCGAAGCACGAGACGCGTATGCTCTCCCAAATGTGCCGCAGCAGAGTATGCGTGCGATAGAAAAACCCGGTTGCGCGCGTCGGATTGCCCGCAAGGATTGTAATAGCGCCCCGCGTCGACATTGAACCTGCGGCGGCTTCAAAAACGGGCTCGGCCACACCAGACGCCTCGTCCGCGATCAGAAGCACGTGCTCGGCATGGATACCTTGCAGCGCTTCCGGGTTTTCCTTGCGGCTGGTGCGATACGTGAGAAACGCGCCTTCGGGCGAGGCGGCCATAAAGACGCGGTCCGAATTGGCGTCGAGAATTCCCTTCAGGAACGGGTGCTTCGCCTCGGCACGCTTCAGCCACAGTTTCACTTCCGCCGCGAGCGCGTCGAACAACTGCGTGGCCGAAGGCGCGGTGACAGCGATCTTGCAGGGGTATCGAGTGAAGAGGAAATGGAGCGCGACCCACGCGAGCAGAGTTGTTTTACCGACGCCGTGACCCGATCGTATCGAGATACGGGTTTTCCCGGCGTCCAGCCGGCGCAACACGTCAAGCTGCCAATCCTCGATCTTGTCGACAAGCAGCACTTCCCGCACGAAAGCGACGCGGTCGTTACGGTAGCGCTCGACAAATGCCGTGAACGGGTTCTGAAGCTGCGCCGACGCCATGGCGACCATGGCGATGAAAAAGAGAGACGCCGTCACCATTCGACGGCCTCGCGCAGGCGAATGAATTTCCCTGGGAACGAGCATCGCCCAAGAACGTCGGCGTCGCGGTTGCCATACGCGCACAGGACAGACGGAGCGCCACAATTGTTCTCAGCGCGCCGACCGTCCGGATAGTGAAAATGCAACCGCGGCGACCGCAGGAACAGAACGGCGGTCGCGGCCCCCCAAACGTAGCGGAAGAAGCTGTCAGTCTCAGTCCGCGCGAATATCAGCGCTGTCCCATTGCCGTGCTCAGCCATGCGCGGCAACCATTTCTTGATTTCGGCAGTCGAATAGGGCGGGTTGAGCCACACTCGCCCCCCCCATCGCTTCGATAATCCGTCAACTGGAAGCGCGATGTGCTCTCGTGCTGTCGGCCACGGACGCGGCTCTGGCGCCGCGCACGGGTCCAGGTCGAACGGCCCAAGCTCGCGTATGATTTCTGGCGGTGTCAGCCAAATTTCAGTTTCTGGTGACGGGCTGTGGTGCCCGCCCATGCCGGCGGTTGCTTTCACTTCGCAGCCACGGCCTTCCCGAAGTCTGTAATTTTAAGATGCGAGATACGATGCACCTTCCGGCCCTTATGCGAAGCGAAAGGGCTCTGAAGCAGCGTGATTTCCGCGAAACCTTCGCTCGTGAGCTTATGCACAATGCCTGGGTTAAACGTCTGCGTTGGCGCAGGCGTCTCCAAGATCCTACGAAGCTCGCTAAGCGCAAGATCAGAAAGCGGACGGGTTGCCATTAGTGTCGCCATTCCGTCTGGCCGGGGTACTTACGCCACCACGCGTTCGGGTCGTTGAAGTCGTTGTATGCTTGAATGAGATATTCCATCGGCACGCGATCATCGGGCGCGCAGGTCACGTTGCGCCGTGCAAGCTCGCCCATTGGAACCTTGAACACGACCAGGTGGACGGTGTGCCCGCGGCCCATCAGCTTGTTGAACTCGCGTTCGCCATGGCGAAGGTGCGTGTTCGCGAGAATGACGTTGCAGCCGAGCGTCGTAATGCGGTCGAGCGCGTGGTTGTAAATCTCGTCGAGCGCGTCTCGCGCGTCCTTCGCTGCGTCGTCCCGCCGGTCCTGAATGCGCCAGAAGTTCGACTTGCTGCCCCAAATCGCCACGCGCAGGTCGTCAAGGCTGAGCTTCTGCCAAGGCTGGTGCGACTGCGCGATTTGCTGCTCTGCGTAGGTTGTCTTCCCGGCGCGGGGGCAACCGATCGTCATAACGACCTGCCCCATGTTACGTCTCCATGCCTGCGTCCGCGCAAATGCGCTCGACTTCGTCGAACTGCGAGACAGCGCAGGGGCGACACTTGAAGGCGGTTTTCGCGCCATTCTGAAACAGGCGGGTACACGACGCGCACCACCGCTCCTTCTTGCCGCGGTGGAAGCCATATGGGTGAAGCTGCTCGTCCGTTGGTCCTGCGTGCATTAGCGGGCGCCCTTCTTCTTGGTCTTCTTGGCCGTCTTCTTTGCGGCGGCCTTGGCAGCGCGCGGCTGCTTCGGAATGAGTTGCCCGCTTGGCTGCGAGCGAATTGACAAACGCGCGGCGCGCGACGCAAGGCGGCGCGGCTCGCCGGCTGCGAGCGCGGCGGTCTTGATTTCACCGAGTGAGGGAACGGGCGCCGTATCGGCGTCTGGTATCGGCTGTTCTGGCAGCGTGTAATCGACTACATCGCAGTCGGGGAACGTCGAGCTTGAACGCTGCAAAAACAGCAGAGTGTCGACAACCTCGCGTCGCGTCGGAAACATCGTTGCTTCGTTCGGGTGACGCGCCACCGTGACGGAAATTCCATCAGGCGCGACATGCACAACGCCGTAGCCGCCGGTCTTCTCGTGCTTGATAAGCCAGCCGTATGTCACCTGTTTGTCTCCATGCGTTTGAGGAAAAAGCGAGAGGGGGAACAGGGGGCGCAAAAACCCCCTCTCGCTGAAGTGGCCGCTTCATACGACGGCCTCAGTTGCGACATTCTCAATTATTTGAGCTTACGTCAAGTGACAAAACGCAAAATATCCTCAGCAATTCGAGATTGAGAATTCTGACAGCGCTGGTGCTGGTCCCCGACGAATTCGCGTCTCCAAATTCCGCACGGTTTCGCGTGCGCGGTCGCTCAGCTTCGCTGCATGGTCAAGAATAATCGCGCTGAATGTCATGCCATAAAAGCGGCTCGGATCTTCGAGCGCGCGAGGACTGACAATCATCAGGTCCTCGCGTTTAATCGAGCGCGCAAGGTCCGTCGCATATCGTCGGTCATCATTGCACCACACGAAGACCGCGTTCTTTGGAGCATCTTCCATCTGTCGGCGCGTGCGGCCGGTACCGCGCTTCTCAGCAATGAGGCACGCCCTGACAACTTCGCTCATGAGCAGTCCTGCCACGCCAAACTGCGAACATTCCAGCGTTTCCCAGCCAACGACCTTCGTCTGCTCAGTGACGTGGTGGGACGCCGAAATGCGAATGCCATGCTTCTCAATCGAGAGAACCACACTGGCGTGGTCGTCAGACACGGCCATTCTGGTTTCAACTTCACACGCGACCTTCGCCAGGGCCTTCAAGACTTCAGACATTGCTGCTCTCCTGTGCTTATTAGAAATGCCGGGGACGGGTGCGCTGGGTATTTACGGGGCTCAAGGCCGCCCACCGTTGCGCTTTCCCGTCCCCTCGATCGGCCCGGCGTCGCGTGCGACACGGCGCGGGGCCTCACGTCTCAAAACGTCACGCTCGCTGTAATTACCGCGGCTGCGGCCCAATAAACCGCGCGGCGCACGTCCCCGGCTGAGGCGTAGGCGAGACAAGCGCCGGCCGATAGAAAGATCATCGCGATTGGCAGAATTTCTTCGCGTCTCATGTGGCAATGCCGGCCGCACGGAGCGCGGCTTCCTGCGCCAGCGTTGGGTCTACTTCGTCAGCAATGACAAGCGGCTTTCCGGCGAGAGCGGCAGCTTCAATCGCGTCCATCTGCTCGCCGGTAATTTGCTCAGGCTCAGTGTGGCAGTGGTGCGCGGCTTCGCGAACGTGTCCGCAGATACGGCAATCGCCCATCGCCATGTAGTCGGGGGAATACTCATGTTTCGTGACCGGTTCGACCTTCATGCTCTCCCCTTCGGTGACGGCAGGCGGCTCAGGTTGGAAAAAGGTCCGCGTGGCCGCCTGCTCCACAAAATGCCATCGGGTGCCAATTTCTCGGCGGTCAGGCATAATTGAGCAATACTCAATTGCTTGAGATTTTGTCAACGGGGATTTTTTGGGGCGGCCAAAAATTTTTGGGGCGGGGGTACATGGG
>Ga0307492_10000224_pt1 | contig 24340 bp, 16 predicted proteins | sample SI3LmetaG_FD_202365 | JGI IMG/M metagenome (GOLD analysis project Ga0307492, IMG submission 202365) | Sea-ice brine microbial communities from Beaufort Sea near Barrow, Alaska, United States - SI3L | ecosystem: Environmental > Aquatic > Marine > Coastal | place: USA: Alaska | collected 2017-05-06 | reverse complement strand
CCACTCTCTTGCCACTCTCTTGCCACTCTCAAAGACCAGGCTGAAAAATACGAATGCAAGGTGCACGCCCATCTGTTGATGACGAATCATGTCCATCTTTTGATCACACCAGAGCGGCGCTGCTGATGAAGCATCTGGGGCAACGCTACATCCAGTATATAAGCTGAAGCTATAAACGCAGCGGGATTGGGCTCCAATTTGATAACCCCTCATGAGGAGTACTTGTCGCTTGGCGAGGACAATCAAGCTGCGCGTTTGGCTTATTGCGCTTTGTTCAACGAGCATCTGGCTGCTAATGTTATCAGTGATATTCGAGTTTCTACCAACGGGAATTTCGCTCTAGGCGATGACCGTTTCAAGCAGCAAGTCGCAGCCATACTGGGCAGACCCGTCATGCCTGCCAAGGCAGTTACCAAGGCAGTTAGGCCGCCCCAGAAAGGATAATGCCGACGTGCCAACATAACTTCTTGTCGTGGCGAATCATAGACATACTACCCACCCGATAGCCAATCAACCATTCGCTAGTAATTTATGCCCCTCTTGCGATCGCGCCAACCCTTTTCCCAAAGCCATATCTGGCAATTGCAGTGCGATTATTTTACCCAGGCCGGTATTGACGCTTGGCGCAGAGAACCCCGCGCAGGGTAAGGGGGGTTGTTCGCTAGTGTTCAGGTGCAGAACGATATAGTAGTGGTTCGACATGACTGCATACGCACTGACATCGATACAGAATGTTTGGCCCAATTTGGGAAGGCGGTTTTCGACCCAACCTCGTCGATGCTCATAATCGACAGCGGTTTGCGTATCGTTACCGCATAGAAATGTCCGTCGAACATAATGTGAAACGTAGTGATAGTAGGGCGTGGCGGTAATGGAGACCCGAAAAAGGGAAGACCCAAATATAACCAGTAGTATTTAAATCGGTCAGCCCTTTAAGTGTTAAAGTGGGTGTCCTATTATGCTTCTCATTATGCTCGATATTATGCTCCTGGCTTGGTGATTATGAGTAGACTGTGCTTCAATGCGCATCCGCTTTGGGCGGATTTTTGCGTTCTTAATGGGACAGACAGGGCTAGGCTAGCCTAAAAGCCGCTAAGCGGCAGATTTTGCGGTCGTGCTAGCGGTGTTCATGAGGCGGGGGAGGTGCGGACATCCCCTGACGCACACAGAATTCGTCCGTGACACCACAGATAGGTAGCTAAAGATGTTTCTAGCACGTTGGATTTTAGGCGCGATCATTTTATTGGTCGAACGGCTTTACAGCCCTAAGCGTGTGCAACGCGACAGCGAGGCCCAGGCCGCTGTTGACAGTGCGACCGCCCAGTTGACCCTATACCAATATAAGGCCTGTCCCTTCTGCGTGAAAGTACGCATGGCCATGAAGCGCCAGTCGCTCAATATAGAAACCCGCGACGCTAAGCGCAGTGACAGTGCCAGAGCGGAATTACTCGCCGGTGGCGGTGTGTTAAAGGTACCCTGCTTGAGGATTGCCGATCAACAGGGCGGTGAACGCTGGCTATACGAATCGTCTGATATTATTGCCTATCTGAACGATCGCTTTACCCCCGCGCCGGCTACTTTATCGGCGGTGTAGACCCCACAGGTTACGGGGCTCCTGTCCTACAGGGGCGTTGATATAAGCTATTTGAAGCCGCCCTGTGCGGTTTCTTTGGTTTTGGGGGGATGAACGGTGGCTTTATGGCAAGGCGAGAATGTTTAACTATCAGCTTGAAATTGGAACTCTATTGACAGTAAAAAATCATCAATGCCGTTGTCAGCTGTCTACCCTCTAGAAAAACGATTTCTGTAAAATTAGCAGTTGCTATCCATCGTTTTCGATCACAATATAGACGTTTTCTGGGTATACTATCAAAACCAAAACCTTGTCAAAATTACCATCTGTCCAAATTAGAAACTGTCCGATTTAGAAAATCGGCCAATTTGAGGCAGCATAACCCGGCTCACTAATAGTCTTAATTTGAAAAGCTTAAAAAGGAAAATTTATGCTCTATAGAACTTTGATCCTGACCCTTGCCCTATTCTTAGTGGGCTGCGTAACAGCGCCGGTATCCCTAAAGGATGTTGAACCCGGCTACACGGCAGAGCAGATGCGCGCGGCGCAACAGGCGATGGCTCCCCAACGACTGGCGCTCAAGCGTAAAGTAGCCGTCGCTCGGCTCTCAAATGAAACCACCTATGGCAAGAGCTTACTGTCTAATGCACCGGTCGACAAAATGGCCGAAAAAGTGAGTGATATGTTTGTTCAAGGCTTGGTCAATAGCGGTAATTACTTGGTATTTGAGCGGCCCGATGTCGAGCTGCTGCAGGCTGAGTCAGATCTGTCCGGGATGGACCTGGATCTGGTTGGGGTCGATACCCTTATAGTCGGTTCATTGACCGAGTTTGGCCGGGTTACCACCGGTAAAAGCGGCTTCGTCTCCTCAAGCAAGAAACAAGAGGCCACGGCAACAATCGATTTGCGTTTGGTCGACGTGCGTACCGGACAGGTGCTGCACTCTATCACCGGCACCGGCGTGGCATCGACTGAAACACAGAATACCATGGGCTTTGGCGCTGTTGCGGGTTACGACGGTAGTATAAATGACCAGGCGATTGGTGCGGCGGTTAATGCCGCGGTTGGCAAGTTGGATGAGTGGATGGTGCAAGCTGCCTGGACGTCGGACATATTGGCCGTCGAAGATGGGCTGATTTTTATCAGCGGTGGCGTATCTCAAGGCATTAAAGGTGGCCAGCATTTCCATGTTCTGACCAAGGGTAAGGAGGTTAAGTCGACCACCACCGGTACCGTGATTACCTTGCCAGGCAAGCAAGTGGCTGAGGTAGAGGTTATCTCGTCTTTTGGCGATACCGAATTAGCAGAGGGTTCCATTACGCAACTGGTGTCAGGTTCCATTACCGGCCTTGCTATTGAAACGTTGGAAGTGAGGGAGATTAAGTGATGCGACTAATTCTGATTGGTTTGACCGCACTGCTGCTATCAGCCTGCGCAATTAATGACCCGGTGAGCGCTCAGTCGGTGGTGGATGATCGGCCGTTGCTGACCTTTTTCGTTAAGGGTTATGAAGCGGATCAGCTGCAACTTTTTATCGATACTTTGGATTACGGTCCGGTCAGTCAGTATCTAAATATGACCGACAGCTCCGAAGCTGCCCTGCGCATTATTCCCGGCAAACATCTGATCGTCGTGTCGACCGGTCTGCAGACTATTTATGAACGAGACTTATATCTCGGCGAATCATCGACTCTCATTATTAGGCTGGAGAAATAGATGCGGCAGTTACTGATCATTGCGCTACTCGCCGGCCTGCTATCAGGCTGTGCCACCCAGGGGCTCTATGACTGGGGGAACTATGAAGAAGATCTGTTCGATTATTACCACCAACCTGGTGATAAAGAGCGGGTCATCGAAAACCTGGTCAAGCATCTTGAGCGCATGGAAAGGACCGGCCGAAAGCCTGCCCCCGGTTTACTGGCCGAGGCGGGGACTTTCTATCTGTTGGAAGGGGATGCCGAAACAGCAGTTGATTTTTATCGTCAGGAAGCGGCTATTTGGCCTGAAAGTCGACCCATGATGGCGACTTTGATCAATAATTTGGAGGCTAACTAAGGTGAACTATCGTGCTATTACATTAGTTTTTGTCATCGGTTTCAGCGTTTTGGTCAGTGGCTGCGCCGTTTATCAGGTCGACCCACTGGCAGACTTCCACCAAAGTCGGCCCAAGTCGATATTGATAGTGCCTGTGGTGAATAAATCCACCGACGTTATGGCCAGCACGTCTGTCTTAAGTACCTTGCCGCGCCAATTGGGTGAAAAGGGCTATTACGTCTTCCCGGTGAATACCGTCAAATCGCTGCTGGAATTCGAAGGCCTGACGGACCCGCAAGAGGTGCATAATGTGCCGCCCCTGGAATTGTCGGCCCTGTTCCATGCCGACTCTATTCTCTATGTCACGATCCACAGTTGGCGGTCAGAATATCTTGTGTTGGCGACCAAGACTGAGGTGGATTTCGAATATAAGTTAGTCTCAGCCGACGGTGCTCTGCTATGGGCCGACCGGGAAAACCTATCCTATAGTCCACAAAGTGAGAGCAGTGGCAGCCTCTTTAGCGATCTGATCGTAATGGCTGTTGAATCGGCCATTGAGCGTGCTTCTCCGAATTATTTACCCCTCACCCGGCAGGCGAACCAAAATGTTTTTTGGAATACTGGTCAGCCGTTCCCACCGGGTCCCTATGCACTCGATTACACGAGCTACTATCAAGCGGTGGCGGTGGATTACCCGGATAGTCCTGAAGAATAAGTAACCGGAAAAGAATGGTAGCGTTAATTAATAGGTTGAGGCGGTTGAGGCAAAAACGCACGCACACTTGATGGTGGGGCGTTTTTCTCGACCAGCCTATGTTAGCGTCGATCATTCTAGGCGCAATAGCTTAAAAGGCACTTATTGCCATAATTTTAGATATATAGATTAAGCGCAATAATAGAACGCAGATTTGAAGGAAATTGGAATTAGAAATGGACCTACGCCAACTTTTCAGAGATTCGACTTAGAACCTTGCCATAGTTTGCCGGGCGAAAGCGGAAGCAGCCTAGTTGCCCTAATGTAGGCCAAGGAGCGTATTCACCAGAACTAAACTATAGTAGATTGTTGGCGGCGCGCATCCAGTTGAGCAGCTCGCTATCCCTTCGTAATTACCGACTAAGGGCATCAGGGTGGATGCTTTATGGGCCGGTTCGATCCCGTTATCTGGTTGACAACATCCCTTGCAGTGTGTGTCCGTATTGGCGTCCGTATTGGATGGTGTGTGTCCGTATGGGGTGCTTGCAGGGTGTGCCCGTCTTGGGCGGTATTAGGGTGTTTGTCGGTTTTTTTTGGCGGTTACGCTAATACGGTAGGATGTTTGGAGCGGTGGGTGTCACTAGCCTAGGCGATTTACTTTATAAACCAACTTTCTTTATAAACCAACTTTCTTTATAAATCCACAACAAAAAGGGCAAAGCCATCGGCTTCACCCTTAGATTAACTGCAACCCTTAGGTTAGCAATTATACAGCAGTGATGTTTTCTGCTTGTGGGCCTTTTTGGCCTTGAGTTACTACGAACTCAACTTTTTGGCCTTCAGCCAAAGTCTTGAAACCTGAACCTTCAATAGCGCTGAAGTGTGCGAAAACATCTGGGCCGTTTTCTTGTTCGATGAAACCAAAACCTTTAGTTTCGTTGAACCATTTAACTGTGCCGGTAGTTTTGTTAGACATGATATGTGTATCCTGAAAATTATATTATTTGCGCCTAAAAAGGCTTCGGTAGCTGAAAAATCGGCTGGACTTAAAAACTTCAGGACGATGACTTACAAAAGCAACGTATTGGAGCAGTTAAAATTTAGACTTTCTTTCTTGCTGGCCGGAATTATAGGTATTCTAGAATCGGTGTCAATGGTTGTTTGGCAAAATATGACTATTAGTTTGATGGATCCTTGTTTTTAGCGGCTAATGGGACCTGTCAGACCGGCGCAAACAGGCCACTTCGAGGTGCATCTTGAGCGCAGTTAGCGCACCACCTAGACTTGGATCTTGTTAGAATTAGCAATGATTTCAGAGCCTTAGGAGTCTCTTGCAGATTTAAACGGGGGGTCGGTGGGCTAGACCGACAAATAGCATTGGGTTGTGCCGGCGGGCATAGACCGACTGGACTTCGTTGGGCTAAAAAGAAGGCAAGGTACTTTTTTGCCGACATCTTATCAAACGGCCCATAGCAGTAATATTACCGATGCCATGACCAGTAGGATGCCGATCCACTCCTGGCGGCTGATTCGCTCTTTGAAGAAAAAATAGGTCAGCAGAAGGGTGAAGATGAATTCAACTTGACCCAATGATTTGACGATCGCAGCTTCTTGCAAGGCGAAGGCGCTATACCAGCCTATACTGCCAAGCGTGCCGGTCAGGCCAACAAAGGCGCATACCTTGACGTTACCGGCCAATCGCCGCCAGTTGTCTGGGTTTTGGCGATGTACCAGTAGGCTGCATACGCTGCCCTGAAGCAGAATCGACAACAGGAGTATCAGAGCAGCGCTGAACAGGGGGTCGGTGCTTAATTCGAGGCTTGCAGCTCGGACCCACAGCGCGGTGAGGGCGAAGCCTGCGCCGGCCATTAAGCCATAGCATGCGGTCCGACCGTCGATAATTGCGCGCAGCCCGACTTTGGCTCGGCTCACGCTGACTAATAGAACCCCGGCGATGCCCAAGCCAATGGCCAGCCAGGCCAGCGGATGCAAGAGTGCGCCAAACAACGCCGTGCCCAACAATGCCGCCAAGATGCCTTCTGTCTTGGCGTAGGTGGTGCCCACTGAGAAGTTTCGCAGACTCAGTACCTTAACCAATAGCAAGGTCGCCAGTAGCTGGGCGCCGGCGGCTAAGCTGACATAAACGCTAAAACGCAGACTCAGGTCCGGGAACGGGTCCGTTCGTTGCTGCCAAACAATGAGAAAGTAGATGAGTGCTAGCGGTAAGCCAAAGCCATAGCGTGCCCAAGTCGAGGCGATCGCGCTGAGTGAAGAGGTCAGCTGTTTTTGCCCAGCAGTGCGTACTGCCTGCATCAGCGCAGCGAAGATTGTTAAGCCGATCCAGTCCATAGGTCTTATTCCCTTATTCCCGTGCGCATAGTAGAAGGCAGCAAAAAATTTCGCCAATGAATAATGCGACTCCACTGCAGTCGAAACTATTATCGATATCGGCCTGGGACAGCTAGCCGAGCCAATGTTATGGTGGCTGGCGAGCCGGACTGTCCGGCCAACCCCGACCCCCCGGAAGAACCCCGACCCCCCGGAAGAACCTTATGTCTCTGTCGCTGCTCGCTCGCCTGACCTTACACCCTTGGCGGTACCAGCCGTCGACGTCAATCCGCTTGGGGCACTCTATATGACTGTATCTCAGCCCCAGCCCAGGCCCCAGCCCCAAGCACCGATTCAGGCCATCGTTATAGGGGCTGGTCCGGCCGGTTTGATGGCTGCTGAACAGCTGGTCCAGGCCGGTATCTCGGTGGCGGTATATGATGCGATGCCCTCCGTCGGTCGCAAGCTCCTGCGCGCTGGGATCGGCGGCCTCAATCTCACCCATGCCGAAAATAAAGCCGACTTTATCCATCGCTATGCCCCGCAGGTCGATAAGGTAGGCGCCTGGTTGCAAGAATTCGACGCAGATGCTTTGCGCCTATGGGCCGCGGATTTGGGTATTGAGACCTTTGTCGGCAGTTCCGGCCGGGTCTTTCCAAGCGCCAAAAAGGCCGCACCGCTGTTGCGCGCCTGGCTCCATCGGTTGCGCGCCGGGGGCACTCAGTTTCATGTGCGTCACCGCTGGTGTGGCTGGGATGACCAGGGTGGGCTTCTTTTTAGCCACGCGGATAAGCAGATGGTGGTTTCGGCACCGGTGGTAATCTACGCCCTGGGCGGGGGCAGTTGGGCGCGGCTGGGGTCCGATGGCCAATGGCGCAGCCGGTTCATTGACCGGGGCATCCAGTGCGCGCCCTTCCGGCCCAGCAATGGTGGCTTTCGTTATGACTGGCGCGTTGCCTTTCGGGCTGAGCAAGCCGGTCAGCCCTTGAAGTCTGTGGCATTGGCTTTGACCAGATTAGACGGAAGTGCTTGGCGCAAGAAGGGCGATGCGGTCATCGCCGGGGCAGGACTGGAGGGCAGCCTTATTTACGCAGCCTCGGCCGCTATACGTGACCAGATTGATCAACAGGGCAGTTGTACCGTTCACTGGGATCTGTTTCCAGACAAGACCGCAGCGCAATTGGCTCAGGTTCTGGGTCGTCGTCGAGCGGGTGATTCGCTCAGTACTCTGTTGCGTCGGCAGCTCAAATTGACGGGTGTTAAGCTGGCGTTACTCAAAGAACTCAGCAGCAAGGAACAGATGGGTCGAATCGATACCTTGCCCAGCCTACTCAAGGCGCTACCGCAGTGCTTGACGGCCTGTCGGGATCTCGACGAGGCGATCAGTACCGCCGGCGGTGTCGAGTTTGATGAGCTCACCGCAGGTCTGATGTTGCGGCAGTTACCCGGTCACTTTTGTGTCGGCGAGATGCTCGATTGGGAAGCGCCCACCGGGGGCTACCTGTTAACCGCTTGTTATGCCAGCGGAGTGGTCGCCGGTCGCGCCGCCCGAGACTATTTGTCTGAACGCTCTGATCCCATTGATAATCTCTGACTAGAGTACAGCTCGGCTTAGAGCGTTTGGCCATATTCAGGCCAGTAATACTTGTTGGTGTTTTTTAAGCCATTTGATGGCTTTCAAGCTAGTTGGCAGACGGCGAATCAATTTGATAAATATTCTAACCGAGCCACCTTCACGGCGCCTCGTTATCTGCCCATTTGGCCCAGAGATATCTGTCTAACCCAAGGGGTAACTTGGTGGAATTGTAAGCAGGCAGGAAGTATCGTCTGCTGTAAAGGTCACGTGCCCGCGCTCGAGTCAAGATCTCCTTCGAACTTTGGGTGACTGGCTAATGGCCCTGGCGTTATTGGCTTGTACCTATATGGGCTGAGGATATGTGGCCGCTAAAATTGCTTAGATTGACTTCTCGAACGGAGGTTGATTTTTTGCAGATATTTTGGCCCAAAAGTTTGCCATATCAGTTCCAGTGCATCGGCTTATAATACGGAGTTGCTCAAATTTAGAGGGATGTTGCATTAAGGAATCCTCTAAGTGAGTCGATCATTAGCTCAATTTGTTTATGTCCCAACCCGTTCGGGCGGGATATAAAAAGGAGGAAGGAGGTAGATATGTTAATTAATAAATTAGCCTTAGGGTGTGCTCTGGTATCGGTTATTGGGTCGCTTGCATCGGTTTCAGTGTACGCCCAAACCACTATTGTCTCGGACCAGGGAGAGTTGGCGAGCGCTAACCAACTGCCACTGGATATCACTACATTCGATAACTCGTCACCTTGGGTGGCCAATCAACTGATCGTGAAATTTAACGGCAGTGCACCCTTTGCTGCAGACACCAATGATGCCCGGCAAGCGAGCCTTATGTCGGTTCCGTCGGTCGCAGCGGAACTGTTGGCCGAGCATCAAGCGCTTGTACTTCAGCAGTTTGACTTGAGTGCAACCGCATCGTTTTTGCCGGCTTCGGTTCCCGCCGCCGCTCGACTGGCCGCCCTACCGGTCGAAGAAATAGTGTATTTGCTGCAGGTTGACAGTCCCGACGTTAGTTCTTTGGCGCAGGCCCTGGAGGCCAGCGGCGAAGTCGACTATGCCGAACCCAACTATCTTTACTACGCGACCATGGTGCCCAATGATCCGCTGTACAATGGCGGCAACAACTCCGGTTTATGGGGGTTAAACGCGATTCACGCCAGTGAGGCGTGGGATCAAACCAGCGGTGCCGGCACTGTCGTAGCTGTTATCGACACCGGTTTGTATATGGAGCACCCCGATATCCGCGCCAACGTTTGGCAGAATTCTGATGAGATCGCCAATAACGGCATCGATGATGACCGTAATGGACGGATTGACGATACCAACGGCTGGGACTTTGCCAATTCGGATAATCTGCCCAGCGATGGCCACGGCCATGGCACCCACGTCTCTGGCACCATTGCCGCAGCCGGCAACAATGGTATTGGCCTAATCGGGGTGGCCTATGGTGCCAAAATAATGCCCTTGAAAGCGCTGCGCGATAATGGCAGTGGATCTTCGTTCGCTATTGCCCTAGCCATTAACTACGCGGCTGACAACGCGGCCGATGTAATCAATATGAGTCTTGCCGGTCAGGGCTTCTCCACTACGATGGAGCGGGCCGTGGCGCGGGCCCTTGTTATGGATGTGGTAGTTATTGCCGCCGCCGGCAATAACAGCATCAATTCACAGTATCTGTATCCGGCCAATATACCCGGCCTGATCAGTGTGGGTTCGGTGGCAAACGTGGCCGGCGCGCTGCCAAGGCTATCCTATTTCTCGAACACCGGGCCGGATATCGATATGGTGGCACCGGGCAGCAACATCTTGTCGTTAAACAACGATGGTGGGTATAGTACCCGTAGTGGTACCTCCATGGCGGCACCCCACGTTGCCGGATTGGCCGCGTTGGTTCGTTCGAAGTACCCTGACTATAAGCCGGGCCAAGTGCGTGCGCTGTTGGTCAACACCAGTATCGACCTTAGCACCGATGGGGGTCTGCCGGGCTGGGACGATGTCTACGGTCACGGTCTGATCAATGCCGAGGCAGCCCTCTTGGCTAACCCCGAAGTCGCTAACTCCGCACCGTATATCTACAGCCCGGCAATAAATTTGCCGGCTGGAGAAAGCATACAAATGAGCGGCCCAGTGTATATTGAGGGCTCAGCCCTAGCCCAGGACCTGGACCATTACGAAATAGCCGTGGCCAAAAAGGAGAGCGGGGCGCTGCAATTTACTACCCTTTATATAGGTCAGAACCCGGTTATTCGTGGCCGTTTAGCCAACTGGGATCCCAGTGGTTATAGCAACGGTACCTATCTAGTGCGGCTGCGCGTTGTCGACCAGGCCGGTCAGCAGGCTGATACCTATCAGCGCGTGCATCTGGACAACACCCTGTCCAGCGGTTGGCCCATTCTGGTGTCTGGCTGGTTGGGTCACCCGGCCGGCAGCACCGAAGGTAAGGTAGCGGCCCGAACGCCAGCCCTGATCGATCTCGATGGCGACGGCGATCTGGAGATCGTGACGGTCGAAAATAACCGATATTCCCACCGCAACCTCTTTGCCTGGAATCATGATGGCACGCGTTATGGGACCAATACCTTTGCCAGCCCAGAAGTTACCGAAATCGTCACCCCACTGACCCTGGCCGATATTGATGGTGATAGCCAGGACGATATAATATTTGGTGCCCGTCTGGTGTCAGCCGGCGGTCAGGACTCGATTTTTGCCTACAATCTTCAGGGCCAGTTGTTGCCCGGTTTTCCGGCGGGCTGGTCGGGCGATCGCTACCCGAACGAGGCCACGGTAACGACCCTCTACGATCGCGTGGTCGCGGCCGACCTAAATGGCGATGGCAAGAGCGAGTTGATTGTGCAGAAACTCGACTGGAACAACAGCGGCGCGACTCATTATAGCTGGAAGGTCATGGTCATCGGTCATGACGGCACTATTGTTCAGGGCTGGCCGAAGGAGGTACTGTTTCCCGATCTATCGAATCTGTATGCCAAGGCGGGCGGTGCACTCAGGCACCTGGTTGTTGCTGATTGGAATCAGGACGGCGTACTGGATGTGATCGTCATTTGGCCTAACACGGACAGCGGCGTGCATGCTCGGGTGTTCGGTGCAAATGGCACAGAGCTGGGCCGAATCGACTTTCCGACCTCGGTACTCAACGATGTCCGCTCGCCGGTCGTTGTCGACCTAGATCAGGATGGTGTGGTCGAATATCTGGTGCATGTCGGCAACTCCCTCTCGGCTTATCAAATGGGTGGCGGTGTTAAACCGGGTTGGCCGGTGGCAATTGACTCGTCCAGTTCACCCTATGGCGGTGATTTTGGTATGCGGGTCACCGATATGATTGTCTCCGATATTGATCACAGTGGCGGCTTGGAACTGATCCTATCGTCGTCCGAAGAAACCATGGTGCTAAACAGCGATGGTTCGCTGCGGCAGCCCATCTTTATTCTGAAACGTAATGGCGGTATGGATTTTGCCACCCGCACCACTAATATTGATTCGGTCAACGGTCAGGGTTTGTTTTACGGCGGCATGAATGCCGAGAATTCACTGCAGGCACGGGCACTCGACGGCAGCCCACTGGCGAACTGGCCGAAACAGGTTGTGCCCGTTTCGGGTGGCGTCGTTATCGGCGACCTAGACCAGGATGGCCAGGCGGAAGCCGTGGCCCATTCTATGGACGGCTTCCTGTATGTCTGGCATCTGGACTCCAGTAACCCCTCCGCTCACGCTTTTCAGAGCTGGCCGATGGTTAACGGTAATCCGGCTCAAACCCGCGGCATCTATCCGCAATCGGTCAACCCTCCCGGATGTTCCGCCAATTTCAGTTCATTAAATTTGCGCGGTACCTTTAATGACTGGGGTAATACGGGGATGGTTTGGAACTCGGTTAACTGTGTCTGGCAGGCCGACATCGCTGTGAGTGCCGGTGATAATCTGCGCTTTAAATTCGATCGCTTCGGCGACTGGAGCGAGAACTATGGTGACACAAATGCTGACCGTATTGCCGAGCTAAGCGGAGGGGACATACCCTTCGATGCGGGTGCGGGCAGCTACCGCATTCGCTTAAATGACCGAAGCCTGGCCTATAGTCTAGACACTATCGAGTCTATGCCCAACTCAGCCGCCGTATCGTTCCGCTGTGACAATGGTTATACCGATTTCGGGACCAGTGTCTTCGTCGCCGGCAATCACCCACAATTGGGCAACTGGACGGTGAGCGATGGCCTGAAACTGGTACCGGCCAACTACCCGACGTGGATCGCTACCCTTGACAATCTGCCTGCGGGAACCCGCTTCGAATGGAAGTGCGTTAAGGCCGATGAACAAAGCCTAGAGGCCGTGCAATGGCAAGACGGCGTGAATAATGTGGTGACCACCGGTACCGATGGCAGCGTAACGCAGTCGAACGCCTCCTTCTAGGCGCTCAGGCACCTCGTCAATTGATAAAAGCGCCTTCTGGCGCTTTTTTTTTAACTTGGCCAGAGCGTTTTGCGTACTCAGAAAAATCGATGCTTGGCCGGGAGAGGCTGTGCTTTGTATCCCCGGGCGGGACATCGAGCACGCAAACTTGAACCAATCCGCCTGCCGCCGATCATCAAGGCCCGCGCTAAGCGTTCCTTGATTTGCACATTATTTCCTTTTTTTCTGCCTATTTAGTGCACCCTTTACTATTAGGCTGGTGAATCTTACTTAGCCACAGTGGTGCGAAATATGTTGTCGCAAAATAAAACTCGATTCATCACCTCTAGCCTGCTGCTCTGGGCTGTACTGCTATTGTCCGCCTGTAATGAGATTTTGCAGTCTGTCGATGCAGCCAATGCAGCCATTGCAGACAATGCAGACAATGCAGCCGATTCCTCGGCACTGGATGAGCAACTGGACAGCCTAATCGTCCTCAAACGTCTGGCCGCGATCACGCGCGGTACTGCTGTTCCCGATATCAGCGAACCCATGGCGCAGTTGGGCAAGAAGCTGTTTTTCAGCAAGGGGCTCAGTGGTGATGAAAACGTGGCCTGTGCTACCTGCCATCACCCGGCCTTACAGGGTGCCGATCAATTGTCCTTGTCAGTGGGCGTTAACGCCACGCTACCGGACCAGCTCGGACTGTCGCGCTTCGCGATCGATGACGATCTGCCGATCGGCCGAAATTCGCCCACTGTGTTCAATGCCGCACTCTGGCGCGAGAGTTTGTTTTGGGATGGCCGGGTTGAACGGCTCGGCTCTGGGGCCATCAGTACACCCGATTCGGCGCTGAACCAACCCGATTCGGCAGCAGGGGCTACACTATTGGCCGCGCAAGCGAAATTCCCGGTGGTGTCCGAAGCCGAAATGCTGGGCAGTCATTTTGGCTTGACCGAAAACGACGCTGAGGTCCGAGCGTTGCTCGCGCAGCGGCTCGGTGAACAAACCACGGGACTGGCAACGAATGAGTGGCTAAGTCATTTTCAGCAGGCCTTTGGTCGGATAGACAGTGCTGAGAATCTGATTACCTTCGCCAATATAGCATTGGCCATTAGTGACTATGAGCGCTCGATGTTGTTCATTGATTCGCCCTGGCAGGCGTATCTCGACGGTGATACGGCCGCGCTGAGCGTCGCTCAAAAACGAGGCGCACTGCTCTTCTTTTCGACACCTCAGGAAGGCGGCGCGGATTGTGCGAGCTGTCACGAGGGCCCGACCTTTACCGACGAGCGCTTCAATCTGGTGGCCTTTCCGCAATTCGGTGCATTCACGCTCTTGCCTGAAGGCGATGTCGGGCGCGAAAACGTGACCTTCGACAGTGCCGATCGGTATCGTTTCCGCACGCCCAGCCTGTTGAACGTCGAACTCACGGCGCCCTACGGCCATGCCGGTAGCTATGGCAGTCTAGAGCAAGTACTGGCCCACTATACCAATCCGCAACAAACGGTTGAGCGGTACTTTGCCAATGCGGACTACTGTGATCTGCCCCAATTCCGCGCCAGGGTCGATTGCACCAGTCTGTTTCCCAACGCGCAGCGCGTGTCGATGCTGGCCCTAGATGAACTGGCGGCGGCGCAAAACAATACCCGGCAAAACAATAACCAGCAAAACAATAACCAGTCAAACAATAACCAGTCAAACAATAACCAGTCAAACAATAACCAGTCAAACAATAACCAGTCAGACAATAACCAGTCAGACAATAACCAGTCAGACAATAACCAGTCAGACAATGGCAACGGCCGCGTACTCAGAGCCTCGCGTTTGTCGAGTGGCGAGGTCAGTGACCTGGTCGCCTTTTTACAGGCCCTCACCGATCCCTGTGCCGCCGAACTGGACTGCGTGGCACCCTGGATTGCCCAAGACCCGCTGGATAATCCCGACGGACGGATGTTGACGGCCCGTTTTTAACGGTCCCTTGAGCAAAACGAAACAGCGGGTTTACATCGCGGTGAGCGGACCCTGTCCGCTGATCGCTCTTAGGGGGGTACGCTGCAATACCTCCGGTATGCCCGGTATGCTATTCTATCCGCCCTAATTTAGGGCTATCTAGCCCTTTCGGCAGCTAAGGTTATTCGATGAAGCAGAGTTTTGGGCAGTTACAGGATGGTACCGCAGTCAGCCGCTACTGCCTGCGCAATGAGCAGGGCGTGACGGTCAGCTTGCTCGACCTGGGTGCGGTGATTCATGAAATTATCGTTCCGGATCGAACTGGCCAGTTGGCTGATATCACTCTCGGGTTTGCCACTGCACAGGGCTATGCCGAATCCACTACTTACTTTGGCGCGGTCATTGGTCGCTGTGCGAATAGAATCAAGGACGGCGCCTTTGAGTTGGCTGGGCAGCCCTATCAGCTGGCCAAAAACAATGGCGCCAACCATCTACACGGTGGTCTGTTCGGTTTCGACAAGCGACTCTGGACGGTCGATAGCCTAACGGCCGACTCGATCGAATTTAGCCTCATCAGCGTCGACGGCGACCAAGGTTATCCGGGCACACTGTTCGTATCGGTATGCTATCGCCTAGATAACAACAATCAACTGAGTATCGAATATCGTGCAACGACCGACCAGGAGACTCTCGTTAACCTGACCCAGCACGCCTACTTTAATCTCTCTGGCCAGCTCGGTTCGACGGTGCTCGATCATCAGGTGCAGATTTTTGCGGACCATTATACACCCATTGATGCGAGCCTTATTCCGACCGGGGCGATCGCCCCGCTGGCCGGCAGCCTACTAGATCTGACCCAGGCAACCCTGTTGGCCGATGTCATCGACAAACCCGATGAACAGTTGCTACTCGCCGGCGGTTACGATCACAACTATGTGCTCAACAGCGCTGGGGATCTGACTCAACCGGCGGCCATCGTGCGACATCGGGCGTCTGGGCGGGTGCTGACCCTGTACACCGACCAACCCGGGATGCAGTTTTACAGCGGCAATTTTCTCAATGGTAACGCGCTCGGTAAGTCCGCTATCGCTTACCCTAAACGTAGCGGTTTATGTCTGGAAACCCAGCGTTTTCCCGATGCACCGAATCAGCCCGACTTCCCATCGGTCACCTTGCGAACAGGCGAGACCTGGCACAGCACGACGGTGTTTCGTTTTTCGGTCGAAGACTAGCGCTTAGCTGACCAAGGCGGCCATAAAGCGTGCCAGCGCGCCGATTGCTCGGCGCAACCAGGAGGGCGTCTGAGGCCGACTCAGGAGCCGGTCTTCAAGGTCGAATGACTGGCTGATCGCACTATAGCCGATAAAGGGAATCGGTTCCGGTTCCCAGGCTCGGATCCCGGCCACACTGCCTGCTGGCCGGACCCAGGGTTGCTGGGTTAATAGGGTATTGCGCTGCAAGATCAGGTCGGCCAGGGTACGCCCGGCCAAATTGCTGGCACCCACCCCTTCACCGCCATAGCCGCCGGCCAAGGCATAACCCTGGGCGCGATCGATCACCATATGCGGATGAAAGGCCCGCGCGACGCCCAGGTTGCCGCCCCAGGCATGGCTGATAGTGACCCCGGCCAGTTGAGGGAAAAGTTCACACAAGACAGTGTGCAGCAAGCGGACCTCGCGCTTGGTCAGTTCAAAGTCGTGCCGCAGCTGTTTGCCAAAGCGGTAACCGCCGCGCGCACCGAATACCAGTCGGTTGTCCTGACTGCGCTGGGCGTAGGTAATCTGATGGCTATAATCGGAAAACACCTCGGACTGGGCCAGGCCGATGCCTTCCCATAGTGCGTCACTCAATGGTTCGGTGGCAATAATCAGGCTTTGCACCGGCAGCTGGATGCGCGCCAGGTCGGTCAGGTCTGAGGGCAGCTGACTTGCGTAGGCTTCCACGGCAGGGACCACCCATTGGCACCGGACACTGCCATTGGGCGTGGTCACCAAGCCCTGTTGCCAGCCGGTGGCTGGAGTCTGTTCATAGAGGCGCACGCCAAGACGTTCCACCGTGGCCGCGAGACCGCGCACCAGCTTGGCCGGTTGGATGCGGGCGCAGTGCGGGGAATAAATAGCCGCCTCGGCGCTGTCGATCAGCAAGCGCTGCGCCAGAGTCTCTTGGTCGAGCCATTGTTGGTCGTCCGGGCCATAGCCTGCCTGCTGCAGTTCGGCAAAGTATTCTCGCAATCGGGCCGTCTGCTCAGGATACCGGGCCGCGACCGTCAACATACCCCCCTTGACGAAGTCACAGTCTATGCCTTCCAGCTCGATCACCCGGGCGACCTCATCGGGGATGGCGTGCAGCAATTGGAGTGCGGCGTTACGTTCGCTTGGCGTCCGTTTGGCCAGTAAGGCGTCCTGACCGGCCAGTTCACCGATCAACCAACCGCCATTGCGACCCGAGGCACCGAAACCGGCGCACTGGGCTTCGAGCACAACAATGTCGAGCTCGGGGGCCTGTTGTTTTAGGTAATAGGCCGTCCAGAGGCCGGTAAAGCCGGCGCCTATGATGACCACATCGGCCTCAATCGCCCCAGTTAGCGCCGGACGAGGCGTCAAGGGCTCATCGAGCTGATCCATCCACAAACTGATATTGCGCCAACTTGTCATAGAACTTGTCATAGTACAGCCACCGTTAAGAGGACCATCGCTAAGAGGACAGCCACTTTAAGCCCTCTAAGAGGACAGCCACTTTAAGCCCTCCTAAGAGGACAGCCACTTTAAGCCGCCACTTTAAGCCCTCTAAGGGACAGCCACTTTAAGCCCTCTAAGAGAGCGCTAAGAGGACAGCCACTTTAAGCCGCTAAAACGCTAAGAGCGCTAAGAGGACAGCCACTTTAAGCCTAAAACGCTAAGAGCGCTAAGAGGACAGCCACTTTAAGCCGCCGCCACTTTAAGCCGCCACTTTAAGCCCGGAATTTATAATCCCAAAGCGCTAAGAGGACAGCCACTTTAAGCCGCCACTTTAAGCCCGGAATTTATAATCCCAAAGAATCCCAAAGTGGACAGGCACTTTAAGCCTGGAATTTAAATGGACCGGCACTGGAACTACTGGCACTAAAAAGAACCCGAGCTGGGGTGCATCGAAGGAATTAGAGGCGGAACTGGTGATCGGGCATAGGGTCATACTATTCGCTCCGGGAGGGTGCAAGGGGCGGAACCGTGAGCGCAAAAGATTACCGGGCGCCAGCGGTCATCGACCGGCAGCGCCAGGTGCGGCTAGAGTTTGATCCAGGTCGCCTTCACTTCGCTGTACTTATCGAAGGCATGGAGTGACTTATCCCGTCCATTGCCGCTCTGCTTGTAACCGCCGAAGGGCGCCGTCATATCGCCACCGTCATATTGATTGACCCAAACCGAACCGGCGCGCAAACCGCGGGCAAAGCGATGGGCCCGGCTCAGGTTACTGGTCCAGACGCTGGCGGCCAGACCGTAAATGGAGTCATTGGCGATGCGCAGGGCCTCGGCTTCGTCGGTGAAGCGAATCACCGCCAGGACCGGGCCAAAAATTTCTTCCCGGGCGATCGCCATATCATTGGTCACGTCCTCAAAGACCGTTGGCTCAACAAAGAGGCCGCCGCCGACGGGTGTGACCTGCTGGCCACCGACGGTTAGGCGGGCGCCCTGTTCGCTACCTTTAGCAACATAGCCCAAGACACGGGCCAATTGCGCCTGATCGACGATGGCACCGACATTGGTCGCCGGATCGAGTGGGTTACCCGGCTGCCAGCCTTGCACGGCGGCACGGACCTTGGCCATAAAGGCATCGGCGATACTCGCCTCGACCAGTAAACGTGAGCCCGCGGTGCAGACTTCTCCGGCGTTAAAGCAGATAGCCTCAGCCGCTGCAATGGCCGCCGCGTCAAGGTCCGGCGCATCGGCAAAGACGACATTGGCCGACTTGCCGCCGGCCTCGGTCCAGATGCGCTTTAAATTCGATTCGCCGGCGTAAATCATCAACTGCTTGGCGATACCGGTCGAGCCGGTGAAGGCCAGGGTGTCGACGTCCATATGCAGGGCGAGGGCCTTGCCAGCCGTGTGGCCGTAGCCGGGTAAGACGTTAAAAACACCATCGGGAATGCCAGCTTCTTGAGCCAGCGCCGCCAGCCGAATCGCGGTAAGGGGGGATTTTTCCGACGGCTTAAGAATAAAGCTATTGCCCATGGCCAGGGCGGGCGAAAATTTCCAGGCGGCCATGATCATCGGGAAATTCCATGGCACGATGGCCGCGACCACGCCAACCGCTTCCCGAGTGACCAGACCCAATTCGCCTGGACCGGTGGGTGCAATCTCGTCGTAAATCTTATCGACCGCCTCTGCGGTCCAGCTCAGCGCCCGCACCGTGGCATTTATATCGACCGAGCGTGAATCACCGATTGGTTTGCCCATGTCGAGCGTTTCCAACAGTGCTAATTCATCACCGTGGGCCTCGATTAGATTGGCAAAGCGCAGCAGAACGGCTTTGCGCTCTGCTGGAGCCAGGCCGGACCAAACCCCGGACTCAAAGGCGGCGCGTGCCGCAGTGACGGCCAAATCAACATCGGCGGCTTGGCAGGAGGCCACCTGGCACAGGACGCGTTGGTCGATGGGCGAGACACAGGCAAAGGTGCCCTGATCGGCGGCATCGACATATTGACCGTTAATAAAGGCACGGCCTTCGGGCGTTAGGTTGTCCGACAGCGACTGCCAATATTCGAGATTCTGAACGTTTGCCATTTGCGGGCTCCAATATTCTAAACAGGTGAGTGACAGCAACATACTGCAAAAGGCCCATAAAATTCAATATATTGCACAGAATAGTTTGTCGATCCCGCGCGCTGGGCTTATTAGCACTGGGCTTGTTAACACTGGTGTTGTTAGCACTGGGCTTGTAAACACTGGTATTGTGGGGTGTCTGAGATATTTTACACGAAGCCGGTATTTGGGCTTGATGTTTTCTTTAATTGACATAGAATCGGCATCACCTGTTCAATATATTAAACACAAGGGTTTTTGCTATGTCCCAGTCCAGCCGGTCCAGTCTCGATGCTTTTTGGATGCCCTTCAGCGCCAATCGCCAGTTTAAAAGCAAGCCCCGTATGCTGGTTTCGGCACAGGGCATGTATTACCAGTCCGACGATGGCCGGCCGATTCTCGATGGCACGGCTGGCCTCTGGTGCAGTAACGCGGGCCACGGTCGCAGCGAGATCTCGGCGGCGGTCAGTCGGCAAATCGAGCAGTTGGATTTTGCGCCGACCTTTCAAATGGGTCATCCGCTTGCCTTTGAACTGGCCAATCGACTGGTCGATCTGAGTCCGCCTGGGCTGGACCATGTGTTTTTCACCAATTCCGGTTCCGAAGCTGTGGATACCGCCCTGAAAATTGCACTTGCCTACCATAAAGCCAGAGGCGACGCCGGTCGGACGCGCCTAATTGGTCGGGAAAAGGGCTACCACGGTACCGGATTTGGCGGTATCTCGGTTGGCGGCCTGGTGAACAATAGGCGCGCTTTTGGGCCCTTATTGGCCGGTGTCGATCATCTCAAGCACGCTTGGACCCCAGGCACTGAGTTCACCCAGGGCTTACCCCAGCAAGGCGTCAGCCTGGCCGAAGAATTAGAGAGTATCATCGCCTTGCACGGCGGCGAAACCATTGCCGCGGTGATCGTCGAGCCGATCGCCGGCTCGGGCGGGGTTTGGATGCCACCAGTCGGCTACTTACAACGCCTGCGTGAGATCACCCAGAAGCATGGCATTGTGCTCATTTTTGATGAGGTGATTACCGGTTATGGCCGAATTGGGGACGCCTTTGCCGCCAACCGCTTTGGTGTCACCCCCGATATCATTACCTCAGCCAAGGGCCTGACCAATGGTGCCATCCCGATGGGCGCCGTCTTTGTTGCCGACTCTATGCACCAGGCCTTTATGCAGGGTCCGGAGGAAATCATCGAGCTGTTTCATGGCTACACCTATTCGGGTCATCCTGTCGCCGCCGCCGCCGCTCTGGCTACGCTCGATATTTACGCAGCCGAAGAGCTCTTTAATAAAGCCTATGACCTGGGCGATTATTTTCAGGCTCAGCTGCACAGCTTGGCCGAGTTTGATGTGTTAAAGGATATTCGCAACTTTGGACTGGTCGGTGCGATCGAATTTAAGCCCGGCGCCCAACCCGGTGCGCGCGGCTATCAGGTGTTTGAGCACTGCTTCTGGCAGGGCAATGCACTGGTGCGCTGCACCGGCGATATTATTGCCGTGTCACCACCGCTAATTCTCACTAAGGAACACATCGATGAGTTGATTGCTGCCCTGCGTGGCGCAATTAAAACGCTCTACTAGGCCAGCTTTCATCTGCCAGCACATATGTGCCAGAAGCCAAAAGCCAGCAGTCATATGCAAACATCGCGAGGAGTCGAAATGATCAGCATAGAAAATATACTGTCACTGGCCCATCCGGACATGGCGTCGGAAGTCGTTATGCCCGGTGCCGAAAAGATTATCTCCGGTGAGCCACTGCAAAATATCTGGAACGTATACAGCTCAGCCGATGGTAAGATGCACACCGGTATTTGGGACTGCCAGGCGGGTGCCTGGCAGGTGCACTATAGCGAAGATGAGGTCTGTATTATTCTGGCCGGTGAATCGATTTTGACCGACCTGAATGGCCAGCAAAAAACCGTTCAAGCCGGCGATCAATTTGTGATTCCCGCTGGCTTTAAAGGTACCTGGCAGGTACCGTCCTATTGCAAAAAAGTCTATGTAATTTACGAGGCCTAAACATGACCCAACGCACGCCCCACACCGGTTCTTATTACGCGGCAACGCGCAACGATAAGACCGAGCGAGCGATTCTCAGCGCAGCGATCGAAGCCGATGTTTGTATCGTAGGTGCCGGCTTTACCGGTATCTCCAGTGCCCTGCATTTGGCTGAGGCCGGTTACAAGGTAGTCGTGCTCGAAGCGGCGCGTATCGGTTTCGGCGCCAGCGGGCGCAATGGTGGCCAGTTGGTCAACAGCTACAGTCGCGATATAGATGTAATCGAAAAAAACTATGGCGCGGAACTGGGCCAGATGCTCGGTGCCATGGCCTTCGAAGGCGGTCGCATTATTCGTGAGCGTATTGCCCAATACGACATTCAATGCGACTTTAAGCCCGGCGGTATTTATGCGGCCTTGAACCAGAAGCAGATGCATGAACTGCAGGAGCAGAAGGCGCTTTGGGAGCGTTACGGGCATGAAGGGTTGACCCTACTGGATCAGGCCGCTATCCGCACAGAGATCGCCTCCGAGGTCTATGTCGGCGGTCTGTTCGACCAGACCGGTGGCCATGTTCAACCACTCAACCTGCTCTTGGGTGAAGTGGCCGCCTTCGAGGGTCTGGGCGGACAAGTCTATGAAGACTCCAAGGTAATCGAGATTGAGCGCAGCGCCCGGCCGGTGGTAAAAACCGCCCAGGGTCAGGTTACGGCCAACTATGTCTTGCTGGCCGGTAATGCCTATATGGATCAGCTGGTACCCGAGCTGGCGGCCAAGTCGATGCCTTGCGGTACGCAAATTGTCGCGACCGAGGTGCTTGACCCCGAGCTGGCCCGATCCCTGCTGCCGAACCAATACTGTGTCGAGGACTGCAACTATAAACTCGACTATTACCGGGTAACCGCCGATAACCGACTGCTCTACGGTGGTGGCGTGACCTACGGGGGTGGTGATCCGGCCTCGATCGAAGCCTTTGTCCGCAGTCATATGGAACAAACCTTTCCTCAATTGCAGGGCGTTAAGTTTGATTACGCCTGGGGCGGAGACTTCCTTTTAACCATGAGTCGGCTGCCTCAGTTTGGCCGCTTAACCGACACTATCCTCTATGCCCAGGGCTACAGCGGGCATGGTGTGACCACCACCCATCTGGCCGGTCGATTGGTGTGCGAGGCGATTCAGGGTCATCCAGAACGGTTTGACGCCTTCGCCAAACTGAAGCATTTTCCCTTCCCCGGTGGACGCATGCTGCGCACCCCCTATACCGCCCTCGGTGCACTATACTACGGCCTACGTGACAAGTTTGGCATCTAGCGGTTGACCGTATCGGCGGGCTTTCTTGGCTGGGCTGCCCAGCCGTGCCGACGGTGGATTTTTGTCTATTTTATAACCAACCCCTATCGACAATGGGCGCGCCTTTCTTTATAGTCCGCGCCGATTGCGTCGGCTTGAGCTGGCGCGCCCCAATTTGCCTCTTCCCAGGATAATTCAGTGATATCTACCGCAAACATCACCATGCAGTTTGGCGCCGAGCCACTTTTTGAAAATATTTCCGCGAAATTTGGTCACGGTCATCGGTATGGCTTAATTGGGGCGAACGGTTGCGGTAAGTCTACCTTTATGAAAATCCTCAGCGGCGAGCTGATCCCGACCTCGGGCAATGTATCCATCACCCCGGGTGACCGAATCGGTAATCTGAGCCAGGATCAGTTTGCCTTCGAAGAGTACTCGGTGGTTGATGCGGTTATTATGGGCGATGTCGGTTTGTGGAAGGTTAAGCAAGCGCGCGACCGAATTTACGCCAAGCCGGACATGACCGAGGCCGATGGCATGGCTGTAGCCGAATTGGAAATTGAATTCGCCGAGATGGATGGCTACACCGCCGAGAGTCGCGCCGGAGAAATTCTGTTGCAGGCCGGTATCGATGAGGCGTTGCACTTTGGTCTGATGAAGCAGGTCGCACCCGGCTGGAAGCTACGAGTTCTGCTAGCCCAGGCCCTGTTCGCCAACCCGGACATACTGTTACTCGACGAACCGACCAACAACCTGGACATCCATACTATTAATTGGCTGGCCGATGTGCTCAATCAGCGCAAATGCACCATGATCATCATTTCGCACGATCGACACTTTTTGAACTCAGTCTGTACCCATATGGCCGATATCGATTATGGCGAGTTACGTGTCTATCCAGGCAACTACGAAGCCTATACCGCTGCCTCTTCATTAATTCAAGAGCAGCTGTTAACCGAGAATGCCAAGAAAAGTGCTGAAATCGACGAGTTACAAAGCTTTGTAAACCGTTTCTCAGCCAATGCTTCCAAGGCTAAACAAGCCAGTTCACGCGCCAAGAAGATGGACAAGATCAAACTCGATGAGGTTAAATCCTCCAGTCGCGCGACACCCAGCATCAGTTTGAAACAGGACAAAAAGCTCTACCGACAAGCGTTGATTCTGGAAGAATTGAGCCATGGCTTTGATAAGTCGGCGCTGTTCGAAAACGGCAATCTGATTTTGGAAGCCGGCGCTAAACTGGCAGTGATTGGCGAAAACGGTGCCGGTAAAACCACCTTCTTGCGTTGTTTGATCGGTGATCTGCAAGCCAATAAGGGCGTCGTGAAGTGGGCCGAAAACGCCACCATCGGCTACTGCCCACAGGACAGCACCGAAGACTTTAACTGTGACCTGACCCTGTTCGATTGGATGTCGCAATGGCGCACACCCAAGCATGATGACCTGATGATTCGCGGCATGCTCGGTCGCCTGCTGTTCACCGCCGATGACTTCAATAAAAAAGCCAAGGTCTGCTCCGGTGGTGAGAAAAACCGTCTGCTCTTTGGTAAATTGATGATGATGGACATCAACGTGCTGATCATGGATGAGCCGACCAACCACCTCGATATCGAAGCCATTGAAGCGCTCAATGTTGCCTTGAAGGAATTCGATGGCACCTTGATTTTTGTCAGCCATGACCGCGCCTTCGTCTCCTCCCTAGCGACTCG
>Ga0307492_10000223_pt1 | contig 24361 bp, 21 predicted proteins | sample SI3LmetaG_FD_202365 | JGI IMG/M metagenome (GOLD analysis project Ga0307492, IMG submission 202365) | Sea-ice brine microbial communities from Beaufort Sea near Barrow, Alaska, United States - SI3L | ecosystem: Environmental > Aquatic > Marine > Coastal | place: USA: Alaska | collected 2017-05-06 | reverse complement strand
CATCGCCTTACGGTAGCGTTCGCGCTGGTTTTGCTCGGCTTTGAGCAGTTGATTCAGACTGTCGGTCAGGGGGGTGAGTTCTGTTGGATAACGACCTAGAAGTTGATCCGCATGCCCCGTGCGAATCCGATTAAGATGCAAGGTTAGCTGGCGCAGCGGTTTAAGACCCCAGACGGTGACCAGAAACATGACCAATAACAGGGCTAACGACACGGCACCGAGTCCGCCCCAAAGTTGCCGACGAAAGGTTTGGATCGAGCGATTAAAGGGTTCGGCGTCCTCAAGCACCCAGAATTCGAAATAGCGATCCTGACCACTGGCATCCTCCCAAACAAAACCGTTGCGCTGATAGACATAGGCACCGTAAGCGCCGAATTCTTCACCGCCGGCGTCTAAGTTGGGCTTGGCACGGAGCCACTCCAGTTCGGTAAACCACTCGCTTGACTGGCTTTCCCAAGCGGACTGGCGGTCGGCGTCCAGTACTATGCCAATCAGCCCGGATTCGCGCGAGTTAAAGCGATCCTCGCGTAAAAAACGCGGTAAAGACAGGGTGATATCGTCCAGCTCGGCGACCGACAAGAGGTTGAACACCCTAATAAACAAGCGCTCACTTTGCCCGGCAAGCTGACTGTTGACAAAGGCACGGTCCAGCGCCAGACCCGTCAGACCGAGAAAGAAGCTCATCAACACCGCTGCGGACAGGATCAGCCGCCGGGTTAGGGAAACCGAGCTGGCCTGGCCTGAGTTCACTGGCTGAGAGAATCCGTAATGTTAAAGCGGTAACCCATACCACGCTGGGTTAAGATCGGATTGCGCACGCCTTCCGGGTCGAGTTTCTTACGTAAGCGACGAATAAAGACTTCGATGACGTTACTGTCCCGATCGTAATCCTGTTCGTAAAGATGGGCCGTGAGTTCTGTCTTAGAGACCACCTTGTCCTTGTGGGTCATCAAATATTCCAGCGTGTTGTATTCATAGCTGGTCAGTTCAACGGCCTCACCGGCAACTGACACGCGTTTAGCAGCCGTATCGAGTTCATATATGCCTAGAGCCAGTGTTGAGCTCGCCATGCCGACACTACGCCGCAACAGCGCCTTGACACGGGCGAGTAATTCATCGAAGACAAAGGGTTTGGCCAGATAGTCATCTGCACCGCTTTCTAAGCCATCAACCTTATCTTTCCAGTGGCTACGGGCGGTCAAAACGATAATAGGAAAGGTTTGGCCGAATTTACGCAAGGCCCGGATCACATCCAGACCGTCCATCTCGGGCAGTCCCAGATCGATAATCGCCAGGTCGTATTCGGTTTCCTGTCCTAAAAATAAGCCTTCTCTGCCATTCATACAAATATCGACGGCAAAGCCTTCTTTTTTAAAGCCGGCCTGCAGATGCTCAACCAGACCCCGCTCGTCTTCGATAATGAGCAGCCTCATTGCAATGCCTCCAATTCATCGGGGTCTAGCGGCAGCCCCGTTTCGGGGTTGACGTCGAGTGTTTTTATGCGCCCACCGGGTATTAAGACCCTGAGCTGATAGAACCAATTGTTACCGCCCAGCTGAATGAGTTCGACCTTAGCCACCCGGCCCTTATATAAACACTCGATGGCCAGAACCACGGCTTTTTCGGTTGTCAGCGGGATTTTTGCGCCGGTGCAGGGGTGTTGACTGAGGTCGTCCGCAAACGGTACGGCAGCCAAGCCCAGTAACAAAAGCAACCCTGTCATCATTTTTATCATGTAGCCCTCCGCGCTTGTATTTACCGCACAGTGGGCTGCACCTCCACTCTTAATTGAACATAGCGGCCAGGGTGCTGCGCTGTGTGCAGCGAAAATTCACGACCATTATAACGATAGAGAACATTATAACCAACCAACTCACGCTGTTCGGAACGATAATTGGTATCGCAATATTCTTCAACTCGATAATGTACAGTGCCGTTGCTGCGATCGATCTCATTGCCCAAGACACTGCCAATCACGCCACCGGCAATGGCCCCGACTATAGTCGATTCCGTTGAGTGGCCCGCGCTAGAACCGACATGAGCACCAATGGCCCCACCTAGGATAGCGCCCGCGGCTCCGCCATTGCGGCCTTGTCGATAGACCTCTACTTCCCGAATCCGACAGTTTTCGGTATAGCCGTTGCGTCGGCCATCACCGCGCGACCGATAGTACCAGCTGCTTTCGTAGATCGGCGTGGCACTGACCACCCGGCCATCCACATAAAAGGTCTCTGCGGGGAAATCGTAGCGATCGGATGATCGGGTGTTTTCGTCGTAATAGCGGCCCTCTGCCGTGGCAGTCACTGATGCGACGCCTAACAGTCCGGCAAGGGTAATGGCTTTGAGTCGTTTCATGGGTCAGTCCTGCCTATCAAATTTCATTTCTCAGTCATCATAGGGTCATAGCATGAACTAAAGCTGAACGGCTATGCCGGCCCGGTTAAGAAATGGAACTCAGATCGAGCAAACACCAACCCAATACTTCAATAAGGCAAGTTTTCTGAAAACGATCTGAGTGAATTTTGCAACCTAAAAAAGCGACATAAATTTGACTATTAATTCACAAGTGGCCTGCGCCGCGCATCCATGGGCTCTGCACCGGATGTCCACAATTTCTGTGGATAACTGTGTGGAAAACCCTATTAATAAGTCACCAAACAGCCTGTCTGGCACGCCAACACAGAATTGATTACTTTTTAACCATATAAAATATAAACCATATATATCAATGACTTAATTATTTTTCTAAGCTGAAATCATGAGTGCTACTGCTTTCATTGGCTGATTTGGCCAGTATTACTAGCGCTCAGGCGCCTTGGGGATATTTGCTATAGCCTTTAGCGCTTACTGGCAACCGAAAGGCTTTGCTATTTTGTTGTCTTTTGTAATATCTACTGGCCCAGCAGCGATCTTCACACACAAAAAAAGCGCATATATGCGCTTCTAGAGGGTGAACTCGGCGATTTGTAGTCACTAGACTATCAACGGCTAACCAGGTGCTCGGCGAGGGCCCTTAAACTGCCATTGCATGAACCCTAGTCACTCTGCTTGGGCTTCATATGTGGAAACAGAATAACATCCTTAATGGACGGCGAGTTGGTCAGGAACATGACCAATCGATCGATACCAATCCCCTCTCCGGCGGTGGGAGGCAAGCCGTATTCCAGGGCGGTGATATAGTCGGCATCGTAAAACATTGCTTCATCGTCGCCGGCTTCTTTCTCGGCCACCTGGGCCTGAAAGCGCATGGCTTGATCGATCGGGTCATTGAGCTCGGAGAAGCCATTGGCGATTTCTCGTCCACCGATGAAAAATTCAAACCGGTCGGTAATCTCCGGATCCTTGTCGTTACGCCGCGCCAAGGGCGATATTTCAGCGGGATATTCGGTGATAAAGACCGGACCGGTCAGCTTTGCCTCGACCGTTTCCTCAAATATCTCGGTCTGTACCTTACCCAAGCCCCAATGATCCTTGACTCGGATACCCAAGCCTTCGGCCACGATACTGGCAAGTTCCAGTGAACTGATCTGCTCAGCGCTAAGGTCCGGGTTGTAATGCAGGATGGAGGCAAACATGGAAATCCGCTCGAAGGGCTGAGCAAAGTCATAGTCTTGGCCCTGGTAATGGATATCAGTGCTGCCGAGCACCTCTAGCGCAACGGTGCGCAACATCTCTTCGGTGGTATCCATCAGGTCGTTGACGTCGGCGTAGGCCTGATACCATTCCAACATGGTAAATTCTGGGTTATGACGCGCGGATACCCCTTCATTGCGGTACGAACGGTTCAGCTCGAAGACTCGTTCAAAACCGCCTACCACAAGGCGTTTCAGATAGAGTTCCGGGGCAATACGCAGGTACAGATCGCGATCCATGGCATTGTGGTGAGTGACAAAGGGACGCGCCGTCGCGCCGCCCGGGATCACTTGCAGCATGGGCGTTTCCACTTCCATAAAGTCGCGTTCACTGAGGTAGCGGCGAATAACGTTGATAACCTTGGAGCGAGTTTCAAACACGCTGCGGGTTTCTTCATTGATGATTAGATCGACATAGCGCTGGCGGTATTTCGCTTCCTGATCGGCCAAGCCATGAAACTTATCGGGTAAGGGGCGCAAGGATTTGGTCAGGATCCGGAAATCGGCAAGGTTTTCAACATTGACATAGAGCTCACCCTTGCCCGACTTGGCAAGGATTCCGGTGACACCAACGATATCGCCGATATCGAGCAATTTCCAATCGTCGCTGTCTTTTTGCAGCGCTTTGCCGACATAGGATTGGATCGTTCCAGTGACATCCAAGATGCCGACGAAGGGCCCACCCCGACGCATAACCCTCCCGGCTACGGCAACCGGAATCCTCCTTTCGGCCAAGGTTTCCTTGTCCAGTTCACCATAGGCTGACTGCAATTCACCGGCCTTATGTTCGCGCCGAAAATCGTTAGGAAAGGCAATACCCCGCTTGTCTTGCAGCTCGGCCAACTTCTGTTTGCGCTCAGCAATAATGTGGTTTTCTTCCGGTATTTTTGTCGGGTTTTCGGGTGTGTTTTTGGGGGTATTGTCGGGTGTGTTTTTGGGGGTATTGTCGGGTGTGTTTTTGGGGGTATTGTCGGGTATGTTGTCGCTCATCTAATTTTCCTAACCTTTGGTGCGAAATTTCTGCTGGTAACTTGCCATCTGCCTAGCTAACGCCAGATGGCCCCATTAAACGGTATTTAGAGGCCTTGCTTGAGCGATGCCACGATAAAGGGATCGAGATTGCCGTCCAACACACTCTGGGTGTTGTGACTTTCCACACCGGTGCGCAGATCCTTTATGCGCGAATCATCTAGCACATATGAACGTATCTGACTGCCCCAGCCTATATCCGACTTACTGTCTTCAACAACGCGGGCGGCAGCTTGACGTATATTCATTTCACGTTCGTACATCTTGGCTTTGAGTTGCTTCATGGCCTGATCTTTGTTCTTATGCTGCGAACGATCATTCTGGCACTGGGTCACCAAGCCCGTCGGTTCGTGGGTTATGCGCACCGCCGATTCAGTCCGGTTGACGTGTTGACCGCCTGCACCGGAGGCGCGGTAGACATCGATGCGCAAATCGGAGGGATTGATATCGATCTCGATATTGTCATCAATTTCCGCGGTCACAAAGACGGATGAAAAGGAGGTATGGCGTCGACTGCCTGAATCGAAGGGCGACTTGCGGACCAGACGATGGACACCGGTCTCGGTGCGTAACCAACCGTAAGCATATTCACCATCGAAGCGTATGGTGGCGGACTTAATACCGGCCACGTCACCGGCCGATGCTTCCATCAGTTCGGTTTTGAAACCCTTTTCTTCACCCCAACGCAAATACATGCGCAGCAGCATTTCTGCCCAATCCTGTGCCTCGGTACCGCCGGAGCCCGCTTGAATGTCGAGATAGGCACTGCTGTGGTCCATCTCGCCGCTAAACATGCGTCGAAATTCCAATTCCTCCAGCTCGCTCTGCATACTGTTCAGTTCGCCCAACACATCGGCAGCGGCCTGCTCGTCGTCCTCTTCCACGGCCATCTCCAGCAGGTCGACGGCATCACCGAGGCCAGCTTCGAGCAAGACAATGGTATTAACGATTTTTTCCAGCGTCGAGCGCTCTTGGCCCAGCGCCTGTGCCCGCGCCGGATCGCTCCAGACGGTAGGTTCGCCTAGCTCGCGGACAACCTCGTCGAGCCGTTCTTTACGGATATCGAAGTCAAAGATACCCCCTAAGCACACCGGTACGGGCGCTCAGGTCTTTGATCTGTTCTCGTATTGGATTAACTTCCACGCTGACTCCTACCTATGACGTTAGAAACAAAAAAATAAAATCGCCGGCCGATTGGGCTCAGAACAGATTATTTTTCAAAGGGGCAAAATTTTACCGGATATCGCCGCGTTTAGGTAGCGCTGAATCGGGCTTGTTGGCGCCATTTAAGGTTCGATGCCAGGTCCGACGAGGTGGCGATCGATACACCCCTAGACCGGCACGAGACGGTTGAAAATAAGTTGCAGGCTTTCTTCGCCGCGAAACCTGTTGCAGCTGAGCTGATACACCCCGCGCACCTGACTCTGCTGGGTCGGCCACAGCTCCAGGTCGACATTAAAGGCAATCGCCTGAACCTGCTGCTGACCGCAGAGCAGAGTTAACTTAAGATGCTTTTCGGCGAGAATTTTTTGCGTCACCAAAGTCCAGGTACCGACAAAATAGGGCTCCGGAAAAGCCTGCCCCCAAGGCCCTGCGCGTTCTAACAGCAGAGCGTTATCGAGCGTCAGCCAGTCGCTCGGTAGCCCACCATCGGTCCATAAATGGGCCGTGAGCGCATCGGGCTCGGAGAAATGGGCGATGGCCAGATCGAACCAGTGGCGCAGTGCGGCCAGATTTTCGGCTTTAATGGTCAGGCCCGCAGCCATGGCGTGGCCACCAAACTTTTCGATTAGCTGGGGTTGCTGCTTACTGATCCAATCGAGGCTATCGCGCAAGTGGACACCCACGACCGAGCGCGCCGAGCCCTTCAGTAAGCCCTTATCGCCCGGTGCAAGCGCGATCACCGGGCGATGCAAACGATCCTTGACCCGCGACGCCAGGATACCGATAACGCCCTCGTGCCAATCATCGCCATAGATTACACAGCCGTATTTTGTTGAATCGAGCACCAACTGCCCCATCTTAACCTCAACATCGTGCAACATGGATGCTTCAATCTGGCGGCGCTCCAGGTTCAGATCTTGTAACTGATGAGCCAGAGCCGTGGCCTGGGCCTCATCATCGGCCAACAGCAGAGCGACTCCAATGGTCATATCATCCAGCCGGCCGGCGGCATTGAGACGGGGTCCGACGACAAACCCGAAATCGGCGGCCCGAGCGGTCTGCCAACTGCGCCCGGCAACGCTAAATAACGCCTTGATACCGACTCGGCATTGGCCCTTACGAATGCGCTGTAAACCTTGCTGGACCAAGCGCCGATTATTGGCATCCAGGGGCACCACATCGGCTACGGTGGCTACCGCCACCAAATCGAGCCATTGGCCCAGATTGGGTAAGTCCGCTACCTGCTGCTCACGCAATCGAGCGCGCAGGCCAATCAACAGATAATAGAACACGGTACAGCCACAGGCCGCTTTGCTGGCAAACTCACAGCCGGGTTGGTTGGGGTTAATGATCGCGTCGGCCAGGGGCAATCCCTCGGCGGGCAAATGGTGATCGGTAATCAGCACGCGCACCCCGGCGGCCTTGGCCCGCGCTACACCATCGAAGCTGGCGATACCATTGTCAACGGTGATAATCAAGTCAGGTTGTTGCGTTAAGGCCAGGTCGACAATTTCCGGCGACAGACCGTAGCCGTATTCAAATCGATTCGGCAACAGGAAGTCGACGCTCAAACCCATGGCCCGCAAACCTAGGACGGCCAGCGCCGTGGCCGTAGCACCATCGGTATCGTAATCACCAATAATCAGAATGCGCTGCCGCTCTGTCCGGGCTGCCAACAACAGCTCGACGGCCTGTTCGATGCCCTTCAACGACTGCCAGGGCAACAAACCCGCCAAAGATGTATCCAACTGATCCGGATTACTTATGCCACGGGCTGCATACAGTTTGTGTAGCAGCGGGTTGGCATGCAAGGTGGGGATATCAGCTGGCAGGGTGCGGGTTCGAATATCAAACCCACCAATGGTGTCCGAGACGTTCTCAGGCACCGAAGACGTTCTTGACCACGAAGGCCTGCAGGTCAGTAAGACTGTTCGGTAACAGGCTACAGCGCTCTTCACGTTCAAGCAGGTCGGCCATATGGTGCGGCAAGGCAGGTGTTGCCAGACCCGCCTGGGCAATGGCCTCAGCAAACTTGACCGGGTGCGCGGTGCCGAGCGTAACCATCGGTCGATCGCTATGACGTCGGCAGGCTCGGGCAGCGGCAACGCCAATGGCGGTATGCGGGTCGAGCAGATAGCCGGTTTCGGCAAAGACCGTGGCGATGGTCGCGCAGGTTTGCGGATCATCAACCGCATGGCTGTCGAACAGCTCACGGACCTTGGCCATCCGCGCGCTGTCGAGCTCGACCGGTTCCCGATTCATCCGGGTCATCAGATCGGTCAGGAGCTGACCGTCACGACCGTAGATATCGAACAACAGACGCTCAAAGTTAGACGACACTACAATGTCCATAGAGGGCGTCAAGGTGTGTGCCAGCGGATGCTTTTCATAACGATTTTGACTGATAGTACGATGCAAAATGTCGTTTTGATTGGTCGCGACGATCAGCTGATCGATCGGCAAACCCATGTTCTTGGCCAAATAGCCGGCAAAGATATCGCCAAAGTTACCGGTCGGTACCGAAAACGACAGACTCCGATCGGGCCCGCCCAGGTTCAGGGCGGCGTAAAAATAATACACCACCTGGGCCATGATGCGCGCCCAATTGATTGAGTTAACCGCCACCAAACGCCGTTCACCGCGCAGGAAATCCTGGTCGGCAAAACAGGCCTTGACCATATTTTGACAATCGTCAAAATTACCTTCGATGGCAATATTGTAGACATTATCGCTCAGCACGGTGGTCATCTGTTTGCGCTGCACTTCGGACACCCGGTTATGCGGATGCATAATAAAGATATCGACAAAGGCCGAATGTTTACAGCCTTCGATAGCGGCCGAACCGGTATCGCCCGAGGTGGCGCCAACGATAACCGCCCGCTCATTGCGCTTGGTTAACACATGATCGAGCAGTCGCCCGAGCAGCTGCAAAGCGAAATCTTTAAAGGCCAGGGTCGGCCCCTGAAACAACTCAAGCACATATTCATCGTTGTCCAGCTGAACCAAGGGGGCGACAGCCTTGTGGCCAAAGCCGGCATAGGTTTCATCGAGCATCTGCTGCAGAGCATCATCATCGATGGCGCCACCGACAAAGGGCTGAATGATTTTAAAGGCCAGCTTAGGATAGGCTAGACCGCGCCAGCTGCGAATGGTGTCCAGACTATAGTGGGGTAAATCCTTCGGCACATACAGACCGCCATCGGATGCCAAACCGGCCAACAGTACGTCCTCAAATTCCAACTCGGGTGCGTCGCCGCGGGTGCTGATGTATTTCACTGTCTCGTCTCTCTTAAAAAAGGGCCGCACAAACACTGCGCGGGGCTGCCTGGCCGATCAGGGCCAGACTCCAATTCACGGCCGAACGATCAGCTGTCGAGCCGCTCGACTCGAATGCGCACAACCTTTTCGGTCACAGCCGGCAAGGCCTCAATCGACAGGATGGCGGCATTCATGGCTTGTTCTTTGACCGGTTGAGTCAGCAGGATCAACGGCACCAACAGCTCACCTTCCGGTGCTTCCTTCTGGATGATGGCTTCCATATTGATGCCATGCATACTCAAGGTCTCGGCAATCTTAGCCATCTGACCGACCTCGTCTTTGACCGATATACGCAAATAGTAGGCCGTGATCATCTGTTCAGCCGGCAGGACGGGCAGATCGGTGGTCTCGACACTAAAACCCAGATGTGGCACTAGACCTGGACTGTCAATATCACGCGCGATGTCGACTATATCCGCAATCACCGCAGAAGCCGTGGCTTCGGCACCGGCACCCTGACCATAATACATGGTGGGTCCCACAGCGTCGCCAAACACCAATACCGCATTCATTACGCCGTTCACATTGGCGATCAATCGTTTGGCCGGAATCAGGGTCGGATGCACGCGCAATTCAACGCCAGCGTCGGTTCGACGGGCCAGGCCCAGATGTTTGATGCGGTAGCCCAATTCTTCGGCATATTGCACATCTTCACTGGTTATTTCGGTAATCCCCTCGGTATAGACCTTGCTGAACTGCAAGGGAATACCAAAGGCATTGGAGGCCAGAATGGTTAATTTATGCGCCGCGTCTATACCTTCAACATCAAAGGCGGGATCGGCTTCGGCATAACCCAGTGCCTGGGCTTCGGCCAAGACATCGGCAAAGGCACGGCCCTTTTCGCTCATTTCGGTCAGAATAAAGTTACCGGTGCCATTAATGATCCCCGCCAGGCTCTGGATATGGTTAGCCACCAGGCCTTCGCGAATCGCTTTAATAATTGGAATACCACCGGCGACCGCTGCTTCATACGCCACGACCACATTATTGGCCTCGGCTGCGGCAAAAATTTCGTTACCGTGCACGGCGATCAGCGCTTTATTGGCAGTAACCACATCTTTACCTGCTGCGATGGCGGCCAGCACCAGATCTTTTGCGACGGTCATACCACCGATCAGCTCGACCACAATATGGACCTCAGGATCGCGCACGACTTCGAAGATATCCTCGGACACCTTGACGCCATCCAATTGGCAAGCCGAATTGCCACGCCGCGAACCGACATGACTGATGCGTACTGGTCGCCCGGCGCGGCGGGCGATATCATGTAAGTTTCGCTGAAGTACATTAAAAGTCCCGGCACCAACAGTGCCCAAGCCACAGATCCCGACGTTTACTGGTTTCAAAACAGGCCTCGTTAGTATGTTATTAGGTTAATTCAAAGGATCAAACAGTACTTAAGCCGCACCAACAGGTCAACGCACAAAAGCTCTTTTTAGCCGCCCGTGGCGTCAATTCACCGTGCTCATTTTGCAACGAATCATTGCAACCAGGGTAGATCAAACAAGATTGAGTCTGGTGGCGCGCGGTGTGGTCAAAATAGCTTAGCTAGCTGGCGGCCAATATAGCGCACTTGTGCCACTCTAAACATCTTTGCTGCATAACAAAAAAGGCAACCCGAAGGTTGCCTTTTAGTCGTAAAGCTAGGTTATTACTTAGCTTTTTTCGCTGGAATCTTCTCTTTGATTCGAGCAGACCGGCCAGACCGTTCACGCAGGTAGTACAGCTTAGCTTGACGAACGTCACCACGACGCTTGACAGTTATGCTATCGACCAATGTGGAGTAAGTCTGGAAAGAACGCTCAACACCGACACCGTTAGATATTTTTCGCACGGTGAAGGCAGAGTTCAAACCACGGTTACGCTTGCCGATTACAACACCTTCATAGGCCTGTAAACGCTCACGTTCGCCTTCTTTTACTTTTACCTGGACAACCACGGTATCACCGGGGCCAAACGCAGGGATTACTTTCTTCATCTGTTCAGCTTCAATTTGCTGAATAATCAGATTCTTGTTGCTCATAATTCAGCTCCTGATCAGTCGCGTGAGCTTTGCTCACTTTTAAATTCATCTAAAAGAGTCAGTTGTTGTTTAGTCAACTGGCGACCCGCTATTAAGTCAGGTCGTCTTTCCCATGTCCGGCCTATCGCTTGCTTGGCACGCCATCGTCGAATATTTTCGTGATGACCGCTTAACAGCACATCCGGTACACCTTTGTTATCGAGCACTTCGGGCCGAGTATAGTGTGGACAATCTAACAAACCATCGAAAAATGAATCCTCAACCGATGACATTTCGTGACCGAGCACGCCCGGTGTCAGCCGACTGACCGCATCCATAAAGGACATTGCCGCCAACTCACCGCCGCTGAGTACAAAATCACCCAACGACCACTCTTCATCAATATCCGCTTCCAGCAACCGCTCATCTATGCCTTCGTAACGTCCGCAGACCAAAATCAAACGTTCATTACGAGCCAAATCTGTAACACCCTGTTGATCCAGTTTCCGCCCTTGAGGTGATAAATAAATCACCTTGGTTTGCGTTGCGCTAGCCGCTTTCGCTGCCGCAATTGCATCCCGCAAGGGCTGTACTTTCATCAACATGCCTGGACCACCGCCAAAAGGCCGGTCATCCACCGTTCGGTGACGGTCAGTGGTAAAATCACGCGGGTTCCAGCATTGAACTGCAACAACCCCCTGCTTTACTGCCCGTCCCGTTACCCCGAAGTCGGTAAATGCACTAAACATTTCCGGGAACAGGGTAACGATGCCAAACTCAAGTGCTGGTTGTGTAGCACCTTCTTCGATCAAAACTCCGGATCCCAATCTACAATTACCCGACCTACAACGAGGTCGACTTCCAGTACAAATTGGTCGATATAGGGTACAAGTCGTTCGCGTCGATCAATACTCGCCGCGTCGCCCTTGATCACCAATACATCATTACCGGAGCCTGCGCTCATTACATAATCAACTTTGCCGAGAATAACGTCAGTCGTTGTTATCACCGTCAAGCCTTCCAGTTCATACCAATAGCATTCACCTTCCGACAACTCGGGAAGACGGCTTCGCGGTACACAAATATCTGCACCGGAATATCGCTTCGCAATTTCGCGGTCATCGACCCCTTTAAAATGCGCGACCATCCCCTTGCCATGACTCCGTCCCATGTCCACTTCAATCGGAATCAGATCCTGACCCTGCTTCAGCGTCCAGTTACCATATTCAAGGATACGATCCATTGGCTCAGTAAACGAAAACACCTTTACCCAACCCTTTACTCCGTAAACGGAGGAAACCTTCCCTAAAACGACATAATCTTCTGGTAGCAACGTTGTCATAACTAAACCCTCTGCCTCAGCATCACTCAGGCTTGGGCTTTCTTGTACTCTTTAAGCAAATGGGCGACACGATCAGAAGCCTGTGCACCCTTGCTTACCCAATAGTCAACACGATCTAGGCTAACGCGAACGCGCTCTTCTTGACCACGGGCTACTGGGTTAAAGAAACCAACACGCTCAATGAAACGCCCATCACGGGCATTTCGGCTGTCAGCTACAGATAGATGATAAAACGGGCGTTTCTTAGATCCGCCACGTGAAAGTCGAATGACTACCATCGCGTTCTCCTAGTTGGGCAAGCTTTAAAATCACCTGCCATTTTGGAATGTTAAAGGGATTAGCTTTATTCAGTGTCCAAAGTTTAAATTACCCGAGCAAAACTCGGAAATTAGCGCCGGCGAAGTATACGGATTGACGCCAATATTACAAGGGAAACAGTGTCATTGTGGGGATTAGCCTCGGCATCCACCGCGTTAACCGCTCAACTGATTACGCCAGGCCCATTAAAAAGGCGCCCTAGGCGCCTTTTTATGGTTTTACGATCTTAGAATGGCAACTTGCCGCCACCAACCCCAGGCGGTAAGCCGCCACCGGGCGACATACCGCCCTGACCGCCCATCATACCGCCCATGCCACGCATCATTTTTTGCATGCCACCCTTCTGACCGACCTTCTTAAACATCTTAGCCATCTGTTTGTGCTGCTTCAACAGGCGATTCACATCTTGAATTTGGGTACCGGAACCCATGGCAATGCGCCGTTTGCGCGAGCCCACTATTTTATCGGGAAAATGACGCTCCAACGGCGTCATCGAATCGATGATCACGCCCATCTGATGAAACTGCTTTTCAGCGCCCTGTAATTGATTGCCGGCCTTAGCCATTTGACCCATGCCGGGCAGCTTGTCCATCATGCCCGTCAAACCACCCATATTGCTCATCTGATCCAGCTGCTCGCGGAAGTCCTGCAGATCAAAGGCCTTACCCTTTTTGATCTTGCCGGCCAACCGTTCAGCCTTGTCCTTGTCGACCTTACGCTCAACCTCCTCGATCAGGGACAACACGTCACCCATATCGAGGATGCGCGATGCAATGCGATCTGGGTAGAAGGCTTCTAGCGCGTCGGTTTTCTCACCCATACCGATGAATTTAATCGGCTTGCCAGTGATGTGGCGGACCGATAAGGCCGCGCCACCACGCGCATCACCATCGGCCTTGGCTAAGACAACACCGGTAATGGGGATCGCATCGTTGAACGCTTTGGCCGTATTGGCGGCGTCCTGGCCGGTCATAGCATCGACGACAAAGAGGGTTTCAATCGGCGCAATGGCTTTATGCAACGCTTTAATTTCGGCCATCATCTGTTCATCGATCGCCAACCGACCGGCGGTATCGACCAATAGCACATCAACTGCCTGCTTGCGGGCCGCATCGACCGCAGCCCGGACGATATGCTCAGGTTGCTGACTGACGTCGCTCGGGTAAAACAGGGCACCCACTTCTGCGGCTAGGGTCTCCAACTGCTTAATCGCAGCCGGGCGGTAGATGTCGGCCGACACCACCATGACCTTCTTCTTTTCCCGCTCGCTTAAAAAACGCGCTAATTTAGCAACAGTAGTGGTTTTACCAGCACCCTGTAAGCCAGCCATCAAGATAATCGCCGGGGGCTGTGCCTTCAGATTCAAGGTTTCGTTTTGCTCGCCCATGACATGGACCAGCTCACTCTGGACGATCTTTAGAAACTGTTGACCGGGATTAAGCGCTTGCGCCACTTCCTGGCCAACGGCCCGTTCCCTGACCCGATCAATGAAGGCTTTGACCACCGGTAGGGCGACATCGGCCTCCAATAAAGCCATCCGTACTTCGCGCAAGGACGTCTTGATATTGTCTTCGGTCAATTTAGCCTGACCGGTGATTTGCTTTAGGGTTAGGCTTAACCGTTCTGATAAACTATTAAACATGCTGGCTTCACATCTGCAATCAATCGCAGCAGTATAGCAGTGCGTCTATATTAATGGCTATCCTCCGCTATCAAGTGAAAAGCGGTGCCGTTAGTGGCACACTAGCGCGACTTTCATAATTCTTGGACGCTAACAGGCTTCACTATGCTTTTATGGCTCGCAATCATCACCTATCTTATCAGCGGAATAGCCGCCCTAAGCGCCCTAATTTATCAGCGACCCATGGTTAAATGGCAGCTCTACGGCCCAGCCCTGGTTGGCCTGGCGGCCCACTCAGCGCAGTTGATTGCGGAGGTAATCGTCGCCGGCATGCTGCAAATGAGCCTATTAAACACCATTTCAATCTGTGTCTGGATGACCATTGCGGTGGTTCTGGTGTCGTCCTTATCTAAACCACTACACAATCTTTTCATCTTTTTGATGCCCGCCGGCGCAGCCTGTCTCGTTTTGGCGCTGTTTGCTCCCCAGCTGGCCAGCCCCAAGGCCTATACCACTGGCATGCTGGTGCATATATTCATCTCCCTATTGGCCTATAGCGTGATGATTGTTACCACACTGCAGGCTATTTTGGTCAACATACAAAGTAATCATTTGCAGCAGCATCGACTGAACAACCGTATCTCTCGTGTTTTGCCCCCCCTGCAATCGATGGAACGACTGATGTTCGAGTGGTTGATCATTGGCTTTATGCTTTTAACGGCCTCGATTATCACCGGCGGCATTTATGTCGACAACATGCTGGCCCAACACCTGCTCCATAAAACCGTGCTAACCCTAATCGGCTGGGGCTTTTTTGCCATTCTAATCTTTGGTCATTTTTACCTCGGGTGGCGCGGTCAGCGCGCCAGCAAGCTGATCTATTTCGGCTTTGGTTTTCTCTTGGTGGCCTTTGTCGGCTCGAAATTTGTCTTGGAGTATCTGCTGCACCGTTTTTAAGCGCCGCAGGACACTTTGCTGGCCTAGGCCGCTTAATTGAGCGAAACAGGCTATTTCCAACCTATTTGTCGAGCAATGCTTGACAGTTGGCCGACATACCGCTAAAAAACGGCTATCTTAGTTAATGAGGCTTTTCGCTTTTGAACGATTTACCCTTGGGCCTGCTGTTTGGCGCACTCGCTCTGCTGTTATTAGCTTCGGCGTTCTTTTCAAGCTCAGAAACCAGCATGCTGTCGCTTAACCGCTATCGTTTGAAGCATCTGGCCAATGAGGGAAATCGGCCGGCAAAACTCGCCCAACGCTTGCTCGAAACGCCGGAGCGTCTGATCAGCGTAATTCTGATTGGCAATAATCTGGTAAATATTGCAGCCGCCACATTGGCAACGCTGATCGCCCAGCAACTGCTACCTGACAATGAGAAGCTCGGTATCACCATCTCAACCATCGGGCTGACGCTGGCGATATTGATTTTCTCCGAAGTGACGCCGAAAACCATAGCCCAGCGCCACCCAGAACGTATTGCCTTACCGGCATCCTATGTCTTACGGGTCTTGTCGTGGCTACTGGCTCCGGCGGTCTGGTTTGTCAATGGCATTGTGCGCATGCTGTTCTGGATACTCCGTATCGGCAAGGCTAATGAAAACGTTGAAGCGCTATCCTCGGCTGAACTCAAAACCCTGGTCAATGAATCCGGCAGTACCTTACCGGTACAACGCCAATCTATGCTCTTGGGCATACTGGAGCTGGAGAATGTTACAGTTGACGACATCATGGTGCCGCGCAATGAAGTCAATGGTATCGACATAGAAGGCAGCATTGAACAGATCGCCGACAGCATTCGAAAAAACGGCTATACCCGCTTCCCGCTATTTAAAGGTGATATTGACAAGGTCATCGGCATCCTACACATTCGCGATGCTGCCGAGTTTCTCTATTCCGACTCGCCGACCAAGGTGATGCTGACCAAGGCAGCCAAGGATCCCTACTTTGTTCCAGAAGGCACGCCACTCCATACCCAGCTGCTGAATTTTCAGAGCCTGCAACTGCGCATGGCCTTGGTCGTTGACGAATACGGCGACATTCAAGGATTGGTAACACTGGAAGACTTGCTGGAAGAAATTGTCGGCGAATTTACCACCGACCTGACCAACAACAACAAGGAAATTCATCCCCAGCGCGATGGTAGCTTTGTCATAGACGGCACCGCGTCCATTCGAGATATCAATAAGGTCCTGAAGTGGGATCTGCCCACCGATGGGCCGAAAACCCTGAATGGCCTGATCCTTGAATTCATTGAAGAAATTCCCGATGCCAATCTGAGCATAAAAATAGATCGGTTTTTAATTGAAATATTACAAATTAAGGATAATGCGGTGACCGCCGCCCGCATTCGCTATTTAGGCAAATTGCCCAGCGCACAGGATCGTTAGTAGTGCGCAGCTAACTTTCGGACCTGCCTGCGGCAGTGCAGCGTGCGGGCCTCAAGAGGCATTGGTCAGCCCGATGGTTGCTATTGCGTTGCCCGCTTGACTATACTCGCGACCAGCGGTGCCCTCAGCCAGCGGGTTCTGTGCGCAGGCCACTGGAGCTAACTTTTAACCTCCGCGCGCGCGCCAGGCAAACCCAACAACAATAACGAAGGAGTAGTTAGTTTATGATACTAAATCATATCTGGGGTATCTTTGCCCACCCGGACGACGAATGGCAAACCATCCGGAGCGAACCCAATACCCTCACCCGTCATTACTTTACCCACGCCTTATTGCTCGCCGCCATTCCAGCCGTGTGCGGCTATGTAGGGGTTACTCAGGTCGGCTGGACTGTCGGCGCGGGCGATACGGTCTATCGTCTCACCAGCGAAAGCGCGCTATTTCTATGTCTGCTTTTCTACGCAGCCATGATCGTCGGGGTTATCGTCTTAGGCAAGTTTATCGATTTCATGGCAGAAACCTTTCGCGGTGATGACCACACCCCACGCGGGGTCGCATTGGCCACCTATACCACCGCCCCGCTCTTCCTGTGCGGCGTAGTTGCCCTCTACCCGCTCCTGTGGCTCGATTTACTTGTGGGACTGGTCGCTCTGGCCTATTCGGTTTACCTGCTTTACGAAGGTATCCCTATTCTAATGGATATTCCAAAAGAACGGGGCTTCGTTTTTGCCAGTGTAATTGTCACCATCGGCATGGTGATGTTTGTCGCCCTATTGGCGATCACGGTGATCATCTGGGGCATTGGCCTCGGACCAATCTATACCGCCACCTAAGTCTGCTCAAACAAGGGTATTCGATGCTCCCTCGAAGACCCTTTTTTACCGCGCTGAGTGACTCAGTGATAGACTAGCGGGGTTTTAATTTGACCGGTCCCCAACAGATGTCGCTGAATATTCGTATTGTCCTGATAAAAACCTGGCACCCTGGCAACATAGGGGCCGCTGCGCGCGCCATGAAAAACATGGGGCTTGACCAACTGTACCTGGTCGACCCAGTCGACTTTCCCAGCGCGGAAGCGACCAGCCGAGCCGGTCAGGCGACCGACGTCCTAGACAACGCGACGATCGTACCCACCTTGGCGGCAGCGCTTGCCGATTGCGCCCTGGTAATCGGCACCAGTGCGCGTGACCGTTCGATTGCATTGCCCGCCCTCAGTGCTGAGCAGAGCGCTCAGCAGGCTGTGGCCGAACAGACTCAAAGCCCAGTCGCCATCGTCTTTGGGCGCGAGCGCACGGGACTGCATAACGATGAAATTCAGCAGTGTCACTTTCAACTTAATATTGACGCCAGCCCCGATTATCCGGTGTTAAATCTCAGTCAGGCCGTGCAGTTGGTCTGTTATGAGATCCATAAGGCCAGCCTGATCCGGCCCGAAACGCCAATCGAGGCCTACCCCCTGCAGCAAGAACTGGCCCTATTTCAAGAACACCTGAGCAACACCGCCCATGCCATCAACTTTATTAATAGCAGACATCCAGGACAGGTTACGGATCATCTACAGGCGGTATTCCGACGTGCGAGGTTAACCCGCAAAGAGCTCAACTTGCTGCGCGGATTTTTGACGGCGGTCGATAAAAGCAACTGCAATTAACTCTGCCCCAGCGCAAGACTATCTCTTTACCGAATACCAGTGGGTCATCGCAGCACTCTCAACGGCCGGGTCTGCTATCAGGTTGACACATAGGGGCCGGTCGATATCTGATGGCGCGCAACCACTGGCCAATCTATACCATGTTGGCAAAAACGTATTTCCGCGGGCGTTGAAACACGGCCTACCGTCGAGGTAGCCCTAATTTAACTTTTTAAAAAATTTCCATATTTCAATATACGCAAGACTCTCTGTCTGATTGTCGGTAAAACCATGACCTGTATTTAATGCTATAAGATATTTTACTGCATGACTATTATCACAATTAGAGTATGTAAATGAACGTAAAGCTGCATCCTCCCAAATAAGATCTTCCTGAGTAGCAGTTGCATTGCAGTTGAAGTGATTAGCCCAATCAAGAGCACTGTTCTGCGCTGACATAAATGTCCCAACAGGACTTAGCCCTCCGCTTAAGGGAATTAAGTCATCACTTTCTCCGTTTACCTGAAAAACAGACATTGCTTTAATAGGCGTCAGATCTCGTGTACTTATAATTTGCTGACTAAAAAGTGGCGCAATTGCAGTAAAATGATTTGTAGCTTTTCCTAGCAGGTTTACCATGCCTGCACCATTTGAAATACCTATGGCGTATGCTTTGGTTGTGTCTATTAATGGATGGCCTGCTAATTGTTTGATAATTAAATCGACAAATTCTACATCATCGGCAGTGGTAGGTTCAGAACCTAAATTCCAAAATCCACCATCACTTCCATTATTTGAATATCCATTGGGAAAAACCCCAATAAATTCTTCAGAATTTATTAGCTCAGTTATGGTGTTATCATACAAAAAATCTTCTCCAGAGCCTCCTGCCCCATGAAAGAAGAACACAACGGGATAATATAGTGAACTGTTTAAATTCTGTGGTGTTTCTATATACACTGATCTTGGAACATTATTTTCGTCAATTTCTTGATTAATCGTAATCTTATTTATTCCACCGACCAAATTTAAAATATTGGATACATCTACTGCGCTGTCAGTTGCATTACAGCCTTGCATTGAGAAAACACAACAAGCTAGAAAAATTATTATCTTCATTTTTTAATATTACATCCTGGCACATAGCTAGATTTACGCCGGCGAAAGAAAAGACGTCCCCACCGGCCTTATGGGACGGGGCGGGCCGTGGCATGATACCATGCCGAGTTAATATCTCGAAGCGTCCCGCTTCTATGGAAAACCGTAGTCGCTTTGGTCATTGGGAAAGTGATAGCGTACTAGGGTTAAAAGGCAGTGGCGGCATAGCCACGCATGTTGCGCGCAAGAGCAGGTTTACGCTTGCGATTAAGCTCAAAGACCCGTGCGCCGATACGTTCAAAACCGCTACAGTGAAAGCCTTTGGCGTAATAGCGGAAAAATAGGAAACGACACTAACCGTCGATAATGGCAAGGAATTTGCGCGCTTTAAAGACATCAAAGACAGTACTAATATGAAGGTATTTTTTTGTGTCCCGCACTCCCTTTGGCAAAGAGGCACAAATGAAAAAAACGAACGGGCTTTATACGTTTTAATCGATACGGCTCTGAAGGGTGTCTATCTGCCCAATGCATTGGCAACAAAATGGCCTAATGCTCAAGATGAGTTGCGGTGTCTTTCAAGGTAGTTGGCAATAGCTATTCCGCTCGGTTCAGGTCTCTATCGATCCCTGCAGGGGTGTTAGCGTCGTCAGCATATTTTAGCGATTTCGGTTTGGCGATCCGTCTAGCAGCAGCTTGATAAGGTGGCTATATATAAACGAGTCAGTAATAAAACCGACGCTGCCGATTAGCGGCAAGATCGGTACTATCGACTTTAATGGCCGCTATTAAATGGGGCTGGGCTGGCCCGACAGTCGCCCTGCGCGGTGGCATGGCCGCTAAACCTCAGCCCAGGTTCAGCAACTCAACAATATCATCGCGATCCGACAGGGCAAACAGCAGCGCCAATTCAGATGACTGCAGTTGGCTCACAATCCGTTTGGTACCGGCCACTGGATCTGCGGCGTACTCGATTGCACTGGCCGCCATACCACAGGCCCGGGCGGCCTGGGTAATAAGGTCGGTCACTTCGCCCGGCTTGCGGCCGCGAAAATAGAGGGGTAGATCGGCGGCGATCAGCAGGTCGGGCTGCATCGCCATAGCGGCGGTGGTCGAGGCCAATATCTCTCGGTCCGATCGGTCCCCGGCCATGCTGAGCATTAAATATTTACGCTTTGCCGGCAGCTTAGCCAGGGTGTTGGCCATGGCCTCAATCCCGTGACGATTGTGGGCAAAGTCGAGCATGACCCGAGCGCCCTTAACCTCAAACTGATTGCCCCGGCCGGGGTTATCCTCCATGTTGCTGGCAAACTGCTCTAAGGCGCTGGCGATATCAGTCCGATCCAGCCCCAGGCATTGAGCCACCCCGATCGCCCCCAGAGCGTTGCTAATATTGTGTACCGCAGCACCCTGCAAGGTCATCGGTATGGCATTTACTGCAACTATATTTTGCTCAGTCTGTCCGTCGAAATAGACCAGCATCCCGGCACGCATAAAACAGACCCGGCCGCCTGTTGCCTTATGGCGCTCAATCACCTCATTGTGTTCAGACAAGGCAAACCAGCATTGCCGAACGGTGAGCGGTTCGGCAAATGCCACCAATAGGCGGTCATCGGCATTCAAGACCAGGGTGCCGCCTGCCAATGCCTTACTAACCACCAGCTTGGTCTGTGCTAGGGCCTCCACCGTGTTGATGCCGTATTGGCCCAAATGGTCTTCGGCCACGTTGGTCACCAGGGCTACATCAACCCGATCCAACGGCAATCCACGCCGCAAGATGCCGCCGCGGGCGACCTCCAAGATGGCGATCTCAGTCTTGGGGTGACGCAAGACAATGCGCGCCCCCCCGGGACCGGAGTAATCACCTCGATCGATAATGTCACGGCCGACCCGAATAAAGTCGGTTGAGGTAACGCCACAACACCGCCCCGAAGCCGCGATCATGGCAGACAAAATCCGCACACTGGTTGATTTACCATTGGTGCCGGTGACCATGGCCACCGGAATGGACTGGTAATCTGGCCAGTGAATATCGGCCAGCGCCGGCAAGGCCACGATGGGCCAAACTTGGGCTGTGGGTCCGGAGCCCAGTGAGAACAGCTCATCATCGGCCAGGCCCACTACAGCCTGTTGCTTAGCTAGGGTTAGCAAAGTCATCAGGTCCGGATGCGCTTCGGCCGCGATCGCCGCCCGCAGACGCTCGATACAAGCCGGCAAGGACTCCTCTGGACTTTGACTGGTGAGATCGGAGCGGGCAAAATTCCAAGCCGCTTCATTCAGCTCACAGGCGCTGTAGAGTCCATCCAAGGGCGCACTGACGGCCACAGTAATGCCATTTTCGAAAATCCGGGCACAGGTCTGTTCATCGGACCAAGCGACGGCAGTCATTAGCTGATGCGCGAAATCCTCCCACCGTGCTACCACCCTGGCCTTGTCGATACCCTGAACAAAGCCATCGATGACCGCACCGGGGAGATCCCAGAGCAGGCTCTTGCCGGTTAGCCGCCGGCTGTCATCCAATTGTATATTTATCATCGGGACTAACCTCTAGTCACTGCCTTCGTCGCTATCAAAGGCGACTCGGACGCCGCGCTCGTCTTTGATAATAGTCATACCGGGTTGCAATACAAAGGTATCGGGTGCATCGGTATCCAACATCGATACCACGCTTTGGTTGGTCTGAGTGGGTGTTGTGATCTCCCCACCGGTGACGTTATTAAATTGGATAATCTGCTTCCAGCAGCGGGTAATAGCATCACCGAAGACCATCACCAGATCGCCATGGCGAGCCAGACTCAAGGCTTTGTCGATGGCTTCAACTTCATCGGCAATAACCAGGATCTGCTCCGGCGCAACCCCCTGTTCGATCAGCGAACTGGCGATCAGTTGCGGCACCTCGTCGTGACCGCGGCCGCGCCGTTTGTCATCGGCCTTGCAGATATAGAGATCAAAATGGCCGGCGGCGGCACGGCCAATATTAACCAGATCCGCGTCGCGTCGGTCGCCCGGCCCGGCAATAACGACGATGCGTTTACCATCTACCTCCAGTTTCGAGGCCAATTCACTCATATAGCGCACGCCGTCGGCGTTGTGCGCGTAATCCAAAATCACCCGGAACGGATGTTCATCGAATACGTTCATACGCCCTGGGGCTTGGAAAAAGGTGGTATTGAAGGTTCGTAAGCCGTGCTGAATATCTTCAATACGTTTATGAAGACTGTAGGCCAGGGCCGCAGCGAACATGGCATTTTGCACATTGTGGGTGGCCTTACCTTCGAGCGTGGCGGGAATCAGATGGGTCCACAACAGGGGGATGTGAACGCCCTTGTCAAAAATGGTAATCATCTCGCCATTAATGCCTCGCTCCAACACCACCGCCCGGCCACCAGCCCGGATGTGCTCGCGCACTAGGCTGTGACCGGAATTCATGGTGACGTAACAGATGTGCTTGGCCTTCACGTGGGCCGACATTTTCACGCATTCCAGATCATCGGCATTGAGGATTGCGGTATCGGTCGCGACTTCGACCACGATGCGTTTAATCTCGGCCAGCTGACTGACCGTATCAATACCTTTAAGACCCAAATGGTCTTCCTGCACATTCAAACAGGCCGACACATCGGTCTCACGATAGCCCAAGCCAGAGCGTAAAATACCGCCACGGGCCGTTTCCAGTACGGCAATATCGACCAATGGGTCGCGCAGTACCATCTGCGAGGACACCGGACCGGTCATATCACCCTTGACCGACAGTCGGCCGTCAACATAGACGCCATCGGTCGAGGTCATGCCGACTATATGGCCTGCGGTCTTCAAAATATGAGACAGCATGCGGGAGGTGGTGGTTTTACCATTGGTGCCGGTAATGCCGGCAATCGGGATACGCGCCGGTTCGCCGACCGGGAAGAGCATATCCAACACCTTGCCGGCCACATCGCGTGGCTGGCCTTCGCTCGGTGCTACGTGCATGCGGAAACCGGGCGCGGCATTGACCTCGACGATACCGCCGCCGACGTCTTTATAGGATTGGGTAATATCGGACGTTAGAAAGTCGACCCCGCCTATATCCAACCCGACGGCGCTGATGGCACGTTCGGCCATGGCCCGATTATCTGGATGCACTAAATCGGTTAGATCGATGGCCGTGCCGCCGGTCGATAGATTCGCCGTGGACCGCAAATAGAAGACTTCTCCCGCGGCCAAGATAGAGTCGGCACTGTAGTCGGCCTCCTCAAGCAAGCGCAGAGCCTGGGCATCGAGTTCTAGGCGCGTTAATACCTTTTCATGGCCCACACCTCGGCGCGGATCCTCATTGACCTGGTCCACTAGACTGGCAACGGAACGCTCGCCATCGCCGATAACATGCCCCGGCACCCGTTTGGCCACCGCAACCAGTTCGCCGTTAACCACCAGCATGCGATGGTCCAAGCCCGTTAAGAACGATTCCACCAGCACGGCCCTACCGGTACCAAATTCACGGGCGTAGTGAAAAGCAGTAACGACCATTTCATCTGAGGTTAAATTAATCGACACACCGCGACCGTGATTGGCATTGAGCGGTTTAATCACCACCGGAAAGCCAATGGTTTTGGCGGCGGACAAGGCCTTCTCTGGCGAATAGACCAAGCGCTGCTGGGGCAGCGGCAAGCCCAGGCTATTGAGCAAGCTATGGGTTTCTTCCTTATCGCAGGAAATTTCCACGGCTATATGTTTGGTCATACTGGTGATGGTGGCCTGAATCCGTTGTTGATATTTGCCATGCCCGAATTGCACCAGGCTATAGTCGTTCAGGCGCAACCAGGGAATGTTGCGGGCCTCGG
>Ga0307492_10000222_pt1 | contig 24409 bp, 30 predicted proteins | sample SI3LmetaG_FD_202365 | JGI IMG/M metagenome (GOLD analysis project Ga0307492, IMG submission 202365) | Sea-ice brine microbial communities from Beaufort Sea near Barrow, Alaska, United States - SI3L | ecosystem: Environmental > Aquatic > Marine > Coastal | place: USA: Alaska | collected 2017-05-06 | reverse complement strand
TTGCGGGGATCGGCCGCGCGACCACCGCCTGCCTCATCTACACCAGCGGTACCGGAGGCGCGCCGCGCGGAGTGATGCAGCACCACGGCGCGATCCTGTCCAATGTCGCTGGCGCCGCCGACATCCTGGTCGGGGATTTCGGCATCTCGCGCGACGAGCGCTTCCTTTCCTTCCTGCCGCTCAGCCACGCCTACGAGCACACCGGCGGGCAGTTTTTGCCGATCGGGGTGGGCGCGCAGATCTATTATGCGGAGGGGCTCGAAAAGCTGGCCAGCAATATCGAGGAGACCCAGCCCACGATCATGGTGGTGGTGCCCCGGCTGTTCGAGGTGCTGCGCGCGCGGATCATGAAGCAGGTCGAGAAGCAGGGCCGGGTGGCGAACGCACTCATGGACACCGCGCTGGCGGTGGGCGAGCGGCGCGCGGCGGCCCGGTCGCGGCTGGGCGACGGCTTGCGCGATTTCGCGGTCGAGAAACTGCTCCGCCCCAAGATCAGGCAGAAGTTCGGCGGGCGGATCAAGGCGATGGTCTCGGGCGGGGCACCGCTCAATCCCGAGGTCGGCATTTTCTTCGAGGCCATGGGCCTCACCATGCTTCAGGGCTACGGCCAGACCGAAGCGGGGCCGGTGATCAGCTGCAACCGGCCCGCCGCGGGCATCGCCATGGCGTCGGTCGGCCCGCCGCTGCGCGGAGTCGAGGTCAGGATCGCCGAGGACGGAGAGATCCTCGTGCGGGGCGAACTGGTGATGCACGGCTATTGGCAGAACCGCGCCGAGACCGAGCGGACGCTCCGCGACGGCTGGCTCCACACCGGCGACATCGGCCATTTCGATGGGGCGGGCCGGATCGTCATCACCGACCGGAAGAAGGACATGATCGTCAACGACAAGGGCGACAATATCGCGCCGCAGAAGCTGGAGGGGATGTTGACCCTGCAGCCCGAGATCGCGCAGGCGATGGTGAGCGGCGACAAGCGGCCCTATGTGGTCGGGCTGGTCGTCCCCGACGCGGAGTGGGCGCTCGAATGGTGTCAGGCGCAGGACGAGAAATTCGATTGCAAGAAGGTCCAGGAGCTGCCCGCGTTCCGCAGCGCGGTGCGCGCCGCAATCGACCGCGTCAACGCCGAGTTATCGGTGATCGAGAAGGTCCGCGGCTTCGCCTTCGCCGACGAGCCCTTCACCATCGAAAACGAGCAGCTCACCCCCTCGATGAAGATCCGCCGCCACAAGATCCGCGAGGTTTACGGCGAGCGGACGGACGCGCTTTATCGGGGTTAACGACTCAACTCGCCGCAAGCACGATTCGTCTTACCTTGCGGGCCTACTCGGGATGTGGACATCGCGCACGATTGCGAGGAAGGTCTACTCAGAGGGTTGGCTTATGGCACATTCACAGCAGGTCGAGATTCAACGAAATTACGCGACCTTCCTGGACATGGTAGGCAAGCTTCTGGCGGCCCATGCGGGACGTTATGCGCTTTTCCACGATCAGCAACTGGCTGGCGTTTTCGACAGCCCCGGCGAAGCGGCGCGAGCCGGATTTGCGCAGTTTGGCCATGAACCGTATTCGATACAGTACGTGACAGACGAACCTGTCGATCTGGGGTTTATGAGCAATGCGATTCGTGCGGGGGCAAATCAGGGATAGGCGCATCCTGATTCCCGTCGGCATTCGCACATTCGCGGATGATCCCGCAACAGCCCCTGGCTTCACCTTCCACGAGTTTACCGCACTCGTCGACACAGGCGCGTCGCGGACTTGCATCAGTCAGAACGTAGTCGACCGAGTAGGACTGTTGGGGCGGGGCCAGATTCCGGTTGGGAACGTCAAACGCACGGAGATGCACGAGACGTTCTTGTTTTACGTAGGAGTGTGGCCATCGACCGAAGATCAAACGCCATCCGCAGTCTTTGGGGTAGGAGATGAGATTCTCGGCATCGATGGGGGAGATAGTCGCTTCTACGATGTCCTACTTGGAATGGATATCTTGAGCAGGGGAACATTCAAGCTCGATCTCGACGGCTCATTCGAGATTGGATTTCTCGATTAAGCCGCTGCTTCCTCGATGAACTCGGGGAAAAACCCGGGTTCGCGCGTGGACCAGCCGGCGGCGGTGGCGGCGGCTTCGCTCAAGGACTGAAGCAGCAGCTTGCGGCGCTCGGGCTCGATCTGGGGGAGCGCGCTGGCGGCGCAGAAGGCGCTCGGCAACCAGGGGCGCACGGTCGCGCCCAAGAGGCGCTCATAGAGGAAGCGGAAGGCGCCGAAGCTCTCGAGCCGCCCCTGGGCCAGGTCGAACGCGGCGAGGCGGGTGAGCTTGCCGCAGAACGCCTCGATGCCTTCGAGGCTGGTCTCGTCGGGCAGCGCGCCGCGCAATGACTTCAAATCCTGATAGGCGACATATTGCGCGCGGATCGACATGCATTCGGCTGGGCTTCGGCCCCACAGGGTGAAGGCGTCGCGGCGGGCCAGGCCGATGTCGAGGCTGCGCCGAATATAGCGCTGCTCGGCAGGAGCGAAGCTCGCGAACTCGCGCATCTCGGCAATGGTGATCGACGCGGTACCAGCCAGAGCCATGACCCGATTCCCTCTTGTTGCGAAGGTCATCATGGCGGAGATTGGTTAACGGCCCCTAAGCGCCGAAACGAGATTTGCCAGCGACGAGCGGAACCGGTCAGATCAGTCCGGCGAGGGGACTGGAAGGATCGGCATATTTCCTGGTGGCCATACGTCCCGCGAGATAGGCCTCGCGGCCCGCTTCCACCGCCAGCTTCATCGCGCGCGCCATCCGGATCGGGTCCTTCGCCTCGGCGATGGCGGTGTTCATCAGCACCCCGGTGCAGCCCAGCTCCATCGCCACGGCGGCGTCGCTGGCGGTGCCGACCCCGGCATCGACCAGCACCGGCACGCTCGCGCCTTCGACGATCAGGCGGATGGTGACGCGGTTCTGGATCCCCAGCCCGCTGCCGATCGGCGCGCCCAGCGGCATGACCGCGACCGCGCCCGCGCTTTCGAGCTGCTTCGCCGCGATCGGATCGTCGGTGCAATAGACCATCGGCAGGAAGCCTTCGCTGGCCAGCACCTCGGTCGCGGTCAGCGTCTCGCGCATGTCGGGATAGAGCGTTCTCGCTTCGCCCAGCACCTCGAGCTTGACGAGGTCCCACCCGCCCGCCTCGCGCGCCAGCCGCAAGGTGCGGATCGCCTCTTCGGCCGTGAAGCACCCGGCGGTATTGGGAAGGTAGGTGATTGTCCTGGGGTCGATGAAGTCGGTCAGCATCGGCGCTTTCGGATCGCTGACATTGACCCGGCGCACCGCCACCGTGACGATTTCGGCCCCGCTCGCCGCCAGCGCCGCGGCGTTCTGGGCGAAGTCCTTGTACTTTCCCGTCCCGACGATGAGTCGGGAGCGGAAGGTGCGCCCCGCGACGCTCCAGCTATCGCCGTGGTCGCCGCCGCCGACGAAATGCACGATCTCGAGCGCATCGCCCTCAACCAACGCCGCCGCCTCCAGCGTCGAGCGCGGCGCGATGGTCCCGTTGCGCTCCACCGCGACCTTGGCCGGGTCGAGTTCGAGCTCGCGGACGAGCGCGGCGACGGTCGCGGCGGCGGTGCGGCGGGTCTCGCCGTTGACGATGACAGCAATCATGCGCGCGGACCTAGTGGTCTGCGCCGTGGGTGCAAGAGGTGTGGAGGTGGCGCAGGTTGAGAATGTGACCGAGCGACACCAGCGCGACGCCGATGATCGTGAGCACCGCCTCTTCCGCGCCATGCGAAACCGCAAGCGCGCCACCCATGAAGCTCAAACCCATCATCGCCACCACGAAAGGCGCGGCCATGCGGTGCTTCATCGCTCCCCAGCCGATCGCGACCGCCGCGACCAGCGTGGCGATCAACAGCCCGAACCGGTGAATGGCCGGATCGAGCAGCGCCTCGGCCCCGAGCCCAGCCCCGAGGCCGATCACCGACACCAGCAGCACACTCAGCACGCAATGCACCGCGCACAGCGCCGACAGCGCGATGCCGGCACGGTCGAGCCGCTGGCGAATCGGGGTTACAAACGACTGCATGATGCTGGCGGCATAGTTATGTTATGCTGTAACACGTTGCAACCCTCGACGTCGCATGTTCCGCCGATGGCGCTCGCCTCGGCCTCTTGCCCGACAATGGCAGGCCCACCTAAAGGCGTGGGCATGGACGGGACCGAATCCGCAAGCACCGCGCGACCGCGGCCCGAGGCGCTGGCCGTCTGGCTGTTCGTGGTGGCGGCCATGGTGGTGGCGATCCTGGTCGTCGGCGGGATCACGCGGCTGACCGAGAGCGGGCTGGCGATCACCGAATGGAAGCCGCTCAGCGGCGCGATACCGCCGCTGACGCAAGCCGACTGGGCGCGCGAGTTCACGCTCTACCGGGAAACGCCGCAATTCATCAACCAGACCGGGCCGGCCGGAATGGACCTCGCCGGTTTCAAGTTCATTTTCTTCTGGGAATGGTTCCACCGCGTGATCGGCCGGCTGATCGGCCTGGCTTTCGCGCTGCCGCTGGCGTGGTTCTGGTGGAGGAAGGCGATCCCGGCCGGATACAAGCCGCGCCTTCTCGCACTGCTGGCGCTGGGCGCGCTGCAAGGGGTGTTCGGCTGGTACATGGTCAGGAGCGGGCTGTCGGGCACGCGCACCTCGGTGAGCCATTTCTGGCTCTCGATCCACCTGATGACCGCCCTGCTCACGCTCGCGGCGCTGGTCTGGACCGCGCTCGACCTGCGGCGGCTCGCCCGCATCGGCAAAGCGCGACGGGCGCGCTGGACTTGGCCCGCAACCGCCGCGGGGCTGGTGCTGGCGATCCAGCTCCTGCTCGGCGCCTGGGTGGCGGGGCTCGATGCGGGCCACGCCTCGGACAGCTGGCCGCTGATGCAGGGGCGGCTGGTGCCCGAATTCGACGGCTCGCGCGGGCTGCTGCAAGCCGCCACGCACGATCCCTTCCTGATCCACTTCCTCCATCGCTGGTGGGCCTGGGTGGCGGTGGCGGCGCTGGTCTGGTTCGCGCGCCGCATCCGCCCGCTCGACCGCAAGGCCTCGGTGGCGATCCACAGTGCTTTCGGCGTCCAGATCCTGCTCGGCATCGCGGTGGTGGTCCTCGGCATGCCGCTTTGGCTGGCCGTCGCCCACCAGTTCGTCGCCGCGCTGCTGGTCGTGGCCTTCGCGTGGGGCGCGCATGTGCTGGGGCGGACCCCGGTTTGAGCGTGGGCGACGACGCTCCCGCGGCGCTGATCTGGTGCCCCTTTCCCGACGAGGCGGCGGCGGGCGCGGCCGTTGCCGCGCTGCTCGACGCGCGCCTGATCGCCTGCGCCAACCTGCTCCCGGGCATGCGCTCGCTCTTCGCCTGGCAGAGCGGCCGGGAGGAAGCCGCGGAATGCGGGGCCCTGCTCAAAACCACCGCCGCGCTGCTCGACGAGGCCATGCGGCGCCTGGCGGAACTGCACCCCTACGATACCCCCGCCATCACGGGCTGGACCGCGCGTGCGGATGCGGGCACTCTGGCCTGGCTGAGGGCGGAGACGCGCGGGGCATGAGCGAACCGGGTTACGATCGCAGGCAGGTTGCGGGGCGCATCGCGGCCGCCGCGCTGTTGCCGCTCGCCGCACTGGGTATGCCGATCTCCCCCACGATGGCGTTCCCGCGCAAGCGCGCGGCGCCGGCCGGCAGCTTCGCACTGCAAAGGGTGCTGACGCGCGAGCTGGGCGACGGCGCCGCAATCGTCGTAACCAGGCGCTGGCGCATCCGCTTCGCCACCGCCGCGCCGGGCATGTTCGTGGCGGGCGAGCAGATCTTCGCCGAGGTGGCCGCGCCGCCCGCGCTCTCGCCGCTGGCCGCGCTGGAGAAGGCGCGGTCCACGGCGACGTTGTTCCCGATCCGACTCGATGCGATGGGCCAAATCGCCGGCAGCGACCAGGAGACGAACGCCGCCGAGCTGCTGCGCGCCATCGACGTCGGCCAGGGCATGTTCGATCGCGGGCCGGGCCGAACGGCGATGGCGGACGATGCGCGCAGCTTCATGGCGCAGCTCGCGCGCATGGGGGCGCAGGCCGTGAGCGCCATGCCGCGCGACCTGTTCTTTCCCGTGGCCGCGCGCGACTCCGCCACGCGCGATGTTGCGCTTCCCGGCGGCGAGACGGGCACGATCAGCGTGGCCACCGATGCCAGCGCGGACGTGCGGACGGGGCTGTTGCGGGCGAGCGAGCGCGTCGTGGTGACCCGCGTCGGCGGCAGCACACGAAGCTCGCGCGAGGGCTGGTCGCTGACGCCGAACGGATGACGGTATTATTTTACCGCCTCGCGGAGCGCTGATTTTCCTTGACTTTCGGCGCGTCCTGAACCAATTGCGCGCCGCTTCGCGGGCCCGGGCAGCCGGATTCGCGTCCAGCCCCGGTCCCAGCTCATTGGCTGGACCGGTCAGCCAAATTCGAGAAACGGAAAGACAGCCCATGAAGGCGCTCAGCAAGATCACGCGGTCGATCAAGCCCGCCGAGGTCGAAAAGAACTGGCATCTGATCGATGCGGACGGACTCGTCGTCGGCCGGCTCGCCACGATCGTCGCCAACATCCTGCGCGGCAAGCACAAGCCGAGCTTCACCCCCCACGTCGATTGCGGCGACCATGTCGTCATCGTCAACGCCGACAAGGTGAAGTTCACCGGCAAGAAGCTGACCGACAAGCGTTATTACAAGCACACCGGCCACCCCGGCGGGATCAAGGAAACCAGCCCCGCCAAGGTGCTGGAAGGCCGCTTCCCCGAGCGCGTGCTCGAGAAGGCCGTCGAGCGCATGATCCCGCGCGGGCCGCTCGGCCGGGCGCAGATGCGCGCGCTTCACCTCTACGCCGGCAGCGAGCACCCGCACGCCGGCACCCAGCCCGTGGCGCTCGACGTCGCGGGGATGAACCGCAAGAACAAGGCAACCGCATGATGGCCGACACTCCCGAAACCACCTCCGAGACCGAAGTCGAAACCGGCGCCGAAGCCGTCGCGATCGCGGAGGCGACTCCGGCTCCGGCTGCTGCCGCTCCGACGGCGGTGACCGATCTCGCCGACCTCGGCTCCATCGCCGGCGACGCCCCGCAGGGCGATGCCGCCGTGATCGCGCAGCGCGCCGAAGTGCCGCTGCGCGAGCAGGAGCTCGACAAGCAGGGCCGCGCCTATGCCACCGGTCGCCGCAAGGACGCGACCGCGCGCGTGTGGGTCAAGCCCGGCACCGGCAAGGTCACCATCAACGGCCGCGACCAGGAGGTCTATTTCGCGCGTCCGACGCTGCGGCTGATCATCGACCAGCCGTTCGCCATCACCGAGCGCCAGGGCCAATACGACGTGATCGCCACCGTCAAGGGCGGCGGCCTCTCGGGTCAGGCCGGCGCGGTCAAGCACGGCATTTCGCAGGCCCTTTCAAAGTACGAGCCGGCGCTGCGCGGCACCGTCAAGGCCGCCGGCTTCCTCACTCGCGACAGCCGCGTGGTGGAACGCAAGAAGTTCGGCCGGGCCAAGGCGCGCAAGAGCTTCCAGTTCTCGAAGCGCTAACCGCTTCCGTCCGCAGCCAAAGCGAAAGGGCGGCGCCGGGAGGGAACCGCCCTTTTTCTATGTTCAATGCACCGGCGGATCGACTCGCGGTACCTGATTGGCGGGGGCGACGGGATCGCCGGGTTCGCGCGGCGGAAGGGCGTTCTCGGGTACGTCGTCGATCTGCATATCCGGCGTCGGCAGCTCGGCGAGGTTGCGCACCTCAACGGTCAGGCTCTCGCCGTCCCAGGCGATCTCGTTGAAGCTCGGCGGGGTCGAGCGGATGCGCTGCGACAGGGTGCCCGCCCCGATCATCCGCACCGGCCCGTTCGCGGTTTCCTCGACGAGATCGAAGGCGTCGTGAACATGGCCGGAGAGCACCGCCGCGACCGGGCGCCTGGCCAGCTCGGCCAGCGCCCGCGCGCCGTTGCGGGTCAGGGCGGTGCCCCTGGTCCCGACCTCGCGCAGCGGATGATGGGCGGTGACGATCGCCCTCGTCCCCTCGGGCAGCGCGTCGATGGCCGCGAGGCAGCGCGCGAGCGAGGCGCCGGTGATCCAGCCTTTCGACCAGTTGAGCCGCGGCTGCGCGCGCGCTGTGGTGCGCAGGGGCACAATGGCGAGGCCGGGCAGCTCGAGCTCGCGCTCGACCGTGTGCTCGACGCCGTAGAACTTGGCATAGGGACGGAAGAACCGCTCGATCAGATTGAAATAGGGCAGATCGTGGTTGCCGACCTCGAGCGTGACGGGCGCCTCGAGCGAGCGGATCCATTTGGTCGCGGCCGCGAACTCGCGGGTCCGGGCGCGCATGGTGATGTCGCCGGTGATCGCGACGGCGTCGGGCTTGCGGGCCGCGACCTCGGCCTTGACCCAATCGAGCGCGCGGTTGTTCTCGAGCCCGAAATGAATGTCGCTGATGTGGAAGAGGGTGAGCGGTTCAGCCATCGCCCGCCGTCAACAGATCGACCTCCAGTTGGGCAAGCGAAAACCGCAGGGCGGCCGGGCCACGACCCCGCTCGCCGTCGAGCATGAGTTCGATCGGGGACCCGTCGATCGAGGCGAGACGGATTTGGCGATAGAGGCCGAGCTCCTCGTGGGGGCCGGATCGAAAGTCGCGGCGGAGCAGCGCCATTCCCTGCGCGACATAATCCGCGATGGTCTCCGCGCGATAACCCTCGATCTCGATGCCAGTGCTCGTGGGTGTGAGCCGGATGCCCGAATAGCCCTCGGGCTTGCCGATCTCGGGACGCGAGAGGACGACCGTCGAGCCGCCCGCGCTGGCCTGCGCGGCTTCCACCGCGGTGCTGGCAACGGCGGCGACGTCGCCTTCGCGCAGGCCCTCGCGCACGTCGCTCCACTTCGCTCCGGGCCCGGCGAGCACCTCGATCACCGCCGTGCCCGCCTCCGAACGCAGGCACTGGCGCCGCGCGCGCGCCATCCTTGGCAGCTCGGCCAGGATTTCGCCAAACGGTCGGTCGCCGTGGAGCGCTTTCGACAGCAGATTGGTGGTGCCGCCGGGCAGGACCAGCACCGCGCCGCTCCAACCCTCGAGCCAAGTGAGCGCCGAACGCAGCGTCCCGTCGCCGGCGTAGATCGCGACGAGCCCGATGCCGCCTGCGTCGAGTTCGGCGGCGGTGGGAAGCTCGTCGTCGGGCACGGCGACCGAACGCGCAAGCACGATTCCGTGCGCGGGCAGGCCATCGCTCAGGGCCGCGCAAGCCTCGGGCGTGTTGCCGCCGCTGGCGGCGTTGACGATGAGGCAGGCCCGCGCGAATCGATCCATCCCCCTCGCAATGGACCGTGCCGGGGCGGGTTCCCGGTCCTTCGTCCTCGCCTCGCGTTCGTTCGTCGATTACATATGTAGTCTATCCGTTCGGCGGTGCCGCTGGTCGACCGCCGCGCGTCGCTCCGAATCTCTCCGAACTAAGAAGACTGGGCGAGCCGGGCGGCCCCCACCCCCCGATCGATCCCGGCCGGTCCGCTATTTTGGAGGAAAGACCATGCTGAAGACGATGATCGGTGCGCTGGCCCTGGCCGCCACTCTCCCGGCCGCTGCCGGCGAAACCCGGCTTGTGCGCTACGATGACCTCAACCTCGCCAGCCCCGCCGGCATGGAGCGCCTCCAACGGCGCATCGATGCCGCCGCGCGCGGTGTCTGCGGCGACGAAAACAGCAAGCGCGTCCTCGGCGTCGCGGCCCAGGCCGGGATTCGCGCGTGCATGGCCGAAGCGAAAGCCAAGGCGGCGCGGCAAGTCACCGCTCTCGACCCGAACCAGGCCCGGGGCGGCTAACTCGCCGTCCAGAGACCCCGGCGGCATGCGCTGCGGGGGTTTCGAACCGAAGAGTTCAGCGGCCGGCCATCGCCTTGACCTTGGCGAGATAGGTACGGCCGATGCGCAGCGTCTCGCCATCGCTGGTCTCGACCGACCACACTCCCAGCCCGTCGTGCCGCAGACCCGCGATCCGGTCGCGTCGCAAGATGATCGAGCGATGGATGCGGATGAAACGATCGGGATCGAGCCGCGCCTCCAGCCCGGCGATGGTCTGGAGCAGCAGATAGCTCCGCTTCGCCTCGCCCTCTCCGACATGCAGCCGCACATAGTCGCGCTCGGCGTCGATGCGGCCGACTTCGGACACCCCGATCCGGACCAGCTCCGAGCGATGCGGCACCCAAAGTTCCTCGAGCCAGGGCGAGGCCGCTTCGCCCGCCGAAACCCCGCCGCCGCGCCGCGCCGCCGCGCGCGCGATCGCCCGCTCCAGCCGATCCTTCTCCACCGGCTTCAGCACATAATCGACCGCATCGAGATCGAAGGCCTCGACCGCGTGATTGTCGTGCGCGGTGACGAAGATCACCGCGGGGGGATTTGCCTGCCGCGCCAACCGCCGCGCCACCGCCAGGCCGTCGAGCTCGGGCATGGTGAGATCGAGCAGGACAAGGTCGGGAGAGAACTCGGCGATGCGCTCGAGCGCCTGCGCGCCGTCGCTGGCGGTGCCGGCGAGGCGCACCATCGGCAGCTGTTCGCAGATCGTCCGCATCCGGTCGATCGCGAGCGGTTCGTCGTCGACGATCAGCGTCGCCAGAGAGTCCTTGCCCGTGTCGGATTTCGCTTCAGCCATGCCTCACCAGCGGGATCCTCAATTGGGTTTCGTAGCCTCCCCCTTCGACCGGGCCGGAGCTGACGCTCGCCCGATCGCCGAAGCGCGCGGCGAGACGGTCGCGGACATTGGCGAGCCCGATGCCGAAGCCGTTGCCTTCCTTCCTGGCCTTCGCCTTCGACTTCACGGGCGCGTTGTCGGCGACCGTGATAACCAGCCGGCCATACTCCTCGCGCGCCTCGAGGCACACGGCGACCGGCGCGGCGCTGGCGGAGACGCCGTATTTGACCGAATTTTCGACCAGCGGCTGGAGGATCATGCCCGGCACCCGGCATCGCGCGAGGGCCTCTGGCAAATCGTAGCGGGTCTTGAGCCGATCCGGGAAACGGACCTTCTCGATCTCCAGATACTGGCGCTGGAGATCGAACTCATCCGCCAGCTCGACATCGGAGCTGGTGTCTTCGGCCAGGCTGTGGCGGTAGAAGCGCGAGAGCGACTGGATCATCTGCTCGGCCTTGTCGGGCCGCCCCGTCATCACCAGCGCCGACAGCGAATTGAGCGCGTTGAACAGGAAGTGCGGGTTGACCTGATAGCGCAGGCTCCTGAGTTCGGCGGCCTTGGCGGCGGTGCGGAAGCGCTCCTCGCGGCGCTGCGATTCGCGCGTCTGCGCGCCGGCCAGCATGGCGAAGTAGAACGAGGCCCAGGCCAGGATCACGAAATAACGCGCGAGGGCGCTGTCCACGATCTCGCGCCACCGGTCGGCCGCGGTGGGGGCGGGCTGGATGAGCACCGTGGCCGATGCGCCCGGCACGCCCGAAGGTGGCCCGCCAGGCAGGTTCTCGAGCTTGTCGATCGGAATGTCGACGAGGATGTTGCCGGACCGGTCGCGGCGCAGAGCGAAGCCCTTCTCGCGCACCTGGCGGGCCTCCTCGCGCTGCTGGATGTCGTGGAAAATCCACTGATTGGCCTGCGCGATCGGAATCGAGGCCGGCGCCGCCACCAGCAGCGCGACCAGGATCTTCGTCCACAGGGGTTTGGCGTCGAACAGGCGCAGGATCAGCCACACGATCAGTGTCAGGGCGACGCCCACCAGCATCACCACCGCGCGGCGCCACAGCATCTCATCCTGGAACCCGAAGCCCTGGATCAGCGAGCGCACCGACGTGAGCAGAAAATAGAACAGCCACAGCGCGACGATCGACGCCGCCACCAGGCGCAGCGGCACCGTCGCGCGCGCGTCGGGCGCCTGGATCTCTTCTGTCGTCATGGATTCGGCTTCTAACCGCTCCAGCCGGTCAGGCATCGCCGCCCTCGTCCAACGGCGCCTCGATTTCGTTCAACGACTTCACGTGTTTTCGAGCAGATGTTCCGCGGCGATCCTGGCCTTCCACTCCGCCGGAGCGAGGGTGTGGACGTTGTTGCCGGCGGCGTCGACGGCGACGGTCACCGGCATGTCCTTGACCTCGAACTCGTAGATCGCTTCCATGCCGAGATCCTCGAAGGCGACGACCCGCGCGCCCTTGATCGCGCGGCTGACGAGATAGGCCGCGCCGCCGGTCGCCATCAGATAGGCGACCTTGTGCTTCGCGATCTCGGCCACCGCGCCCTGGCCGCGCTCGGCCTTGCCGATCATCACCAAGAGGCCGAGGCCGAGCATCGTCTCGGTGAACTTGTCCATGCGCGTAGCGGTGGTCGGGCCGGCGGGGCCGACCACCTCGCCCATGACCGGATCCACCGGACCGACATAGTAGATCGCGCGGTCCCGGAAATCGACCGGCAGCGCCTCGCCCTTGTCCAACATGTCCTTGATGCGCTTGTGCGCGGCGTCGCGGCCGGTCAGCATCTTGCCGGTGAGCAGGATGCGGTCGCCCGCGTTCCAGGTGGCGACCTCTTCGGGCGTGAGCGTGTCGAGATCGACCCGCCGGGCCGCCGCGTCGGGCTGCCAGTCGACCTTGGGATAGTCGTCGAGGTTGGGCGGCTCGAGATAGGCCGGGCCCGAGCCGTCGAGCGTGAAATGCGCGTGGCGGGTGGCGGCGCAATTGGGGATCATCGCCACCGGCTTGCCCGCCGCATGGCACGGCCAGTCCACGATCTTGACATCGAGCACGGTCGAGAGCCCGCCCAGCCCCTGCGCGCCGACCCCTTGCGCATTGACCGCGTCGTAAATCTCGATCCGCAGCTTTTCGAGGTCGCTCGCCGGCCCGCGCGCCTTCAATTGCGCCATGTCGATCGGCTCCATCAGGCTCAGCTTGGCGAGCTTCATGCAATGTTCCGCCGTGCCGCCGATGCCGATGCCGAGCATGCCCGGCGGGCACCAGCCGGCGCCCATCAACGGGATCTGCTCGATCACCCAGTCGACGATCGAATCGCTGGGGTTCATCATCTTGAACCTGGACTTGTTCTCGCTGCCGCCGCCCTTGGCCGCGACATCGATCGAAACCGTGTTGCCCGGAACCATATCGACAGAGAGCGTGCACGGCGTGTTGTCGCGGGTGTTGCGACGGGTGAAGGCGGGATCGGCGAGGATCGAGGCGCGCAGCCTGTTGTCGGGATCGTTGTAGGCGCGGCGCACGCCTTCATCGACGACCTCCTGCAAGCTCCGGGAAGAGCCGAGGCGGCAGTCCTGGCCCCACTTGACGAACACGTTGACGATGCCGGTGTCCTGGCAGATCGGCCGATGGCCCTCGGCGCACATCCGGCTGTTGGTGAGGATCTGCGCGATCGCATCCCTGGCCGCGGGGCCCTGCTCGGCTTCGTAAGCGACGCCGAGCGCGCGGATATAGTCCATCGGATGATAGAACGAGATATATTGCAGCGCGTCGGCCACGCTGCCGATCAGGTCCTCTTCGCGGATTGTGATCATGTCGCTCATCGGGGCGGCTTTCTCTCCGGTCGAATGCGGGATTGGCCATAGGCGCGCCGGCTGGCAGGCGTCAAAGCGCTTGGAAGCAAGCAATGTTGTCCCTAAGGCAACGCCCGTTCCGCAAAGGCCCGTAAGACAGACGCATGATCGCCACCGAAACCCGTTTCGAGGACGCGCGCCGCGCCATGATCGACAGCCAGCTGCGGACCAGCGGAATCAACGAGCCTTTCGTGCTGGCGCGCATGGGCGCCGTCCCGCGCGAGGATTTCGTGCCCAAGGGCCAGCGTGCCGCGGCCTATGCCGATCGCGCCGTCCGCCTGCCCGGCGGGGGGGCGTTGCCCGCACCGGTCTTCCACGGCCTGCTGCTCGCCGAGGCGCGGCCGGCCAGCACCGACCATGTGCTCGTGGTCGATGGCGGCAGCGGGTACCTGCCCGCGCTGCTCGAGCCGATGGTGCGCGCGCTGGCCGTGGTGTCGCCCGAGGAGGCCGCGGCGGGCCGGATCGGGAGCAACCCCGCGCTGGTGCTGATCGACGGCGCCGTCGAGCATCTTCCCGATGCGCTCGTCCGCAAGCTGGCCGACGGCACGCGGATCGTCACCGGTCTGGTCGAGCGCGGCGTCACCCGCCTGGCCGTCGGGCGCAAGACCGGCGGGGCGCTGGGCCTCGTGGCGCTGGCGGAGACCGGAGTTCCGCGCCTCGCCGCCTTCGACCGGGAGGCCGGCTGGAGCTTCTGATGCGGATCGGGAGGGTTATCTGCGCGGCGCTCGCGGCCTCGGCGCTCATGCCGCTGGGGGCTGCGCACGCCGATACGCTGCAGGAGGCCCTGACCGCCGCCTACCGGAACAACCCCACGCTCGCCGCCGCCCGCGCCAACCAGCGGGCGACCGACGAGGGTGTGCCGATCCAGAAGGCCGCCGGGCGCCCCAGTCTGACCGCCTCGAGCCAATATCTCGAATTCGTCAAGAAGAGCTCGACAAGCTTCATCAGTCCCGATCGGGCGGTGAACGGACAGCTCAATCTCGGCATCCCGATCTATTCGGGGGGCGCCGTGCGCAACGGGGTGCGCGGCGCAGTGGCGCGCGTCGAAGCGGGCCGCGCCGATCTGCGCGGCGCCGAGAGCGATCTGTTCACCCAGGTCGTCGCCGCCTATATGGACGTGCTGCGCACCCAGGCGCTGGTCGGCTTGCAGGCCAACCAGGTCGATGTCCTGTCGGTGAATCTGCGCGCCACCGGCGACCGCTTCGAGATTGGCGACCTGACCCGCACCGATGTCGCGCAATCGCAGGCCCGACGCGCGCTTGCGCAGAGCGATCTTCGCACCGCGCAGGCGAACCTGATCGCGGCGCGCGAGACCTATGCCCAACTCACCGGCATGGCCGCGGACGATCTTCAGCCGCCGCCGCCGCTTCCGGGTTTCCCGGCCAGCGTCGAAGAAGCGGTCGATATCGCGCAGGCGCAGAACCCGGACATCGTCGCGGCCAGGGACCGCGCGCGCGCCGCGGGCTTCGACGTCGATGTCGCGGGCGCCGGACGGCTGCCGAAGGTGTCGGTCGTAACGGCCGGCACCTACAACAATTATCTCGGCTCGCTCGGGTCGATTGGCATTGGCGGCGGGAGAACCTCGTTTCCCCAGGCCAGCACCGCGGTGCAGGTGGGCGTCCAGCTCAACCTGCCGCTGTTCCAGGGCGGGCTTCCCGCGGCGCAACGCCGCCAGGCACAGGCGCGCGAGGGCGCCGCGCTCGAGACGGTGATCGCGGCCGAGCGACTGGTGACCGCGCAAGTGCGTTCGGCGTGGTCGAGCTGGCAGGCCGCCACCGCGGTGATCGTCAGCGCGCAGACCGCGGTGGATGCCGCCGCGCTCAGCCTCGAGGGGGTTCGCGCGGAGAATTCGATCGGCAACCGCACCATTCTCGAAATGCTCAATGCCGAGCAGGAGCTGCTCAACGCCCGCAGCCAGCTCGTGACCGCGCGCCGCAACGCCTACGTGGCTGGTTTTCAATTGCTCGCCGCGATGGGCCGCGCCGAGGCGCGCGATCTCGGCCTGGTCGAGGAAGGGCTGCTTTACGATCCGGTCGCCAATTACGACCGCGTCAAAGGCAAGTGGTTCGACTGGGACGACGATCGCGCTCCGGTGGCGACCACCACCAGCACCGACACCGTGCCGTCCGCCACGGCCGAGATCCCCTCGGACGCCGTGCCGCAAATGGGTGAAACCGGGAACAGACCGGGTTAAGGTCGCGCTTCCGGCGATTCGCGCCGGGGCGAATCGGAGGCGGACACGATGCAGCAACCGGGCGAACCGTCGGTCGAGGAGATCCTCGAATCGATCAAGAAGGTGATCGCGCGCGAAAACGGCCCGGTAAGCGCCGCGCCGCGCCGCCGTGCCGTTACTCCATCCGTTGGCGAACCGGTCGGGCCGGCCGCGGCCGAGGAGGCCGAGGAAGTTCTCGATCTCGACGAAGCGGCGATGCTGGCGCTGTCGGACCCGGAAAACGAAGCCGAAGCGGAGGCGGTGCCCCCACCCCTGACCGGAGACGCCACCGTCACCGCCATGCGGGAAAACTTCGCCGCGCTGGCCATGCTGTCGCAGCCCGGCCGCCAGCCGCAGATCGTCCGCTCGGGCGAAACCTCGCTCGAGGGGCTGACGCGCGAGCTCTTGCGCCCGATGCTCGCGCAATGGCTCGACGAGCACCTGCCGGGCATGGTCGAGGAACTGGTCAAGGCCGAGATCGCGCGCATCGCGGGCAAGAAGCGCTGACCGGAACTTCGCGAAGAAACAATTTTCCTACAGCGCGGGCAATTTGATAGGACTGCCGAATCGCCTTTTGTTCTGCGCCTGGAGCGGGGTCCAAAACCTGGGTGGAACCGCAGTATTCGACAGCGTTTCAGGTGTCGCCTTTGCGTCGCCTTTGGCGAGCCCACGCGCGGCTGGCCATGCGGAAAGGAGTCCTTCGCTCATGCGCTTAACATTCGCCCCCGCTCCGTCGAGCCCGTTGCCGGATATGAGCACACACCCCAGGCCGCGCGCCATGACCGCACGCATCGGGCTTGCCGCCCCGCTCGCCAGCGCCTTGGCGCTTGCCCTTGCCACCCCGCTCGCCGCCCGGACCGCGGTTCCTCCGGCCCGACCGCCGATGACGGCGCGGGATCTCGTTACCCTGCCGCGCCTCGGCGCGCCGAGCGTCAGCCCCGACGGCGGATGGGCGGTGTACCCGATCACCGAGACCGACCCCACCAGCTACGAACGCACAACCAGCCTGTGGCTGCGGGCGCTGGATGTTCCCGCCGCGAAGCCGGTCAGGATCGCCGGGCTCGACGGGGCCAGCGACGCCAAATTCGCCCGCGACGGCTGGCTCTATTTCCTCGCCGACGGCGCCACCCCCCAGGGCAAAGAGGCGACCAGCCAGGTGTGGCGCGCGCGGGTGGGCCCCGACGGCGCCGCCACCGGCAAGGCGCAGGTCAGCGATTTCGCCACCGGCGTCAGCGGCTTCGCCGTCGCGCCGGGCGGCAACCGGATTGCGGTCTGGGCCGACATCGCACGGACCTGCGCGAGCTTCGGCTGCCCCGAAAGAGATGCCAAGGCACACCTGCCCGGCCCCGGCACCGGACGGCTTTACCGCGCGGACGACGGCTTCGTGCGCCATTGGGATGCCTGGGAAACCCCAGGCACCGTCAGCCGCGTGTTCGTGTTCGAGCTCGCGGACGGCAAGGCGAGCGGGCGCGGCATCCCCGTCGACGGCCCGGCCGGTCCCGGCGCGCTGACCGGCGACACGCCCGGCAAGCCGTTCGGCGGCAATGAGGACGTCGCCTGGAGCGCCGATGGCAAGAGCCTGTTCTTCGTCGCCCGCAAGGCCGACAGACACGAGCCGCGCTCGACCAATCTCGACATCTGGCAAAGCCAGCTGACGGGCGGCGCGCCGGTCAATCTGACTCTCGCCAATCAGGCAACGGACGCGCTACCCACGCCCTCGCCCGACGGGCAGTATCTCGCCTATGTCGCGATGGCGCGCCCGGGCTACGAAGCCGATCGCCAGGTGGTGCAGCTGCGCGATCTCAAGACCGGCGCCGTTACCGCGCTCACCGATAAATGGGACCGCTCGGCCGGCTCGCTTGCCTGGACCCCCGATTCGCGCTGGCTGATCGCGACCGCGCAGGATGTGCTCGACACTCCCGCCTTCCGCATCGACCCGCGCACCGGCGAAGTCCGCAAGCTCGATCTGATGGCGGGGAACGAGGCGCACATTGCCGATATCGTCCCGCTCCACGGCGAGAAGCTGGTGTTCGCTCGCGATTCGGTGGGCGCGCCGCCGGAGATGTTCCTGTCGCGCGGCTGGCGGCAGGCGGTGCCGCTGACCGACGCGGCGACCACCCGCATGGGCCGGCTCGCCCCGACCGTCACCACCCGGTTCAGCTTCGCGGGCGCCAACGGCGACACGGTCTGGGGACAGATCACCAAGCCCGAGGGGGCGGCTGGCAAGTTGCCGGCGATTCTCTATGTCCACGGCGGGCCGCAGGGCTCGTTCAACGACGCGTGGTCGAACCGCTGGAACCCGCGCGTGGTCGCGAGCCAGGGCTATGCGGTGATCTCGGTCGATTTCCACGGCAGCACGGGATACGGCCAGGCTTTCACCGACAGCATCAGAAACGACTGGGGCGGCAAGCCGCTGGAAGATCTGCAGAAGGGGCTCGCCGCCGCGCTGCGTCTCGACCCTCGGATCGACGGCGACAACGCCTGCGCCATGGGCGCCAGTTACGGCGGCTACATGATGAACTGGATCGCCGGCAAATGGCCGGACCGGTTCAAGTGCCTGGTCCAGCACGACGGGGTCTTCGATGCGCGTGCGATGGCCTATGAGACCGAGGAGCTGTGGTTCGACATCTGGGAGCACGGCGGCAAGACCTATTACGAGGATCCGGCCGCCTACGAGAAATGGAACCCGGCCAACCACGTCGCCGAGTGGAAGACCCCGATGCTGGTGATCACCGGAGAGAAGGATTTCCGCATTCCTTACACCCAGGGGCTGGCCAGCTTCACCGCCCTCCAGATGCGCGGCGTTCCCGCAGAGCTGCTGGTGTTCCCCGATGAGAATCACTGGGTGCTCAAGCCCAAGAACTCGCTCCAGTGGCACAACACGGTGTTCGGCTGGCTGGCGCGCCATCTGAAGTGATCCATACACTCGAACTGGCGCGTGAATGTGAATTGGCCGAGGCCGCGCTCGCCAAGATCGGCGGCGAGCGCATCGGGCGGCACATCTTCCTGTGCGCGATGTCGGAAAAGCAGGCCTGCTGCCCGCGCGAGGTCGGTGCCGAGGCCTGGGCCTTCCTCAAGCGGCGGCTCAAGCAACTGGGGCTGGTCGGCAGCGCGGTCCAGCGCACCAAAGCCGATTGCCTGCAGATCTGCGCCGCCGGCCCCATCGCCGTCGTCTGGCCCGACCGGGTCTGGTATCACTCCTGCTCGCCCGCAGTGCTCGAGCGGATCATTCAGGAGCATCTGATCGGCGGGGCGCCGGTCGAGGACTACCGGCTCCGATCCTCGCCCACCGCGTCATCGTGACCGGTGCCGTTGGAGAGGAACACGAGCCCCATCAGTGCGCCGGTCAAGAGCATCATCACCCCGATGCCGAGCGCGGTGGCGATGTAGAAATGGACCGAAACCGGTTCGTCCCCGGTGGCGAACCACAGGAACGCGGCGCCGACCGTCAGCATGGTCACCGCCGCCATCAGCGCCATCATCCTCCGCCACCGCTTCCAGGCGAAGGCGGCGGTCCGCGAATCCTCGAGCGGAGATTTGGGCGTCATGCCGGCGCCATGCGCCGGGCCGTGCGAGACTGCAACCACGCCGATTCGCCATTCGAGGCGATTCGTGGCATTCTCTCGCCGTCACAGGAGAGGACCGATGCAGGTTTCCACGCTGCTCGAAAACCGCGCCCGCGCCGACATCGTCAGCTGCGCGCCCGATGTCAGCCTTCACGAGGCGGTTCGCACCCTCGCCGAGAGACGAATCGGTGCGATGCCGGTGATGGAGGGCGGCGAGGTTGTCGGCATCATCTCCGAACGCGATGTGCTCTATTGCCTCGCCTCGAAGGGCGGCGAGAGCCTGACAAAGAGCGTGCGCGAGGTGATGACCGCGCCGGTGGTGACGGTCGAATGCACCACCTCCTGCGTCGAGGCGCTGGCGCTGATGACCGCGCGCCGCTTCCGCCATCTCCCCGTGGTCGAGCGCGGCGAGATGCGCGGCTTCCTTTCGATCGGCGATCTGGTGAAGGTGCGGCTCGAGGAGGTCAGCCACGAAGCCGAGGCGATGCGCGAATACATCCGCATGGCCTGAACCGGCCTTGAGGACCGGGGCGGGACGCCCTAGATCGGGGCAATGAATGCGATGCTGTCCCTCACTCCCGCCGCCGCCAGGCGCGTCGCCTGGATCGCCCAGCGGCAGGCGAAGCCCGCGGTGCTGCGGCTCGCGGTCGAGGGCGGGGGCTGCTCGGGCTTTCAATACAGGTTCGAACTCGCGGACGGGCCCGAGAGCGGGGATTCGGTGAGCGAGACCGAGGGGGTGCGGCTGGTGGTCGATCCGGTCAGCCTCGACCTCGTCGCCGGGAGCACGGTCGATTTCGTCGAATCGCTGGGCGGCGCCGCGTTCAAGGTCGAAAATCCCCAGGCCGCCTCGGGCTGCGGTTGCGGTTCCAGTTTCGGCATCTAAAGCTCCGCGCATGCGGATCGCCAGCTTCAACATCAACGGCGTCAAGGCGCGCCTGCCCCGGCTGCTGGAATGGCTCGAGGAAACGCGGCCCACGGTTGCCTGCCTCCAGGAAATCAAGACCCAGGACGAGGGTTTTCCCGCCGCCGAGTTCGAGAAGATCGGCTATCGCGCGATCTGGCACGGCCAGAAGGGTTTCAACGGCGTCGCCATCCTCGCCCACGGGATTGAGCCGGTCGAGGCGCAGCGAACGCTTCCTGGCGATCCCGAGGACGAGCACGCCCGCTATATCGAGGCGGACGTGAACGGGGTGCGGATCGCCTGCATCTACCTGCCCAATGGCAATCCCGTCCCCGGACCCAAGTTCGACTACAAGCTGGGCTGGATGGAGCGGTTGCGTACCCGCATGCGCGAGCTCTGGGCGCTCGAGATCCCGGTCGCCGTGGTGGGCGATTTCAACGTCATCCCGGAGGACAAGGACGTCTGGTCGCCCGCGGCGATGGCGCCGGATGCGCTAATGCGGCCCGAATCGCGCGATGCCTACGCCCGGCTGCTAGGCGACGGATGGACCGACGCCATCGACACGCTCAATCCGCGCGGCGGGGTGTGGACGTTCTGGGATTATCAGGCCGGCGCGTGGCAGCGCGACCACGGCTTCCGCATCGACCACCTTTTGCTCAGCCCGGAGCTCGCCGACCGCATGATCGCGGCCGGAGTCGACAAGGCCTATCGCGGCCGCGAGAGGGCGAGCGACCATGCGCCTGTATGGGTCGAAGTCAGAGATCGGTAGCGGCCACGGGATTCTTCGGGGCGCACCGCGGCCCGCGAGCCTGTCCCGAGCGGCTGGCTTGCCATCCGGCCGAAGGGGCCGAACGCCGCCCGCAGGCGCCCCGGACCCCGGACTTGATCCGGGGAGAGGGAGCAGCGCCGAGGATGCCCGCGCGGAGGCGCGGGCGAAACTACCTATAGAAGACGTGGTTTCTGATCCGCGCGGCGGCCTGACGGCGGCCGCTCCAGGCAGGCGAGACGTGGCGGGCGTGGAAGTAGAGCGCATCCTTCGCCGCGCTGGTCCACAAACCGCGATGGGCGATCTGCGCGATCGCCTTCGCGCGCCGATAGGTGGCGGTGGCGGTGGGCGCCGCCGGCATGCGGCCGCGCTTGACGAAGCTGAACTGCGACTTCTGCGTCACCACACCGCAATAGCTGGCCGGGAAGCGGCCGCTGGCGGCGCGGTTGACGATCACTTCGGCGACCGCGAGCTGGCCGGCGAGCGGCTCGCCGCGCGCTTCGAAATAGATCGCCCCGGCAAGGCATTCGAGCTGGTCGTCGAGCGCGGCATCGCGCGGCATGCCGGCGACGAGTTCGCCGAGGCTGGAAGCCGTGGCCGGCTGCGTCGCGTCGGCATCCGCGGTCTCTTCGACCGACTGCACGACTTCGCGGGCGACGAATTGCGGAACAATCTCTTCCGCGGGAGGTTGGGTGTGCTCGGCGACAATGGCCGGATCGGCCGTTTGCGCGAGGGCGACAGGCGCTTCGACCGGTGCGAACACCGAGGCCAGCGAAACGGCAAGCGCCGCCACACCGGCGGAAACATTCATGCGGATCATGTGCGTCTTGATCAGGGCGGTGAACGCGCCTGGCGCAGGCTGCGACGGGGCATGCGATTGGCATGTCCGATCCCGTCGATGGCGGCCTGCCGGCCGTTCCCCGTCTGCGCGCCAGCTTGCCGACCCCAATGCCGTCCAAGCCGCCTGCGCCTTCGATGCGCCCCCGACTAGTCACATCTGCAACCGGGTCAAGTTAACGCGCGAACTCTGCGACGAGCCGTTCCGCATTCGGGATATCCAGTTCGACCAGCCAGATATCGCGGTCCCGCGCCGTCCGACGCGCCACATACTGGCCGAACTCTTCCTGCGTTTCAGGTGTTTGCTCTCGAACAACTTCGAAAACCCGCTGCCCATCGAGCCGTGGCATGCGCTCCCACAAGCGCGCGCTCCCGTCCCTCTCGATGGTTAAGATCAGGATCGCTCCGGCGTCGCGCTCGCCCTTGGCCACGACCGTCGCGAACCCACCCGCCGCCTCGGTGGCGCGAATCAACCCCGCGACCTCGAGATGCGCCGGTAGCCGGGCCTCGCTCACGCTTCCCACGCCCGGTAGCCGGGCAGGCTCGACAGCGCGATCCGGCTGCGCATGAAGGTGCCGGTGCCGCGCCCGATCTCCTCGCCCTCTGCATCGACCAGCCGCGCCTCCGCCACGAACACGCGCTTGCGGCCCGAAACCCAGCGCCCCTCGGCCACCACCGCGCCCTCGCGCACCGGCCTGGTGAAATGGAGGTTGAACGAGGTGGTCAGGAGGAAGCGGTCGGTCGCAAGGCTGTTGGCGGCATAGAAGGCGGCATCGTCGAGCATCTTGAAATAGATCGTGCCATGCGCCGCGCCGGCGGCGTGGAACACCTCGCGAGTGACCTCGAACTCGATCCGCGAGCGGCCCTCCGCGGCGATGGCCAGTCGTGAGGCAAACAGCGCATTGACCGGCGCCGAAGCGTAGAGCCGCTCCAGCGCGCGGTAATGCAGCTGCGCACCCGCGACGGTCATCACCACTGCGCCGCGCGCGTCAGCGCGGCTCGACCCAGCCGATCGAACCGTCACGCCGGCGATAGACCATGTTGTGCGCGCCGGTGCCCGCGTTCTTGAACAGCAGCGCGCCGGTATCGCGAAGGTCGAGCATCATCACCGCATCGGCCACGCTGGCCTCGGGAATGTCGGCGGTGGTCTCGGCGATCACCGGCGGCGCGTCCTGCGCGTCGGCCTCGTCTTCGGCGGCGGTGCCGGTCGGCGCCGCGAACACGGTATAGGCGGCTTCCTCCTCGGCCTGCGAATGCGCGACCTGCTCGTGCCGGTCCTTGATCCGCCGCTTGTAGCGCCGCAATTGCTTGTCGAGCTTCTCCGCCGCCTGATCGAACGACAGATGCACGTCCTGGGCATCGCCGTGGCTCTTGAGAATCAACCCCTTGTTGACATGTGTCACGATGTCGCTGGTGAAGGCCCCGTGCGCGCCCTTGCCGAAGGTGACCTGCGAGGAAAGCGCTCGACTGAAATATTTCTCGACCATCCCGTTGAGGCGGTCGGCGACATAGGTTTGCAGCGCTTCGCCGGTGTCGATCTGGTGTCCCGAGACGCGGATATCCATGGGCGGCTGTTCTCCTTTTGCTTCCATCCCAACCCCCGAACGCCGCCGCGGCGGCTGTGGCTCTCAATGCGCGAGTGGCGGGGTGGTGCCCCACAGCGCATCCTTGATCCCGGCGATGAAGCCGGCGTGCCGTGCCATCTCCGCCTCGCTCGCGGCGTGCGGGCGGGGCGGGCGGCGCGCTCCGGCCGGCGCGGCGAAGGTTCTGAGTTCGGGAACGGCGCTCGTCGCCCCGGCGCAGTCGGCCGCGAGCTCGAGGCCGATCTGCCGTCCGCCGCGCAGCTCGACATAGACCTGCGCCAGCAACTCGGCATCGAGCAGCGCGCCGTGTTTGACCCGGTGGCTGCGATCGATCCCGTACCGCGTGCACAGCGCATCGAGCGACAGCTTGGCCCCGGGGTGCCGCCTCTTGGCCATCGCGACGGTGTCGATCATCCGCGACATGCAGATCGGGTCGCGCGCGCAGGCCGCGATCTCGGCGTTGAGGAAGGCGAAGTCGAAGCCGGCATTGTGCGCGATCAGCGGGGAATCGCCGATAAAGTCGAGCAAGGCCTCGAGCTTGTCGCGGAAAAGCGGCTTGTCGGCCAGGAATGCGGCGGAGAGGCCGTGCACCTGCTCGGCACCTGCGGGCATGTCGCGCTCGGGGTTGAAATAGGCGTGGAATGTCTGCCCGGTGGGCACGAGATTCACGAGCTCGATGCAGCCGATTTCGACCATCCGGTCGCCCGTTCGCGGGTCGAGGCCGGTGGTTTCGGTGTCGAACACGATCTCGCGCATTGCCCCTCCCCTCTGCGCTGCTTGCCAAGGCGGCGCAAGCCCGGAAAGCGCCTAGTCCCTCGACAATTCCGCGATCAGCGCGCGCACCTCGCGCTCGGTTTCCCCGAGCGAGACGCCGGTGTCGATCACGTGGTCGGCGCGGGCGCGCTTTTCGGCATCCGGTGTTTGGAGTGCCAGGATTCGCGCGAATTTCTCCGGAGTCATCCCCGGTCGCGCCAGCACGCGCGCGCCCTGGACTTCGGCGGGAGCCGACA
>Ga0307492_10000221_pt1 | contig 24443 bp, 19 predicted proteins | sample SI3LmetaG_FD_202365 | JGI IMG/M metagenome (GOLD analysis project Ga0307492, IMG submission 202365) | Sea-ice brine microbial communities from Beaufort Sea near Barrow, Alaska, United States - SI3L | ecosystem: Environmental > Aquatic > Marine > Coastal | place: USA: Alaska | collected 2017-05-06 | reverse complement strand
ATGTTGAGATTGTAATACCACGCTCACGCTCTTCAGGAGCATTATCGATCATGTCGAATGCAGATGCATCGCCACCGTAAGTTTTTGCTAATACGGTCGTGATTGCGGCTGTTAATGTTGTTTTACCATGGTCAACGTGACCGATAGTACCGACGTTTACATGCGGTTTAGTACGTTCAAACTTTGCTTTTGCCATTTTACTGGTTTCCTAAGTTAAAAATCCGACCTCAATGTTGAGTTCCGGATCAGACCTTCATTAAAATTTAAGTTCGCGCATTGGTAATGGCTTTTGTGACATTACTGGGCGCTTCTGAGTATTTAAAAAATTCCATTGAATATGACGCTCGCCCTTGAGTTGCACTGCGCAAGTCAGTAGCGTAGCCAAACATTTCTGATAACGGTACTTTAGCATGAATTATTTTAATACCTGCCACACCGTCTTCCATGCCTTCAATCATACCCCGACGCCTATTAAGGTCGCCGACTACGTCACCCATCCAGTCTTCTGGGGTGGTAACTTCAACCTTCATTGTTGGTTCAAGTAATACAGGGGTTGCTTCAGCAGCCCCTTTCCTGAACCCCATCGAACCTGCGATTTTAAACGCCATTTCTGAAGAGTCAACATCATGATATGAACCATCAAACAAGGTAACTTTTACATCAAGTACCGGGTATCCAGCTACTACACCATTTTGCATCTGTTCTTCGATACCTTTATCAACTGAAGGAATGAATTCTTTTGGAACTGTTCCCCCTACAATCTTGTTGATAAATTCGTATCCAGCGCCCTCTTCATTAGGTTCGATAGTTAACCAAACGTGACCAAACTGGCCTCTGCCGCCTGATTGACGAACAAACTTTCCTTCAACATCAACTTTTTTGCGGATAGTTTCGCGATAGGCAACCTGAGGTTTACCTACATTACACTCAACATTGAACTCACGTTTCATTCGGTCAACAATAATATCAAGATGTAATTCACCCATTCCCGATATAATAGTTTGACCAGACTCTTCGTCAGTATGTACCTTAAAAGAAGGGTCTTCTGCAGCTAGTTTACCTAGAGCAACACCCATTTTTTCTTGGTCTGGTTGAGAGCGAGGTTCTACCGCTATTGAAATGACCGGTTCCGGAAATTCCATACGCTCTAGGGTAATAATGTGGTTAGGATCACACAATGTGTCACCCGTAGTTACATCTTTAAGTCCTATCGCGGCAGCAATATCACCAGCACGTACTTGTTTAAGCTCTTCTCTATCCTTGGCATGCATTTGAACAATGCGTCCAAATCGCTCGCGCTTAGCTTTCACTGGGTTGTAAAAAGCGTCGCCGGTATTAACTACACCAGAATAACAGCGGAAGAACGTTAACGTACCAACAAAGGGGTCAGTGGCAATTTTAAATGCCAATGCAGCGAAGGGAGCGGCATCATCTGCCGGACGCTCTGCTTCTGTTTCATCTTTGTCGTTTAGTACACCTTTTATCGCAGGTACGTCTATAGGTGCAGGAAGATACTCAACAACTGCATCGAGAACAGCCTGTACACCTTTATTTTTAAATGCAGAACCACACGTAGCGAGTACTATTTCATTCGCTAATGTACGTTTACGTAAGCCAAATTTAATTTCGTCTTCGGTAAGGTCAGTGCCTTCCAAATATTTATCCATCAATTCATCAGTAGCTTCGGCAGCAGCTTCAATTAGGTCAGTGCGTAATTCTTGTGCTCTGCCCATCAAGTCTGCAGGGATATCTTCATAAGTGAAGGTCATGCCTAGGTCAGATTCATTCCAATTAATGGCTTTCATCTTGATAAGATCAATCACACCTTTAAAAGTTTCTTCAGCACCGATGTTTAAATGGATAGGAACACAAATGGTACCTAAACGAGTTTCTATTTGTTTTACAACGCGTTCAAAGTCTGCTCCAGTTCTGTCCATCTTGTTGATAAATACAATACGTGGAACGCGGTATTTATCAGCTTGACGCCACACTGTTTCAGATTGAGGCTCTACACCTGACGAACCGCAAAAAACAACTACAGCACCATCAAGCACACGCAAAGAACGCTCTACTTCAATAGTGAAGTCAACGTGCCCTGGGGTGTCGATGATATTAATTCGATGTTGGTCGAATTGTTTGTCCATACCCGACCAAAAACAGGTCGTCGCTGCCGATGTAATGGTGATGCCGCGCTCTTGCTCTTGTTCCATCCAATCCATAGTGGCTGCGCCATCATGAACTTCACCGATCTTGTGTGACAAACCAGTGTAGAAAAGAACACGCTCAGTGGTCGTGGTTTTACCCGCGTCCACATGGGCGACAATACCAATATTCCGATAACGCTCAAGGGGCGTAATGCGAGCCATAACTTTCTCTTATTACCAGCGGTAGTGAGCGAAAGCTTTGTTTGCTTCAGCCATGCGGTGAACGTCTTCACGTTTCTTAACCGCAGAACCTTTATTTTCAGCAGCGTCGAGCATTTCAGCTGCAAGGCGTTGAGCCATTGATTTTTCACCACGTTTACGAGCAGCGTCTACCAACCAACGCATACCTAGGGCATTTCGACGAACAGGACGAACTTCTACTGGAACCTGATAAGTAGAACCACCAACACGACGAGACTTAACCTCGACCGTAGGGCGAATGTTGTCGAGTGCGACTTCAAATATCTCTAAGTGCGTTTTGTCAGCTTTAGCAGCAACAATTTCTAGTGCACCGTAAACGATTTTTTCAGCAGTCGATTTTTTGCCGTCTAACATGACGACATTCATAAATTTAGCAAGTAACTCTGATCCGAACTTAGGATCTGGTAGGATTTTACGTTGACCTACGACTCTTCTTCTTGGCATTTCAAATTCTCCGTAGAATTTTCAGGGTATTCCCAAAACTCAATTATTACTTTAGTTTGGCCTTACTAACGGAGAACCGTTAAGACTTAGGCCTTTTTGTACCGTATTTAGAACGGCCAGCTCTTCGATCACTCACGCCTGCACAATCTAATGTACCGCGAACTGTGTGATAACGAACACCTGGTAAATCTTTAACACGACCACCACGAATAAGAACAACACTGTGCTCTTGTAAGTTGTGACCTTCACCACCGATGTAAGAAGAAACTTCAAAACCGTTGGTCAAACGAACACGACATACTTTACGTAATGCAGAGTTCGGCTTTTTTGGTGTGGTGGTATATACACGTGTACATACTCCACGGCGTTGTGGACAGGCTTGCAAAGCCGCGACGTTGCTCTTCGTCGCAGGTTGTTTGCGTGGCTTGCGCACTAACTGGTTAACTGTTGCCATTAACTAGCTCCTGATTAAGTTACGACTGATTGCCCTTTTTTGAGGGCGTAAAACGCGAAAAATCCGCGAGCCCTAATTCATTGACTATAAAGTCATCGAATTTCGGGTCGCGGAAGTCTAATGATCAATGTGTGAACTGTCAAGTAAGACTGCTGCTAAACTGCATTTTATATGGGATCTACCACAATGGTTTAGTCAGCAATCTGTAATATTCAGATCACTTTGCGATCTTATTTTTATTCGTCGGCAGGTGTATCACTTACTTCGGCATTAAGTGCCTCAGATAATGCCAATTCTGCTTCAGATGCAGAAACTGAAGGTTCTTCCAGTTGCTGAAGTTCTGCTAGTTTTCTAGCATTACGTTTCTGATGATGTGTAAAGCCGGTTCCGGCTGGTATCAAACGTCCAACAATAACGTTTTCTTTCAAGCCACGTAACTCATCTTCTTTACCTTGCACTGCTGCTTCAGTAAGAACACGGGTTGTTTCTTGGAAAGATGCTGCTGAGATAAATGACTCAGTAGACAACGATGCTTTAGTGATACCTAATAACTGTGGTGCGTACTGAGCAGGGATTTTTCCCTGTCTTTCCAATTCACGGTTAGCGATCTTCACATTAGACACTTCAACCTGCTCGCCTTCTAAGAACCTACTGTCACCTGAATAAGTGATCATACACTTACGCAGCATTTGACGAATAACTACTTCGATATGCTTATCATTAATTTTTACCCCTTGCAGGCGGTAAACTTCTTGTACTTCATTAACGATATAGTTAGAAACTGCACTGATACCACGTAGACGTAGAATGTCATGTGGAGATTCAGCACCATCGGCAATAACTTCACCTTTTTCAACGTTTTCACCTTCGAACACGTTGAGGTTACGCCATTTAGGAATCATCTCTTCGTAATGATCACCAGTTTTAGGCGTAATGGTTAAGCGTTTCTTACCTTTAGTCTCTTTACCAAAACCAATCATACCTGACACTTCAGCTAAGATGGCTGGCTCTTTAGGCTTACGAGCTTCAAACAAGTCAGCTACCCGTGGAAGACCACCGGTAATATCACGAGTTTTAGAACTTTCTTGAGGAATACGTGCCAATACATCACCAGGCTTAGCATCCATACCATCACTTGCTTCAATGGTAGTAAAACTTGGTAAACGAATTTCTTGTAAACCAAATTCTTCACTTTCAAGAATAAGTTTAGGCTCTTTAGCATTCGCTTTAGATAAATCATTAACTACGATACGCGTCAAACCTGTTAGGTCATCCTGCTGCATCTCAGTGTTACTGTCATCAACGTCAGAGAAACTGATTTTGGCAGCACGTTCCGTTACGATTGGGTGTGAATGCGGGTCCCAGTTAGCGACAACTTCACCAGAAGTGACTTTAGCGCTGTCATCGACTGTTAATATTGCACCGTATGGCACTTTATAACGCTCTTTCTCACGACCTTGATCATCAATAATAGTGATCTCAGTTGAACGAGAAACGATAACGACTTTGTCATCACTGTTACGAACAGACTTAGCGTTATGCAATTTCAAGGTACCAGTAGTTTTCACTTGTACATTGTTTTCTGCAGACGCTCTTGATGCTGCACCACCGATGTGGAAAGTACGCATTGTAAGCTGTGTACCTGGTTCACCGATTGACTGAGCGGCTATAACACCGACAGCTTCACCATGACCAACCATATGTCCACGAGCCAAATCACGGCCGTAACATCTAGCACATACACCAAAGTCGTTTTCACAAGTGATAACAGAACGTACTTGAATTTGGTCAATCGAGTTGACCTCAAGTAAGTCTACTAAGGCTTCGTCTAGAAGAACGTTACGCTCTACTAACACTTCCTTAGTACCTGGTTTCATGACGTCTTCAGCAACAGTTCGACCTAGTACACGTTCACGAAGTGGTTCAACAACATCGCCACCTTCAATTAGAGGTGTCATTTTAACACCTTCAAACGTGCCACAGTCATCATTGTTGATAATCAAATCTTGTGCAACATCAACCAGACGACGGGTTAGATAACCAGAGTTAGCAGTTTTCAAAGCCGTATCGGCCAAACCTTTACGTGCTCCGTGAGTAGATATGAAGTACTGAAGTACGTTCAAACCTTCGCGGAAGTTAGCAGTAATGGGTGTTTCGATGATTGAACCATCTGGCTTCGCCATCAGACCACGCATACCAGCTAGCTGACGGATTTGCGCTGGGCTACCACGAGCTCCAGATTCAGCCATCATAAATACTGAGTTGAAAGACTTCTGTTCTTCCATTTCACCATCACGATTTTTAACTGTCTCTACTGACAAGTTATCCATCATGGCTTTAGCCACTTTTTCGTTAGCGTTCGACCAGATATCGATAACTTTGTTGTAACGTTCCCCCGCAGTCACAAGACCAGATTGGAATTGTTCCTGGATTTCACGTACTTCAGCTTCAGCATCTTCAATGATGTCTTTCTTAGCATCAGGAATAACCATGTCATCTATACCAACAGATGCACCCGCGATCATCGCGTAATGAAAACCGGTATACATGATTTGGTCAGCTGCAATAACCGTATCTTTCAGACCCAAGGTCCGGTAACAAGCATTTAACAACTTAGATATTTGCTTTTTGCCCATTGCTTTGTTGATGATTTCGAACGGTATACCTTTTGGCAATGCCAGAGAAAATATCGCACGACCAACAGTAGTGTCGGTTAGTGTTACTTTTTCAATTTTATTACCTTCAGCATCCGTTTCGTATTCAGTCATACGTATCTTAACGCGAGCATGTAACTCTGCAGCTTCAGTACGATAAGCTTTTTCAGCTTCATATGGACTAGCGAATACCATGCCTTCACCTTTACCATTAACACGGTCACGTGTCATATAGTACAAGCCCATTACCACATCCTGTGAAGGAACAATAATTGGCTCACCATTGGCGGGTGAAAGGATGTTATTGGTAGACATCATCAATGCGCGAGATTCAAGCTGTGCTTCAATCGTCAACGGAATGTGAACAGCCATTTGGTCACCATCGAAATCGGCGTTGTATGCAGCACACACCAATGGGTGTAACTGAATAGCTTTACCTTCGATTAGGATAGGTTCAAATGCTTGTATACCTAGTCTGTGAAGTGTTGGCGCACGGTTAAGTAATACTGGATGTTCACGTATAACTTCGTCTAATACATCCCATACTTCCGGATCTTCACGTTCTACTAATTTTTTAGCAGCTTTTATAGTCGTCGCTAATCCGCGAGCTTCTAATTTTCCATAAATAAATGGCTTGAATAATTCAAGTGCCATTTTTTTAGGTAAACCACATTGGTGCAAACGTAAAGTAGGGCCAACAACGATAACCGAACGACCTGAATAATCGACTCGTTTACCTAGTAAGTTCTGACGGAAACGACCCTGTTTACCTTTGATCATATCTGCCAAAGATTTAAGAGGACGCTTGTTAGAACCGGTTATAGCACGACCACGACGTCCATTATCTAGCAAGGCATCAACAGCTTCTTGCAACATACGTTTTTCGTTACGTACAATAATATCAGGTGCGGCAAGATCTAAAAGACGCTTTAAACGGTTGTTACGGTTAATAACTCGGCGATATAAATCGTTCAAATCCGACGTTGCAAAACGTCCACCGTCTAGTGGAACCAATGGACGTAAGTCTGGTGGTAACACAGGTAAGATTGTCAAAATCATCCACTCAGGTTTATTACCTGACAACTGGAAAGACTCTAATAATTTTAGACGTTTTGTGATTTTTTTACGCTTCGTTTCAGAGTTAATTGAAGGTAGCTCTTCACGCATAGAGACAACATCAGCATCAACATCTAGGGCTTTAAGCAATTCGTAAACTGCTTCAGCACCCATTTTTGCTTCAAACTCGTCACCGTGCTCTTCAAGTGCATCCAAATATTCTTCTTCAGTAAGAAGTTGGCTGCGCTCAAGCGTAGTCATACCAGGTTCTGAAACCACATATGATTCAAAATAAAGTACACGCTCAATATCACGCAAGGTCATGTCTAACATCAAACCGATACGGGACGGTAATGATTTTAAGAACCAAATATGCGCAACTGGACTTGCTAAATCAATGTGACCCATACGCTCTCGGCGTACTTTAGTTAAGGTAACTTCTACCCCACATTTTTCACAAATCACACCGCGATGTTTAAGGCGCTTGTACTTTCCACACAAACATTCGTAATCTTTTACAGGACCAAAAATACGTGCGCAGAATAAACCGTCACGTTCTGGTTTAAAAGTACGGTAATTAATTGTTTCTGGCTTCTTAACTTCACCAAACGACCACGAACGGATCATATCCGGTGATGCAAGACCAATCCGGATATTATCGAATTCTTCAGTCTTATGTTGTTGCTTAAGAAACTTTAATAAATCTTTCACATTTCTCTCCCAGCGGAGTCAATTGCAAAGGTGTAGCACGAGTGCTACACCATCATGTCTAAAAGCTCAATGAGCAGCTTATCGCTCTTCTAGTTCGATGTTGATACCTAACGAGCGGATTTCTTTCAACAATACGTTGAAGGATTCCGGCATACCAGGTTCCATACGATGATCACCATCCACAATGTTTTTATACATTTTGGTACGGCCATTCACGTCATCAGACTTAACGGTTAACATTTCTTGCAAGGTATAAGCGGCACCATAAGCTTCAAGTGCCCATACTTCCATCTCTCCGAAACGTTGACCACCGAACTGCGCTTTACCACCCAACGGTTGCTGTGTAACCAAGCTGTATGAACCAGTAGAACGAGCATGCATTTTATCGTCTACCAAGTGATTCAGTTTCAACATGTACATATAACCCACAGTCACAGGACGCTCAAATGCGCGACCAGTACGACCGTCGAACAAAGTAATTTGTCCGCTTTCAGGGATATCTGCCAAGGTCAGCATATGTTTGATTTCAGCTTCAGTTGCACCGTCGAAAACAGGCGTTCCCATTGGTACACCTTTACGAAGGTTACCGGCTAAACGTGTCACTTCATCATCGCTGAAGGTACTTAAATCAACTGCTTGATGAGATTTACCAGCGCTGTAGACTTCTTGTAAGAAGCTACGCAACTTAGCCATCTCTTCGTGCTCTTTAAGCATACGGTCAATTTTAACACCGATACCGCTAGCAGCCATACCCAAGTGAGTTTCAAGTACCTGACCAATGTTCATACGCGAAGGTACGCCCAATGGGTTTAATACGATATCAACTGGTGTGCCGTTTTCATCATAAGGCATGTCTTCAACAGGTTTGATAGTCGAGATAACACCTTTGTTACCATGACGACCAGCCATTTTATCACCAGGCTGAATATGACGTTTAACTGCAAGGTAAACCTTAACAATTTTAAGCACACCAGGTGCCAAGTCATCACCTTGAGTGATCTTACGACGTTTGATTTCAAACTTAGTGTCAAAGTCAGATTTTATCTCGACGTGTTGATCAGCAATTTGATCAAGTTCGGATTGAGCATCATCATCGTTTAGCGTTAAGTCAAACCACTTATCACGTGGCATGCTGTCAAGTCTTGCCTGATCAACACCAGACTTCACTAATAAGTTACCTGCACGAGCAAAAATGCCATCAGCTAAAATATTAAATTCGTCAGATAAGTCTTTTTTCACTTCGCGTAATTGCATATCTTCAATTTCACGTGCGCGTTTGTCTTTCTCAACACCATCACGAGTAAAGACCTGAACGTCGATAACTGTTCCATGCACACTGTTAGGTACACGTAATGAAGTATCTTTAACGTCAGATGCTTTCTCACCGAAAATAGCTCGTAGAAGTTTCTCTTCTGGAGTTAGCTGAGTTTCACCCTTAGGTGTCACTTTACCTACCAGAATATCGCCACCTTTAACTTCAGCACCGATATAAACAACACCAGATTCATCTAGTTTACCAAGTGCAGATTCACCAACATTTGGTATATCAGCACTGATTTCTTCTGGACCAAGCTTAGTGTCGCGAGCGATACAGCTTAGTTCTTGAATGTGAATAGAAGTAAATCTGTCTTCCATCGCTACACGTTCAGAGATTAAGATAGAATCTTCAAAGTTGTAACCATTCCAAGGCATGAAGGCGATACGCATGTTTTGACCTAGCGCCAATTCACCCATATCAGTAGACGGTCCATCAGCCAATACATCACCAGATACAACCGGTTCGCCAACATTACAAGTAGGTCTTTGGTTAATACATGTGTTCTGGTTAGAACGGGTGTATTTAGTTAGGTTGTAGATATCAATTCCTGCTTCACCAGCAGTCATTTCAGATTCATTAACCTTAATAACAATACGACTTGCATCAACGAAAGAAACTGAACCACCACGTTTAGCGATGATAGTTACACCTGAATCAACGGCTACAATTTTTTCCATACCTGTTCCAACTAAAGGCTTCTCAGCTATTAGAGTAGGAACGGCCTGACGTTGCATGTTGGCACCCATTAGTGCTCGGTTAGCATCATCATGCTCAAGGAACGGGATAATGCTCGCAGCAACAGATACAATTTGTTGCGGTGACACATCCATATAAGTGATATCAGACACCGGCATTAACGTGGTTTCGCCACGGAAACGACAAGGGATCAAGTCTTCTGTCAACTTACCTTTTTCATCTAGTACTACGTTTGCTTGTGCAATCGCATATTGACCTTCTTCTATCGCAGATAGATAGTCAATTTCGTCAGTCACAACACCGTCAGCTATTTTACGATACGGCGTTTCTAAGAAACCGTAATCGTTAGTTCGGGCGTAACTTGCAAGCGAGTTGATCAAACCAATGTTTGGTCCTTCAGGCGTCTCGATTGGGCAAACTCGACCATAGTGAGTCGGATGTACATCACGAACTTCAAAACCTGCACGTTCACGGGTTAAACCACCCGGACCTAAGGCTGAAATACGGCGTTTGTGAGTGACTTCAGATAATGGATTATTCTGATCCATAAACTGAGATAATTGGCTTGAACCAAAGAACTCTTTAACTGCAGCTGAGATAGGTTTGGCATTGATCAGATCTTGAGGCATGATTGCATCAAGGTCGCCCAAGCTCAAACGTTCTTTAACAGCACGTTCAACACGAACTAGACCAACACGGAATTGATTTTCAGCCATCTCGCCAACAGAACGAATACGTCTGTTACCCAAGTGATCGATATCATCAACTTCGTCTTTACCGTCACGGATAGTGATAAGCTGTTTCATTACAGCAACAATATCAGCCTTGTCTAACACACCTTTACCAGTCGATATATCTCGACCTAAACGACGATTGAACTTCATTCGTCCAACAGCAGATAAGTCATAACGGTCTTCTGAGAAGAACAAGTTATTGAACAAAGTCTCTGCTGCGTCTTTAGTGGGTGGCTCGCCAGGACGCATCATGCGATATATTTCAACTAATGCTTCAAGCTTATTGCTTGAGCCATCAATACGTAATGTATCTGAAATATAAGCACCGTGGTCAAGTTCATTGATGTAAAGCGTATCAAATGCTTTGATACCTGCTTCTGTAATCTCAACAATGTTTTCTAAAGTTAACAGGTCGTTTGCACTAACAACAACTTCACCTGTTTCTTTATTGATATAATCACGAGCAAATACACGACCTACTAAGTATTCAGCTGGTACTTCAAGCTCTGTGATTTTAGCTTTTTCAAGTGCGCGTGTGTGACGTGCCGAAATACGACGACCCGTTTCAACGACTACTTTGCCTTTATTGTCTAAGATATCAAACTGCGCAGTTTCACCACGAAGACGATCTGGCACGATATCTGACAAATACTTTTCACCGTCGATACGTACTTGGTTTGTTTCAAAGAACAACGCAAGTATTTCTTCGGTAGGCATTTCTAATGCTCGTAGCATAATAGTTGCCGGTAACTTACGGCGTCTATCTATACGAACAAACAAATTATCTTTAGGGTCAAATTCAAAGTCTAACCACGAACCACGGTAAGGAATAACGCGCGCGTTATACAACACTTTACCTGATGAGTGAGTTTTCCCTTTGTCGTGATCGAAGAACACGCCTGGTGAACGGTGCAATTGCGACACTATGACACGCTCAGTACCATTGATAACAAATGTTCCGTTATCAGTCATGAGTGGAATTTCACCCATGTAGACTTCTTGCTCTTTAATGTCTTTTACTGTGCCCGGTGCTGCTTCTCTATCGAACAACACTAAACGCAATTTCACACGTAGTGGTGCAGAAAATGTAACACCACGGATTTGACATTCTTTCACATCAAATACTGGGGTACCTAAACGGTAACTTACATACTGCAACTCAGCGTTACCGGAGTAACTCTTTATTGGGAAAACTGATCGAAATGCTGCTTCCAGTCCATGTTGACCATCTACATCTAGGTCAATAAACTTTTTAAAAGAATCTAATTGGATTGAAAGTAGATACGGTATTTCCAATACCTGTGGACGTTTGCCAAAATCCTTACGGATACGTTTCTTTTCGCTATAAGAGTAAACCATGGGTTCCTCAGCCTGCCGATTTTTGACCCAACCTGTTTAGCTAGATGTCTATATAGACATAAAGTTAAACAAACTTCCGCTATCCTTTAAGGTTGCAGAAAAACGTTTACCAAAGTCATTAAGAGGCTTACTTAACTTATTGGTTTTATTTAGTTTTACCTACAATTTGCGCTTCTTTATTAGGACTAATATCAAAGGATGAAAATAGTAAATCCTACAGCGCAAAAAGGCTGGTGACTAAAAAGTCACCAGCCTATGCCATTTCAGGCTAACAATCTGTGTTTAAGCAGATTATTATTTAAGCTCAACTTCAGCGCCAGCTTCTTCAAGCGTCTTCTTAAGTTCGTCAGCATCTGCTTTAGAAATACCTTCTTTCACAGGTGTTGGTGCAGCTTCAACTAATGTTTTAGCTTCTTTCAATCCAAGACCTGTAGCAGTACGTACAGCTTTGATTACTGAAACTTTATTTGGACCAAAAGATGTCATAACAACATCAAATTCAGTCTGCTCTTCTACAGCTTCAGCAGCTGCAGCAGGGCCAGCAACAGCAACAGCTGCCGCAGCAGAAACGTTGAATTTTTCTTCAGCCGCTTCAATAAGTTCCACAAGTTCCATTACTGGCATTTCAGCAATAGCGTTTAATATATCATCTTTAGTTAGAGCCATTTCTCTAAACTCCTGGGTTTAATGTTAAAAATTTATAATGCCAAAGTCGAAAATTATTTTTCGTCTTTGATCGCCGCCAATACGCGCACAAACTTGCCAGGAACTTCGTTGATAGTACGAACGAATTTCTCGACAGGTGCTTTGAAGGTAGCAAGTAATCTTGCCAAAGCTTCGTCGCGGGTAGGAAGTGAGGCTACTGCATCCAGTTTTTCTGGACCCAACAAACCACTACCAATAGAAAGTGCAGTTACGTTTAACTTGCTGTTAGTTTTTGCAAAGTCTTTAAAAAGACGAGCAGCACTGCCAGGGGCATCTATGGAAAAACCATAGATTAACGGACCAGTTAAAGCACTGTCTATATCAGAAAACTTACTTTCAGCTAAACCACGTTTTGCTAGGGTGTTACGAATTACTCGTAAGTAAACACCTTGCTCACGCGCTTTAACACGAAGATCAGTTAATTCTGCTACTTCCATGCCACGGTATTCAGCGACGGCAACAGATAGAGCTCGAGACGCAACATCGTTTATCTCTGCTACGATCTCTTTTTTTGCTTCTAAGCCTAATGCCACTGAGTTCACCTCTTAAAGTCTGAAACATCATTTCTCTTTGAAATATCCGTTTCAGGATTCACAGATTGATATCATTACCTAAGGTTTAATCTAAGTAAATCCACCGCTCTACGGTGTTCGTTAATCCCAGAGAGTCTGAGTCGAAACCACCGTCTGCGCAGGCTTGCGTTTTAAGTAAGTTGTTTGCGACATGTGACATTTATAATCACTATCTAGGCGAATGCTCTCTTACTTCATTCACCAACTTACGCCTGCGGTCTTGGACGGGAGTCTGTCGTTTAGCTAGTTTTTCAAAAAGCTTAACTAAGACTCCAACCCACAACCTTTATAGAGAAACAAATAACCTATTGGCTATCTGCTAAAACCAAACTTACTTAACGTCTAAGCTAGTTTGATCTAAAGAAACACCCGCACCCATTGTCGTACTAAGGCTAATTTTCTTAATGAAAGTGCCTTTAGCCGAAGAAGGCTTAGCTTTGTTAAGCGCTTCTAACAATGCTGCCAAGTTTTCTTGAATTTGGTTTGCTTCAAAAGCGATTTTACCAATACTTGCATGGATAATACCGTTTTTGTCGTTACGATAACGAACCTGACCTGCTTTAGCATTCTTAACTGCTGTAGCGACGTCTGGTGTAACCGTACCGGTTTTAGGGTTAGGCATGAGACCACGTGGACCTAATATTTGACCTAACTGACCAACAACGCGCATTGCATCTGGTGAAGCAACAACTACGTCAAAGTTCATTTCGCCTTTTTTAACTAGCTCAGCTAAATCTTCCATACCAACTATGTCGGCACCGGCAGCTTTAGCAGCTTCAACATTTGCACCTTGAGTAAACACTGCAACACGAACGTCTTTACCTGTACCATTTGGTAATACAGTTGCTCCACGGACGTTTTGATCAGATTTACGAGCATCTATGCCAAGGTTAACAGCAACGTCAACACTTTCTGCAAATTTAGCAGTCGCTAATTCTTTTAATAAAGTAACTGCTTCATTAAATTCGTATTCTTTAGTCGCATCAACTTTTTCTAGTACTAAGCGAGCGCGTTTTGTTAATTTAGACATGTCTTACCCCTCTACCACTAAGCCCATGCTGCGTGCAGAGCCAGCGATGGTGTTTACTGCTGCATCTAAGCTTGCTGCAGTCAAATCAGGTTCTTTTGTTTTAGCAATTTCTTCTAATTGCGCGCGCGTCACTTTACCCACTTTCTCAGTGTTTGGACGGCCAGAACCACTCTTAATACCTGCAGCTTTCATAAGTAAGAAAGCAGCAGGAGGAGTTTTAGTTACAAATGTAAAAGAGCGATCTTCGTACACAGTAATTTCTACTGGTACAGGTGCGCCTTTTTCTAGAGCTTCTGTTTTTGCGTTAAACGCCTTACAGAATTCCATGATATTTACACCATGTTGACCTAGTGCAGGACCAACTGGAGGACTAGGGTTCGCAGCACCTGCCGCAACCTGAAGCTTAATTAAGCCTGTGACTTTCTTCGCCATGATAATACTCTCTAATTTGGGTATAACGCCTTGTAAACACTGAGTATGCCTACAATGTTGGCTTCCCGTTCTAATAAAATGGGTCGCAAATTATAGATTAACCTTCACCACAGCACAAGTCTTATTGTTGCAGATCTTTATTTTTATGCTTCACAGGCTTACGTGACCACTACCATTCTATGACAATAGAGGTCGATTTATCATTTTAATATGATACTTATTAATTTCCGTTATCTTTTTTGTCTCCTGTGACATCTTCGTAATAATTAGACATTGTTCCATATGCCTGCACATGTAACCTCTTATAACTATTTTCTAACTATTTTCGGATTTAACCAGTTTAAGAAACTGCTCCTTTAAGTTGGGGTTACTTGTAATTAAGCGAAGTTTTTCTTGATTTGCTTTCTCATGCCAGTCTTTTAGGCGATTATTTAATTCTCTATCAGAAGTTTGAGTTATTGCAGCACCAGTAAATTCTGACATTTTACTTTTCTTTTGATTTAACTCAGCTCTCATGTCAATAACATATTGGGGCTCGCAAATCGTCTTTTTAATCCTACTTTCTATGGTGGATTTTTTTTCACATTTTATTTCAAACTATGGCTTTTCGTTAAGCGCATTCAGCATTTCAAAAAATTCTAACCTGAATTCAACCATGTCTTCACGATAAAGGCCAAGAGGTTTTTGGCCAAGTACAGAGATGATTTCAGTTTTATCTCCACTCTTTTTCTTTAACTCAACATTAGTCCCAGCACTTTGCTCTTGCGCGATAGCACTAATATTATAAAAAACACTAAATATGACCACTAAACGATAATTTAAAAGGCCTTAATCAAGGTGTTTGAATGATGGGATAGTGGTGCTCTTTTGAGTTCTAACTTTTATTACTAACAATTACTGCCAATAAAAAAGGATGCTATTAGCATCCTTTTTTAAATTCAAAACTTTCCTTAAAACTAGCCTTTTTCTACTTGACCAAACTCTAGTTCTACTGGCGTTGACCGACCAAAGATAAGTACAGATACTTTCAGGCGGCTTTTCTCGTAATCAACTTCTTCAACCACACCATTGAAATCTGCAAAAGGCCCATCGGTAACACGTACCACTTCGCCTGGTTCGAACAATGTTTTTGGTTTTGGCTTATCAACGCCTTCTTCAAGACGATTCAATATAGCATCAGCTTCTTTCTTAGTAATAGGCGCCGGGCGGTCTGAAGTGCCACCAATAAATCCTAAAACACGAGGTACACTTTTGACTAAATGCCATGAATCTTCATTCATGTCCATTTGAACCAATACGTAGCCCGGGAAAAATTTACGTTCGCTTTTTCTTTGCTGTCCAGCACGCATTTCAACTACTTCTTCAGTAGGTACTAAAATCTCACCAAAGAAGTCTTCCATTTCGTTCATTTTAATGTGTTCTAATAACGTTTTTTGAACACGGCCTTCATAACCAGAGAAAGCTTGAACCACGTACCATTTTTTATCAGACATGACTTAAATCCCTAATCCAGTTATAAATGAGACAATCTCAACGATAATCCCGTCTAGTCCCCACAAAATAAGTGCCATCACAACTGTAGCGGCTAATACAATCATAGTAGTCGTAGTCGTTTCTTGACGAGTTGGCCATACGACTTTACGTACTTCAATTCGAGATTCTTTTGCAAAAGTAATGAAAGTACTACCTTTAAGTGTGGTTGAAGCTATAAAACCTGCGATACCCACAGCAGCCACAACAATCAGGGCAATGTACAGAACTGAGAGTTCTGGGAAAAAATGGTTAACAGCCACTACGCCACCTAACAAACCAAATATTACCAACCACCTCAACATATCTAACGGATTGGAATTGTTCTCTGTATTTTCACTCATGCTAAACCCTAACTCTCACTAGTTACATCGTCACCTAAAAATGGGACATTTTTGCCAATAAAATGGCAGGGGTGGAGGGATTCGAACCCCCAACCATCGGTTTTGGAGACCGCTGTTCTACCAATTGGAACTACACCCCTAAAACTCATAGCGACTACCGGATATCAAATTAACTATCCAACAACGCAAATTTTAGTTACATCAACCTTGAAGAAACATCGATTTTTCGGGAAAAATTCTGAATCACTAACAAGGAGGGAGCCGTATTATACTTATTGGCATCGGGGATTCAAGAAGAAAGATTGAAGAAGGCAAGTGAGCAGCATACAAACCTCAATAATATGCATTTAGTTTTTAACTTTATTGGTCCTTTAATGTCAGCGTCGTCAGTCTTTCAGCTGTCTATTATTAAGCTTACAGATTTATTTTTGTGTTGTCCGAGCATTGCAAATAATAAAGTGGACATAGTTCGTTTTAGACAAAAAGGCTCCCGCATGTAATTTTCAATCGTAACACTAGAGTTATGATTGAATTATTCAAAACACAAACCTTAAAAAATTTAGTAGTATAACCACCTCGTGTTGACAGCATGCATTTTACTGATATAAAACCCTTTTTAATTTAACAGTCTCGGAGTCATCTCTTTGAACAAAAGTATTATCACCAATGGATTAGCCCTCGCCCTAGTAATGCTGGGTTTTACCTTAGAGAACGACATTGTCAAAACTGTCGGGCTGTTTGCAGTATCAGGCGCGATTACTAATTGGATAGCGATACACATGCTGTTTGAAAAAGTACCTGGTTTATATGGTTCTGGTGTAATACCTGAACGCTTTGAAGATTTTAAAAGCGGGATCCGTACTCTAGTAATGGAACAGTTTTTCAGTGAAGACAACATTCAACGTTTTCTAGCTGATAGCAACCAGCCTATTCACGTTGACTTCGCACCCATTATAACAAAAGTTGATTTAGCACCCACATTTGACTCTTTAGTTGACGTTATCAAAGACTCTTCATTTGGACAGATGTTAGGGATGTTTGGCGGTGTTGAAGCCTTAGAACCCATGCGCCAACCCTTCGTAGATAAAATGGGAGCAGCGCTAGTAGATATTACCCAAGATCCTAAATTCACATTACTACTACAACAAGAGTTGACTCAACCAAATGTTCAGCAAGATCTCCACATAAAAATCAATCAGATTGTTGAACAACGTTTGAATGAACTCACCCCAAAAATGGTTAAAGATATTATTCAGAATATGATCAGAGAACACCTAGGATGGCTAGTAGTATGGGGTGGTGTGTTTGGTGGTTTAATTGGACTAGTTGCCGGCTTATTTAATATTTAAAATGGACACTGGCTAACCAAGGTCATCCGCTTTTGCGAGTGCGGATGATCAAATGTGATATCAATTGCATGTAACAACAGCCTGGCTGACATCGACTGAGTTGCGACTGCAATTTCGGTTTCGGGGGCGCCATAAAGATCACACCCTAAAATGGGATGTCCAATGGACTGACTATGGATACGCAGTTGATGTGTTCTACCCGTCACAGGCATGAAAATCACCCTAGTTCTTAGGGGGGCAGCTAATCTTTCAGTCACTTTATAATGACTCTGTGCTGATTTTCCATCCTGATAGCAAACTTTAAGACGAGGAAAAAGCAAACTGTCTTTGGCGATGGGTAAATCAATCAGCCCCTCATTATCTAACACCGTTCCAGCTAAAATACTTACATAGCGCTTTATCACACTGCGGGCTTGAAACTGCTTAGACAGGTTTGCATTAACCACTTTGTTTTTAGCTAATATCATTATTCCTGAGGTGCCTAGGTCTAAGCGGTGCGTCAATCTGATATCAGGATATTGCTGTACTAACCGATAATGAACAGAATCTTTATTCAGTGGGTTTTTACCTGATAAACTCAATAAACCACTGGGTTTATTGATAGCTAACAGATATTCATCTTCAAACAATATTTCTATTTGTTCGAGACAACGTGGTGCCACAAAGTGGTCTATAATGATGGTTGTCAATTTAAGCTCATATCAATAAATTCTGATAAAAAATATCACTAAACCTGTTGTAATCCATACCATCACTACGCCAATGACAGAATCTAAAATCATCCATATTTTACTATTTTCAAAAAACGGAATGAGTTTTTTAGAAGCATATCCCAATCCAAAAAACCAAGCGAATGAGGCAACGATTGAGCCTAGTAAAAAACAGTATTGTTCTTGTCTACCCAATGTTCCACCTATGCCTCCAATTATCACTAATGTATCTAAATAAACATGTGGATTGAATAGCGTTATAGCCAATGTAGTTAACATTAATTTGGCAAGTGATTGCTGTTTACCCACTCCCAGTTCAATGTGTAAGTGACTATTTCCTTTGTAAGCTCTTATAAAGGAATTGCAGGCATACAAATACAGAAGTAACCAATGGAGGTTCAATTTTGACTAGCGTATCGTGGCCTTTCAAATCACTCTCTTTATTGACAAATAATTTTACTCTAAACCAATAAATCCACCTGTTTGATGCTCCCACAGTTTGGCATAAATTCCACCTTTATGTATCAATTCTGTGTGGGTGCCTGATTCAACAATCTTGCCTTGGTCAAGCACCAGCAATCTATCCATCTGCGCAATGGTAGATAACCTGTGAGCGATAGCCAGTACAGTTTTGTTTTCCATGACTTTATTCAGACAATGTTGAATTGCCGCTTCTACTTCAGAATCAAGTGCAGACGTAGCTTCATCTAAAATCAAAATCGGTGCGTCTTTCAACATAACGCGGGCTATAGCGATACGCTGGCGTTGACCACCCGAGAGTTTCACTCCACGCTCACCTACATGAGCATCGTAACCGGTTCTGCCCTGCATATCAGACAAGGTTTGCACAAACTCATGGGACTCAGCCTGCTTGGCCGCATTTAGCATATCCTCTTCACTGGCGTCTAAACGCCCATACAGAATGTTATCGCGCACTGAGCGATGCAACAATGAAGTGTCTTGGGTCACCATGCTAATATTGGCACGCAAGGTTTCTTGTTGAACCTGACTAATATCTTGTCCATCGATAGTAATACTGCCGCTTTGGATATCATAAAAACGTAGCAGTAGATTAACCAAAGTAGACTTTCCTGCGCCTGAGCGCCCTACCAGTCCCACTTTTTCGCCTGGTTTGATTTGGATATCAAGATCTTTAAACACAGTGATAGGAATATCATTAGCGCCAGCATAACCAAAGTTCACTTTATTGAAATGAATCGCCCCTCCTTTCATTTCTAAGGCTTTTGCATTGGGTTTATCTTGAACATCGACAGGCAACGACAAACTATTGATGCCGTCTTGTACTGTACCAATGTTTTCAAACAGCGATGATACCTCCCACATCACCCATTGCGACATACCATTAAGGCGTAAACACAAACTCACGGTAATCGCGATTTCACCGGGTGTGACCAACTCCAACATCCATAGATATATCGCCAGCGCAGTAATACTGAATACCAGTAGAGCATTGCTAAACCAAACACAACCATACAACACCGTTACCAAGCGCATCTGAGGATAGACTTTTTTCAAGAAACCCAACATGCCCTCTTTGGCGTATTCTGCTTCGCGATTGGTGTGAGCAAACAATTTGACTGTGGTGATATTGGTATAACTATCCACAATACGCCCTGTCATCATCGAACGTGCATCGGCTTGACGTTGCGACACCCTTTTCAATTTGGGAATAAGCGTACGCAAGATCACTAAATAAACTAAAAACCAGATAATAAGGGGAGCACTTAAGCGCCAATCGGCTGAGATAACCAAAAACAAGATACTGAAAAAATACACACTGACATACACTAAAATATCCAGTGTTTTCATCACAGTTTCACGCACTGACAATGCAGTTTGCATGACTTTAGTGGCTATACGCCCAGCAAATTCATTTTGAAAAAAGCCTAAGCTTTGACCAATCATATATCGGTGTGCTTGCCAGCGAATTTGCATCGGGAAATTTCCCATCAGTCCCTGATGCGACAACAAAGATTGGGTAACCACTAATACCGGTAAAATAACCAATACCAGTACTGCCATCCATATAAGACTCCCAAACTCTTGCTGTAAAAATGTTTCTCTATCACTTTCAGCCAACCAATCAACAAGTTGACCAAGAAAACCAAATAATGACACTTCAAGGGCAGCAATAGCCGCAGCTAAGATAGACACGCAAAAAATGACAGGCCACATGCCTTGAGTATAATAACGACAAAACGCGAAGATTGTATCAGGGGGCTGCGTTGGGTGAGCCGCAGGAAACGGATTAGTTAACCGTTCAAAAAATGAAAACATGGGGATTATTAGCCTTGGAATTGCGCAGCTTGCTAAAAGATAATTGTTAGCAAGCCATTTCTAAATCAGGTTAATCAGAATACCCTAATTCTTGCAATTTCGATTCAACTTTTTTCGAGTGTTGGACTTTCCAGTCTGCCAAATTCATCGAAGTATCTTTATCTGTTCGAGCTTTGGCAAGCTGATAAACCTCTGTGAGTTTATCCTTTGGAATAACCGCAATACCTTCTTCATCTGCCACAATATAGTCTCCGGCATGAACCGTGACACCACCACACTGAATAGGCTGATTAAGAGGAAACATTTGTTCTTTAGCTCCGGGCTTGGGCATTAAACCGCGGGCATAAATCGGAAATTGCGCCTCACGAATTTCGCCAATATCACGAATAAATCCATCAATAATCATAGCAACAATGCCTCTCTGCTTTGCGATTGCGCAGACATTCCCGCCAGTATTAGCATAATCAGGGCCGGCTTCAACCACAATCACATCACCTGCTTTAGCACGGTAAATAGCTGCGTGCAGACTCAGATGGTCACCATTTCCACATTTAACAGTAAATGCAGGGCCAGCAATACGTGGCATCTGCGGCCACATTTGATGAATAACAGGATCAATAAACTGCTCTATGGGTAAACCCTCAGAATATTCGCATGGGGAGACGTCGAGCAACTGTTCAATTGTCGGTTTTGACATACTACTAAGCTCCTATAAATTTTGAGGAAAATAAAACAACCCAATAAAAACAAATACCAACCTGCGCTAAGAAAAAAGCGAAGCGCATCTGAACCGCCAACACACTCGTCGATATTAAGTGCGTAATAGACTGTCCTAAACGCGCTGCCAACAACAGCAAGGCTAAGTCATTGGTGATTGCTGCAGAATCAGTCGCTAATGCCAACAACATCAAACCACCAATAAAAGCAAAACTCTCAACACAATTACCCTGAGCACGAGCTAATCGTTCACCAAAAGCAGGGGAGTTGGAACCATCGGCTTTAAAATCATTTACCGCCTGCTGTTTTTTTGCCACCAGTAAGGTGCGATATACCGCAAGCCAAACCAATAACACTAATATCCAAGTGATATAGCCCAAAAGTCCAATAATAGTGTCATTCATCAATTTCTACCCCAGTTTTAAGTGGGTATTACTGTATATCAAACATAATATTAGGCCAACACCAATCGGCGTTGACCAATATGGATTAATCCTGTCTCAAGGCTTTAATAGGGTTAGCTCTAGCCACTTTCGCCGCGTTTCCACCTACCGTTACCCAAGCCACTAAAAGTAAACTGCTTCCCACCACTAAACAAATCGGCCCCAACCACAGTGTATTGATTCGATAAGAAAATGACTCAAGCCAGATCAACATGGCATAAATAGAAACTGGCCAAGCTATCAGGTTAGCTATTATCACCGGCTTTGAGAATTGCCAAATCAATAGAGCGACAATATCTTTAACACTCGCCCCCATGACTTTTCGAATACCAATTTCACGCGTCCTACGCTCGGTGGTAAAAGACGCCAGCCCGTATAACCCCAGACATGCAATGCCTATGGCTAATAACGAGAAGACCGAAAACATTTTTGTTTGCATGGACTCTTCTGCGTACTGAGCTTTCATCATCTCATCTAAAAATTGTAAGTTGATGGGTTGCATGGGCACTGTTTGTTTCCAGATTGATTCCACTTTTTCCATCAGCTCAGCAACGTTATTGGTGCTAAACGTTAAACTGGCCATGCGCAGACGATTAGTGTTCATGGTGTATGCCGTTGGCCGCACCCCAAATTTTATTGAACGAAAGTATATGTCTGGCACTATGCCAATAATATTTAATTCCTGCCCTTGAAAGTTGGCTGAATTCAGTGTTTTTCCTATTGCTTGCTCGGGTGATGTAAAGCCAAACTTACGTAACGCCGACTCATTTAGGATAACAGATGCGGTCAAAGGTACGTTCTGCGCACTGCCCTCGCCCCCCTCACTTTGTCCATTAGTATCGGTATTTTGTTTGATTTCATCGCTACCAAAATCCTCACTGAATAAACGCCCAGCTAGTGGTTTAACATCATAAGCTTCAAAAAATCCGTAACCCATATCATGGTAGTTGAGCAATAGTTGTGGCTTCTCATCTACTACATGTTCACCATCTAGTAAGGTATACAGATTGCTATTCTCATTATCTTGCGTAGGCGATTCAGACGAGTAAACAACAGAGGAAATCTCTGGTAGTTTAAGTAATTCATGCTTGAGTCTTTGTCTATTATCCCCCGCACTTCCTACATTAAGCACTAACTTGTCTGCACTGACATAACCCACATCCACCGATTGTGCATATAAAGTTTGTGCATAAATCACGGCAGTGCACACAACCAAGGTGATAGAAGTGGCAAATTGCACAACTACTAAGGTCAATCTTAAACTTGAAGACGTCTTAGATTCGGCACCTTTGCTAGAACGTAACAAATGCCCTGGCTGAAAACCGGATAAAAACACCGCGGGATAAGATCCTGCACCTATACCAATCAATAATCCCAAGCCTAATAAAGCAAAAATAAGTTGTGGATCATTAAATAAATTCAGCTCTAATTGCTTGCCTAAAGCTTGGTTATATAAAGGTAATAATAATTCGACTAAAGCTAATGCTAAGACCAACGAAATCAACACTAAGGCAACGGCCTCAGACAAAAACTGCACGGCAACTTGCCCACGACTTGCCCCTAGTACTTTACGCATGGCTACCTCTCTGGCGCGATGACTGACCCGAGCGGTGGACAAATTCATAAAATTAATACAAGCGATCAATAAAATTAACGCGGCGACAATACTAAAGGTAATGATCAGTGTTTTATCACCCATAGGGGTTAAATCGCCCATATTGCCGGCATCTTCTCGTGCTCTAAGATGCAAGTCTTCCAAGTACATCAATTTATGCCGCATGCTGTCGCTGACTTTTTCATCCCCAGCTAGTTCACCAAAATCTCGTTCAAACATCTTCACAAAAGGACTTTCGTTGTCGACCCAATATGTTAGCCGTTGCTGAAACTGTTCGAGGCTGATACCTGAACGCATTTTAAAATAGGTATACACATTCAAACTGGTCCAAGTATTTAAGCCTTGGTTATTTTCTACAATAGTCGGATCGACATAGACAATCATGTCTAAGTCTAAATGAGTTGCTTCAGGTAAATTTTTAATCACCCCAGATACTGGCACTAAACTCGGCTCAGCACCCAAACAGCAGATTATCATCACTTCGCCAACCACATCTGTTTTGCCAAAGTAGCGGTTCGCCATGTCTTCTGTGATGACCAAATCGTAAGGTTTGTTAAATGAACTGTCTTTAGACCCATACAGAAACGGCAGGTCAAAAATATTGAAAAAACTGCTGTCAACAAAGGTCACAGTCTCTGCCAGAGCCCCTTCTTCTTTGCGCACTGTGGAATCAAAGCGTATCAAACGAACTGCGTCTTCAACTTCATTGGTGGCGAAGTCACGTACAGCTTCCATCATGTTTCCGGCCGACCTAACCGTTAAAAATGGAGGGTTGTCTGCTGAGTGATAAGCGGTGTGCATACGTACAACGCGATCACTATCAGCCAGCCATTTATCAAACCCAGTTTCTTGTTGCACAAACAGCAT